>Ga0306920_100009458_pt1 | contig 13013 bp, 11 predicted proteins | sample flu12Cox44000170_FD_204666 | JGI IMG/M metagenome (GOLD analysis project Ga0306920, IMG submission 204666) | Lab enrichment of tropical soil microbial communities from Luquillo Experimental Forest, Puerto Rico - flux4day.12C.oxic.44.000.170 (v2)... | ecosystem: Environmental > Terrestrial >...
GGCCAGGATGGCCGGACCAAGCGATGCCCTCGAGCACGCTGCCCCTCGCACCGCCCGGCTTCGCCCAACGGAGTCCGAGCGCGCGGCTCGCGCTCAGCGCGGCTTCCCGCACACGTCCTCGTAGAGCCGCGCGGTCGATTCGGCGACGTTGTCCCACGAGTAGTGCCGCGCGATGTGCTCGCGCGCGCGGGTGCCGTAACGCTCGACCTCTTCCGGGTGCTGGATCAGGTGCTCGAGCTTCGATCGCAGGTCGTCGACGTCCTTCGAGCGGAAGTTGAGCGCGCACTCCTCGGCCACCTCCATGTTCTCGGGGATGTCGGAGACCAGCACGCAGCGTCCGTACGACAACGCTTCCAGCAGCGCGATCGACAGGCCTTCCATCGTCGAGGGCTGGACGACGCAGTAGGCGTTGCTCCACAGCTCCTCGAGCGCCTCCCCGAACACGTAGTCGAGGAGCCGGATGCGGTCGCTCTCGTAGCGCCGGAGCAGGTTCACGTAGTCCTGAGAGAAGGAGAGCCCGCCCACCAGCGCCAGCTTCATGTCGGTCTGGATGCGGCTGAACGCCTCGCAGAGGAAGTGCACGCCCTTCTCGGGCACGAGCCGGCCCACGAACAGCACGTACTTGCCGGGCTCGAGCCCGAGCGTCGCGAGCTTCCGCGGCGGCCGCGGCTGCGGCATCAGCGTGCCGTTCGGGATGTACGCGGCCTCGATGCCGTGAACCTTCTTGAAGTGCTCGCGCAGCGTCTTGCTGACGACGATGGTGCGGTTCGGGAAGTGGGCGGCCGGCCCCTCGCAGTGCCGCAGCACCCAGGACGCCGCCTTTCCCCACTTCTCGCGCTGCCAGTCGAGTCCGTGCACCGTGACCACGGTGCGCGAGCCGGTGAGGCGCGGCAGCGATGCAAACAGCGACGGCCCGAGCGCGTGGAAGTGCACCACGTCGTAGCGCCGGAGCATGGACTCGGCCGTGCACCAGGCCACGTGCGTCGCGGTGTCGAGGTGCTTCGTGTGCAGGCTCGGCCGGCGCAGCAGGCCGATGTCGTGGTAGGACGTGCCGGGAGGCGTGTAGTAGAGCCGGCAGAAGACGTCGACGTGGACGCCGCGCGCCACCAGCCGGCGCGCGATCTCGTCCACGTGGCGCTCGATGCCGCCGTACGTGGCGGGGATCCCCTTCTGCCCGATCATCGCGACCCGCATCATCTGAATCCTGCGGAGCTGCGCTCCGCATGAGTACCGGGTTCGCGCTTCGCGGGAGCTGCAATGACTCGGGCAGCGAGCGACTCCGCGAGTTTCGCTCCGATCGCGCCCCAGGCGTGGCCGGCGAGCGCGGGCGGCGCGGATTCACCGCGAGCGGCCCAGCCGAGCGGTCGGCGCCGGAGGGCGTCGGCGAAGTGTGCGCGTTCGACGCCGGCCACGGCACCTGCGAGCGGCGCGTGGCCGCGAAGGCCGAACGGCGTCGACAGCACGGCGAGGCCGGCCGCGAGATACGTGGGCAGCTTCACGTTGCTGCCACCGCCGCTCTTGACGGGATTCAGGCCCGCATCGGCCGCGGCGAGGATCGCGCCCAGGTCGGGCGTCTCGGCGCGCGTCACGAGCCAGCGCTCGCGCCGGCCCGCGAGCGGCCGCGCTACCGCGCCCACGGCGAGCAGCACGATGCCCTCGCTCGCGAGCTTCGGCATCACGTCGCTCACGAGCCACGACAACGCCTCGTGATTGGGCGCCCAGTCGCCGCCCACGAACGCCGCCACGTACGCGCCGGTCGGGATGCCCAGCGCCGCCCGCGCGCGCACGCGCGCCTCGGCGCGCGCGGGCGCGATCGAGGTCTCGTCGTAGCCGTTCTCGGCCACGAGCACGTCGCGCGCGCCGTGGAGGGTGCGCAGCGCCGAGGCGTCCTCCTCCGAGCACGCCACGCAGCAGTCGCTCTCCGCCACGGCGCGGCGCTCGAGTTCGGTGAGCTTCGCGCCCCAGTACTCGCGGCCCCACACGCGCGGCGCCACCGAGCGCCAGCGCTCGGCCTCCACGTTGTGCGCGTGGTAGACGCGCAGCGCCGCGCGCGCGCCCGGGAAGAGCCCGGTGAGCGAGAGGTCGCACACGAGCACGTCGGGCGACTCGCCCAGCAGGGCCCGATAGACGGCGGCACGCCGGCGGTGCCAGGTCTCGATCGTGAAGAACGGCGCCAGTCCCGCGCGCTCGAGTCGCCACGCCAGGCTCGTGCGCCACGAGCGCGTGCGCCGGATGTCGACGTTCATCACGCGCTCCGCCTGCGCGCCGCGCGAACGGTACGGAACGACACAGAGCGTCCGCACATCGAGGCGCGTGGCCATGCCTCGTGCCAGTCCGAACAGGCGCTGCGTGGCGCCGAAGAGCGGGGGGTGGATGTCGTTGTCGCAGGCGAGGTGCAGGATCACGCCACCTCCCGCACGTTCACGACGCCGGTCTCGCCGCCCCGCACGAAACCCACGAGCATGCCCGCCATCGTCACCGTCCACGTGACCAGCGAATGGAGCGCCAGCCGCAGGCTTCGTTTCCTGAGCGCGAGCACGAGGAAGAGCGAGAGCAGCACGAGCCCCCACGCGGCGAGCCCGCGCCCGCCGGCGAGCGCCGCCACGACGGGTGCGGCGAGCCAGAGCGCGAGCATCGCGACGTAGTGCGCGTTCCGCCACGCCAGCTCGGCGAACCCGGAGCGGCCGAGATAAAGGCGCAGCGCCTGGCCGGGGCCGAAGCTCAAGCCCGTCCGCCAGCGCCGTCCCACCTCGGCGAAGCTCGGGCGCGGCGCGCTCCAGTGCTTCGCGGCGAGCGGCGCGAGCGTGCGCATCGGGTAGCCGGCCTGGCGCAGGCGCAGCCCGAGCTCGAAGTCCTCCTCCGACTGGAGCCGCGCGTCGTAGCCGCGGACCTGGGCCAGCGCGTCGCGCCGGTAGAACGACAGCGTCGCCGTGTAGCGGCTCTCGGCGTCGCCATCGCCCACGCGATAAAGGTCGCGGCTCCCCTGCCGCACGCGGGTGCCGTCCTCGAACCACTCCTCGATGCGGCCCCAGAGCCCGGCCACCCGTACGTCGGTGGCGGCGACGCGGCAGGCGCGGTCGACCCAGTCGGACTCCACCTCCACGTCGGCGTCCACGAACAGCACCCAAGCGCCGCCGCACGCCTCGAAGCCGGCGTTGCGCGCCGCGCCGGGCGTGAGCGGCCGCGCGCCGGGATCGCCCATCGCGCGCAGCACGCGCCAGTGCGGCGAGCGTTCGGGCAGCGGCGCGCCGCCGTCCGCCGCGGCCAGCACCAGCACGCCCAGCCAGTCGCGGCCGGCGAGCGAGCGCTCGAGCGCGGCGAGCGTGCGGGTGAGGAAGCGCTCCTGCCGGTAGCAGGGGATCACCACGCCCAGCCTCACCGGCCGCGCCCCTCCCGCCCGCCATGCAAACGGGCATCGGCCTTCCCTTCGGGCGTCACCGTGGCGAGCCCGAGTACCTCGTCGTAGACCGACTCGAACTCGTCGATCACCGCCGGCCAGCTGTAGCGCTCGCGCGCCACCTCGGCCGCCTCACGGCCGAGCCGCCATGCACGGTCGGCGCGGCGGTGGAGGTTGTCGAGCGCGGCCGCGAGCGCGGCGACGTCGTTCGGCGGCACGAGCGTGCCGGTGACCCCGTCCTCGATCGCCTCGGGTACGCCGCCCACGGCGGTGGCCACGATCGGCCGCCCGCGCACCATCGCCTCCAGGAGCACGAGCGGCAGCCCTTCCCAGCGCGACGGCAGGATGACGCCGTCGGCCGCGGCGAGGAGCCCGCCCACATCGTCCAGCTGGCCCACGAACTGGATCCGGGGCGAGAGCCCGAGCGACAGCGCACGCTGCTCAAGCCACCCGCGGCGCGAGCCGTCGCCGGCCACCACGAGCGTGAAGTCGAGGCCGCCGCGCAGCAGCCCGGCGAGCGCCTCGAGCAGCAGGTCGTGGCCCTTCTGCTCCTCGAGCCGTCCGACGACGACCCACAGGGGCTTGAGCGGCGTGGTCGGGAAGTGGTCGCGCCAGCGGCGCGCGATCTCCGCCTCGCGATCCCCGTCGGGCAGGTCGGCGCCGTTCGGGATGACGCGCACGAGCGAGCGCTCGATGCCGTAGTCGCGCACGAGCGCGTCCACGATCGCCCCGGTCACAGCGGTCACGGCGTCGGCATTCTTCAGTTCGTCCCGCTTGAGCGCGCGCTGCCCTCGCGAGTGCGATTCGCCGACGATGTGCTCGGTCACGACGACGCCCGGGACGCCCGCGGCGCGCGCGATCATCGACAGGTAGCGGTCGGCCGCCGGCCACACGTGGTGGACGTGCACCAGATCGGGCTTCAGCTTCCGCAGCCGCGACCAGGTCGCGAGCATGCCCTTCCAGTCCCAGCGGCTCTCCACCTCGGCCATGCGGTCGACATTCACACCCGCCTGCTCGAGGGCTGCGGCGAGCTCGTCGACGCCGGCGTCGTCCGAGAGCCAGACCCGCAGGTCGAAGCGCGCCTCGGGCAGGCGCGTGGCCAGCTCCCAGACCACGCGCTCGGTGCCGCCCACGGCGCGCCCGCTCTCCACCAGGAGCACCCTTACCCGCGTCGCGTCCCGCATAATCCCTCGTACGCCCGCAGCAGCTCGCCCGCGTTGTGCTCCCACGCCAGTGTGTCCAGGAAGCGGCGGCGATTGTACGCCCCCAGACGCTCGCGCAGCGCGGCGTCGTCCAGGAGCCGCTCGATCTGTGCGGCCAGGTCGTCGTCGCGGTTCGGCTCGGCATAGAGCGCGCCGTCGCCGGCGCTGGCGCGATGCTCGCGAAGGTCGAAGCACACGACCGGCTTCGCGCACGCCATGTACTCGAGCACCTTGTTCATGGTGCTGACGTCGTTCAACGGGTTCAGCGGATCGGGGCTCACGCACACGTCCGCCGTGGCGAGCACGCGCTCCACGTCCGCGTCCGGCACGCGGCCGGTGAACCGGCACACGCCTTCGAGCCCGAGCGAGCACGACAGCGCCCGGAGCTCCTCGAACGAGTCGCCGGCGCCGATCAGCGTGAAGCCCACGTCGTTCCGCCCCCGCTCGCGCACGAGCACGTGCGCCGCGCGCAGCAGATGGTCCACGCCGTCCTGAGGCGCCATCACGCCCAGGTAGGCGACGAGGAAGCGCTTACCGTTCTTGAGCTCGGGATCGGGCACGTGCACGGTGGCGAAGCGCTCGTGGCTCGGCCCGCTACGCACCACGCATACTTGGTCGCGCCGCTTGCGGCCGCGCTCCAGCGCCACCTGCCGGTAGCTCTCGTTCGTGGAGATCACGAGGTCGGCGCACGCGAACTGCATGCGCTCGAGCCATTGCAGTACGCGGTGCGGCAGCGAGCCTGCGCGCCGCTCGCCGAAGCGCGACAGGTAGAGTTCGGGGCAGAGATCGTGGTGGTCGAACACGTACTTCACGCCGAACCCGCGGAACAGGATGGCGATGGCCCAGAACGTGTCGGGCGGGTTGGCGCTGTGGATCACCTCGAAGCCGCGCCGCGCGAACACGGTGAACGTGAGCCGGAACGTCTGCAGCCAGCAGTAGGCGAACTCCCACGCGTAGCTCAGGAACCCGCTCGTCGCCGGCGGCGCCGGGTAGCGCCAGACGTGGATGCCGTTCAGGACCTCGTAGGGCTCGGTCCCGCCCTCGCCCATGGGGCAGATCGCGCTGACCTCGTAGCCCGCCCCATGGAGCGCGTTCAGCTCCATCCACACGCGGCGGTCGAAAGGCAGGGTGAGGTTCTCGGAGAGGTGCAGCACCCTAACCGGCGAGGCCATGGTACTCCCCGGCCCGCACGCTGCCGCGGTCGAGCGCGGCCACGAGGTCGACGACGACCTGGCCGGCGCGGATGCGCGGGCCGATCGCGCGGTACTCGGCCGAGCGGTTGCCGATCACCACCACCTCGGCGTGCGCGAGCACCTCGTCCAGGCTCGGCCGCAGCCGCTCGGGGAGGTACGGCAGCTCGGCCTCGACGAAGCGCCGGTTCGCACCGAGCACGCGATCCATGTCCAGGCTCGGGTCGTGCAGGCCCACGTCGTAGCCCTTGCCGACGAGCGTACCGATCACGCGCAGGATCGGGCTCTCGCGCAGGTCGTCGGTGCCGGCCTTGAACGACAGCCCGAGGAATCCCAGCCGCCGCTTCTTGAAGCGCTCGATCAGCTGCACGGCCTCGGCGAGGTGGACCTCGTTCGAGCGCAGGATGCCCGCGAGCACGGGCAGGTCGAGGTCGTGGCGCCGCGCGCGCGAGTTCGCCGCGCGCAGGTCCTTGGGCAGGCACGAGCCGCCGAACGCGAAGCCCGGCGAGAGGTAGGCGCCGGAGAGGTTGAGCTTGGTGTCCCGCCGCATGAGGCGCATGACCTCGTGACTGTCCACGCCCTCCGACTTCGCCCAGCGGCCGACCTCGTTCGCGAACGCCACCTTGAGCGCGTGGAACGCGTTGTTCACGTACTTGAGCATCTCGGCGTCGCGGATGCGGGTGACGATCAGCTCGCCGCCCACGCCCGCGTAGAGCTTCCGGAGCGCGGCGCCGGCGCGCTCGCACCCGGCGCCCGCCACCGTGTAGTCGGCCGAGAAGAAGTCCTCGACGGCGGCGCCCTCGCGAAGGAACTCGGGGTTGTAGGCGACGCCGAACCCGTCGCCGGCCTTCGCGCCCGCGGCCTCCTCGAGCACGGGCGTGAGCTCGTCGAGCACCGAGCCGGGCAGCATCGTGCTGCGCATGACCACGGTGACGAAGCGCGCGCTCCCGCGCAGCGCGGCGCCGACCTCTGCGCATGCGCGCTTCACCTGCGTCAGGTCGAGCGAGCCGTCCGCGGCGCTCGGCGTGCCCACGCACACGAGCACGATGTCGGCGCCGGGCATGGCCTCCGCGATCCGCGTCGTGGCGGTGAGCGTTCCTGCGGCGGCGGCGCGCGCGATCAGCTCGGGCAGGCCCTTCTCGACGATGGGGCTCCCGCCGCGGCGGATGCACGCCACCTTGAACTCGCTCGTGTCCACGCCCACGACGGAGTGCCCCCGCTCGGCCAGGCACGCCGAGCACACCGAACCCACATAGCCGAGCCCCACCACCACCACGCGCATTCGCGACTCCCCTTGGTCTCCCGAGCGTGACCTCAGTGCGCTGCTTTCGTCACCGCGCGGTGCGGCGTCGTCTTCGCGTGCGCCGGTGGACCCACGCGCGCGGGCCGCGGCGGGCCGTACACCGGCGGCGGGGCCGGACGCGGCCGCCGCCAGTGCCACACGCGCACGCCGCGCGCCGCCCAGCGCTGCGACGGCTGCACGCGCTCGTCGAGCCAGCGTGCGCAGCGGTCTTCCGGGTCCAGGTCCTCCATGCGGCTTCCCACCACCCACGCCCCAGGCGTCACCATGAGCGTGTCGGTGAGCGTGCGCGCCATTCGCTCCGGGTCGTTCGCATATCCCAGCCACCAGCGCACGACCGGCATCCCCCTCCCGTACCAATCGACCGGGTCGAACGCACCCAGCGCGATCACGCGTTCGCCCGGACGGAACTCCGAGCGCACGTGCGCCATCGCGTTGCGGTAGTCCTCGCGACCGTACGCCGGATCGAACGCCGAGCGGCCGAGCGCGAGCGCCCACAGCAGACCCACTGCCACCGCGAACACCCGCCGCATCCGCGGCCCTAGGTCGGTGAACGCCGCGGCGACCGTGAGCAGCACGGCCGGGACCGAGACCGCGAGATAGCGCGGGTTGAAGACTTTGAAGTTCTGGGCCGCAAGGTAACTCACGACGACCGTTGGCGCGACGGCCCACCAGGCCAGGTCCACGAGCCGTCCGCGCCGGCGCAGCGCCATGCACCCGAGCACGCCGAGGACGCCGAAGACGAGCGTTGAGACGGCCAGCTCGGGCAGGTGGGCGCGCACCGCGGCCATCGGGCCCCGGCGCAGCTCGCGCAGGGACGGGCCGCCGGAGTAACCCATGAGCGCGGTGTGCACCGCGAACGGCACGGCCGCGAAATGGTTCGTGGTCAGGCCGCGGAGAGCGGCCTCGTCAGACTCCGCATGGCGGCCGGGCGAGAGCCGCGACCAGTCCCAGGTGCTGACGATCGCCGGCAGCCATGGCAGCACGGCGAGCACCGTCACGAGGCTGACGATGCGCAGCGCGCGCAGCCGTGCGCCGCGCGTGACCCCCGGCGCGAGCCATAGCGCGGCGTGGAACGGGATCAGCAGCGCGAACGACAGGTTGCTGAGCGCGCCCGCCAGCACGCAGCCGAGGTACCGGATCGTGCGCAGCGGGGTGACGCGGTCGTGCAGCGACAGGAGCGACGCGGTGGCGAGCACCGCGGCGAGCATCAGGAACGCGTAGTTCCTGCACTCCTGCGAGTACCAGACGAGGAACGGCGAGCCCGCCGTGACCCACACGGTGGCGGGCACGGCCGCGCGCCCCAGCCACCGCGTGGCAAGCCACGCCATGGCCGGCACCATCGCCACGCCGGCGATCGCGCTCGGCAGGCGCAGCACCCACTCGGCGTCGCCGCCCAGCGCGGCCGCCCCCGCCACCGCGAGCGTGTGCAGCGGGCCGTGCACGTCCTGCAGCAGGTCGCGCCACGCGAGTGGGCCCGGGATGCCGGCGGCGACGCGCGTGATCTGCTCGTCGACCCACAGGCTCTGGTGCCCGAGGCGGAAGCAACGCAGGACCGCCGCCACGAGGGTGGCGGCGAGGATCGTGCGCTGCAGGGCCTGCTCGGAGGGTGCGGGGCTGGGGGTCGTGGCCCGCTGGGCGCCCGGGCTGCCCTCGCTTTGCTTCGGGGCGCGGCCGGACGCGGGCACGGAAGGAGGCGCGTGCGCTCCCGTCAGTAGGCGCCCTCCCGCGACAGCACCGCCGGGATGGTGCGGAGCAGGATCTTGAGATCGAGCGTGAGCGAGCGCTGCCGGATGTACTCGAGGTCCAGCCGCATCCACTCCTGGAAGCCGATGCGGCTGCGGCCGCTGATCTGCCACAGGCAGGTGAGGCCCGGGCGCACGTCGAGCCGGCGGAGCTGCCAGGGCTCGTATTGCGCCACCTCCTCGGGGATCGGCGGTCGCGGGCCGACGAGGCTCATGTCGCCCCGGAGCACGTTCCAGAACTGCGGCACCTCATCGAGGCTCGTGCTGCGCATGAAGCGGCCGATCGGGGTGATGCGCGGATCGCGCGCGATCTTGAACACCGGGCCGTCGCACTCGTTCAGGTGGCTCAGGTGATCGCGGCGCGTGTGCGCGTCCTTCACCATCGAGCGCAGCTTGTAGAACGTGAACTCCCGCCCGCCGCGGCCGATCCGCTTTGAGCGGTAGAACACGGGGCCGTGCGTGGTGGCGCGCACGATCAGCGCCAGTATCAGGATCACCGGCGACAGCAGGAGCAGGGCCCCGACCGAGCCGACCACGTCGAGGAGGCGCTTGCCCGCGCGCAGGTAGGGCCCGACGTCGGCGGGCGCCTCGAACGGGATGATGGCGGCCGAGGCCGGCCCGTCGGCGGGCACGCGCCACGCCGTGGGCGCCGTCGCCCGCGGCCGTGCGTGGCCGCTCGCGAACCCGCCGGCGTGCGCGCGCGTGCGCGGCAACACCGGATGATGCGCGGTCACCGAGTGCAGCCGTGCCGCACGCGGGTTCGGAATGTCGGAAGGGGTCTCCACCTTCGTCGCTTCCTCGGACTGGACTGTCTTCGCATCGAGCCACGGTCCCATCGTGGTCCCTGGCTCGCCTGCAGACGCGAGTATGTCGGGCTCCATCGGTGCCACTCTCAGTTGTCGTCGCCCTGCAAAAAAGCCGCGTGGCTTACTGCGCCCCGAGGCTCTTCAACACACTCGCGTCATCGTCCCGCGTTGCACTGGGAGTGATCGAGTACGAGCGACTGGGGGGAAACCAAGGTGTCTTATCCGTAGAAGTCTGCCCGGTGGTCCCACCGGGCCCCGGACCGCCCCAGGAGCGGCCCGAGAATAGAGCTCGTGTACTGCACACCCAGTTAGCCGAGTTTCGTGAGGTGGTCTCCTACGGTGGGACAGGAGGAACGTACCGCCTTGCCCATGTTAGCAACGGCGTGACACCAAGTTCAACCGCAGATTTCGCATACGCGAAAGTCATTAGTGATCCTGCGACCTGCCTCTCGACAGGTTCCGTGTTGCCTAGCCAATGTCGTGTGCCGCTACACAATGCTGCGGCGAAAGTGGATGCCCCGGCGCGTTCGACTCCGCGCGATCTCGGAAGAGACCGGCGCTCCATCAGGCGTTCTCCCGACGCCGGCAGCGACCGTCGAGATCGCGCCGCGCTGATGGAGCCGGGGCGCTTGCCGCAAGTGACTCCGGAAAGGAGTCGGCCCGCTGCCGGGGCGGGTGCGGAGCCGGCCATCAGGCCGGGGCTCAGGCCCGGTCGAGCGCCTGCTCGCGCTGCCACTTCACCGTGTTCGCGAGCCCTGCCTCGAGCGTAACGCTCGGCACCCAGCGCAGCGTACGCCGCGTCTTCTCGATGTTCACGACGCGCCGGCGGATGTTGTCGATGTCGCGCCGGTTCGTGTGCTGCGGCTCGAGCGTCGAGCCCACGAGGCGCGAGAGGATGGCCGCCAGCTCGTTGACCCGCGTCTCCACCCCCGTGCCGACGTTGAACACCTCGCCCAGGGCCCGGTCGGACTGGGCCGCCAGCAGCGTGGCCTCGACCGCGTCGTCAATGTAGGTGAAATCGCGAGTCTGGTTGCCGTCGCCGTGGATCACCGGCGCCTGGCCGGCAAACAGCGACTCGATGAACTTCGCCACCACGCCGCAATAGGGGTTCGCGGGGTCCTGACCCGGCCCGAACACGTTCGAGTAGCGCACGGCCGTGGTCGGGACGCCGTACGACTCGAAGAACGCCATGCAGTAGTTCTCGCCGCCGAGCTTCGACACCGCGTACGGCGTGAGCAGCGACAGGTGGTCGTCCTCGTTGATGGGCAGGTAGCGCGGGTTGCCGTAGACCGACGTGGACGACGTGTAGACCAGGCGCTTGACCCGGCCGTTCGTGGCCCGTGCGGCCAGCAGCATGTTGAGCGTGCCGCCGATGTTGGTCTCGAAGTCCTCGCGCGGGTTGCGCGTGGACACCACGATGTTGCGTGCGGCGGCGTGGAACACCACCTCGGCGTCGGCCACCAGCTTCTCCACGATCGCGGGATCGCAGACCGAGCCCTTCACGAACTCGTAGCCCTTCCGGGGCAGGTTCTCGAGGCGCCCGGTGAAGAGGTCGTCCAGAACGGTGACCCGGGCCCCCTCGCGGATCAGGCGGCGGACGAGGTTGTTGCCGATGAAGCCGGCGCCGCCGGTGACGAGCACGCGGGCGTTCTCGAGCGGGATCATGGACGAGAAGTCTCCTGGAGGGTCAGTGGCGCAGGCCGAACCGCAGGTAGATGAGCGGTCGCAGGATGCGCCAGCCGTCCTTGAGGCGCATCTTGGTGGTGCCGCGGCCATGATAGCGGACCGTCACGGGGGCTTCCGTGACCCGATAGCCGGCGCGCATGGCCTGGTAGAGCAGGTAGGGCTCGAGCTCGTAGCGGTCGAGCCAGGGCTGCTGGAGCTGGATCCGCGGGTCGTCGAGGAGCGCCAGACGGAACGCGCGTAGCCCGTTCGTGCCATCGGTGACCGCGTGGCCGCTGGCGAGCCGGAAGAGCAGTGGGTAGAGCTTCGTGAGCCAGCGCCGGTCCGGGGGAATGCCCGGCGTCGCCCCGCCCGGGAGCCAGCGCGACCCCTGGACCAGGTCCGCCTCACCCGCGAACAGCGGCACGAGGACGCGGGGCAGCTCGTCCGGCTCGTGCTGGTCGTCGCCCGAGAGAATGGCCGCGAACTCGAGTCCCCGCCGCTTCGCCTCGAGGAGCCCCGTGCGGATGCCGGCCCCCACCCCCTGGTTCACCTCGTGCCGGAGCACCACCTCGGCTCCGGCCGCCCGCGCCTCGCCCGCGGTGTCGTCGCTCGAGCAGTCGTCCACGACGATCACGGTGGCGGCCCAGCGGCGAGGGACCTTTCGCACCACGTCCCCGATCTTGCCGGTCTCGTTCCAGGCCGGGACGACGGCCGCGACGCGGGCCGGATCGATCAAGGCGAGGCGGTTCTCGGGCGGATCGACACCTATGGTCGCGTGCGGGCACATGAAGCCAAAAATCCTAGCACAGGCCTCCCTTCGGGCGCGCCGCGGCGATGCAGGGTGCGACGAATAGTGGGCGTGGGCGAGCCGGCGCTCGCGGAGGTCTTGCCGGGCGGGAATCCGCGCTGATAAGCTGATACGCTGTGCCGCGTTGTCCCGGCCCGCCAGGCGTGGGCGGCGACGCGCCGCGGTCCGCCACGGCCAGTCCTTCGGCCCGCCCTCCCTTCTCCTCGTCGAGCGTGGATGCGCCACAATCTCAAGCTCAGCCTCGTCATTCCCTGCTACAACGAGGAGGATGGCGTTCGCGAGGTCATCGGGCGCTGCCCGCCGGACGTGGACGAGATCGTGGTCGTTGACAACAACTGCACCGACCGTACGGCGGAAGTGGCCCGGTCGCTGGGGGCCCAGGTCGTGAGCGAGAAGCGCCCGGGCTACGGGGCGGCCTACAAAGCCGGGCTGCGTGCCGCGCGCGGCGACGTGATCGTCACGCTGGACGGTGACGGCACCTACCCGCCGGAGGCCATCCCCGAGCTGGTGGACGCGCTGGTCGAGCGCCGCTGGGACTTCCTCTCGGCGTGCCGCTTCCCGCTCGCCGACCCGGCCGCGATGGGGTTCACGAACCGGGCCGGGAACTGGATCCTCACGGTCACGGCCATGGTCTTGTTCTTCAAGCCGATCCGCGACAGCCAGTCCGGCATGTGGGTGTTCCGTCGCTCGATCCTCGACCGGATCAAGGTCACCTCGGACGGGATGCCGTTCAGCCAGGAGATCAAGATCGAGGCCATCCTCCGCGGCTTCCGCTTCGGTGAGAAGCACATCGCCTACGGCGCCCGGATCGGCGAGGTGAAACTGCAGAAGTGGCGCGACGGGTGGCTCAACCTGTCGTTCCTCTTCCGCAAGCGACTGGGACTGGTCTAGGAGCGGAAT
>Ga0306920_100009459_pt1 | contig 13013 bp, 10 predicted proteins | sample flu12Cox44000170_FD_204666 | JGI IMG/M metagenome (GOLD analysis project Ga0306920, IMG submission 204666) | Lab enrichment of tropical soil microbial communities from Luquillo Experimental Forest, Puerto Rico - flux4day.12C.oxic.44.000.170 (v2)... | ecosystem: Environmental > Terrestrial >...
GTCCGCACTCACCGGCGTGTTCCTTCGATGAAAGATCGTGTGTTCGGGTGGCCCGGACGCATGAGCAAATCCGTCGGACGGTCGGCAATGGCGGTCATGAAACAGGATGTTTGAGCAGAAGGTTCAGCATCCCGGTCATTCAGTATCATCAGTAACTGACATAGTGGTCACGTCAGGAATGCGCGCAATGTGCGCCTCGATACGTTGCCTACGGCAATGTGTCGCAGCCTGTTGTCGTAAGCGAGAACAATCATGACGATCAGACCTCAGCCCGCCGAGTTCTTGTATGCCGAACGGGTCACTGATTTGCCGGCGCGCTTCGAGAATATTCTCGGGGCTTTTCTCGTCGGCCGCGGCAATCCTCTACATGACGTTGATCTGGCGCTTGCCGATCATCCAGAATCGATCCTCGGACATTGTCTTCGGATGGCTCTCATCGTGCGTGGCGACGATGCTGCGCACCTGTCCAGGCTTGCGGAGAGTGTAACCGCAATCGAGACGATCTGCCGGGAAGCCGACGGACAAGCACGTCGTCACGCCTTGGCGGCGCGTGCCTGGCTTGACGGCGATCACGCCCTTGCGGTCGAACGCTACGGGGCGATCATTGTCGACTTTCCGCGCGACATTCTCGCGCTCGCTGTTGCGCACACGCTCGACTTCCGTCTGGGTCTGCGGCACATGCTGCGAGATCGCGTTGCTCAGGTGTTGCCTGAATGGAATCCCGCGACGCCCGGCTATGCCAGCGTTCTTGCGATGTATGCTTTCGGCCTCGAGGAGAACGGGCAATATCGCCGCGCTGAAAAAATGGCGCGGCGGGCGCTGGAAATCGACCCGCGTCATCCCGCCGCCATGCATGTCATCGTGCACGTCATGGAGATGCAGGGACGCGGTCGAGAGGGGCTCGAATTTCTTGCCGCGAACGAATCCGCGTGGATCGATACGAGCTTTGCCGTCCATCTGGCCTGGCATCGAGCGCTGTTTCACCTCGATGCCGAGGATGCGCCGTCCGCGCTTGCCGTCTACGACGCGCAGATCGCGACGTCGCGTGCGGTGTCGGAACTTGCCGATGCCTCGGCGTTGCTTTGGCGCTTGCAGCTCCGCAATGTTCACGTTGGCGGACGATGGTCGCGGCTGGCTGATCTCTGGGAGAGGCGAGGCTTTGCCGCGGCACGGCCATTTTATATCGCACATGCAATGATGGCGTTTGCGGCAACCGGCCGTGCCGCGCCCGCGCGGCGCATCTTCGATCAGTTGCGGGATGCGGTGGCGAGCGGTGCCCTGGCATCGCACCCTGAGCAGTCCCTTATCGTCCCGCTCTGCGAGGCATTGTTCGCCTTCGCCCGTGGCGACTATACGAGCTGTGTGCGACGGCTTGAGGTCGTGCGCCACATCATGCATGAATGCGGAGGCAGCCACGCCCAATGCGATCTCCTCCAATTAACGTTTGTGGAAGCGGCTTTGCGCGCCAACAAGGCTAATCTTGCGCGCGCCCTGGTGGCGGAGCGTACGGCCGAGCGGCCATTCAGCCGGCTCAATCGGCGACTTCAGCGACGCCTCGCCTGATGTCGCGCGACATGCGGCGGGCGCTTGTCCAACCCGGTCCCGCCCCGGAGCTTCGACAATGTGGCGCATGCTGGTCGATACAGAGGCGCGCCCCGGATTGATGTCCGGGTGAGTCTCGCTTCGCCTCTGCATCGCCATATCCAGCCATGGGCGCAATACCGCCTCGCACTTGTGGCGGGTTCATTTTTGCTTACATTCGTGCAAGGATGTTGCCGTTCTCCCTTCCATGCCCGTGAAATAAAGAGGTCTTACGATGGTCAACCGCATGCAATTCTACATCGACGGCGCCTGGGTCGATCCGGTCGTCAAGAAATCCACGCCGGTCGTCAATCCGGCGACCGAAGAGGCGATGTACGAGGTTGCGCTGGGCTCCAGGGCCGACGTCGACAAGGCGGTCGCCGCCGCACGGCGCGCGTTCGAGACCTATTCGCAGACGAGCCGCGAAGAGCGCGTCGCGCTGCTCGCCAGGATCGCCGAAGTCTACAAGTCCCGCATCAAGGAGATCGGCGCGGCCGTTTCCGACGAGATGGGCGCACCGTTGCCGATGGCCGAGAAGCTGCAGGCCGGCGCCGGCCTCGGCCACATCCTCTCCACGCTCGAGGTACTGAAAAACTATCATTTCGAGGAGCCGGTCGGCTCGGCCATGGTGGTGCGCGAGCCCGTCGGCGTGGTCGGCATGATCACCCCCTGGAACTGGCCGCTCAACCAGATCGCCTGCAAGGTCGCGCCCGCGCTTGCCGCCGGCTGCACCATGATCCTCAAGCCGTCGGAATTTACGCCAACCTCGGCCTTGATCTTTGCCGAAATCCTGCATGAGGCCGGCGTGCCGAAGGGCGTGTTCAACCTGATCAATGGTCTCGGTCCCGAGGTCGGCGCCGCGATGAGCGAGCACCCCCACATCGACATGGTCTCCTTCACCGGCTCGACCCGTGCCGGCATCGACGTTGCCAAGCGCGCCGCGCCCACCGTCAAGCGCGTCAGCCAGGAACTCGGTGGCAAGTCGCCGAACGTCATTCTCGAAGGCGCCGACCTCAGCAAGGCGGTCGCCGGCGGCGTGATGCACATGTTCAACAATTCCGGCCAGTCATGCAACGCGCCGAGCCGGATGATCGTGCCGCTGTCGAAGATGAAGGAAGTTGCCGCCATCGCCAAGGGCGTGGCCGACAAGACCAGGGCGGCTGATCCTCGCGCCGAAGGCACCAATATCGGCCCGGTGGTCTCGCGCATCCAGTGGGACAAGATCCAGGCCTTGATCAACAAGGGCATCGAGGAGGGCGCCACTCTCGTTGCCGGTGGTCCCGGCCTGCCGGAGGGCGTCAACAAGGGCTTCTATGTCCGCCCGACCATCTTCTCCGACGTCACCAACGACATGACGATTGCGCGCGAGGAAATCTTTGGCCCGGTGCTCGTCATCCTCGGTGCCAAGGACGAGGACGACGCGGTGCGGATCGCCAACGACACGCCTTACGGGCTTGCCGGCTATGTCACCGCCGACACCGTCGAGCATGCGCGCAAGGTCGCCCGCCGTATTCGCGCCGGCAACATCAACCTGCAGGGCGTGCCGAACGATCGCACCGCGCCGTTCGGCGGCTACAAGCAGTCTGGCAACGGGCGCGAGTGGGGCAAGTTCGGCCTCGAGGAATATCTCGAGGTGAAGGCGGTCGCGGGCTTCAGCGCGGCGTAGGCTGATATCGAATCGAGAACGCCGGGGAGGAGAATTCCGCCCCGGCGTTTTTGTATTTTGGACATGGGTTTACAAACTCGACGTCGTCCCTGCGGACGCACATACGCCGTATCCTCCCGTCTGGAAAACGATTGCCGAAGGTCTTCCAAAACGTAAACCTGTGGTTATGGGTACCTGCTTGCGCAGGGACGACAGTGAGCTATCCCCCCAACGCGCCTTGTGTGTTGACGTAAAGCGCGTAGATCGACTGGCTCGCGGCCATGAACAGGCGGTTGCGCTTGAGACCGCCGAAGCAGACATTGGCGCACCGCTCGGGCAAGGCGATGCGGCCGATCGGCTTGCCGTCGCGCGCAAAGACCATGACGCCGTCGAGTTCTGCATTGCCCATGCCCCAGCCGCACCAGAGATTGCCGTCGATGTCGCAACGCATGCCGTCGGGCGTGCCGGGGCCCGCGTCGATGTGTACGCGCTTGTTACTGATCTTCTCGCCATCGGCAGTCACATCATAGGCGAGGATCTTGCGGTTCGGCACGCCGCGAGATTCCACGATATAAAGGATTTTCTCGTCCGGCGAAAAACACAGGCCATTGGGGCCGAGCACACCTTCGGCGACGATCGTGGCTTTGCCGGTCTTGCCGTCGATGCGATAGACGTTGGCGTCGATCTCGGATTCGGCGACATATCCTTCATAATTGCCGAGCAGGCCGAACATCGGGTCGGTGAACCAGATCGAGCCGTCCGATTTCACCACGACGTCGTTGGGCGAATTCAGCCGCTTGCCGCCGAAGGAATCGATCAGCACCGTCATCGAGCCGTCGTATTCGGTCCTGATGACGCGGCGTCCGCCATGCTCGCAGGTGATCAGGCGCCCCTGCCGGTCGCGGGTGTTGCCGTTGGCAAAGTTCGACGGCTTGCGGTAGACGCTGATGGCGCCGGTTTCCTCCTCCCATTTGATGATGCGCTGGTTGGGGATGTCGCTGCACAACAGATAACGCCCGTCGCCGACCCACACCGGACCTTCGGCCCAACGCAAGCCAGTGACCAGTCTTTCGACGGCCGACAGTTTCAGCCAGTATTTTTCAAAGCGCGAATCAAGCGCATGGATGGCGGGATCGGGATATTGCGTCGCCGGCTGCCAGCCGGGACGAACGGGTTTGTCGGACATTTTTCTGTTCTCGTTGCTGTCTAGAATTCCCCACCGGTGTTCGTCTGCTATCATCAAGGAGGTGCGGCGGCAAGCGACCACGCATTCCGGTTGTCGCGAGCGAACGCGATGTGCACCTTCAGATCGGAAATTTCGCGATTCCCCGATGCGCAAGTGCGCATCTGGTGCTGACCCACCATCCCGGAATGACGGAGCGTAACGTCGCTCACGCTCCGTTGTGCTAACGCTTCGCGTTTGTCGCAGGCAATGGCGGTGCATCTTGCCGCCCCGTGCTGGTCGCGCCATACTGATCTCAAATCCGCAACAGTGAGGGATGAAATGCCACGCATATTGATGACCGGCGCGTCCGGGGGAATTGGCACGACTTTGCGAAAATTGTTGCCGCCGATCTATCCGGACCTCGTGCTGAGCGATCTCAAGTCGCCCGCCGATCTCGGCAAAAGCGAAAATTTCAAGGCGGCCGAATTGTCCGATCTCGCCCAGGTCGAGGCAATTTGCGAGGGCGTTGACGGCATCCTGCATTTCGGCGGATTTTCGGTCGAGGGCCCGTGGGACAATATCCTGCAGTCCAATATCATCGGCTGCTACAATTTGTTCGAAGCGGCGCGCAGGAAAGGCGTCAAACGCATCGTATTCGCCTCATCCAACCATGCGGTCGGCTTTTATCCGCGCTATCACCGGATCGGGACCGATGTGACGGCACGGCCGGACAGCCGTTACGGGGTCAGCAAGGTGTTCGGGGAAGGCGTGGGCGCGCTCTACGCAGACAAGCACGGCATCAAGGTCACCTGCATCCGCATCGGCAATTTCGGCGAGAAGCCGATCGATCGCCGCCGGCTTTCGATCTGGCTGAAGCCGGAAGACCTGGTGCAGTTGTGCCGTATTGGCTTGGAACATCCCGACATCCATTTCGAGATTTTCTACGGCGCCTCGCATAACGAGCGCTCGTGGTGGGACAACCACCGCGCCTACGACCTCGGCTATCGCCCGACCGGCCGGGCCGAGGATTTTCGCGAATATGCCTTTGCTGAACAGGCCAAACTCAAGGCCGATCCGGTCGGCGATTTCTACCAGGGCGGCGCGTTCTGCGGCATGGAGTTCGATCGTGACATGAGCGGGATTTTCGATCTGAAATAAAGCCTGCTTGTCAGGACACGCAGCGTCGCGGCTTTCGCATCATTCGATGACCTGATCGGCGAGTAGTTGGACGCGAGTTGGGCACGGCAAGGCCGAGCCCTGCAGCGGTCTTGAGATTGATGACGAGTTCGTATTTGAGCGGAAGCTGAACCGGCAAATCTCCCGGGCTTGTGCCCCGCAGAATCCGGTCAACGTAGGACGCGGCCGATCGCACCTGCTCCAGCTGATTGATGCCATAGGAGATCAAGCCGCCGCTTTCGGCATAGAAGCCGAACGAATAGATCGCCGGCAAGCCAAAGCGGGCGGCAAGACCGATAATGAGGTCCCGCCGCGTCGCAGTCAGCGCGCTCGGCGTCACGATGAGGCCGCAGCCTTGCTCCTTGAAAGACGACAGCGCTTGCTCGATGTCGGCGGCATTGCGGACTTCGGCTGGGCTCACCGCGATCCCCATTTGGGGCGCCACGGTTTCGACCACGCGCAGGAAGGCCACGTTCGGTGCGATTTCCGGAACATGCACAACGGCAATCCGGCGCAGTCCGGGCGCGATCTGACTTAAATAGCGCAACCACTTTCCGGCGATTTCCGGCTCGAAATTATGGAAGCCGGTGATGTTTCCTCCGGGATGAGGCAGGTTGGCGACAAACCCGCTTCCGACAGGGTCGGATACCCAGGTAAAGACGATAGGGATGGAACGCGTTGGCTTCAGGGCCGCCGAGACCACCGAATTTGTGGATACGAGAATGACATCGGGCGCGAACCCCACTATTTCCTCGACCATGCCACGCATCCGCTCCTCGCTGTCACCGGTGAAACGGTAGTCGAAGCGGATGTTGCGCCCCTCGGCCCAGCCGAGGTCCTGCAACGCTTGTCTGAAGGTCTTAAGGTAGCTCTGCCAAACTTCGTCATCTTCGGCGAAACCCATGATCACGCCGACACGCCTCGCCCCGTCGTTCTTTTCCGCGCGCGCGGCCAACGGCCGGATGACCGCGCCACCGAGCAGCATAATGAACGCCCGGCGTATCATATCGGACATTGGCGCTTCTCCGCCTTGCTCTGCCGACAATTTACCACGCGCCCGGCTCACTTGCAGCTGTGCCAAAGGAATTGCGCCGATCGAATCTAAAGGCCATCAGGCCGCCGATTTCCGTCGAAAAATCGCTTCTGGGCACGCACGGCGTCATCACGATCAATATGGCCGCGCGACACACGTTGCCAGCTGAAGAGCGCTCGTGGAGCGGGGTGAGACACTAAGCCGCTGCGCTTGCGCGACGAGGTGCTGTACCAATTCAGGTGTCTCAGCCCGAAGCTGAGGTCTCTGACGAGAGAATGACTTTCGGTTCAGAACTGTCTGTTGGCGAGGTTCGCTATGGTGCAGAGCGAGCAAAGCAAACGCAGAATAGGAGCATTGACGCTTCATTTTAATGATCCCGTCCTGGAGCGACGCTATCGCGAGTCACTTCGACCGTTCCGACATGCGGTCATGCAGATGCTATCGTTGGCCGGGTCGGCGCTCTGGATCATATTCACCCTCCTTAATGCGCTTACCATCCACGATCGCTCCGAGGCCCTCCTTGCGGTCAGGCTCATCGCTATCTTTGTGACGACTGCGTCGTTCATCACCACTTTGCTCCTGAAGCCCGGCCGTTGGGTCGAGCCTGCCGGATTCGTGATGTTTGCCTTCAATATCCTGTGTTTGACGCTCGTTGTCGCGACAATGTCCCCGATATCACTTCCGTATTATTCGCCGCTGGCGATCTCAATGACGCAAGGGATCGTATGTTTTGGGCTCGCGATGATGAGCTTTGTCGAAGGGATGCTGCTCGCGCTGATCACAATCTTCCTGTTTTTCATTACGGCGACCGTGTTCTGGCCAGAGCCTGCCCTCGTCATCCTGTTCAACCTGACCTGGCTGTTCACGGTGATTTCGCTGGTCGGGATCGGCGCTTATTGCCTGGATCGAACCATGCGTGTCGCATGGCTCAGGCAGGTCGACCTGACCGCGGCGGAAGAGCGCATTAGAGTGTTGCTGCATAACATCCTGCCGCCACCGATCGCTGCGCGCAAGCTGCGAGGGGAAGCGGTGATCGCGGACAATTTTTCGGCCGCCAGCCTGCTGTTTGCGGACCTTGTTGGTTTCACCGAATTGTCGGCAAAGATGAGCCCGACTGAAGTCGTGGGCCTGTTGAATGATCTGTTTGCCCGCTTTGATCGTATCGTCGCGCGTTATGGGCTCGAGAAGATCAAGACCATCGGCGATTGCTACATGGTCGCGTCAGGAATTCCAAATACAGATCCGGAGCATCTCAAAAAGCTGATGCAGGCAGCTCTGGAAATGTTGAACGAAGTCGTCAAGGTGCGGGCGCCCGATAGCGGCACACTATCGATCCGGATTGGAGTTCACGCCGGGCCGGTAGCTGCGGGAGTAATCGGCGAGTCAAAATTTACCTTCGATGTCTGGGGCGATACCGTAAACGTGGCCAGTCGCATGGAGAGCTCCGGCGTCGCAGGACAAATCCAGGTCACCGACGCCGTCGCAACGGCGCTGGCCAACATCTACTCGTTCGACGGTCCCGATTTCATAGACATCAAAGGCAAGGGACTAACCCGTGTGTGGCGGCTCAATCCGGCCTGCAGCCAGATTGCGGACGCACGCAGTGCAATCGATGCCAATGCACACCTTTCGTGAAATAACGTTTTGTTTCGACCCGGCAGGTTTCACGGAAACCTTCGCGCCCGGCTCGTGCAGGCTGTTGTGGTCAATGCCAATCGATAAGACCGATGGCGAGCGCGACAGCGCCGACCAGAATGAGGCTGAGAGCCCAGATCGTATCCAGGTTGAACCAGCTTCGGGAAACGTATCGCAGGCCCAGATAGCGGTAGACCAGCCACGCCGCGCATCCGCCGGCCGAAACCATGGCGAGCGTGTGGACGACAGAGACGATCATTGCCATTTCCAGATTCGCCCTGGAAAGGATGGCCGCTGATTGGTGGCCGGCGTTGGCGTCGGCGGTCTGGCAAAGCCCGAGATAGATCGGAACCAGCATCAGGCCCGCACCATGCGCGATTGCCACCACGAACGACCAGAGCGCCAGATGAGTGGGCCTTATCCTCGCGAGCACGCGCGGATGGCGGGGATAGAGCAGTCGAAACAAACCAAAGGCGATGACCAGAATGGCGGCGCCGGCCTGGATTTGATGCTGCCACTGTACGAGTGCCAAAAGCAACGCGAACGGCAAAAGCATTGCCAGCATCGCCGCGAGATGGCCGATCGATAACGGCCATAACGCGGCAAAAAGCGCCCGCGGACTCTTGTCCATCAATCCCGCGGCAACCGCGAGCGGCCACCCCATGCCGGGATTGATCCCGTGGTAGAGGCCGCTCACAACAATGGCGAGCCACAGCCAAACGGATGTGGACTGCGCGCCTGCCAATTCAGACCGACGGATAGCAGAAGGAATCCGTCGAGCAATCGCCGCCCTCGAGTCGGATCTGGTGCGCACGGTATCCGTCGGGGAAGCTCACCCAATAATCCCTCGCCAGTTCCAACCCGCCGTTCGGACCGGCATTGGCCATGACCTCGGCGCCCGGCACTCCATCCGGGTAGAACTGGTCATCCCAAGTCGAGTAGAGCGAGTTGGTCCAGTATACGCGCTTGCCGTCGCGACTGATCTCGACCATCTGCGGACCGCCGCCAAACGACTTGCCGTTCGGATGCGGCGTACGGCGCGCGATCCCGCCGATATGCACGGAGCCGGCCAGCTTCGGCTTGCGCGGATTGGTGACGTCATATTGCCGCATCTCACCGGTTGCCCAACAGGCGACGTAGAGGAAACGGTCATCCATCGACAGGTCAATGTCGGTGATCAGCGGCGGCACCGCGCCGAACCCCTGCAGCAGAGGCGGAAGCTTTTCCTTGTCTGCCGGTTCGGGCGGAATCGTCGCCGTCTTTTCGGCGTGGAATTTTCCGCCCTCGCGCCACCAGGTCCAGATCGAGCCTTCGAGATTGGTGGTGTCGACGACCACGCCCACAAAGCCATACTCCTTGACGGGATCATGAGCGGGCCGCACTTCGAGCGGCATCTGGTGGTTGGCGCCGAGATCGATGGTCTGGATGTTGCGCCGCGCGCGCAGATCCCAGAAATGAAGGGAGTGGCCGTACTTGTTCGATAGCAGGTCCTCAGGGACAATTCCGTTCTCGAACTGCGGCGGCAGCGCCCATTCGCTCGTCACCATGTAGTCGCGCGGCAAATTCCACCAGAAATCGTAATGCCTGGTCTGAGGACCACGGTCGATCTCCCAGCGCCCGAGGACCTCAAACGTCTCGCAATCCATGATGAACACGCCCGGAGGTCCATCCGTACCATTCTTGCCGCCGCCGCCGAGCGTGCTGACGTAAATGCCTTCCGGTCCGCAATGGATGGTGTGCGGCCGCGAGTAGCCCGTCTTCTTGAACACTTCCTCAGGCTCGATGATCTTGTGAATCTTCGCTTTTGTCGGGTCCGGCTTGGTATCCACGATGTAGATGCGGGAGGAACGAAGCCCCGGAATGATGAGATAGCGCCGCTCGATGAACGCGTGCCCGGTGAGCGGAGACAGCGCGGACGAGCAGGCGTTCCAGCCGAAATGATGAAACTCGTCGCCCTTGTTCGGCATCGTCACCGTATGGACGATTTGACTGTAGGTGGGCGATCCCCTTTTCACATCGATCACCGCCAGCGCGTCCGGCTTCGAAAAATCCGGACTTAGCAGCAGCGTGTAGGCAAAGTTCTCGGGCGGCGCTTCCATTGCAAGCCTGGGCGATGCGTAAAACGTGGGATCAGGTCTGATCGTCATCGTACTATCTCCCGCTGTCTGTCGTTGTGCGCCAAAGCGCATGGGAATTTGAAGCGAGGAACAAGGCCAAATTGCAGATTATTCGATAGTTCAATCTGTTGCAGATGTTCGTTGCGGCATGACGCCTGTTTCTCGATGGCAGCTATCGTGAGTGTCCTTTTCTCTCGGGCAATCAAATTCGGAGCATGTGCGACGGAGAGTCGCATAGATCGGCTCGGCAGCTAACGCGTGTTCAATACGCTCAAGGCACGTTCCGGCAGGTATGAACCTTTCCATTGAGGCAGTAGCCTAATAAAACTCTGCTGTTCTCTTTCAGGTCGGCCAGGATAATCAATCAAAAACCAGGGGGTGCTCATGAACCCGAACAAGGCACTATGGGAGAAAGGCGATTTTACTCGCATCGCGCAGAGCATGCGGGAGAGCGGTGAGGCGCTCGTCAGGAGCCTGGGTATCACCAAGGGGCTCAAGGTTCTGGATCTCGGATGCGGTGACGGAACGACAGCCTTGCCCGAGGCAAAACTCGGCGCCGAAGTGCTGGGCGTCGATATCGCTGCGAACCTGGTCGCTGCCGGGAACAGACGTGCAAGCGAGCAGGGACTCGCCAATTTGAAATTCCAGGAAGGCGATGCATCCAATCTGCAGGATCTGAAGAATGACAGCTTCGACCTCACGGTCAGCATTTTCGGAGCGATGTTCGCGCCAAAGCCGTTCGATGTGGCCAGGGAAATGGTGCGCGTGACCAGACCCGGCGGCAGAATCGTGATGGGAAACTGGATTCCCAACGATCCCACGCTTGTCGCGCAAATCCTCAAGATCAGCTCGGCCTATTCCCCGCCGCCTCCGGAAGGCTTCGTCAGCCCGATGACCTGGGGAATCGAGAGCAACGTGATCGAGCGGTTCGGAAGTGCAGGGGTGGCGAAAGACCGGATTGCGTTCTTGAGGGACACCTATACGTTCAACTTTCCTCATCCGCCGTCCGAACTCGTCGGCGAGTTCAGAAAATATTACGGACCGACCATGAACGCGTTCGAGGCTGCCGGAAAGAGCGGCCGCGCGGCCGATCTGCAGGGAGAGTTGGAAACGCTGTTCGAAAGCCAGAACAGGAGCGCGAACCGGAACACCACGTCCATTCCGGCAACATTTCTTCGGGTGACGGTGGCGCGCTAAAGCGTCGCAGTCTCTCGGTGATCCAGCCCGAAGGCATGTCGGCTTTGTGACAAGTGAACATGCCGGGCGCGCAGCGGCATGTACTCAGGACCGAAGCGGCGCCGAAAAGCTGCCCTTATTGCGTGCGCTGCATCCCCCTCAAACCGGCATTTCCGAGAGGTTGTGGCGAAGCGGCATGTTTTTGGCGAGCTCCTCCTTCGGAATTCGCTTCTTGACCTCGAGCTTTCCGTTTTCCACGCGGCTGATATAGCAATCGATGATGCCGACGTGATCCTCCTTGCGGATGAGCTTGTCGCCTTGCGGATGAGCCAGCGAATTCGTCATCTGCATGCCTTCCAGCGCCCGGATTACGCCTTCAACGTCCTTGCGCGTCTTGTAGCCGGACGCCTCGATCGCCTGTTTGAGCGCGAAGATGTCCTCCCAGGCCTGCCAGCCATGGCTCTTGTCCATCACGCGCTGGCCGCCGATCTCGCGCGCGTCGACGTCGTCGATACCGAGGAGCTTGTTGAACTCCTTGTGAAAGCCGTCGTCCTTTGCCTTGAGCTGACGCGGAAAATTCTCGAAGAAATACACTCCCTCCGCCGCGCCCTTGATGTCATCGGGCGCGATGGCCTCGATGCTGGCCGACGAGGAATACATCTTCATCTTCTTCTCGAGTCCCATGCTCTTTGCCTGGGTATAAAATGCAACCGACAGCGAGCCGATGAACGCCGGCAGCAATACTTCGGTGTCGGCGGAAACCTGCGCCAGATAAGGCACGAAATCCTTGGCGTCGAGCGGCACCGGAATGGTGTTGAGAACCTTGCCGCCGGCGCGATCGATATAAACTTTCGATTCCTGCGTGGTGCTCTGTCCCCAGGCGTAGTCCGCGTAAATGATGGTCCAGACCTTTCCCAGATTTTCGACACACCAGGGCAGACTGGCCGCCGCGATGGAATAGGTGTCGGTGCCCGTGCGGAAGGAAAAGCGCGTACCTTTGCTGCCCGTCGCTTCCGTCGCCTCGCCGGTCGAGAAGTAGATGGTCTTGAGTTCGCTCGCGATCGGGATCGCCGCCAGCATCACGCCGGAATGAACCGAGCCGATGATGAATTCAGCATTGGTGCGTTGAATGAGGTTGCGCAGCTTGCGCGCGCCGCTCGCAGGGTTGGATTCGGTATCTTCGGTCGCCAGTTCCACCTTTCGCCCGGCGATTCCGCCACCCTGGTTGATCAGCTCGACTGCCGCTTTCGCCGCCTTGTCGTGCCACACGCCCCACGACCCTATCGCACCCGTGATGTCGCAATGATGGCCGATAACGATCGGCCCGGAGGCCTGGGCAAACGCGTCTCGCATGATGGTGAGATTGGCGGTGCCGGCGGCCGCGCCGCCCGCAAGCGCAGATTCGAGGAAGCTGCGGCGCGATAGTTTCCTTGCCATGGTCATATCTCTCCTTGAAACGGCTGAATTATTGCGAAAGTCCGAGAT
>Ga0306920_100009460_pt1 | contig 13013 bp, 12 predicted proteins | sample flu12Cox44000170_FD_204666 | JGI IMG/M metagenome (GOLD analysis project Ga0306920, IMG submission 204666) | Lab enrichment of tropical soil microbial communities from Luquillo Experimental Forest, Puerto Rico - flux4day.12C.oxic.44.000.170 (v2)... | ecosystem: Environmental > Terrestrial >...
CGCTCGATGCCCATGATCAGCTTCATCACGGTTGATTTGCCCGAGCCGTTCGGGCCGATGAGCCCGAGGATCTCGCCGCCCCTGACCGTAAAGCCGACATCCTTGACGGCGACGAGGCCGCCGAAGCGCTTAGTCAAGCCCCGTACTTCGAGATACGCCCCGCCCTGCCTGGCTTTTGCGCCTCGGATCGGGCTCTCGCTCGTCGGGCTCTCGCTCATCTGGCCGACCGTCATATCGCTTGCCTCACGTCGCTTCTCGTGTTCGCGTCAGGATGCCGAGGAAGCCGCTCGGGAAGAACAGCACCACAACGAGCGCGACCGCGGAGACGATGAAGGTCGACAGATCGCCGAACGGACGCAGGGCCTCGTTGGCGCCGATGAGAAATACGGCGCCGAGCACGGCGCCGAGGATGGTGCGCCGCCCGCCGAGCACGGCACCGATGATCACCTGCACGCCGATCGTCACGTCGATGAAGGTGCCGACCGAGGCAGCTCCGAGATAGAAGACGAGGAGCGCACCGGCGAGCCCCGAGAAGAACGCGCTGATCACGAAGGCCGCGAGCTTGTGCTTGACGATGTTGAAGCCGAGCGCGCCCGCTTGCACGGCATCCTGGCCGGTCGCCTGCAGGATGAGTCCGACGGGCGAGCGCGACAGGCCGTAGAGGATGGCGCCGCTCACCGTCATGAAGCCGAGCGCGATCCAGTAATTGACCTTGTCGTCGATCGAGATCACGTCGGGCACGGTGAGGCCGATCTCGCCACCGGTGAGGCCGGCCGCCACCACGATGAAGTTCTGCAGCATCAGGACGGCGACGAGCGTCGTCAGGCCGAAATACGGCCCCCTGACGCGCAAGGCCGGCAGCGCCAGCACGACACCCCCGATCACGGCTGCTGCCGCGCCAGCCGCGAGGCAGAGCCAGATCGGCGGCTGGTAGAGATTGTCGAGGATGCCGGCGGTGTAGGCGCCAAGGCCGATCAGGAAGGTCGGCCCGAAATTCACCTCGTTGGCGAAGCCGAACAACAGGTCCCAGGCCATGGAGAAGACGCCGAAATAATAGGCGATCGTCAGGAGACCGAGGATGTAGCCCGACACATAAAGCGGTAAGGTCGAGGCAAGTGCGACGACGATGAGCGAGATCCACACTGTGCGCGAGGCGAGGATGCGCGAGATGAGGAAGGATGCTGGCGTCACGATGAGCGACCTCCCGATGCGAGGGTTTCCAAGGCGTGCGTTGCGGCCTTGCCGGTCATGCGGGCTTCCTGTCTCGTGGCTGCGGGACCAGGGCGGGGCGCATCATCGGCGCCCTTCTAGCGCCGCCCGAGCAGGCCGCGCGGGCGCACATACATGACGAAGACGAGGAGCAGCAGCGCCGGTATGGTCCTGTAGGCGGGCGAGACGAGATAGGCCGTGATGGTCTCGAGATAGCCGACCACATAGGCCGCGATCAGCGAACCAGAGACGCTGCCGAGCCCGCCCAGCACCACGATCGAGAAGGCGCTCGCGGTGAGCGGCCCGACACTATAGGACGAGACGCCGAGGAACATGCCGAGCAACACGCCGGCGATGCCGACGAGCACGCCGTAGATCGCCCAGACCGCGATGTAGATCCAGGACAATTCGATGCCGAGCAGGGTCACTCCGCGCGGATTCATCGAGGCGGCGAGCACCGCCTTGCCGGCCCGCGTTCGGTTGACCAGGAGCCACAAGAGCCCGATCACCAGCCAGCAGACGATGGCGGTGAAGATCTCGTTTGCGGGCGTGCGCACTCCGGCGATCATGACGACGCCCTCGACGATGGGCAAAACCGTCTTCGCGTTGTTGGTGTAGAGATAGGCGATCAGCTCCTGGATCATGATGCCCCACAGCAAGGTCGCCGTGAGGATGAAGATCTCCTTCTCCTGCTCGCGGATCCTGCGGGTCTGCTGCAGCGGGCGCACCACCACGAAATAGGTGAGCATAGTGGCGATAAGCCCGACGAGCACGCCGATGGTCGCGCCGAGATAGCTGCCGACGCCGAGATCGCCGCCCGCGACCCAGGCCGCGACCACCGCCGCGACCATGAGCGCGCCATGCGACAGGTTCAGCACGCCCGAGACGCCGAAGATCAAGGTGAAGCCGGTCGCGCCAAGCGCGTAGAGCGCGCTGATGGCGAAGCCGTCGATGAGAATTTGCCACAACAGCATCAGGAGCTCCGGCTGCCGCCAGCGGTCGGGCTAAGGGCCGCGAAAGGCGCACGCCTCGGTCGATCGCAAGCCAAGATGTGAGCAAGCAACAGAAAGGCCCCCGAACTCGCGCTCGGAGGCCCTTCAGGCGTTTCTCAATTCATCTTGATGAAGGCCGGGAAGCGCAGCTTGCCGTTCGCGACCTCGCCTGGCCACAGATTGACCTGCTTGCCGTCCTGCCATTGCAGCATCAGGCCGGTGATCGTGCCCTCGCCGACCTTCAGCGCATGCGGGTAGGGGGTGTCCTTGCCGAGGAACTGGACGCGGCCGATCGTGCCAACCCAATCGGTCTTCTCGAGCGCGTCGACGAGCTTGTCGGAATCGGTCGAGCCCGCCCGATGAATGGCGTCGGCGATATAATAGACCTCGTCATAGGCCGTGTAGCCGCAATAGGACGGCACGTTGCCGAAGCGCTTCTGGAAGGCGGCGACGAAGGGCAGCGTCTTCGGGGTCACCGCCACATCGGGGCCCGAGACCGCGTTGAACAGCACACCTTCGGTCGCGCCGTTGGTGTCCTTCCAGAAGGTCGAGTTCGTCGCCTGCGACGACACGCCGAGCATCGGGATCGGCACCTGCTGGCTCTTCCACTGCACGGTCGGCTGGGTGCCGACATGCGAGATGCCGGTAATCATCACATCCGGCTTCTCGCCTTCGATCTTGTTGAAGATCGGCGTGAAATCGGTGGTGTCGGGCGAGAAGCGGATATGGTCCAGAACCTTCAGCCCGGCTTGCGGCAGGCATTTCTCGTAGCTCACATCGAGCGGCGTGGTCCAGGCAGCGTCCTCGCTCATGATCACGGCCGTCTTCATCTTCAGGTCCTTGACCAGAAGATCCTTGGCGGCGTCGCAGACCGCCTGGGCGATGCTGGTCGAGGTGAGATAGCCGTGGAAGGTGTATTTGTTGTGCTCGTAATCCTTGGCGATATTCTGTGTGATGACGTCGGAGGCGGCGCCAGGTGTGATCATCACGGTCTTCAGGCGGCCGGCCCAGGGTTCGAGCGCCAGCACGACCTCGCTGATATAGCTCGCGATGACCGCGTTCACATGGTCCTCGTTCACGGCGCGCTGGAAGGCGCGCACCGATTCGGCCGAGGACGAGTGGTTGTCATAGGAGACGATCTCGATCTTGCGACCGTCGACGCCGCCCGCCGCATTGATCTCGTCGGCCGCGAGCTGGGCCCCGAGCGGGATCGAGGAGCCGGCCACGGACTGCGCCTCGGCGATGACGCCGATGCGGATTGGGTCCTTGCTCTGCGCCTGCGCGGCCTCGCCGAGCGACAGTGCCAGCAAGGCGGAACCCGCCAACAACGCACACCTGATGACCGGCGCGCCGACCCGGCGCATCTCGGATAGCTTCATCGCATGTCCTCCCAGAGTTTGTTGTGGACCGAAAGCTGCGCCCGCCAAAATCTGCGCCCCCAAGGACCCATTCTCAGCTTCGCATCCCGATCGCGATATTCTCGCGGCGGCACCTGCAATCCGGCGCGCCGCCCGCAACCGCCCGGCTGGCGCGGTTGTCAAGTGGCGCGGCCGTTTTGACACGGCACTCTCGCGCGTGACTGTAATGTGTTCACTTGGCGCGGCAAGACGGAAATTCAACTAGAATCCTCGTCCTTTGGAATAAGACGCAAGACGAATGCTCAAACACACGGCATCTTGATCAGCGGCCGGCCGTGCACGTCCCGACCGCCTCGAATGCCAACCTGATCTGGAGACTATGATGGCGATCATCGTGCTCGGCAGCATCAACACCGACATCACGGCCTATGGCCAAGCGCTGCCGCGGCCGGGCGAGACTGTGCTGGCCGAGCGCTACGAGACGGATCTCGGCGGCAAGGGGGCGAACCAGGCGGCCGCGGCCTCCCGCCTCGGTGCCGCGGTCGAGTTCGTCGGGCGGGTCGGCGCCGATGCCTTCGGCGATGCGGCAATGGAGCGGCTTTCAGCCTTCGGTGTCTCGACCCGCCATTCGCTGCGCGATCCGGCGCATGGGACCGGCATCGCCATCATCAATGTCGATGCAAAGGGCCACAACGCCATCACGGTCGTCTCGGGCGCCAATATGCGCATCGACAAGGCGCAGCTCCAGGCGGCCCTGCCCGCATTCGCGAACGCCAAGGTGCTGATGCTGCAGCTCGAGATCCCGCTCGACATCTGCCTCGAGGCCGCGCGCGAGGCGCGAAAGCAAGGCGTCAAGGTTGTCCTCGATCCGGCGCCCGCGCCGGCTGCCGGGCTTCCGGACGAGCTCTATGGGCTGATCGACGTGATCACGCCGAATGAGAGCGAGGCGCAGGCGCTGCTCGGCTACGAGCCGGGCTCGGTCGAAGAGGCGGCACGCGCCGCAGGCGAGCTCACCGCGAGAGGAGCGCGGGCCGCGGTTGTCACCTTGGGGGCGCGCGGCGCCTATGTGGCAGGCGGGGGCGGCGAGGGGTATATCGCGCCTTTCGGGGTGACGCCCGTGAGCACAGTCGCAGCGGGGGATTGTTTCAATGCCGGACTGGCGGTCGCGCTCTCGGAGGCGAGGAGCCTGATGGAGGCCGCCCGTTTCGCGTCTGCGACCGGCGCGCTCAGCACCACGAAAGAGGGCGCGGCCGCTTCAGCGCCGACCCGCGAAGAGGTCGAGGCCTTGCTGTCATCGCAGATGCGCTAATATCCCTTCTCCCGCATCGCGGGAGGCGCGCAGGTGGGAGAAGCGGAGGCGAGATGAGATTCAAGGATTGGGGGCGGCTTCTTGCGGCTTGCGGCGCGCTGATCGGCTGGTTCGCGCTCGCCTTGCAGCTCGGCCTCATGATCCGGATCATGACCGAGCGCGGCTTTGGCGTTGGCTACGCCTTCATCCTCTATCTCAGCTTCTTCACCGAGCTCACCAATATCCTCGCAGCGCTCGTCTTGAGCGCGGCGGTGCTGCGCCCCGCGGGGCCGGGCTTCCTCACCGAGCCGCGTGTGCAATCAGCGACCGCCGTCTACATCGTGCTCGTCGGCGTGATCTATTCCTTGCTGCTGCGCCGGCAACTCGACCCCGCGAGCCCGCAATTCCTTGTCGAGACGCTGCTGCACGACGTGACGCCGCCCTTCTATCTCGCCTATTGGGTGGCCTTCGTGCGCAAGGGGCTGCTGCGCTGGAGCGACGCCATCCGCTGGCTCGCTTATCCTGCCGCCTATTTCGTCTACATCCTGGTGCGCGGCGCGCTGATCGGCCGCTATCCCTATCCGTTTCTCAACGCCCGGGCGCTCGGCTTCGAGCGCCTCGCCGTGAACGCGGTCCTCTTGATGTGCGCCTTCGTCGCGGCGGGGCTCGTCTGCGTCGCGCTCGACCGGGCGCTCATGCGCCTCAGTGCGCTTGCGCCTGCTTCGCCCGCGCGACGATCTGCGTCGGGTTGACGAAGCGCAGCGCGATGAGGAGCCAGATCAGCGTCGTCGCCATATAGATCACGGCCATGGCGTCGATCGACTGCACGGCGCGCACACCCGCGGCGAACACCGCATAATAGAGCGCGACGACGAGCGTCTGACTGGTCGGCCCCGAGGTCAGGAAAGTAAGCTCGAACATGCCGATGGTGCGCACCAGCACCAGCAGCAGCGCGGCGAGGATGCCGGGCGTCAGGATCGGCAAGAGGATGTGCAGGAAGAGGCGGAAGGTGCCGGCTCCGAAGACGCGTGCCGCAGCTTCGATACGCGGATCGATCTGCTCGATGAAGGGGATCATCACCAGGATCACGAAAGGCACGGTCGGCACGAGATTGGCGAGGATGACGCCGGCCATCGTGCCGCCGAGCCCGATCTTGTAGAGCACTGTTGCCATCGGGATGCCGTAGGTGATGGGCGGCACCAGGAGCGGCAGCAGGAAGAGCAGCATCATGAGCTTCTTGCCCGGGAAGTCGCGCCGCGCCATCGCATAGGCGGCCGGCACGCCGAGAAGGCCGGAGAGCAGCACCACGGCGAACACCACCTCGAAGGTGACGAGCAGCACATCGCCGAGCTGGAACTCATCCCAGGCCGAGTAATACCAGCGCGTGGTGACGCCCGCCGGCAGCCAGGTGCCGAGCCAGCGCGACGCGAAGGAGGAGGTGATCACCGTCGCGATCAAGGCGAACAGGTTGACGATGAAGAAGATAACCAGCACCCAGAGCGCGGCCGCCCAGAGCTTCTCGGTGAGTGAGCGGTTCATGTCAGCCTTTCCCGGTCGCGACCGGCCCGCGATAGACGAGCGAGCGGCCCGCAAAGACGAGGAGCACCACGACGAGCTGGGTCGCCGCCATCACCATGGCGACCGCCGACGCCATCGAATAATCGTAATCCTCGAAGGCTGCCTGATAGGCAGCGATCGAGATCACCCGCGTCGCTGCCGCTGGCTCGCCGACCAGCACCGCCGAGGGGAAGACCGAATAGGCCTGCACGAAGGACAGGCAGAAGGTGATGGCGAGGCCCGGCAGCAGCAGCGGCCAGAAGATGTGGCGAAAGCGCGAGGCGGGCTTTGCGCCGAGCGTCGCTGCCGCCTGCTCGAGCGAAGGGTCGATGCCGGTGATGTAGGAGAGCGTGAGCAGGAAGGTGAAGGGGAAGCCGGTGATCACGAGCGAGATCACGACGCCCCAATAATTATGCACCAGGCGCACCGGCGAGGAGATCAGGCCGATCGTCATCAGGGCGCGGTTGAACCAGCCTTGCGGGCCGAAATAGAAGAGCATGCCTTCGGCGACCAGCACCGTGCCGAGCGTGATCGGCAGCACCAGGATCGTGGTCAGCAGGCGCTGGCGGCGCATCAACCGCACGCGGAAGGCGATCGGGATGGCGAGCAGAAGGTTGAGGATCGTCACCGGCAGCGCGATCCACATCGTGGTGCCGATGGTGTTCGAGAAATAGGGGTCGGAGAAGAAGCGCTCGTAATTGGCGAGCGCACCGCCGACCTTGGGCTCGAAGGAGAGAACAAGCCCGTAGAGGAAGGGATAGACAAAGAGAAGCACGAGGCCAAGCGCAGCCGGCAACACCAGCAAGGTGACGCCGTCGAGGCCGGCCGCAGCGAGCCTCATGCGCAGCGGCAGCGATCCCGGCTCCGCCGGCCGGTCCTGTGAGGCGATGGCGGTCATTTGTCCTCCGGCGGGAAGACCAGAACCTGGTCCTTGTTGGCCGTGAGCGAGACGGGCGAGCCGACGCCGAGCGGCGCGCTCGAGGCGAAATGCAATTCCGCGCCGGCCGCGCTGCGCGCCACGCCATGGAATTCGCGGCCGCGATATTCGATGGCTTCGACGGTTGCAGCGATCCCGGCCTGCCCTGGCCTGGCCGGCACGAGATCATCCGGCCTTACCGCGACGACCGCGGTCTCGCCCTTGAGCTCGCCGCGTGGCGCGCCTTCGAGAGTACCCCCGCCGATATCGACTTGCGCGAGCCCGCCCGCATTGCCGACGAGCCGACCGTTGATGCGGTTGCGGTAGCCCATGAAGTCCGCGACATCGAGATGGGCCGGCGCCCCATAGAGCTCGGCCGGCGTGCCCACCTGGCGGATGACGCCGTCGCGCAGCACCACGATGCGGTCGGCGAGCGACAGGGCCTCCTCCTGGTCATGCGTCACATAGATGGTGGTCGAGCCGAGCTGGCCGTGGATGCGCCTGATCTCCTGGCGCATCTCGAGGCGAAGCTTCGCGTCGAGATTGGACAGGGGCTCGTCCATCAGCACGAGCGGCGGCTCGATCACGATGGCGCGCGCGATGGCGACGCGCTGCTGTTGGCCGCCCGATAATTGCCCTGGCAGCTTGTGGCCGTGATCGGTGAGATGCACGAGGCGCAGCGCCTCGTCGATGCGCTTCTCGGCCTGGGCGGTGGGCACGCCGCGCATCTTCAGGCCGAAGCCCACATTCCTTCTCACCGTCATGTGCGGGAAGAGCGCATAGTTCTGAAACACCATGCCGAAGCCGCGTTCCTCGGTGCGCAAGGTGTCGATGCGCTTGTCGTCGAGCCGGATGCTGCCGCCGGTCACCGGCAACAGCCCGGCAATGCAATTGAGCGCCGTCGACTTGCCGCAGCCCGAAGGGCCGAGCAGGGCCACGAACTGGCCGCGGCGGATCGTGAGCGTGAGATCGCGCAAGGCGTTGACGGCGCCGAAATCGCGGCGCACCCCGTCGAGGCGCAATTCCTTGAAGGCTGGAGGGCGCGAGGCCTCGGCGCGACTATCGGGACTGCGGCCCGACTGCGGCGTCGCGGCCTTCACTGCAAGGTTCATGCGCGGGCATCCTCCCTGACGGCATCACGGCCGGATCATTATGGCTGGCATCGCGGCGGGGGCCGTAGCTCGACGCCATCATGATCCGACGATGCGGCGCAGATCATGCCGCGCGCGATGGCGGCCGTCCAGCTTGCTACTGCCATACTACCATTCAGCTGGCAAGGGGAGGGGTTGCGCGCGGGCGCATCAAAGATTGTCGCCGCGCAGCGCCGCGATCACGGCGTCGGTCACGCTGCGCGTCGTCGCCTTGCCCCCGAGATCGGGCGTATGCAGCGCGCTGTCGGCGGTGACGCGCTCGATGGCGCGCATCAGGCGCGCCGCGGCTTTGGGCTCGCCGAGATGGTCGAGCATCATGGCGCCCGACCAGAAGGTGCCGATCGGGTTTGCGATGCCCTTGTCGACGATGTCGAAGGCCGAGCCATGGATCGGCTCGAACATCGAGGGGAAGCGACGCTCCGGGTTGAGGTTCGCGGTCGGCGCGATGCCGAGCGAGCCTGCGAGCGCGGCCGCGAGATCGGAAAGGATGTCGGCATGCAGGTTGGTCGCGACGACCGTGTCGAGGCTCTGGGGTTTCAAGGTCATGCGCATGGTCATGGCGTCGACCAGCATCTTGTCGCTTGTGACATCGGGGAAATCGCGCGCCACCTCGGCCGCGATCTCGTCCCAGAGCACCATGCCGTGGCGCTGCGCATTCGACTTCGTCACAACGGTGAGAAGTTTGCGCGGGCGGGACTGTGCGAGCGCGAAGGCAAAGCGCATGATGCGGGTCACGCCCGCGCGGGTGAAGATCGAGATCTCGGTTGCGACCTCTTCGGGCAGGCCGCGATGCGAGCGCCCGCCCTGGCCGGCATATTCGCCCTCGGAATTCTCGCGCACGATCACCCAGTCGAGCTCCTTCGCCGTGACGTTGCGCAGCGGCGAGGTGATGCCGGGCAGGATCCGGGTCGGGCGCACATTGGCGTATTGGTCGAGGCCCTGGCAGATCGCGAGGCGCAAGCCCCAGAGCGTCACGTGATCGGGCATGTCGGGCGCGCCGACCGCCCCGAAATAGATGGCGTCGAAGGCGCGCAGACGCTCGACGCCGTCTGCCGGCATCATCACGTGATTGTGCTTGAAATAATCGGAGCCCCAGTCGAATTCCGTGACCTCGAGGCCAAAGCCGCCATCGCGCTCGGCGCAGACCGCAAGCGCTTCGAGCCCCGCCGCCACGACCTCCGGCCCGATGCCGTCGCCCCCGATGGCAGCGATGCGATAGCTCTTCATTGGCTGTCCTTTCGGCGAACGGCGCCTTGACGCTTCCTCACCGCCATTCCTACCATCGCCTGACCCGCAGCGCGCAAGGCCCGATGATTCCAACGGGGGAGGTCCAGCTCGGCAAGGTCCGCCGCGTCCGCCCCCGGATGAAGGCGCCTGTCCGGCGGGCCGACTCCGGCGGCAGGCAGCGCCAACGAGACGTCGAGAAGGAGGACGCCATGCGCCAACGCACCCAGGTCGGCATCGTCGGTGCGGGACCCGCCGGGTTGCTGCTCTCGCATCTCCTGCATCTGCAGGGGATCGAATCGATCATCGTCGAGGCGAGATCGCGCGCCTATGTCGAGAACCGGGTGCGGGCCGGCGTCCTCGAGCAGGGCTCGGTCGACACGCTGCGGGAAGCAGGCCTCGATGCCAGGCTCAAGCGCGAGGGCTGGGTGCATGAGGGCATCCAGATCCAGATCGGCGATGAGCGCCATCGCCTTGATCTCAGGGAGCTCAGCGGCGGCAAGACGATCACCGTCTATGGGCAGCAGGAGGTGGTGAAGGACCTGATCGCGCAGCGCCTCGCCGATGGCGGCGAGATCCGCTTCGAGGCTACCGGCGTCGCGATCCATGATATCGACGGCGAGACGCCGCGCATCACGTATACCGAGGCAGGGCAGGCGGCCGAAATCGTCTGCGACTTCATCGGCGGCTGCGACGGCTTCCACGGCGTTTGCCGCCCCTCCATTCCCGAAGGCGCGATCACGGTGTTCGACCGCGTCTATCCTTTCGCCTGGCTCGGCATTCTGGCGCAGGCCGAGCCCGCCTCGGAGGAGGTGATCTACGTCAACCATCCGCGCGGCTTTGCGCTTTCGAGCATGCGCTCACATGAGGTGGCGCGGCTTTATCTGCAATGCCGGCCGGACGAGAAGCTCACCGAATGGCCGGACCACCGCATCTGGGAGGAGCTGCACGCGCGGCTGCGCACCCGTAACGGTGACACGGTGCATGAGGGCAAGGTGCTCGAGCGCGGCATCACCGGCATGCGCAGCTTCGTCGCCGAGCCGATGCGTCACGGCCGGCTGTTCCTCGCAGGCGACGCCGCCCATATCGTGCCGCCGACCGGCGCCAAAGGCATGAATCTCGCGGTCGCCGATGTGCGCGTGCTGTCGCAGGCGCTAGCCGCCTTCTATCGCGAGAAGCGCTCCGATCTCATCGACGCCTATTCGGCGACCTGCCTTGCCCGCGTCTGGCGGGCCGAGCATTTTTCCTGGTTCATGACCTCGATGCTGCACAATTTCCCGAACGAGGATGATTTCGGCCGCCGCCTGCAGCGCTCGCAGCTCGACTATGTGGTGAGCTCGAAAGCGGCCGGCCGCAGCCTCGCCGAGAATTACGTGGGCCTGTCTTTCGAGCATTGACGCAGGACGCGCTGCAGGAATTAAGAGGCTGAGGCCGAGTATAAGCGTGTATCCTAAGCTGGGATCACTGGGGAGCGTTTCATGTCTGATCTTGCGGCCCCAAGGCTCGAGCATGTGGCCGATCTCGATATTGAACTCGCAGAGGCAATGGAGGTCGGGGAGACCGGAGCCGGCGAGAGGCGCGTCATTCCGATCATCGGTGGCACGGTCAAAGGGCCGCGCCTCAATGGACGAATCCGACCGGCTGGCGCCGACTTCCAGATCATCCGGCCGAATGGGGTCGCCGAGCTCCATGCCTGCTACGTGATCGAGGCCGATGGCGGCGAGCTGATCTCTGTCGAGAACCGCGGCATCCGCCACGGTCCGCCTGAGCTGATCGCGAGGCTGCGGCGCGGCGAGGAGGTCGATCCGGACCTCATCTATTTCCGTACACTGCCGCGCTTCGAGACCGCTTCTCCGCGACACCATTTCCTGAACCGCCATCTCTTCATCGGGATCGGGGCCCGATATCCCGATCGCGTGAAGCTCGGCCTCTGGATGCTGGGCTGAGCTGGCCTGTGGTGTGCCCGGGCGCTAAGGTCGCCCGACAGAAATCTCGCACCACAAGGATGTGCGTCGTGAAGCTCAGGGCTCGCAATGTGCTCAAGGGCAAAGTGGTCGACATCAAGAAGGGCGCGACCACGGCGCATATGCGCCTCGACATCGGCGGCATGACCGTCACTTCCTCCAATCACCAACGAAGCAGTCGACGAGCTGAAGCTTACCGTCGGCCAGCAGGCCTATGCGGTCATCAAGGCGTCCGACGTGATGGTCGCGGTCGACTGAGCCCATGGTCCGTCTGAACGAGATCCGCCGCAATGAGGTCGCGGTCGGGGCGGCGCCGGCGACTGACGCCGGCCTCGTCTTCATCGGCCGCATCTCGACGCCCTGGACCTCGCGCCTCACCTGTCCGCGCCAGGGGCGCCTCGACGGCCCGGTCTGCCGCATCGAGATCTTCGAGCCCCGGGTCGCGGCGCTTGACGGCATCGACGCCTATCCGCGCCTCGAGGTGCTCTATTGGCTGAGCGAATCGCGCCGGGATCTCGTGCGCCAGAGCCCAGCCGATGACGGCAAGACGCGCGGCACCTTCGCGCTGCGCACTCCTGTGCGGCCCAATCCGATCGGTACCTCGATTGTGGCGCTCGTCGGGGCCGAGGGAGCGATCCTGTCGGTGCGGGGCCTCGATTGCCTCGACGGCACGCCGCTCATCGATCTCAAGCCCGACCGTGCGCTGTTCAGGCCGATCGCCCCGTCACAACCGGGCGATTTCGAGACGAGCTGACTGCGAGACGAGCAGGGTTCGAGCCTGTCAGCCCCGGTCTGCCTTCTCCACCGTGTGAGCCGCGAGCTTCGAGGCCAGGGCGTCGCGTTCGCGCTCGAGCTGGGCTACGCGCTGGCGAAGCCCGTCATGGTCGAGCTTCGCGAAAGCGGAATGCGCGAGCTCGGCGAGCTTTGCGAGCATGCCGCGCTCGTCATGGTTGAGGTCGTTGCCGGAGTGGTGCGCCCCGTAGAGCACGACCGCATAGGCGCGTAGCCGGTCCGCGATCGGCACCGCGAGCCCCGGCCGCGCCGGACCCTGGGGCAGATCGGCGCCTCGCGCGGCGTCGCGGCCGATCTCGAAGGGGCGCAACGCCTTCATGCCGCTGAGCAAGGGATCGCCGGGATGCAGCGTCGCGGCGGCGTCCGCCTCGCCCCAGCCTTCGGCGCCGGGCCTGCGGCGAAAGACGCCGCCATCCTCGCGATAGAGGACCGCGGAGGCGAGATCGAGCGCCTGGCAGGGGCCCTTCACCAGGAGGCTTTCGAGCGTCGTCATATCGGGCGAGCGCAGAATGGCTTCGCCGAGCTCGTGGCCGGCCCGCGCCACGTCGCGATTGAAATGCCG
>Ga0306920_100009461_pt1 | contig 13012 bp, 12 predicted proteins | sample flu12Cox44000170_FD_204666 | JGI IMG/M metagenome (GOLD analysis project Ga0306920, IMG submission 204666) | Lab enrichment of tropical soil microbial communities from Luquillo Experimental Forest, Puerto Rico - flux4day.12C.oxic.44.000.170 (v2)... | ecosystem: Environmental > Terrestrial >...
GGCCGATCCCCGGATCCGCCGCATCCTGGCCAGCGACCGCCTCGCCGACTACGTCGCTGAGGTCCTGTCGGCCGCGTGGCGGGCGCTGCTCGAGCCGGAATGGCCTACGTTGCGGGCCATCCTCGAACGCGACGTGGTGTACCGGGCCGGGCAGCTCACCTCCCGGGGCTGGGCCGCCGCGCTCGGCGACCTGCATCCCGGCCTGAGCTGGCACGAGGGCCGGATCGAACTCAGCCGCTGGTCCGGGGACGAAGACGCCGAACTCGGCGGACGCGGCCTGCTATTCGTTCCTTCCGTCTTCGTCTGGCCCGGGCTGGCGCTGAGCCTGGAGCCGCCGTGGCCGCCGGCCCTGGTCTACCCCGCGCGCGGGGTCGCCGCCTTGTGGGAGCGGCCCAGCCGGACGGGCCCCGGCACCGCGCTGGACCGGCTGCTCGGCCCCTCGCGCGCCGCCGTACTGCTCGCGCTCGACGAGCCGGCCAGCACCACCCAGCTGGTCGCGGCGCTGGGCCAGTCGCTCGGCGGCGTCGGCGACCACCTGGCCGTGCTGCGCGAGGCCGGACTGATCACACGGGCCAGGTCCGGCCGCTCGGTCCTCTACCGCCGTACCCCCGTCGGCGACGCCCTGGCCGCCGCCGAAACATGATCACGAAGACTTTTGAGTCTCGGCGGACTGCAAACCTTTCGTGATCATGGACGGGGTGCGGGGAGCCGCGGGACCACAGCCCGCGGATGCGGCTCAGGATGAACACGTGGTAGTCCATGCTGATCCCGAACGGGAACACGAACATGAACAGCGGGAAACGGGTGGCCAGGCAGTCAGAGCGCGGTTGAAGCTTCACATTCTGAAACGGCACGTGGAACCAGGCGGTTCAGCGTTCAGCGCTCGCGACTGCCGGGAGCGATGTGCGCGGGGACCTCAGGGCAGGGCGGCGAGCACGATGGGGACGCCGCCCGCGATGAGGACGGCGCCGGTCCGCAGCGCGACCCGCGCGGCGGGCACCGAATTCAGCTGCGCCTTCGGGAACGCGGTGGCAGGCTCGGCCGCGACCGCCATGATGGCCAGGGTCAGCGCGAACCAGGCGAGGACGGCGCGGCGCCAGTGACGCGCCCGCCAGCCCGCGACGCGCTCCCGCAGCGGAGCCTGCGGCGAGCGCTGCCGCCAGACTGAAACCCCCATGATCGCCTCACCGTGGGTTGCGAACGAGCGTCTGGCTGTGGCGCCAGCGACCCATGTCCGAGGGACTGTTCCCCCTTACGGCAGAGCGCAGAGCCCAGGCGGCTGATACAGGCAATACTTGACTGAGCGAAAAGAGAAGGAAGCGGGCCGGGACGCTGGAGCAGGTCCTTAGCCTGCGCGAGGGGGTCTTCCGGTGGGCGCAGTAGCGCCCGGGCGACGCTGGTGTGGGTGCCCGCGGTCAGCGCGAGGACGTAGCTGAACGGCACCAGCAACAGCAGGCAGCCGAGGGCAGCGAGCAGCGCTTCGGCAGCGTGTCGACGTAGACCCGGGCAGGCCGGGTCCGGCTCGAGGTAGCGGTGTCCGACGGGCTTGCAGGTGAAGGTCTTGACTGTCAATTGCGTATCGGGCAGGGCTGGCAGGCTTCAGGTTGCCGTTCGATGTTTCGCGATATATCGTGGAAGCACCTGGGATCCCCGTTCTTGCTACGGAGGGCACGATGGCAACGGGACACAACGTGCGCGTCGGGGACGCCGACCGCGAGGCGGTCGCAGCCCAGCTGCGTGAGCACTATGCCGATGGCCGGCTGACCCTGGATGAACTCAACGAGCGCCTCGACCAGGCGTTCGCGGCCAAGACCACAGCCGACCTGAACACTGTGCTGCGCGACCTGCCTTATGTGTCGCGGCCCTTCACCGGCGTACCCGCCGCGGGCGCCGGGCATCCCGCGTGGCCCGCGGGGCATTCCGCGTGGCCCGCCGGGCCGTCGGGATCGGGCTGGGGTCACGGCGCCGGGCACGGCTGCGGAGGGCGGCCGTCTGGCCTCTTCGCGCCGCTGCTGGGGCTGGTGTGGGTCTTCGTGATCGTCGGTGCCGTGATGCTGTTCGGCCTCGGCGGCGGCGACCGGCCGCTGGCCATCGTCCTGATCATCGCCGCGCTCGCGTTCCTCAGGCGGCTGTTCGGGTTCGGCGGGCGGCGCCGCGGATACGGCGGCCCGCGGGGACCCCGCGGGCCCAAGGGGCCCAGGGGACCTCGCGGACCTCGCCTCTGACGGCTGCTGATTCTCCTCATAGCCGGGTTCCGCGCCGGGCCGTGTCGATCTATCGTGGAACAGAGGTAGTCGGCTTGGCGAACGCGGAAACCATGACGAGGCGATACGACGTCCGAACTGGAATGCTAGAACAGGATCCTGACGCGGGGCAGCCGCGTGAAGAGCTGGTACCGGGCTGGCGCGTGCCCGGCCACAGCCGGTACGACTACGACCTGCGGATCGGGGACGCGGAACGCGACGCCGCGATGACCCAGCTGCGGGAGCACTTCGTAGCCGGCCGCCTGACCTTCGACGAGCTGACCGAGCGCATCGATCTCGCGCTCACCGCCAAGACCCAGGGTCACATCGATCGCCTGATGGCCGATCTGCCCCGGCCGCCCAGGCCCGCCCGCGTCGAGCAGGCCCAGGACGCCCCGGACCAGGACGCGGGCCGGTTCCTGGTCTTCGCCCTGCTGCTGTTCGCGCTGGCGACCTGGATCCTGATCATGGCCTGGATGTCCCGTCACGCCTACTACGGCGGCACGGGTTACCCGTTCCCGACCGGCCCAGGAGGACGGCCGTAGCGGCTTTGATGCCTTGAGCTCACTCGGCCCTGGGCGCCCGGGCCCGTTCAGCCGCCCAGCGCACGCAGCGGGACGACCAGGTAGCGGTAGTCCGGAGCGGACTCGTCACCGGCCTTCGGGCTGCCGGTGATCAGGGCCGGCTTGGTCGGGCTGGTGAACTGCAGGCGGATGCGCCCTTCGTCCGGGGGTGACGAGCCCTCTCGCTCGGGGTCCTTGGGCTCCTGGGTGGCGGGCGGGCTGACGGCGGCCGCGGTCAGGGCGCCGGCGAGGCCGTCGAGCAGGTATTGCGGGCTGAACGCGATGGCGGCTTCGCTGCCGGAGAACTCGGCGGCCACGCTCTCCCGGGCCCGGGCCTGGCCTTTGGTGCCAGCCTCGATGGTGACCGTCCCCGGCTCGAAGGACAACCGTACCGAGCTGCCCCGCTCGGCCACGAGCGCCACCCGCCTGACCGCTTCGGCGAGCCGGGCAGCCGGTATGTCCCCGCAGCTGCCGAAGTCCGCGGGGAACTTCGAGCTGTACTTGATGTACTCCCCCGCGATCAGGCGCGTGGTCAGCCGCCGTCCACCCGACTCGAACCCGATCATGGCGTCGGCGGCCCGCAGCGAGCCGGCCGGATCGGCCTCGTCCCTTCGACCCCCTTGGGCCCCTTGGGCTCCTTGGGCCGAGCGGGCCCCGGCGCGATCCGTCCCGCGCGTCATGATGCGGACCGGAACGCCCGGCGCCATCATCCGGGCGGCGTCGGCCAGCGTCTTGGCCGGTACCAGGAGCGTGCTGCGGGCATCCGGGCGGGCCGGATTCCAGCCGAGCTCCCGGATCGCCAGCCGGTACCTGTCGGTCGCCACCAAGGTGATGACCTCGCCGTTGATCTCGACGTTCACTCCGGTGATGACCGGCAGCGTATCGTCGCGGCTCGCCGCGGGGGTGACCTGGCCGATGGCGGTGGCGAGCACGCCGCCGTCGACGGTGCCGGCCAGCCGGGGCAGCTCGGGCAGCCGCGGGTACTCCCCGATAGGCAGCGTCACCAAGCTGAACGAGGCCGGGCCGCAGGTCAGGGCCACGTCGTCCGCGTCGTCGACCTCGACGGGATGCCCGGGCAGGCTGCGGGTGATCTCGGCCAGCAGCCGCCCGGGCACGAGCGCGGTGCCGGGCTCGGCCACGTCCGCGTCCACGTGGATCCTGGCCGACACCTCGTAGTCGAAGCAGGACAGGGTCAGCCCGTCGGGCGCCGCCTGCAGCAGCAACCCGGACAAGACCGGGAGCACGGGCCGGGACGGCAGCGACCGCGCCACCCAGGCGACCGCCTCAGCCAGCGCATCGCGCTCCACCACGAACCGCATCTCCGCCGCCTCCATCTCGCGAAGTGCCACCTGCCTCCACAGGCATACTCGCACGGGCCACTGACATTTCCGGGCGATCGGGGGTCGCGGGGTCGCTCCCCCGGGTCAGCGCTGCCCGGAAGTCCGGGGGTCCCTCGCCCCGGCCAGCGGCGCGGGAGGCCGGGCGGGTCGCTAGCTGGCCAGGCCCGGGGGCGCGGCGTCCAGGGAGGCCTGGATCGCCTTGGCCAGGGCCCGGGCCGATTCCGCGGTGAGCTCCACCGCGACGCGCGCCGACGGCCCGGCGCCCGGGTCGAGGAAGTCAATGTTGAGGGTGTGCTCGGCCTGCGCGTGCACCGGATGGTCGAAGTACACGCTCGCGTCGGTCACCGTGAACCAGCCGGACGAGCCCTTCCCGCTGCCGGTGATCGAGATCTTCTCCGTCAGGTACGTGCACATCGCGACTCCTCTCCCCGCCGACGATAACAGGCGCGGGCCCGGCACCCGGGCCGGCCACGCACCAGGGCCGGTCGCCTCCCGGGCAGGCCGTCGCCAGTGACAGACTTTCCGGCATGACGTACACAGCAGCCGACGATCGTTACACCGGGCTCCCCTACCGCCGCTGCGGACGCAGCGGGCTGCTGCTACCCGAGGTATCGCTCGGGCTGTGGCAGAACTTCGGTGACGGGAAGCCGATCGAGGACCAGCGCGCGATCCTGCGCCGGGCGTTCGACCTGGGCGTCACGCACTTTGACCTGGCCAACAACTACGGGCCGCCCTACGGCAGCGCGGAGATCAACTTCGGCCGGGTCATGCGGGAGGACCTGCGGCCTTACCGCGACGAGCTGGTCATCTCCACCAAGGCCGGCTACGACATGTGGCCGGGCCCCTACGGCGAATGGGGCTCCCGCAAGTACCTGCTGGCCAGCCTGGACCAGTCGCTGCAGCGGATGGGCCTGGAGTACGTCGACATCTTCTACTCGCACCGGTTCGACCCCAAGACGCCGCTCGAGGAGACCATGGGCGCGCTGGACACCGCGGTCCGGTCAGGCAAGGCCCTCTACGTGGGTATCTCCTCTTATTCCGCCGAACGGACCATGGAGGCAGTGGATCTGCTCCGTCGCATGGGCACGCGGTTGCTGATCCATCAGCCGTCCTATTCGATGCTGAACCGCTGGATCGAGGGCGGGCTGCTCGACGTGCTCGGCCGCGAGGGCGTGGGCTGCATCGCGTTCTCGCCGCTGGCCCAGGGAGTGCTCACCGGCAAGTACCTGGACGGCGTGCCGGCCGGCTCGCGGGCCAGCCTGAACGGCTCGCTGGCGCGCGACCAGCTCTCGCCGCAGACGCTGGCGCACGTCCGCGCGCTGAACGAGATCGCCAGGTCCCGGGGCCAGACGCTGGCGCAGCTCGCGCTGTCCTGGGCGCTGCGCGACTCGCGGGTGACTTCGGTACTGGTCGGCGCGAGCAGCGTCGCGCAGCTCGAGGAGAACCTGGGTGCCGCCGGCCACAGCGACTTCACCGAGGACCAGCTGGCCGCCATCGACCGCGACGCCGTGGACTCCGGCATCAACCTCTGGGCCGCCTCCAGCGCTCGCTGACCCGCCCGATTCCGATAATTCGGCGCGGGCTCAGGCTGGTGGTGGGAGGCGTGGGGTTACTGGGGGTTGCGGCGGGAGGGTTGGGGGTTGGGTCAGGAGGCTAGGTAGCGGCCGAACCAGGTGAAGATGCGCTGCCAGCCGTCCATCGCGGCTTCGGAGCGGTAGGCGGGGCGGGCCACGTTGAAGAACGCGTGCCCGGCGCCCTCGTAGGAGTGGAACTCGTAGGTCTTGCCCTGGGCCTTGAGTTCCTGCTCGAGCTCGGCCACCTGATCCGTCGAGGGGTACTGGTCATCCGCGCCGAACAGGCCAAGCAGCGGGCACGACAGGTCCTTGATGAGATGCTTGATGGGGCCGACCTTGAGCGGCATGCCCTCTGGCGGGACGCCGACCACGAACGCGCCGTAGCAGTCGACGGCCGCGTCGAGCGGAAGGCTGCACGCGGCGAGGACCGATTGCCGGCCACCGGAGCAGTACCCGATCACGCCGACCTTGCCGTTGGCGGAGCTGAGCCGGCGAAGGTGGGTCGCCGCCCCGGCCACGTCACCGACGAGCCGGGCGTCCGGGACGCCGCCCCTGGCGCGGGCCGCCGCCGCGGCGTCGTCCGGGCTGGCACCAGGCGCGTCGCGGTGGTAGAGGTTCGGCATGAGCGCGTTGTAGCCGTGCACGGCGAAGTGGCGCGCGATCTCCCTGGTCGGCTCGTCGTAGCCGGGCATGTGATGGATCACCACCACGCCGCCGAGCGGTCCCTGGCTCATCGGCCGGGCCAGGTAGGCCTCGATCTCGTCGCCCCCGTCACCGCGAATGGTGACGGTCTCGGCCAGCATCGCGTCGTACATCGGGCTCCTCCATCAAACTTCGTCGGCTTGGTGGCGGTCAGATCCTACGATCGCGTCAGCCGGGGAGGCACACCAGGGTCAGGAAGAAGTTGTCGATCTGCCGGATCGCCTCGATGAAGTGCTCGAAGTCGACCGGCTTGCTGACGAACGCGTTGGCGTGCAGCGAGTAGCTGCGCACGATGTCCTCTTCGGCCCGGGAGGTGGTCAGCATGACCACCGGAATGACGAGCAGCTCGGGGTCCTGCTTCAGCTCGGCGAGCACTTCCAGGCCGCTGCGCCGGGGCAGGTTGACGTCGAGCAGGATCAGCCCGGGACGCGGGGCATCGGCGAACGGACCGGTCCTGCGCAGGAACTGCAGGGCCTGCTCGCCGTCGGAGACAACGTGCAGCCGGTTCCGTATCTTGTAGTACTCGAAGGCCTCCCTGGTCATGAGGGCGTCCCCGTCGTCGTCATCGACCATCAGTACGTCGATCACCTTGGGATCAGCGCAGTCAGCCATTGGTGTCCTCGTCCCCGGGGTATTGGGGGTGGTCGGGCTGGTCGAGCGGTGCCGGGGCTTCGATGAGCCTAGCCGCCTGCCGGTCCTGCGGGGCCCGCGCTGAGTCCGGGCCCTGGATGGCGTCCGGCGTCAGGGTCTCTTCCGGCATCGGCAGGGTGAACAGGAACCGCGCGCCTTCGGTCCAGGTCGTGTCGAGCCAGATCCGGCCGCCGAAGTACTCGATGATCTTCCTGGTCAGGGCGAGCCCGATACCGGTACCCGCAAAGGCGCTCCGCTCGTTCAGCCGCTGGAAGAGCACGAAGATGCGCTCGGCGTACTCCGGGTCGATGCCGATGCTGTTGTCGGAGAACGAGAACAGCCAGAACGGCTCGTCGCGGCGGACCGTGATCACGACACGCGGCGGCTTCCCGCCGGTGAACTTCAGCGAGTTGCTGAGCAGGTTCTGGAACACGGCGATGAGCAGCGGCAGCTCGGCCAGCACCAGCGGCAGGTGCCCGGTCTCCACGGTGGCGCCGGTCTCCTCGATCTGCTCCGCCAGGTTGGCTCGCGCCTGGGTGAGCGCGGCGTCGCTGGACACCAGGGCCGGCTCGCGAGCCGACCGGCCGACCCTGCTGTAGGCGAGCAGGTCGTTGATCAGCGCCTGCATGCGCTTGGCGCCGTCCACCGCGTACTCGATGTACTGGTCGGCTCGCGCATCCAGCTGCCCGGCGTATCGGCGCTGCAGCAGCTGGGAGAAACTCGCCACCTTCCGCAGCGGCTCCTGCAGGTCGTGCGAGGCGACGTAGGCGAACTGCTCGAGCTCGGCGTTGGAGCGCTGGAGTTCCTCGGCCTGGGCCCGCAGGACCGCGTTCGCGCCCTGCGATGCGGCCAGCTCGTGCAAGATCCGCTCGCGCATCGTGTTCACGTCGGCGGCCAGGCTGGTCACTTCGCGCGGACCGCGCACCGTGACCTCGCGGAAGAGGTCGCCGTCGGCCACCTGGCGGACCTGGCCTGCCAGCCGGCGCAGCGGCCTGATCACGGTAGCCCGCAGGCCCAGGCCGAGCAGCACGACCGTGAGGAGCAGGCCGATCGCGAGCACGATGAAGACGGTGTCCAGCGCAGTTCTCGTGCCATGCGCGCTGACGAGGGCAATCTCGCCGATCACGACGACTGCGACCGAGAAGAGCAGCAGCGCCAGGACGGCGACGCCCACGACCTGACTGAGGGGCCATCGTCGGGCCGCATCTGCCCGTTTTGTGCCGGTCATGGGCTGACGGGGGCCGAATAGCTGAGCGCGAGGATAGCGAGATCGTCGTCCAGGTCTCCGCCGTTGAGCTCGCGCACCTGCTCGATGACCTGGTCCAGGAGGCGCACGTCCACGGCGGCGCCGCCCGGATCGCCGTTCCCGGCGGCCGGCGGCGCCGACGGGAGGATGTCTCGGATCAGGTCCATCAGGCCCTCGCTGCCGAGCCGCTCGGATCCCTTCCCGATCCGGCCCTCGATCAGCCCGTCGGTGTACAGCAGCACCGACCAGCTCCCGTCGAGCCGGACCCGGGTGCCCGGCCAGCCCCGGACCCGGCCCAGGCCCAGCGGCGGCAAGGTCGGGGTCTGCAGCTCCAGCACGCTGCCCCGGGTGACCAGCAGCGGCGGCAGGTGGCCCGCCATGCGCACCCAGCCGACGTTCCGCTCCGGCGCCGCCGACACCATGCACAAGGTGGCGAACATGGTGTCGTCTTCGCGCTCGTGCTCGAGCAGTTCGTTGAGGGTGGCCAGGATCTCGTCGGCGGGCCGGCCGGCCAGCACCAGGGTGCGCCAGGCCACCCGCAGGCAGACGCCGAGCGCAGCTTCAGCCGGCCCGCGTCCGCAGACGTCGCCGATGAGGGCGTGCACCCAGCGGTCGGACGCCTCGACCACGTCGTAGAAATCCCCGCCGAGCAGATGCTGCTGGCCGCCGGCCAGGCAGCGCGCCGATACCCGCAGCCGCGGGTCGGCCAGCAGCGGCGACGGCAGCAGGCCCCGCTCGAGCCGGGCGTTCTCCCGGGCCTGGACCTGCGCGATGCGCAGTTCCCGCTGGGCTTCGGTGGCCCGGCGGCGCTCGACCGCGTACCGGATCACGCGGTGCAGCACCGGTCCGGCGACCTCGCCCTTGACCAGGTAGTCCTGGGCTCCCGCCCGCACCGCCTGCTCGCCCAGGTGCTCGCTCGCATCACCGGTCAGCACGACGATGGCCGCCTCCGGCTCGATGCTCAGCAGCTGCAGCAGGCCCTGCAGGCCCTGCGAGTCCGGCAAGCCCAGATCGAGCAGCACGCACGCGGCATCGGACACCAGGGTCCTGGCCTGGCCGAGGGACTTGGCCCGCCGCACGACGACCGAGGCGTTCACGTCCCGCAAGAGCTCCTCGACGAGCAGCGCGTCGCCGTCGTCGTCCTCAACGAGCAGGACGGGCACCTGGTCATGGCCGGACCCGGCGGCCAGGGTCTCAAGCTCAGCGTTACTTGTCATCGCGACCTACATAGGGGTAGCTGGCATATCGGCATCGGAGTACCCAATACCTCGCGGACATTCCATCATGCACGCCCCGTTGCTTCGGGGAACGTCGATACTCCCGGCCCGGGGGAGGCGAAGTTCGGACGGCTAGGGGAGGCGAAGTTCGCACGGCTAGGGGAGGCGAAGTTCGCACGGCTAGGGGAGGCGAAGTTCGGACGGCTAGGGAAGGCGAAGTTCGGACGGCTAGGGAAGGCGAAGTTCGGACGGCCCGGGGAAGATGAAGTTCGGACGGCCTGGGGGAGGTGAAGTTCGGGGAAGGTGACTTCAAACGGCCTGGGGGAAGGTGAACACGCGGTCCGGGTCGTAGGTGGCCTTGACCTGGGTGAGCCTGGTGTAGTTGGCGCCGTAGTAGGCCTGCCGCCAGTTGGCCAGGTCGGGATCGATGTAGTTCTGGTACGCCTGCCCGCTCGCGTACGGACGCATGGACTGCCAGAACGCCCGCTGCCACGCGTGCTGCCTGGCCACCCCGGCGGACCCGGCGCCTAGCGGCCAGGTGGTGGTGTACTGGGCCTGGAAGAGAGCGTTGCGGTGCACGTACGCGGTGGCGCCCGGCGCGACCCGGTTGACCGCGCCGCCGAGCGCGTCGAACGCGATGCCCCCGGAACCGCCGGGCGCACCGCTGACCCGCTGCAGGCTCTCCACCCCGGACAGCAGCGTGCCGATCCCGTGGCTGCTCAGCGGCCTGGTGAAGAAGTCGGACTTGGCGTACTCCGAGGCCCGGGAGAGCTGGCCGCGCGGGGTCTGGGTGGGCAGGTGGCACTCGTCCACGGTCAGGCTGGCGCAGCCCGCCTCGACCAGCATCGCGTGCAGCCAGCTGGTGCTCTCCAGGAAGGGTGAGGACGGTTCGGAGCCGACGGCGGCGTAGAGCCTTTCCAGCTGGGCGTGCGCGCCGCTCACGCTGCCCAGGTAGGTTCCTCCCACCTCGATGCTGGGAACGGACCCGCCGGGCGCCGCGGCCAGGTGCAGGTTCGACCACAGCGCGTCCGGCGCGTGCGGCGCCCAGGACTGCCAGGCCGAGATCACCCGGGCCGCCTGCGACCACGGCCAGGACAAGAAGAACAGGACGATCTGCCCGGCCGGGCGGGTGGTGAAGGTAAACGAGGTGACCACGCCGAAGTTGCCGCCGCCGCCACCGCGGCAGGCCCAGAACAGGTCCGGATTGGTGCTGGCGTTGCACGTCCTGAGCTGGCCGTCGGCGGTGACAATCTGCAGGGACTGCACGTTGTCGCTGGTCAGGCCGTACGCACGGGACACCACGCCGACGCCGCCGCCCAGGGTGAGCCCGGCGATGCCGACCGTGGGGCAGGATCCGCCGGGGACCGCGCGGCCGTGCGCGGAAAGCCCGTTATAGAAGTCGATCAGCCTGGTGCCCGCGCCCACGGTCGCGGTGCCGCCGCTGACGCTCACGCCGGCCATCGTGGTCACGTCCGCGATCAGGCCGCTGGTAGACGACCAGCCGGCGTAGCTGTGGCCGCCGCAGCGCGCGGCCACCGGGACGCCGTACTTGCGCACGAAGGCCAGGCAGGTCGCCACGTCGTTGGGATTGCGGCAGTAGGCGACGCCGGCCGGGCGCAGCGAGTCGAAGCGCGGGTCGAAAAGTTCCTTGGCCGTGGTGTAACCGGCCTCGCCGGGCCGGACCAGGGACCCGGAAAGGTCCCGGGCCAGCGCGGCCCAGTCGGCCGCGGACGGAGGTCCCGAGGCCGTGGCGGCCGGGCCGGTGGCGGTGCCCGCCGATCCGGCGGTACCGCCCGCGGCGGTGTTCGCGGCGCTGGCCGTGCCGCTGGCGGTGGTGCTGCCGGAGGTCCCGCTGCAGGACGAGAGCAGCGTGGCGCCTCCGGCGGCCGCCGCGAACCGCAGGAACGCGCGCCGCCCCGGGGACGCGAGGACGCCCGGTCTGCCCGGGTCTCCGCTCTCGCTTCCTGTTTCGGCCATCGCGGTTCGCCTTCCGGTGCAGCTGCTCCACCGACGACACTCACCAGTGTGAGCGGTTACCGGTAAAGACGCCGCATGATCGCAGGCCGTTGGGCTGTCGGCGTGTCGGAAACGAACCAACGGACCGCCGGCGTCGCCCGGACCGAGGGACAGGGAAAGGGACCGGGGAAGTGGAGGGGAACGACTGGGGATGGTGACGCCTCAAGGCCGCCTGACAGCCGGATGTACGCGTCCTGACAGTGGCGTGGGCGAGCATAGCTGCATGCGACATGACACGCGGACGAGAGAGGGAGGTCAGAGCGAGCGGGAGACGGCGCGCAGGCGGGGCGGACGTCGGCCGGTCGGTTGAGCCGACACCGGCCAGATGGCCGATGTCTTGCCGCTACGCCACGGGCGAACCTGGAAAGGCCGATATTTGCTTGCCTGCGGCGGTACGGCGGAAATATGGTTGAGTTACTCAACTGTTGAGGAACTCAGGCAACGGGTCGATGGGAGGTGAGCACGGATGGATGAACAGCAGGGCACGGCGATGGCGCTGGACCCCGGGCCGGTACGGCGCGCAGGGCTCGCGCTGGACGCGGAGCCGGTCCCGCACGCGGAGCCGCTGTTCGTCACGGGGACGGGCCATCCGGTCAGCGACGACGAGCTGAATCAGCAGATCGCGGACGCGCTCGCCGAGCTCATCAAGCAGGCCCACGAGCTCGGCCAGGGGATCGCGGCCGACTTCGGGCTGACCGCCAGCGACGCCAAGGCCCTGTACATGCTCCGAACGCCTTGCACGATGAAGGAACTCGGGCTGCGGATGGGCTGCGATCCGTCCTTCGTCACCTCCGTCGCGGACGCGCTCGAGAAGCTCGGCCTGGCCCGGCGGGAACCCTCACAGCGTGACCGGCGCAGCAAGAACCTCGTCCTCACCGCGGAGGGCGAGAAACTGAGGGACCTGATCTGGAGTGAGATTTCGGCCCGGGCACCGTGGTGCAACACGCTGGACACCAGCGAGCGCCAGTGCCTGCTCGGGCTGATCCGGAAGATGCTCAGGATGGGCGGTGGGAGGTGATGGTGTCACAACCGCGGCGGCTGTTTCGTCAAGACCGATGACAACGTAGCCGCACGGCCGCCGTACACGAGGGCGGCCACACGGGAGGACTTCAGACGTTACGGGGGCTGATCGCACGGCCCGTTCGGCCAAATAAGAGGTCTTAGAAGATACGCACGGCGCGTGGCCGCAGAACCTAGCAAAGGGAGAGATTCACTTGTCCGCCACATCACCAGACACCGGGCAGCAGGCCGCCCTGAACGGCACGCCCGTCCGGGAGGTCAGTATCGCGGCGGCGTCAGACGCCGCCCGGAGTCCGGGCACGGGGGCCCCGCAGCGGCGGCTGGGCCTGGCCCTCGCCGTCATCGCGACGGCACAGCTGATGATCGTGCTCGACGCGACCATCGTGAACGTAGCTCTGCCGCACATTCAGACCGCGCTTGGTTTCTCCGGCACCAACCTGGAATGGGTCGTCAACGCGTAC
>Ga0306920_100009462_pt1 | contig 13011 bp, 12 predicted proteins | sample flu12Cox44000170_FD_204666 | JGI IMG/M metagenome (GOLD analysis project Ga0306920, IMG submission 204666) | Lab enrichment of tropical soil microbial communities from Luquillo Experimental Forest, Puerto Rico - flux4day.12C.oxic.44.000.170 (v2)... | ecosystem: Environmental > Terrestrial >...
CCCGGCCGGCGCCGCAGATAGTGCACGCTATCTTCGGCCGGAAAAATTGGTGCCGGTAAACGAAACATTCAAGACGCTCGCCGAGAAAGCCGCAGTTGGAAAAACCGATGATCTGGAGCGGGCGAAAGCGTTGTACAATCACGTCATTAGCCGCATGCGCTATGACAAATCAGGTAATGGTTGGGGCCGCGGAGACGCGGTCTATGCGTGCGACGCTCGTACCGGAAACTGCTCTGACTTTCACGCGTATTTCATTGCTCTAGCGCGAAGCATCAACATACCATCCCGTTTCGCGATCGGCGCGACAATTCCAGCCGACAAGAACGAGGGCAAGATCGAGGGCTATCATTGCTGGGCCGAATTTCTCGCGGATGGTAAGTGGGTGCCAGTGGATATCAGTGAAGCGTGGAAGAACCCGAAGCTGGCTGATTATTATTTTGGCCATAATCCGGCTAATCGGTTTGAATTAACCAAGGGCCGTGATCTGGTGGTCGACCCGGAACCCGAAAGCGGTCCGATAAATTTTCTCGTGTACCCGCTACTTGAGATGAATGGCGAGGTCATAAAACCCGAGACTACTTTCGAGTTCCGGCGCATCGGGGCGTGAACAAAATTTTGGACTGCCACTTCTCAGTTCTCGGAAAATAGTCTGCCGGTGTGAAGGCAGATTCCCTGCTCAACTTAGTTGGCACGTGGCGTCTCGTCTCGTGCAAGGCGCGAACATCGTCTGGTGAAATCCGGTATCCGTTTGGCCAGCATGTCGTCGGTCAACTTTTCTATGATGCCCACGGAAACATGTCGGCGCATGCGATGAGAGTCGATCGCCCGACATTCGCCTCGGATGATTCGGGTTCGGGCACCGACGCGGAAGTGCGCGCGGCGTTCGAAGGGCACGTGTCGTACTTTGGCACGTACACGATTGACCCATCGGCTCGCAGCGTGACGCACCATGTTCGCGGCGCTTCGTATCCGAATTGGATGGGTCGCGACCAGATCCGATACTATCGCATCGACGGTTCTCATCTTGTGTTATCGACGCCACCGATTCTGGATCGCGGAGAGTCACTCGAGTACAGTCTGACTTGGGAACGGATATAACTGCCGACGTTCGCCATCTCCCGACTTGTTGCGTTGATCCAAACCAAGCTGTTACCAAAGGAACTGACATTCGCGCATTGCTGTTGCGCGTTACCGAATTATAAACTCACCGCAAAGGTTCTGGACCGTGCAAAAATTTCCTTTCACGGATTACGTCGGCAATCCACTGCTGACATGTCTGTTCCTCGTCCTGCTCTGGTTTCAATGGAGATTCCCGTTGCGACGACAGCATTTCAAAATGCTTCACCGGCTCGTTCGCAATTTTGTCCTCTCGATTCCCGGTTTCGCGATTGTTCGTGTCGCGATGTTGCCCATTCCGATCGCAATCGCGATCTGGGCTCAACATCAACGTGTCGGGTTATTGAATTGGATCCATCTTCCAACGTGGGCAGACGTGATCGCGACGTTCCTTTTAATGGACTATGTCTACTGGTGGTGGCACTGGGCCATGCATATGGTTCCGTTCTTCTGGCGATTTCACAACGTGCATCACACCGACCTGGATATGGATGTGAGCACGGCCGCACGATTTCACTTCGGCGAAATGATCCTTTCCACCGGCTTTCTTTCGTTAGCCGTAGTGCTCTTCGGTATCGGTCCGATCATGCTCATCGCGTTCTTCGCCACTTTTGAGGCAGCGACACTTTTTCATCATTCCAACTGGCGCCTGCCAATTCGGGTCGAGCGCGTTTTGAACCTGGTTCTCGTCACGCCACGGATGCACGGGATTCATCATTCCATCGTGCAGCGCGAGACGAATTCAAACTGGGGTACGATGTTTTGCTGGTGGGACAAGCTGCACCGCACATTACGGCGAGACCTGCCGCAGGACGCAATCACGATCGGTGTCGCAGCATATCGCGAGGAAAACGAACTTACCCTGGGCAAACTCCTTGCGATGCCATTTCGTGAACAGCGCCAGTGGCGATTACCAAACGGAGAGGTCCCTGAGCGCGAGCCAAAACCAGCGGAAGAGCTTGCTGAATAACGTCAAGTCCGCTCGCGCATCGCGAGCTACAGATGTGTTCGCTACAGAAACAGATGATCAATGCTGAGCCATCCAGGCCCCGAGAAGAAAAGCCAAATTAGAATTACCAGATAAAGAACCTCAGGCAGATACAGAAAAACTGCGAGCCACTCAGCTGGCGAGGATGCTTTGACATTCCGAATCGCTATCGTCCCGATGGCGACAATCATTAGGACGGCTAGCAACGCAGAGGCCAGCGGCGTCACCGCGCCAAGGACGAGCAATAACCCGCAAACAAACTCCACCGTCGAAACGAAGACAGCGTTAAATTTGGGAAAAGGGACATGCGCTTCGATCAGCGTCTGCCGCATTTGTTCGCGACGTTCTCGGACAAAAAGTTTGGCGCGCCCAGAAAGGAAAAACAGCAAACCTACAGCGACGCGCGTCACGAGAATGCCGACCCATTCCAACGAATGCAGTTCGCTGACGAAGATTCCTACGCACGACATGAATCAAACTCTGAAATTCAACGCACGAGCCGTCAATGGATTCGACGACACTGATCCGCAGAGGCCGGCGAATTAGAAAGTAAATATTTTTTGCAACCAATCTGTTTTGCCGTGACGAATTTCGTTACGGAGGGACATCATGTTAAAATCATTATTCGTAGCTTTGCTGGGAGCGGGGTTCATTTGCGCGACTCTGAGCGCGCAGGATCAGCCGCTCATTCATCAACCCACCTTAACCCCGCAAGACAGTGGCACGACCAACGGTCTGATCGCAGTCTGGCCGGTGAATCCACAAGTAGTCTGGGCATCCGGTCGCAACGGCACTTTCACCGTCACAACTGATGGCGGGGAGACTTGGAACGCCGGCGTCGTGCCGGGCGCCGAAGCTTTGCAATTTCGCGACGTGCAAGGTTTCAGCGCGCGCGTTGCCTACCTGATGTCGATTGGGGATAACCCGACTGATTTTCGTGTTTACAAGACACTGGACGGCGGTGCCACTTGGACGATCCAATTCGAGAACCAGAATCCAAGTGCATTCTATGACGGGTTCGCGTTCTGGACGCCTCAGCGCGGAATTCTGCATAGCGACTCGGTTAATGGAGTGTTCCCCGATTTTCGCACAACCAACGGAATGACATGGCAGGACATTAGCGGCAACATGCCGCCGGCGTTGCCCGGTGAATCCTCCTTCGCGTCGAGCGGAACTTGCGTCACCACCCAAGGCGGGCGGAACGCGTGGATTGCCACTGGCGGCGCTGACGTCGCACGAATCCTCGCCACGACCGACCAGGGGAGTACGTGGAACGCGTTCGACACTCCGTTGTTTAGCGGCCCCAGTGGCGGCGCGTTCACGGTTGATTTTCGCGATCCGCATCACGGAATCGTGGGGGGCGGCGATTTGGATCCGGGCGATCCCAATAACGCGCGCACCGCGGTCTCCAGCGATGGCGGCGTGACATGGACGCTCACGAATCCACCTCCGGTGACCGGCGCCATATTCGGGTTGAGTTACGTCGGACAAACTGGTCGTGGCGGCGGAAACAATCTCGGCCGCGCCGTGGTGATCACCGCGAATGCCGGAGGCGCAGCATGGACTCCAGACGAAGGCACGACCTGGTTCACATTGCCGGATGTAACGGGATTTTGGGAGGTAGCTTTTGCCAGTCCCAAAGCGGGATGGCTTGTAGGAACCGACGGCCGAATCATAAAGATCAGCTTCTAGCGGACAGCGAACGTAATACAGAGATTTTCACGTAAATCTGGGAAATCGGATACTGACTGTTGTTTTCGGCGTTTCAGTGGGTATTTAGGGCTCGCATGGATGAGACTCGAGTCCAAAACTCCTCAGACCTGTTGCGATTTTGCGAGAGTAGATGTTTGAAACGCTGCTGATGCTGGACGAACTCTATTCAATTTGAAGGAAAGAGCCGCCGACAAACACCCAAATTCATATGCTCGAACCCGAAACCAAGAAAGTTATCGTCCGGCCACCCCACGCGGCTGCTGCAAAATGCCTCATGATGAGCAAACTCTTAAGACTGCTTATGATATCCGGTCTGATTGCATTTCTTTACAGTCACGTTCACGCTGCCGAGCTGAGCAACGATCCACTTCCTACCGTTCAAGAAAACGTCGCAACGCATAAAGCTGTTCTCGTCGATGTCCGCGAGCAAGGGGAATGGAAGGAAGGGCATGTTGAAGGAGCGATTTCGCTTCCGCTCAGCTCGCTAAAAAAAGGCGTCGATCGCAGCGCGTTAGAACAGCAAGTTCCCAAAGATAAGATCGTGTACACGCACTGCGTCATGGGAGTACGCGCTCTCAAAGCTGCGAACATTTTGGAGAAACTTGGTTACAACGTCCGGCCCCTCAAAGCCGGATATGAAGACCTGGTAAAGGCTGGTTTTGAGAAAGCCGCTAAATAATCAGATTCGATTTCTCGATCGTGCTTCCTACAGATTTTCAGGGAAAGGAAGCCAATTCGCCGAAGACCAACAAATGCCGGCCGAGCGATAGTGGCTGTTAATTCTGGGATGAACCGGTTCGCGCATAAGCTAAGCGAGAAATCAATCTCGCTCCGGCGTGCGCGACCTGAAATTCTCCAAGTCAACGTAGGCAAGCTTTGCAATCTCACTTGCGTGCATTGCCATGTGAACGCCGGGCCGAAGCGCAAGGAGATCATGACGCGCGAGACAGTTGACCGGATCATCAATTGGCTGGCGAATACCGACATTCCAACAGTCGACCTTACAGGTGGCGCGCCGGAAATGATTCCCGATTTTCGCTATTTCATCGAACGTGTGAAAGATCTGCAGCCGTCGCGTCACTTGATAGATCGCTGCAATCTCACGATTTTGCTTGAGGACGGGTACCACGATCTCGCCGAGTTCCTCGCCGCTAAAAAAGTGGAAATTATCGCCTCGATGCCGTGTTACTCGGCGAAAAATGTGAATGCGCAACGCGGCGACGGCGTTTTCGAAGGCAGCATCGCGGCGCTGCAACTTCTGAACTCGTCAGGTTACGGAGTTGATCCGGAGTTGCCCCTGCATCTCGTTTACAATCCGGTGGGCGCATTTTTGCCTCCGCCGCAAGATGAGCTTGAGGCCGATTACAAACGGGAGTTGCATAAGCATTTCGGAATTGTGTTCAACAGACTTTACACGCTTACGAATCTCCCGATCGGCCGGTTCGCCGCTTACCTGCGCCACAACAATCAGCTCAACGAGTACATGCAACTTCTGATCGAGGCATTTAATCCAGCGACGATCGAAGGTCTCATGTGCCGCAATACGGTTAGCGTCGGGTGGCGCGGTGAAGTTTACGACTGCGATTTTAACCAGCAGCTCGGAATGCAATGGCCAGGTGGGGACGCCGCAGCGCGTCGTCCCTACCATGGAAGCAGCCATGACGATGGCAGCGAAATAAACAACCCGCTCTTTCTCTGGGATCTCGACCCGGGGAAGATCGAAAATCGCGAGATCATGACCGGCGATCATTGTTTTGGTTGCACGGCCGGCGCGGGCTCGACCTGCAGCGGCGCGATCGTCTGACGCTCGCGCCATGAGGTAGGGGCGATTGACCTCAATCGCCTGCATGCTCAAGCGAGCAAGGTCTCAACAGGCGGCTCAGGTGAACCGCCCCTACCGTTTCGACACGACAACCACATGCGCCGTCATCGGGAGAACGAATTTGTCTCCTCGCGCGTATTGTTTGATTCCGCTTTCGATGGCGACGCGAATTGCTTCCAACGCTTCCGGTGATTGCCGCGCCAGGATGCCCGCGGTGCGAACGCCGGCGTTTCGTTCCGCTTCGAAATAAAAACCGGCGTGGGGCAGATGCCATTCAACCGTGCGCGTTTCGTAGCTCATCGAAGCGCCGTCAAACCCGGCTCGTTTCAGGACTTGCCTGCATTCCTCTCGTTCGCCGTATAGATATTTCGGCGGACCTTCGGGCAAGCCGACGCCCAAATTGGCATGAGCTTCAATCGCGTCATTAACGATCTTTGCGACCGGGTTCCGTTCTGGTCCGGCCCAAACAGTAAAACCAAACCTGCCTCCCCGTTTCAAAACGCGGCACGCTTCGGCACATGCTTTTTCCGGCTGTGAAACATGCAACAACCCGAAGTTCATAACCACACGATCGAAACTGTCGTCTTTAAATGGAAGATCGTGTGCGTCGCCCTGCGTGAATTGAATCTCCGGAAACATTTGCTTCGCAATCGCGACCATTTTTTCGGAGAAATCAACTCCTGTGGCAACCGCGCCCAATTGTTTCGCTGCGGCTGACACGTAGCCGGGACCACAGGCCACATCCAAAGTCAACATCCCCGTCGAAATGCTGGCGTCTGCCAGGAGCGACGAAATGAATTGCCGCGTCAGCGGCGACCACACGGAATCGTATTTGTCCGCTACGCGTTGCCAGCCCTCGTGCTCGAATCGATGGAAGTCGTCGTCCATTTTTGACGTCAATTGTAGGGCAGGCGCTCTCGCGTGCCAATGTTCCAGGCAACTGAAGCGGTTGCCCTACAATTCTATTCTAGAGGAAATTCGACTCGCTCTTCTTCTTCGCGAGCTACGAGCTTGTTTCGTTCAATGATGCGTGCGCAGGTGTTCCACCGCAGAATCGCATCGTCGTGGCCGGGCGGGCTCAGCGGTTCCGCTTTTTCGAACCAGTCCATGGCTTCGCGCAAAAGGTCGTAAGCCTGAAACCGGCTGCCGGGCGTGTGCTGTCGCAGTTTTGTCTTCGCGCGGCGTTCGGCGATGATTCCGGAATAATACGCACGTTCATATTCCGATTTCAGCCGGCCCAGCAATTCCTTCGTTTGCGTCTCGCTTACGCCATATGTTTTTTCGAAGCGATCGGTGAATGCGAGCAAAAGCGTGATGACGGCCGGCTGGTTATCCGGATCGACAGCAAGAATGTCCAGGCAGATGCTTTCCGCTTCGCCGGGTTCGTTGAGCAAACGATAACGCTCGGCCTTCTCCAGCGCAGCGGGAATGGCGTCTTTGTGAAGTCGTTTTAGTTCGGGCATGGCTTCGCCCCGTGATTCGTTACATCGTTAAATCGTTACATCGGCAAAGACAATTCGCGATCTCTCTAGTTCACGATTCTCGATTCACGAATCACTCTTTCTTTTCAACCGTCGCCAGAACCACCCAAATGGATCAAAAAATTTATCTACGACGCGTTCTTTTAACGGAATGATTCCGTTGTCTGTGATTTGAATGCTTTCAGGACAAACCTTCGTGCAACATTTGGTGATGTTGCAATAACCGATCCCGTAAGCATTCCGCAGTTCCTCAATGCGATCCTCCGTGTCGAGTGGATGCATCTCCAGAGCGGCGACATGAATTAGAAAACGCGGCCCGATAAACTTGTCGTGCATCTGGTGATCGCGCAGCACATGGCAGACATCCTGGCACAGGAAACATTCGATACACTTCCGGAATTCCTGCACACGATTGATGTCTTCCTGCTGCATGCGCCAGGTACCGTCCGGCGCGTCGGGTGTTCGCGGCTTGAACGGTTTGATTCTTTTCTTCACTCGAAAGTTCCACGAGACGTTGGTTAGCAAATCCTTGATTAACGGGAACGTTTTCATCGGCTGAACTGTCACCGGTTTTTCAAGCGGCAAACCGCTCAGCCGCGTCATGCACATTAACTTTGGCATGCCGTTGATCTCCGCTGAGCACGACCCACATTTGCCAGCTTTGCAATTCCAGCGGTAAGCCAGGTCGTTCGCCTGCGTCGCCTGAATGTGATTGACCGCATCGAGCACGACCATTCCTTCGGAGACACCCGTGGTGTAATCGCGAAACTCGCCACCACTCGCATTCCCACGCCAGATTTTGAAAATGGCGGTTTTCATCGATTCTCCTCAATCACTTGCTTCAAATAGTCCGGCATTTCGGGCAACGGTTCCAATCGCACCTGCATAGTGCCGTCCGCACCCTTGCAAATCACGGTGTTTAGCTTCGCGAAGCGCTCGTCATTCTCGGGATAATCATCGCGGAACTGCGCACCACGGCTCTCTTTTCGCTCCAGCGCTGCCCGTGTGATTGCCTCAGAGACCGTAAGCGAATTTTTGAGATCCAGCGCTGTGTGCCAGCCGGGATTGAAATCGCGGTTGCCTGTAACGCCGACACGCGCTGCCCGTTCCCAAAACGTTTTCAAATGATCGAGCGCCGAGAGCATTTCGCTCTCATCACGCACGATGCCGACGTTGTGCTGCATCACTTCCTGCAAATCGCGCTGTACGGAGTACGGATTTTCACCTCGGCTGTTCTCGAATGGTTTCAGGGCTTCGCGCGCATACATGTCGACCTTGTCGTTGTCGATTTTGCCGTGTGAATTTTCTTTGGCAAACTTCGCCGCAAATTCTCCGGCTCGTTTACCGAAGACTATAAGGTCGGAAAGCGAATTGCCGCCAAGCCTGTTCGCACCATTGATTCCGGCCGCGCATTCGCCTGCAGCGAATAACCCTGGCACATCGGACATCTGAGTATCTGCGTCCACATGCACGCCACCCATGATGTAATGCGTGGTGGGGCCGACTTCCATCGGCTCCTTCGTGATGTCGACGTCGCCTAACGTTTTGAACTGATGGTGCATGCTCGGGAGCTTTCGTTTGATGTGCTCCTCCGCGTTGGAGAGTTTCCTCTTGATCCACGAGATGTCGAGATAAACGCCGCCATGAGGCGTCCCCCGCCCTTCCTTGATCTCGCGCACAATGCAGCGCGCAACGTGATCCCGAGTCAATAACTCCGGTGGACGCCGGGCGTTCTTGTCACCCTGCGTATAGCGCCAACCTTCTTCCTCGTTGTCAGCCGTCTGAGCTTTGTAGTTATCGGGAATAAAATCGAACATGAAACGTTTGCCGTCGGCGTTTGTGAGAATCCCGCCTTCGCCGCGGACGCCTTCGGTTACAAGCATTCCCGCCACGCTCGGTGGCCAAACCATGCCCGTGGGATGGAACTGCACATACTCCATGTCGATCAACGCCGCGCCGGCATGAAATGCGAGGGAGTGTCCATCACCTGTGCAATCCCAGCTGTTACTGGTGATCTTGTAAGCTTTGCCTATCCCGCCAGTCGCAAGCACGACTGCTTTCGCGCGAAATATTTTGAAGTGGCCGCGCTCGCGATCATAGCCGAGCGCACCCACAACTCGCGGGCCATCTTTAAGGAGGGAGATGATGCAAACCTCCATGTGTACATCGATTCCCTGATGTATCCCGTGGTCTTGCAATGTCCGGATCATTTCGAGACCGGTACGATCGCCTACGTGTGCCAGGCGCGGATATTTGTGGCCGCCGAAGTTCCTTTGCAGAATGCGACCATCCTTGGTGCGATCGAACACCGCTCCCCACGCCTCGAGCTCGCGTACACGAGCTGGCGCTTCCTTCGCGTGCAACTCGGCCATGCGCCAATTGTTCACGTATTGTCCGCCGCGCATCGTATCGGCGAAATGCACTTTCCAGTCGTCGCGATCATCCACATTGGCCAGCGCTGCTGCGATACCGCCTTCCGCCATTACTGTGTGCGCCTTACCGAGAAGACATTTGCAAACCATTCCGACAGAAACGCCGGCGGCTGATGCCTCAATTGCCGCACGCAATCCAGCGCCGCCGGAACCGATAATCAAAACGTCGTGCTCGAAAGTGTCGTAATCAGGCATGTTGATAACAACAAACTGCGGCTACAAAAGCCGCACATCATGCCAGATGCCCATTGCGCAGAGTCGGACATAAAGATCGGTAAAGCCGACCCAGAACAGGCTAATCCACGCCCAAAGCATATGCCGGCGATTTAGACAACTCACACAGGCGTAAGCCCGATAACAGGCCGGTGACGTTGCAAGTTGATCACGAAATCCTCCGATCAAATGTCGCAAGGAATGGCATCCGAATGTGTAGCCGCTAAGCAAGTAAACGTTGATGGCAAGCACGATCGTGCCCACGCCTATGCCGAATGAATTCTTGCCAGTCGCCGGATCCACAAACCAGAGCGCTTTCCAAACGTCATACGCCAGGATCAAAATGACCAGGAGGGCGAGATAGAGAAAATACCGATGCACATTCTGTATGATGAGCGGGAACGAACGTTCGCCCCAGTAGCTCTTACGCGGCTCGCCCACGGTGCATGCCGGCGGATCAGCCCAGAACGCTTTGTAGTAAGCGCCACGATAGTAATAACAGGTGAGCCGGAAGCCACCCGGGGCCCAGAGAATAAGAAGCGCTGGCGAAAATAGCAGCCACTGCGGCCACCATGCTGGTTTCGGTCCAAACCAACTATGGGGTGAATCGCCAAACAGTTCCGGCGAATAAAACGGCGAGATGTAATTCCCGAAGAAATAGTCCTTTCCCTGAAACGCCGCCCACGTGGAGTAGACAATGAAAGTCGATAATCCAATAAAAACGAGCAGCGGATGGATCCACCAAACGTCCGCGCGCATCGTCTCCCCGAATGAACGCCGGGGTAACGCCGTTGTTCCGTTCATGCGCCGTCTGCTCCCTCAACCGGTAGCTTCGCCTTTTTCCATGCTTCCCAGCTACCGGGAACATTCCAAAGTTCATTGAAACCTTGCTGCTTCAAAATGCTGGTGGCAATGCTGGCGCGGTAACCGCTGCCGCAATAAACCGCCGTCGGTTTGTTGCGATCGAGCTCTTCCAGGCGTTTGCCAAGCTCCGGAACAAAAATGTGGTGGGCACCGGGAACATGCCCCTTTTTCCATTCACCGGGCGAACGCACGTCGACAACCTGCAATGAAGACTTGCGTTCATTCAACTCGTGCACACTCATCTGCCCGATTCTTTCCAGAGGAAAACTCGCTGCGTGCCACCCTTTCATTCCGCCGATCAAATAGCCCGCGAATTTTGTATATCCAGTGCGAACAAACAAACGAAGGATTCGTTCAAGGTCGTCATCCTCCTCAAGCACAAGAAGAATTGGCTTTTCCGGATCGAGCAGCCAGCCCGCCCAGATAGAGAGAATTGGCGTCCCGGCAATGTTGAGCGCGCCGGCAATGTGACCGCCGCCAAACGCGAGCATGTTGCGCACATCAACAAGAACGCCAGTCTTCTTCTCGATCGCGTCTTTGAACGCCTTCGGAGAAAGACCGGGAACGCGTGGAAGATTTCCGAGCACCTTTGGGCCTTCCGCATTCACCTTCTTCATCAGCGGATAGTACCGGGGCACCGGTGGCGCCGTCTTAATTGCAAAATCGGTGAAGCTTTTTGCGTCGGTGAACTGCAGGAAATTATTGAATTTTCTTTCGTAACCGATCGTGCTGCTCAACCGCGCGCCAATGTCGGCGCCGCACGGCGAGCCTGCACCGTGATTGGGATAAATCATCACGTGATCAGGGAGGTTCAGGTAAAAATCGTGCAATGTGTGGAATTGCTGTTCAGCGAGTTGCCTCGTAAATTTCTCACCTAACAAGTCGGGTCGTCCCGCGGATGAGACAAAAAGCGAATCACCGGTAAGCACCGCCCACGGCTCATCAGGATGATCTGCCTCGGAAAGCAAATACGACATGTGTTCCGGAGTATGCCCCGGCGTGTGGCGCGCCGTTACGATCACTGCGCCGAATGTGAATCGGTCGCCATCTTTGATTTTCTCTGGGTTAAAACCGTACTCTGCGCCCCCCTCGCCGCTGGCATAAATCTTTGCCGTTTCCAATCGCGCGCACAGTTCGCGTGAGCCGCTCACCAGATCGGCGTGAATGTGGGTTTCGAAAATGTGCGTGATAGCAACGCCGGCCTGCCGTGCCGCTTCAATGTAAACGTCGCAATCAGCTCTCGGATCAAAGACCGCCGCCACTCCTTCGTCATCGTCACCGACGAGATAAGAAAGCTCAGCGATTCCTTCAGTCTGAATTGTTTTAAAAACGAGTGACATCGCACAGATTTAACGCGAAGCGGCAGGGAACTTCAACAAGTTCGCGATTTGAATTCCGGGGAGCGCACGCGCCCTCGCGTGTGCCTTTCGGCGCCCTCGCCGAAATGCCCGGCTGTGATCAGTGCGAGGAGGTGCCTTGTAGAATAAAGTTTGCGAAGACGAGGGCGTCATCGCCAGCACGCGCGGCGCGTGTGCTCCCCGGAACGTCACCGCACTTCAACCGCGATCGGCAGCAGGTGATTAATCATGTAAGTGCCGCGATCAGCGTCACGATGCAATGGTTGCGTTCGGCCGAGCGAATCCGTAGCACGGGCGATGAGAGTTCGTTTCCCTGGTTGCGACGGTGTTTTCCAGTTGAATTGCCAAAGTCGCCAAGCGTTTAGTTTCGATTCGCCAACCAAAGTTGCCTCGTTCCATGTCACGCCCCCGTCCGCACTCAGCTCGACCTTGCTGATTTCTTGATCGCACGCCCACGCGGCGCCACGCACGCAAACGCTGGCATTGGCCGGCACGATCTCGCCTTCCGCCGGACGCGCGATCTCTGCTTTGACCTGCAGTTCACTCAGCGGTGTCAGTTCAGCAATGTCTTCTCCCCTCTGCCAATGCCCGTAGTCAGTCCTTTGCCAGTACCCGTAGTCAAGCGTTTGATAATATCCGGTAAATGGCCGGTCGGTGACGATGATGCGCTGGAGCCACTTGATCGAGGCCATCGCGTACCAGCCGGGCACGATTGCGCGCAGTGGAAAGCCGTGCTCCGGCGGCAGGTCGCAGCCATTCATTTTGTAGGCCAAGAGCACATCGCGACGCGCTTTCTCGAGCGGAAGGCTGCGCGCGAATTTCAATTCGCCGGGCGGACTTTTAGCATCCTCGAGCATGCCACAGTCAGTACCTTCGAGAATCACCTCGCGTGCGTTTGGCTTGGTTATCGCGCTATCAAGCAAGGTCGAGAGTGGCACGCCAGTCCACTCCGCGGTGCCAACTGCACCGAGGCGCCATTGCACACCTTTCACTTTTGGTTCGAGGAAATTCCGGTTGTTCCCCG
>Ga0306920_100009463_pt1 | contig 13010 bp, 15 predicted proteins | sample flu12Cox44000170_FD_204666 | JGI IMG/M metagenome (GOLD analysis project Ga0306920, IMG submission 204666) | Lab enrichment of tropical soil microbial communities from Luquillo Experimental Forest, Puerto Rico - flux4day.12C.oxic.44.000.170 (v2)... | ecosystem: Environmental > Terrestrial >...
CATCAAGCCTGTTGCGGCATCGAAGACTTCCGGCTCCATCGTCGGGAGGTGGCGCTTGAACACAGCATCGTCATAGGCCGGGAAAAAATCCTGCGGCCGCCGCCAGGGACCTTCGCGCTCGATGATCGCGTCGATGGTGATGTCTCCGATCCTGATCTGCTTCATTGTTGTTCTTCCTCCCTGCTTCCGTGCGGAAACGTATCGGGAGGTTCGGGATCGTTCAACCCGATGGTTTGCAGCTCAGCTCCGCAAGCCCGGCGCTTCGTGGCCAGTGCGTGCGACGTATTCGGTATAACCGCCGCCGTAGCTGTGGACGCCGTCGGGGGTCAACTCCAGCACCCGGTTGGAGAGCGCGGCCAGGAAATGACGGTCGTGCGACACGAACAGCATGGTGCCCTCGAACTGAGCCAGCGCGGAAATCAGCATCTCCTTGGTGGCGAGGTCGAGGTGGTTGGTCGGCTCGTCGAGCACTAGGAAGTTGGGCGGATCGTAGAGCATCTTGGCCATCACGAGGCGCGCCTTCTCGCCACCCGACAGCACCCGGCAGCGCTTCTCGACGTCATCGCCGGAAAAGCCGAAGCAGCCGGCCAGCGCCCGCAGCGAGCCCTGGCCAGCCTGCGGAAACGCATCCTCAAGCGACTGAAACACGGTGCGCTCGCCATCGAGCAGGTCCATGGCGTGCTGGGCGAAATAGCCCGTTTTGACGCTGCTGCCAACGGTCACAGATCCGTCGTCGGGCTCAGTCGAACCCGTCACCAGCTTGAGCAGCGTTGATTTGCCGGCACCGTTGACGCCCATGACGCACCAGCGCTCCCGGCGACGGATCGTGAAGTCGAACCCCTCATAGATCCTGCGGCTGCCATAGCTCTTGTGAACGTTCTTCAGGTTGACCACGTCCTCGCCCGAGCGCGGCGCCGGCGGGAAATCGAACGCCACCGTCTGGCGCCGCCGCGGCGGCTCGACCCGCTCGATCTTCTCGAGCTTCTTGACCCGGCTCTGCACCTGCGCGGCATGCGAGGCCCGCGCCTTGAACCGTTCGATGAACTTGATCTCCTTGGCGAGCATCGCCTGCTGGCGCTCGAACTGCGCCTGCTGCTGTCTTTCGTTCAGCGCACGCTGCTGCTCGTAGAATTCGTAATTGCCGGAATAGGTCGTCAGCGTACCGCCGTCGATCTCGATGACCTTGGTGATGATGCGGTTGATGAACTCGCGGTCATGCGAGGTCATCATCAGCGCGCCGTCATAGCCTTGCAAGAACTGCTCGAGCCAGATCAGGCTTTCGAGGTCGAGGTGGTTGCTCGGCTCGTCGAGCAGCATGACGTCGGGCCGCATCAGCAGGATGCGCCCGAGCGCTACCCGCATCTTCCAGCCGCCCGACAGCGCGCCGACATCCCCGTCCATCATCTGCTGGCTGAAGCTCAGCCCCGCAAGCACTTCGCGTGCGCGGGTCTCGAGCGCGTAGCCGTCGAGCTCCTCGAAGCGCGCCTGCACCTCGCCATAGCGGGCGATGATCTCGTCCATGTCGCCCGCGCGCGCCGGATCGGCCATGGCCGCCTCCAGCTCCTTCAGCTCGATTGCGACTGCGCTGACAGGCCCGGCGCCATCCATGACTTCGGCGACCGCGCTGCGGCCCGACATCTCGCCGACATCCTGGCTGAAATAGCCGATGCTCACCCCGCGATCGACGGACACCTGCCCTTCATCGGGCTGCTCCTGGCCCGTGATCATCCGGAACAGTGTGGTCTTGCCGGCGCCGTTCGGGCCGACCAAGCCGGCCTTCTCGCCCTTCTGGAGCGCGGCGGCGGCTTCGATGAACAGGATCTGGTGGCCTTGTTGCTTACTGATATTGTCGAGGCGGATCATGGGCACGCGAGAAAAGAGAAACCGTCGCGGCCGCTCTTAGGCCATCTGCCGTGCCAGTGGAAGCGCGTTTCAGGCATCCTCTCGGCAAATCCGCAGGCCGGCCCGAGTTGGCTCAATGCCGCTTAAAATACTGCACGGCCCGCTCGTGCTTCTCGGCCGCCGCGCGCGACTTGAAGGTGCCGAGATTGCGGCGCTTGCCGGTCTTGGGATCGACCTTGCGGGAATAGAGACGATATTGGCCTGACGAAAGCCTTCGGATCATCGAATCATCCTCCTTCAAACCAACCGCGGCCAGGCGCCTCCGTTCCCCCGGCATTTTCCGATTGCAAAAGGATCGAACGCGCTGGCTGGCCCGTTCGACCAAAGGACATGTACCGGATGAGCCAGGAGGCGATCGTCAAGGTCCCGCAGATCATTGCGGAAGCGGCAAAATTGCCGCTGAATGACGCCGCCTTCGCTCTGTGGCGGCACAAGATCCGGCTTGATACGCTGGAGGGCCGCCCGAGTCCGGACGAGGTGCGCGCCTTTCGAGCGATGACGCCCAAGCAACAAGCGGCCAAACTCAAATATGATCGCGACCATGCCGACGACGGGCCGATATTTGGCCATCTCAAGCAGGCGCATCCGCAGACAAGTGACGTGAAGAAAGCCATTCTGACGGTGGTGAAATTCGACACCGACTGCTTCAGATATTTCAAATTGCATGGCGATTTCTGGGATTGCTGCGTGCGCGCCGTCGCGCTGGCCGCCAAGAAGCATCCGCACTTTCTCGACCAGACCTATCAGGACGCCCGCAATCACGTCGCCTACTGCATGAAGTAAGACGCCGCGCGCCTTCGCTGACTATCAGAAACAGAGATCGGTGACGCGATTGCCACGCTTGTCCTTGATCACATAGGGACAGCGCAAGCGCTCCAGCGCCGCCTTGGCGTCCTCGTTGCCGAGCGCCGCAGCCCGATCGTAATAGGCCTTGGCGGCGTCCTTGTCCTTCGGACCACCGCGACCCTCCTGCGCGAACATCCCCATCTGCATCAGCGCGCCTGGGTGATTTTGCGCGGCGGCTTTCTCGAACAAGGCGCGCGCACCGGTATCGTCCTGCGGGCCGCCTTTCCCCTCGGCCAACATCAGGCCGAGCTGGTATTGCGCTTCCGCGTTGGTTTCGGCGGCCTTCTGGAGCAGCTCGCGAGAGCGGACCGGATCGGAGGACGGGGCTGCTCCGCCGAGTGCGGAGAGATTGCTGACCCCGCGCGGATTGCCGCCCTCGGCCGCACGCTCGAACAGCTTTCGTGCCGCTTCTTCGTCCCTGGCGACGCCGGCGCCCGTACCGTAGGCCACGCCAAGCTCGACCATCGCCGAGGTCGAGCCCTTGTCCGCGGCCTTGCGCCAGACCGCGAGCGCGTCCGCGCTTTGGTTGTTGGCGGCGTAGGCGCGGCCAAGCTCAAACATCGCGCGTCGCGAGCCTGCGGCCGCCTTCTTGCAGAACTTGATCGCGGTCGCGATGTCGGCTGGCGCGATCTCGGTGACACCCCTGACATCGGCCGGCTTGTCGGGATCGCTGGGATCGGCGGCCAGACGGTCGCACAGGACAAGATCAGCCGATTGCGCCTGCGCATGCCCGATCGTGAGCATCATGGCGCCGGGGCCCATGACGGCGGCGAGCGCAAAAAAAGGAAGCCGTTTCATCATGGACGCGAAGGTGTCTCGCGCGCGCGCCAAATTCAAGGCTCGAGCCCGCAACCCCTGAGCACCGGCGCCACCTCGGCTGAGGCAAGATAGGCGAGCAGGCAATCGGCCTCGCGCGTCCGCTTCGATGCCGTCATGCAGCCAGCGGAAAACACTGCCGGCGTCTGCAAGCTGAGCGGGATCGGTCCAACGATTTCGACGCCTGCAACCTGCATCAATTCGCTGATCTGCTGGACCGCGAGATCCGCATCCCCCGTGATCAGCCGCTCGGCGGTCAGGCCCGGCGTCACGGTGGCCTTTGCGTTGATTTGCGAGGCGATTTCGAGCCGTCCGATCAATTGTGCGAAGTAGATGCCGCTTGCGCCCGATTTCGAATAAGCAACCGATCGTGCCCCAAGCAGTGCCGCGACAAAGGCGGCCTCGCTCCCGATATCGGGATGCGCCTGGCCCGCTTTCACGGCGATCCCGACATGGGAGCGCGCGAGGTCGCGCTTGCTGTCGGCCACCACCGTTCCCTCTTCGATGAGTTCGTCCAACCTCTCCTGCGTCAGGATCAGCACATCGGCCGTCTCGCCATCGCGCAGGCGCTTCAAGAGCCCAAGCGTCGGCGCAAAATCAGAGTCGACCTTTAGTCCCGTCTGCGACCAAAAAGGCTCCTTCAGCTCGATGATGGCGCCTTTGAAGGCGTAGGTCGACAGCACGCGAACGACATTACCCATTGACTGCCCCGCACGCGAATTTTCGCGCTCACTCTATCATGCGCGCGCATCGCCATCACGACTGCACAAAAGGAATGATCCGCCGGAGCTTTCGCTCCCGCGGATCATCTTGCAACCCCCTACCCCGAGGTTCGCTTGTCCCTGACCTTACGCGGCGGCCTTGGCGCCGGTCGGCACCGAGGAAATCGTCTTCAAGATCTGCGAAGCAATCTGGTAGGGGTCGCCTTGCGAGTTCGGGCGACGGTCTTCCAGATAGCCCTTGTAGCCGTTGTTCATGAAGGAGTGCGGCACGCGGATCGAAGCACCTCGGTCGGCAAGGCCATAGCTGAACCTGTTCCAAGGTGCGGTCTCGTGCTTGCCGGTCAGTCGCTTGTCGTTGTCCGGACCGTAGACCGCGATGTGGTCCATCAGGTTCTTCTCGAAGGCAGCCATCAGCGATTCAAAGTACTCCTTGCCGCCGACTTCGCGCATGTACTTGGTCGAGAAGTTGGCGTGCATGCCGGAGCCGTTCCAGTCGGTATCGCCGAGCGGCTTGCAGTGAAACTCGATGTCGACGCCGTACTTCTCGGTCAGACGCAGCATCAGGTAACGCGCCATCCACATCTGGTCGGCGGCGGTCCTGGAGCCCTTGCCGAAAATCTGGAATTCCCACTGGCCCTTGGCGACTTCCGCGTTGATGCCTTCGTGGTTGATGCCGGCATGCAGGCAGAGGTCGAGATGCTCTTCCACCATCTTGCGGGCGATGTCGCCGACGTTGCTGTAGCCAACGCCGGTGTAGTACGGGCCCTGCGGTGCCGGATAACCCGAAGACGGGAAGCCGAGCGGACGGCCGTCCTTGTAGAAGAAATATTCCTGCTCGAAGCCGAACCACGCATCGGCATCGTCGAGGATGGTGGCGCGCTTGTTGGAGACATGCGGCGTCTTGCCGTCGGGCATCATCACTTCGCACATCACGAGCACACCGTTGGTGCGCGCGCCATCTGGAAAGACGGCGACCGGCTTCAACACGCAATCGGAGCTGTGGCCTTCAGCCTGCATCGTCGAGGAGCCATCGAAACCCCACAACGGGAGCTGTTCCAACGTCGGGAATGAGGCAAATTCCTTGATCTGAGTTTTGCCGCGCAGATTGGGCGTCGGCGTATATCCGTCGAGCCAGATATACTCGAGCTTGTATTTGGTCATTGAGCCTCTCTGTTGATAATTTCCAAAGGTGAGGAAACCGAAATGGTTGGTCGCCACACGCGTACCCGGCCACGATCGGCCTCGGGTTCCTAAGCATTTCGCATGCCAATCGCTGCAGTGCGGGAGGGTGTCCGGTACCCCGGGAAGGCCCCGCCGGAGCGGCTCACAAATGTGCGAGGGGGTGCGGCATAGGAGCGCGGCTGCCGCGGTGTGCCGTCCGCCCAAGGCAGACGCTTCGCCCCGGATTCCCGCCCGATTCGACAGCACTCCTGCCCCTCCTCGCTCTGGCCGCTTAATGCCGCGCCAGTCCGAGGCAGCCTCCGGCAAACCGCGCGGCGGCCGCCTGCAACGCTGGTGCCGGCTTAAGCGTTAGTCAGTCGATCGATGCCTCCTCGGAGGCAAAGCCGAAACTGCACACAAATTGTACAGATGATGATTTTCTTTTGATCACATTGCATTCCAGGAGGCACCAACGATATCGCAGTTGGTAACGACGCAAGAACGAGTCGGGCGCACCATGAAGCTATCGACTCCGGGAGAACATCGATGAGCCAGACTTTGAATCAGGGGTCCGCAAGGATCTATCAATTTCCGGCCGGGGGTCGCGCAGCCCTCGGCGGTCGCAGCTTCGGCGAGACCAAACAGATCGACCAGAACACGCCGCGTGTGCACGAGGCGGCGATCTACAGCGGCAGCTGGTACCATGAGGAAGCCATCCAGCAGGAGAAACTGGCGTCCAAGCTTCCGACCAAGCCGACGTGGGAGCGCTGATGTCAGCGCGCTGTTGCCTCGCTCTCTCACATCACAAGAATTGAAAAGGGTCGAAACGAAATGGTTTCGGCCCTTTTAGTTGGCGGCTTTGAGCCCGCCCGCTAACCCGGCTCGCATGCCGTCTCCGGGCGCCTCGCGCGCTTGACCGAGATCGCGCCCGTCTTGCTGTATTTCAAGGTGACGCCGGCCCCCGAATAGCGGGTCCCCGACAGCGCCACACGCTTCCTCAGGATGGCCGAGCCGCCGTCAATCTGCAGATAGGCGCTTGGGTCGTGCGGGTAGAACGCCACGATAAAGTGGGTCTCATCGGCGCAGTGATAGTTTTGGAACGACGTGGTCTGTGCGCCGGCCGGCGACAGCCCGGCGAGTGTTCCCAGAAGCACCCCTCGCAAAATAGTCCGACACCGATTCATATTTGCCCCCAATAGACCAGCCTGGTGGTCCGATCCCAACATTTGCATCCCTTCTCGGCGGGCACTTTTGCGAATGTTAGAATCAAAGGACCACTGGCAAATCATTGATGCTAGTGGAGCTTTGGATTTGCGTTCGCATGAGGGACCCGCGTCAGCACGTTAGCGAACGTCAAATCCGCTCCACCAGGTTAGATCAGAGCTGTGGAACTCCCTCAACGTGATTTCTATCCCGCACAAGCATGGCATAGACTGAACAAATGTCAGACCTGCCCCGCCATCTCAAACTCGAAGGCGCCAGCAATTTTCGCGATGTTGGCGGCTATCCGGCGTCCGACGGCCGCTCCGTGCGCTGGCGGCGGATTTTCCGCTCCAACCATCTCGGCCATTTGACCGACGCGGACATCAAGGTCGTGCGCGGCTTGGGCGTCAGAAGCGCGTTCGATTTTCGCGGGACAGAAGAACGCACTGCCGCTGTGTGCAAGGTCGAGGAAATCCTGGTTCATTCGCTGCCGATCGAGCCGACCGTGGTCGCCGCACTTCGGGCGCGGCTACAGGCGCGTGCGCTGTCGTCAGCCGACGCGATCGAGATCATGCGCGAGTCCTATCGCGGCTATGTACGGCTCAACACGCATAGTTTCCGCGAGCTGTTCGCCCATCTTCTCGAAGCCGGTGCGCCGCTGGTGATTCACTGCACCGCCGGCAAGGACCGCACTGGATTTGCCTGCGCACTGGTGCTGCACGCGCTCGGCGTGCCCGACGCGGTGATCTCCGAGGACTATCTGCTGACCAACCACTTCTACCGCCGCGATCCCAACGCGAGCCCAGACCTGCCTGATCATGTCCGCCAGGCGATCGGCTCCGTCGAGCCCTCTTTCCTTGCCGCCGGCTTCGAGGCGGTCCGCGCCGATTACGGCGACCTCGAAAGCTATTTTCGCGACGGCCTCAAGCTCGGTCCGCGAGAGCGCGAGGAGATCAAGGCGCGCTATCTGGCGGCGTGAGCGGGCGACGTGATTGGTCCAATGCTCTTGACATTCGAAGACCGTCCGTCGAACTCGCCTTATGTCGAACGGGTCTGGCGCTCTTACAGCACGACCGGCGGTCCGTTCCACTCCATGGCCGAGGGAAATCTCGAGCTGGTGGTGACGCACCTTCCCGGTTTCGCCCAGGTGACGTTGCGCGGGCCGGTCACGCAGGCAACCACGGTCGACTGCCCGGCCGACGGCCAGTGGTTCGCCATCCGATTTCGTGTAGGGACCTACTTTCCGGGGCTACCGACCTCTCAGCTCCTTGACCACCGCAGTCTGCATCTGCCGACAACGCGAGATGGACGGTTCTGGCTCGAGGGCGAGGCCTGGGAGATTCCCGCCTATGAGAACGCCGAGGTTTTCGTGACGAGGCTTGCGAGGCGCGGAGGCATCGCCATCGAGCCGGCGGTTAAAGCGACAATCGAGGGCGGGTCTCGCCTCTTGAGCCGAAGATCCGTCCAGCGCCATTTCCTTCGCGCCACGGGCATCACCTATGCCCAGTTCCGCAAGATCGAGCGCGCGCGCCGTGCCGTCGAGCTGTTGCGCAATGGCACAGGCATCCTCGATGTGGTTCATGATGCCGGCTACTTCGACCAATCCCACCTGACCCGCTCGCTGAAATATCTGATCGGCCAGACACCGATGAAGATTGTCCGGAACGAGGCGCAGCTGTCGTTTTCGTACAAAACAGAGCTCGCCAAGTCGCGCTAGCGTGCGCTCGCAAGCCCACGACGCACCATCAGTCGAGCCAACACGCCGCCAGTCGAGGACATGGCGAGGCGAACGTGCCGCCGCAGCAAGGAGACACACATGCAAGATGAACCACGAACGCGGGGTAGCCAGGGGCATTATTGGGCCGGCTGGGTGACGAGCGGCCTCGCCATCGCATTTCTCTTGATGGACGGGACCATGAAGCTGCTGGCACTGTCGTTCGTTCTTCAGGCGCAAGAGGAGCTGGGATTCCACGGTGAAGGCACGGCGCGTCTGTTGGGGGCAATCCTGCTCGCCTGTACGCTCCTTTATGCCGCGCCTCGGACTGCCGTGCTCGGCGCCATCATGCTGACGGGTTACCTCGGTGGCGCCGTGGCGGTGAAATTGCGCATCGGCGATCCCTTATTCACGCACATCCTGTTTGGCGTCTATGTCGGCGCGTTCGTCTGGGGCGGGCTCTATCTGCGTGACGCAAAGCTGCGCGAAATCCTGCCGCTGCGCTCGAGCTGATCAGGGCACTGCGCGCGAGTCCGCCGTCCGCCGCTCCGCTGCATCGGCCAAGAATCCCTTCAGGAACAGGCCGGCCGCCAATTGCGCGAACTCCTTCGGCTTGATCGGGCCTTTGGCGTCGTACCAGGTGTAGGTATAGTTGATCATGCCGAACAGCATCATCGTATAGACACGCGCATTTCGTCGGTTCATCTTTTTCGTGACGTCGATCGCGTGCAGCAGCTTGCTGACGAGTTCGACGATCTTGCGTTCGGTCTGAACGATCTGGCGCTGCTCATCGGCCTTCAGTGCTCCGATGTCATTCAACAGGACGATCTGCTCCTCGGGCGACCGCGCGTTGTGCTCGACGAAGGCCTCGATCACCCGGATAAATTTCTCCAGCGGCGTTCCGCCGGCAGCCACCGCCTCTTCCAGATACGCCAGCAGGCTGCGCACCAGCGTATTGAGCATGGCGAACAGGATCGCCTCCTTGGAGTCGAAGTAGTGATAGATCGCGCCACGGGATAGCTCGCACGCCTCGACCAGGTCTCCGATGGATGAACGCTCGTAGCCGCGCGTCGCGAACAGACGCGCCGCGTCGCGGAGAATGCCGGCTTGAATGTCGTCGTATTTTTCCGACCTCGTGCGAGCCATCTCCCAAAATCCCTGATTCTATCCCGCTCTCGAAGGGCTGGTACCAGTTGCCCGGAAAGCGGGCAAATCGCGGTGCCGGCCGCAGCGTAGCTTTCTCCCTCTCATCTGCGACCCACTTGCATCGGGCCAGCGGTTGCTATATAAATAGAACGGACGGTCGGATTATTATTTAACCGCCAGTCGGGACATGGATCAAGGGAGGACACCGATGAACATGCTCGCCCGCACCCCGGAATGGGGCGAGATGATCCACCGCGACCGCGTGCGCGGACACCTCTACCGCGACCCCACGATCTTCCAGCTCGAGCTGGAACGGATCTGGTACCGGACCTGGGTCTACGTTGGGCACGAGAGCGAGGTGCCCCGCCCGCATGACTTCGTACGCAAGTCGATCGGGCACCAGCCGATTCTGATGACGCGCGCCCACGACGGCCGCGTTCACCTGCTGCTCAACCGCTGCACCCATCGCGGCAACCAGCTGTGCGCGAAGGAGCACGGCAACGCCGTCACCTTCACCTGCCCGTTCCACGCCTGGAATTTCGCCAGCGATGGCCGTCTTGTCGGCTATGCCTTCGCGGACGGCTATGAGGGCCTGAACAAGGACGAGCACGGCCTTGGACGGGTCCCGCGTGTGGCCTCCTATCGGGGCTTTGTGTTCGGCTCATTCGCGCCCGACGGGCCGTCGCTGGTGGAGCATCTCGGTGGTGCGGCCGAAACCCTCGACCGCCTGGCAATGACCTCGCCGGAGGGCGAAATCGAGATCACGGCAGGCTTCCTCAAGCATCGCGTCAAGGCGAACTGGAAATTCATCCTCGAAAACGAGACCGACGGTTACCACCCAGCCTTTGTCCATTCCTCGATCTTTGCGGTGGCCGACAGCGGCATCGGCAGTCTCTACGGCGCCAAGTCGACGGCGCTGACGCGCGACTACGGCAACGGTCATACCGAACTCGACCTGAGACCGGAATTTCGCAAGCGCGATGCGCCGCTGAGCTGGTTCGGAACAACGACTGAACGATTGCCGGACTACGTCGCGAAAATGAACAGAGCCTACGGCGAGCCAAAGGCGCGACAGATCATGATCGACGGCACGCCGCACGTCATGATCTTCCCAAATCTGTTCATCGCCGAAATCCAGATGTTCGTCATCGAGCCGCTCGGCGTGGAGGACAGCGTGCAGCACGTCACCGCGCTGCAGTTCAAGGGCGCGCCTGACCTCAATCGCCGTATGCGCCAGCAGACCATGGGCTCGGTCGGACCGGCCGGATTCCTGCTCGCCGACGATTCGGAGATGTACGAGCGCACCCAGCGCGGCGTGCATGCGAGCGACACGGACTGGATCTATCTCGGACGCGGACAACATCGCGAACGGCATGACGGCGACGGCTTCATGGTCGGTCATGCCACCGATGAGGTGCCATCGCGCGGCATCTGGCGGCACTACCGCGCGCTGATGGAGCGGCCCTGATGATGCAAGTGCAAAGCAAGGCGGACCTCCATCACGACATCTCGCAATTCCTGTTTCGCGAGGCGCGCTACGCCGACGACCACCGCTATGAGTCATGGGAAGCGCTATGGGCCGACGACGGCATCTACTGGATCCCGGCCAACGGCGACGACATCGATCCGGAACGGCAGATGTCGATCGTCTACGACAATCGTTCGCGCATCGGCTTGCGCGTGCGGCAGCTCATGACCGGCAAGCGCCACACGCAGGAGCCGCAGTCGCGCCTGCGCCGCATCGTCGGCGACATCGAGGTCGTGAAGGCCGAAGGGCGCGAGCTCACCGTCGCCTGCAACACCATGATTTTCGAATCGGCCTTGCGCGGCGACATCGTCTGGGCATCGCGAAACGAATTCGTGCTTCGGCGAGATGGCGACGACTTCAAGATCGCGCGCAAGAAGGTGGCATTGGTCAACAACGACAAGGCGATCTTCACACTGTCGTTCCTGGTGTGATCGTCCGCTGCTCTCCCGACCCGAGGAAACCGCATGACCAAAGATGATCTGGTGCTCTTCTCCGTCGACCGAGGCCTTGCGCGCATCACGCTCAATCGCCCCGCTGCCTCGAATGCCATGAGCGCCGAATTTCTGGAAGCGCTTTGCCGGGCCATCATGGCCTGTCACGGCGAGGGCGGGATTCGCGCCGTCCTCTTGAGCGGACGCGGCAAGAATTTCTGCGCCGGCGGCGACATTCATGCTTTCGCGGCCAGGGGCGAAAACATGCCGGACTACATTCGCGTCGCAACTGCCTGGCTTCAGAATGCGGTCACAGGATTGATGCGGCTTGAAGCGCCGGTCATCGCCAGCGTGCAGGGATTTGCCGCCGGCGGCGGCGGCTTCGGGCTGGTCTGTGCCGCCGACCTGGTGATCGCGGCGGACAGCGCAAGGTTCTTGGCGGGCGCCACGCGGGTCGGCATGGCGCCGGATGCCGGTGTCAGCGTCACGCTGCCGCGGCTGGTCGGCCTGCGCCGCGCGGCCGACATTCTCCTGACCAACCCGACCCTGTCGGCGCAGGAGGCTCGCGATCTCGGCATCGTCAATCGGCTCGTTCCGGAAGCCGAGCTTGAGCGCGCGTCGCTTGCATGGGCGCGAGAGATCGCTTCCGGCGCCCCGAAAGCACTTGCCGCGACCAAGCGCCTGCTCACGAGCGGCGTCGGCAGCAGCATCGATTCCTGCCTGTCGGAGGAAGCGCGCACGGTGTCCGAACTGTCGGGAACGGCGGACGCCCGCGAGGGCCTGGCGGCGGTGATCGAGCGGCGCACGCCGACCTTCGTCGGACGATAGAGACCCGCCATGGCCGGCGCGCTCGCAGGACGTCATGCGATGATCACAGGAGGCGCGAGCGGCATTGGCGCCGCGATCGCCCGCGCCTTCATCCGCGAGGGCGCGCAAGTGGCGATCGTCGACATCGACAGGCGCGCTGGCGAAGCGATCGCCCGCGAATGCGCCCTCGCCTTCATCGAAGCCGACGTCGCCGACACCGAAGGCTTGCGGGCGCGCGTTGCCGCCGCAGGCCGCTTCGACATTCTTGTCAACAGTGCAGGCGTCGATCAGCATGCGTTCCTCAGTGCGACCTCGCCCACCGAATGGCGCCGCCTCCTTGCGATCAATCTCGAGGCCGTATTTGCGACCACCCATGCCGTGCTGCCGGCGATGCAGGCGGCGCGCTTTGGCCGCCTGATCAACATCGCCTCCGAAGCGGGGCGCCTCGGTTCGCGCGGCGGTTCGGTCTACGCCGCGGCCAAGGGCGGCGTGATCGTCTTCACCAAATCGATGGCGCTCGAAAACGCCCGTTACGGAATCACAGCAAATGTGATCGCGCCGGGCCCGATCGACACGCCGATGCTGCGCCGGGCGGTCGCTGCCGGCGGTGAGCGGCTACTCGAGGGGATGACGGGGGCAACGCTGTTGCAGCGTCTCGGGACGCCGGACGAAGTGGCGGCAGCGGCGGTCTTTCTTGCCAGCGACGCCGCCGGCTACATCACCGGCGAGACACT
>Ga0306920_100009465_pt1 | contig 13009 bp, 6 predicted proteins | sample flu12Cox44000170_FD_204666 | JGI IMG/M metagenome (GOLD analysis project Ga0306920, IMG submission 204666) | Lab enrichment of tropical soil microbial communities from Luquillo Experimental Forest, Puerto Rico - flux4day.12C.oxic.44.000.170 (v2)... | ecosystem: Environmental > Terrestrial >...
CGAAATGATGAAGGAGTATTACCCCGCCGATTTTGCCAAGTTGAAGGGGTACGTGGCTGCGGGGCGATGGTTTCCCGCCGGTTCATCGGTGGAGGAAAACGACGTCAATGCGCCTTCGGCAGAGTCCATCCTCCGGCAGGTCCTGTACGGCAACGAATTCTTCCGCCACGAATTTGGCAAGGCCAGCGAAGAATATATGCTGCCGGACTGTTTCGGGTTTCCCGCTTCATTGCCCAGCATCCTGGCGCACGCCGGCGTCAAAGGCTTCTCCACCCAGAAGCTCTCCGCCGCCTGGCAACCGGCGCCGCATGTCGGCGGGCCAAACTCGCCGGAGAAAACACCCGAGGGCATCCCGTTCAACGTCGGCATCTGGGAGGGGCCAGACGGCAGGACCATCCTGGCCGTACTCAACCCAGGCACTTATGACGGCGACGTTGTCACTGATCTTAGCAAGAACAACTCGCCGCCGGGAGGCCGGCGGGGTGGGGATTATGTATGGGACTGGCCGGATCGCGTCAACTACAATGGGAAGGTCACCGGCGTCTACGCCGACTATCATTACGTGGGCACGGGCGACATAGGTGGCTCCCCTAACGAGGACTCGGTGAAGATTATGGAGGCGATCATGACCAAGGGGGTGGTCGCCCTTCCGGCCCACGCCAGCTTCAACGAATATGGAAACCTCGAGTCCACAGGACAGCCTGGGACGCCGGTGAGGGTTGGCGATGGCCCCCTGAACGTCATTTGGTCCGATGGCGAGCAGATGTTCCGCGACATCAAGCCCGACGAAACCAGTCGCATGCCGCGCTACAAGGGCGATCTCGAACTGATCAATCACTCCGCCGGCTCCATCACCTCCCAGACCTACCACAAGCACTGGAACAGGAGGAACGAAGTCCTGGCCAGCGCTGCCGAGGAAGCATCGGTGGCCGCGGCCTGGCTAGGAGGACGTACTTATCCCCAAGAGCGCTTGAACCGTGCTTGGCGGTTGGTGCTAGGCGGTCAGTTCCACGACATCATGGCCGGCACCGCCACCCCCAAATCCTACGAGTACTCCTGGAACGACGACGTGATCGCAATGAACCAGTTTGCCGGCGTCCTGACCAGCGCCACGGAGGCGATTGCATCCGCCCTAAATACAGAGGGGGAGGGCACACCTATTGTGGTCTTCAACCCCTTAAACATCGAGCGGCGAGACGTGGTGGAAGCGAGCATCACGTTCCCGGGTGGTCTTCCGAAGGGTGTGCGCGTTACGGGGCCGGATGGCACGGACGTGCCGGCGCAGGTGGAGCAAGGAAGTGGCGACACTGCCAAAGTCCTGTTTCTCGCGGATGTGCCTTCAGTCGGATACGCGGTCTATCACGTCCAGTCGTCCGGCCCTTCGTCTCCTGCCATGACGCTGCAGGTGAGCCAATCCGGCCTTGAGAATGAACGTTACCGGGTCAAGATCGACCAGCACGGCGACGTCTCGAGTATTTTTGACAAGAAGCTCAATCACGAACTGCTGTCCGCGCCCATCCGGCTGGCTATCCTGACGGACAATCCACGCTACTGGCCTGCTTGGAACATGGACTTCGAAGACGAGCAACGACCGCCCAGGGCCTACATAGGCGGCCCGGCGCAAGTGCGGGTGGTGGAGAAGGGTCCCGTGCGCGTGGCGGTGGAGGTTTCACGCCAAGGCGAGGACTCCCAATTCGTCCAGACGGTCCGCCTCTCGGCGGGCGATGCGGGGAACCGGGTAGAATTCGGCAACACGATCGACTGGAAGGCCAAGGCGGCGAACCTCAAGGTGGTTTTCCCGCTCAGCGCCTCCAACCCGACGGCTACGTACAATTGGGACCTCGGCACTATCGAACGCACCAACGAATTTGACCGGCAGTTTGAGGTGGCCACACACCGCTGGATTGATCTTACTGACCAAGGCGGCACTTACGGAGTGACGGTGTTAACCGATGATAAGGTCGCCTCGGACAAGCCGAGCGACAATACCCTGCGCCTGACATTAATTCGCACTCCCGGGACTCGCGGAGGGTACGAAGATCAGGGCACGCAGGACTGGGGTTACCATGAGCTCATTTTCGGCCTCGCCGGCCACGAGGGCGACTGGCGGCAGGGACAGACGGATTGGCAGGCCTATCGCCTTAACGAGCCGCTCATAGCCTTTGCCACTTCCAAGCACACCGGATGGCTCGGCAAGGAGTTCTCTTTGCTCAAAGTCAACAACAGCCGCGTACGCCTCATGGCCTTGAAGAAAGCGGAAGAGAGCGATGAGGTGATTATTCGATTGGTAGAAATGGGCTTCCGGGACGCGCCGAACGTTCGCGTCACGCTCCCTGCTCCGGTGACCGACGCCCGCGAGGTGAACGGCCAGGAGCAACCCCTAGGACCGGTGACCGTGAGCAACGGTGAGCTCGTTACGTCCTTCACTGCCTATCAGCCCCGGACGTTTGCCGTTAAGCTTGCTCCGCCGGCCTCGAAGCTTCCCACACCCGTATCACAACCTGTCGAGCTGAACTACGACGTGTCCGTGGCCACCTTCGACGGCAAGCCGGCCGAGGGCTGCTTCGATTGCAACCCCAACATCCAGGATGCGGCCCAAGGCAAGGCGTTGCCGGCAGAGATGCTTCCCTCGGATATCCCCTACGCCGGCGTCCACTTCCATCTGGCGCCCGGGGGAAGCCCGAACGCTGTCACCGCCCGCGGCCAGACGATTCGCCTGCCCGAAGGCAAGTTCAACCGGCTTTACATCCTTTCGGCCTCCTACCTCGGCGATCAAACCGACACGTTCGGCGTGGAGAGCGGATCAACGGTTTCCCACGTCAGCTTACCCATTCAGGATTGGACCGGTTTCATTGGGCAGTGGGACACCCGCACCTGGAACGAGCGACGCGTGGAGCTACCCGTCCCGCCCGAGCCCGCTGCGAATGACAAAAGCCCGGCGGCTGAAAGAGCCCGGCGTATGCGAGCAGAGGTCAAGGAACACGGGCCGACCATTGAGACTCACCTGGATTACACGGGGCTCAAGCCGGGTTACATCAAGCGCGCGTCTGTGGCTTGGTTCGCCTCCCATCGCCACTCCGAATCGGGCGCGAATGAGCCCTATGCCTATTCCTATCTGTTCGCCTACACCATCGATCTGCCGGCTGGCGCCACCTCGCTGATACTTCCCAACAACCCGAGGATTCGCGTCCTGGCGGCGACGGTTTCCGATGAGGTTTCAGCGGCCGCTCCGGTGCAGCCGCTCTACGACACCCTGGACCGGACGAACGTGGATATGTCACGGTGGCAGGTGGCAAGGGGAAGCGTCGTACAGTAAAGTGCCGAAAACGCAATTGGCAAAGCTTGATTTTTATGATGTCTGGCTGCCCAACCTGGCCCCGAGCCAGGAACTGGTGGCGTACGCCCAACGATCACAGAACCAATGGTCGTGGAAAGCGTTCGAGCGCAAATTCCAAGCCGAGATGAACAAGCCAGATGCGGCGAGTGTTCTTGATCTGATGGCGGCCCTTTCTGGTCAGACCAGCTTCTCGTTAGGTTGCTACTGTGAGAATGAGGAACGGTGTCACTGTTCCATTCTTAGGAAGTTGCTTGCCGAACGCGGGGCTGAATTCTTCTGAAAACGCTCGACGGTGGGATGTTTGGAATACTTTTCTCATCGTTGGCTTTGCCCAAAAAGCGAAGTTGAGTTATCTTATCCGTAGCCAAAGGAAGGGCTTCTTATGCCCGTGGCACGCGGATCAAACCCGGATCCCATTCGTACTGACTACACTGATGGAGGCATTCCATGGATACGATTAATCGCCGGCAGTTCGTAGGCGCCTCGCTCGCTGCGGGCGCCGGGCTGCTCAACGCATCGACGCTGGCCGGAGGTAAGACCCAGAGCCCGTCGAGCTCCTCGCAAATGAAAGTGGGACTTTACACCATCACCTATCTCGGCATCTGGTATCGCGGCGATGCTCTGCCGCTCAAAGACGTTATCAAGCGCGCCAAACAGTACGGTTACGAAGGAATTGAAATCGACGGGAAATGCCCCCATGGGCACCCTCTCATGCTGTCGAAGGATAGCTGCAAGGAACTGCGGCAAATCGCGGACGGCGAAGGCATTGAGATCTACGGCCTGGCCGGAAACAACGATTTCAGCAGTCCCATCACGGAACAGCGCGAAGCGCAGGTGCTTTACATGCGCGAACTGATTCGCTGCGCCTCCGAATTGGGGGCGAAGACGGTTCGTGTATTCCTGGCTTGGCCGGGAGTCACGCAGAACCCGCAGCTCGCCTCCTATGACCTGTCTCGTCCCCTGTGGGAGGGCGTCCACAAGGGCTTTTCCGAGGAAGAAATCTGGGGGTGGTGCCGAGACGGCATGGTGAAGAGCGCGAAGTACGCCTCTGACGCCGGCGTGACCCTGGCCCTCCAGAACCATACGCCAGTCATCCGCGACCACAAGGATGTCTTACGCATGGTGAAGGACGTAGACTCCCCAAATCTGAAGGTTTCACTGGACGTTTACATTATGAACGACAAGTCGCCGCAGGCCATTCGCCAGGCTGCTCTCGATGTAGGGTCGTTGCAGGCTCTCTCGCATTTCGGCGGTGAGTTCAAGCGCGAGCCGGATGGGTCCGTTCCCGGCCCGGACTATTACGCGACCTTCGTCAAAGCTATGCACGAGATCGGTTACAAGGGATACTTGGGCTACGAACTCTGCCACTCTCTGCCTAAGGTGAATGGCCAGACCGTCGGGATTGAATATGCTGACCAGTGCGCCGAGGCTGCGGCAGCCTACATGTGCGGGTTGATCAAGACCTACTCGACGTAGCCGGCCTAAGGGTTCGACTTGACGCAGGCCACGGGCCCTGCCAGCTGGCACATCTCACCCGCCCTCGTTCCTCGGGCACCCTCTCCGCAAGGGGAGAGGGTTGTGGCTCGATGGAAGGACCGGAACCGAATCGTCTAACTAACCTCTCCCCTTGCGGGAGAGGGTGGCCCGCAGCCGGCGCTTTCACCAGCCGGGGCGGGCCGGGTGAGGGGTCGGGAATACGTTGCCGAGTTTATGAAACGGCGTAATTGGTTGCGCGAGCCGAACATAGTGCTTCACGACCTTAAGACCTAAGGTTCTCGTTTATAATTGACGGGCTGGGATCAAGGCTCGCGCGGGCGCTTCATGTCTATGTTACGAGGTGTCGCCAAAAGGCCGGGCTTTCAGAAACTCTTGAGCCGCGCATGACGCGAATCGAGGATCCAGTTAATGCAGTGTAATGCGCACAGCACCGCACAAGCGAGGCCCAGACTTGTCCCGTCGCGATTTCCTGCGATGGGGCCTGGGAGCAACCTGCTTCATCGTGCCATTGTTCCGCAACGGAAGCCTCGGCCAGCCGCTGCCTGCTCCCGGCCCCTGGCTCGTGGACGTGGCGAAGGAAGCAGGTCTCGGCGCCTTTCGTGATACCTGCGGCTCACCCGCTAAAGACTATCTGGTGGAAACGGTGGGCAGCGGTGTAGCCGTCTTCGACTATAACAACGACGGCTTGCAGGACATCTTTTTGGTCAACGGCTCTTCCCTCCACCTATTAGACGATCCTCATCTTCCCCGAACCTCGAGCCGCCTGTTCCGAAACAACGGGGACGGCACTTTCACGGATGTGACGCGGCAAAGTGGCCTGATCAACGAGGGATGGGGCATGGGCGTGGCGGTGGGCGACTTTGATAACGACGGCCACCGCGATGTTTTCATCACAAATTTCGGCACCAACGCGCTCTTTCGTAACAATGGCAATGGGACCTTCACCAACATCACGCGCGAGGCCGGACTCGAAGGTGGCAATTGGTCAACCGGCTGCGCGTGGGGCGACTATGACGGTGATGGCCGTCTCGATCTCTATGTAGCGCGGTACGTGGATTTCGATCGGGCCCGGATTCCCCGCCCCGGCACGGCCAATTACTGCCTGTATCGGGGCGTGCCCGTTGCCTGCGGCCCCCAGGGGCTGCCCGGCCTTCCCGATCTCTTTTACCACAACGAGGGCGGCGGCAAGTTTCGTGAGGTCGCGAACGACGTCGGTATTCGAGACGCGGATCGGGCTTACGGATTCAGCGTCACTTGGTGCGACTTCGACAACGACGGCCACCCGGATATCTACGTGGCGAACGATTCTATGCCGAACTACCTCTGGCGCAACAAGGGTAACGGGACGTTTGAGGAGATCGGGATGCAAGCGGGCTGCGCTCTAAGTGCGGACGGACGCCCGCAATCGTCCATGGGTGTCGCGGTAGGCGACTACAACAACGACGGATGGATGGACTTGTGGGTGACCAACTTCTCCGAGGACTACAGCACTCTCTATCGCAACAATAACGGACAGTTCGATGATGTTACCTATGAGGCGGGCCTCGGAACCGTCAGCTTTAAGCAGTTGAAGTGGGGTACAGGCTTTGTGGATTACGACAACGACGGATGGAGCGACCTGTTTGTCGCCAACGGCCACATTTACCCGCAGGCCGAGAACGCCGGCAACAGCTACTATCAGGCCTGCCAACTCTTCCGCAATCTGCGCGACGGCCGGTTTGCCCTGGTGAATGGCTCCGAGAGCGGGCTCACCCAGGCGTGGAGCAGCCGAGGCGCCGCCTTCGGCGACCTCGACAACGGCGGCGGCATCTGGGCGGTGGTGAATAACATCGACCAGGAGCCATTCCTCTATAAGCCTCGGTTGTCCTCGGGTGCCTGGGTACGATTCAAACTCACTGGCACCAACAGCAACCGGGACGCGATCGGCGCCCGCGTCCGGGTCACCGCGGGAGGTATTACCCGGACCGATGAAGTGCGAAGCGGCGGGAGCTATCTTTCCTCCTGCGACCCGCGGCTGCACTTCGGCTTAGGAGCCGCCACTTCGATCGAGCGGGTGGAAATCCGGTGGTCCAACCGTCAGGAGGAGAAATACGAGCACATGGCCGTGAATCGTGAATACTCTTTCCGGCAGGGAGACCAGAGCAGCAAGGTTTAGCGGGGTAGCGCAAGGTTTTGCCTTCCAAGCGATGCGGTTCTTCCCCCAAAAGAGGGCCGCAGACCTTCCAAGAGAAACTCTGCGCTATTCTCTCCTAACCTGTCATTCCGAGCCCCTCGCTGCGCTTCGGGATGAACTCCGCGAGGAATCTGCTTGTTCTGCTCTTCACAACAAAAGCAGGTCGCTGTGCTCTCTCGAAAATCACCCCCTCCTCGTCATTCTGAGGAACGAAGCGACGAAGAATCAGCTTTCTAAAAATGAAGAAAAAGCAGATTCCTCGCGGAGTTTATCCCGAAGCGCAGCGAGGGGCTCGGAATGACAGGTAAGGGAGACTCTCATGTCGACTGGAGGGCCGACGGCCCACGTGACGCTCGGGATGGCATCGTCGAGGCCTTTTCATCAGCCTGTTAGGCTTGGGCCGCGCTTGGCTTCGTGCTTTGCTCTCACGATCTCGGCGATAGCGCTGACTTCTGCCTCGGCTCAAGTCACCGAGCGCCAGCCCGGGCAGGGCGAGATCGCTCCCCCGCCGTCCGTTATTCCCCCCGATCAGGTCTTGAGCGCCGTGGCTGAGGCTCGCCGCACGATCCGTGAGCACCGGGACTCTGCCGAGGCCTATCTGCGCCTCGGGACCGCGCTGAGATCAGGGGGTAATGCGCAGGGTGCCCTCGATGCCATCAATCTGGCGTTGTCGCTGGATCCGACTCTCTCTGCAGCTTGGCTGCAGAAAGGTCTGATCGCGCTGGATGGTGACACCCTGAAAGCGGCTACCGATGATTTCCGAAGGGCAGTGGAAGCTGATCCAACGAGCGTCTCGGCCAGGCTGGAGCTCGCGTCCATACTTTTCAGGGATGGTGACTTTGACGGCGCCCACAAGCAGATCGAAGCCGTCCTGCAGCTTGACCCGTTGAACGCCAACGCCCTGGACGGACTGGGCTTTCTTCAACTCCAACACGGTGACCTTCGCGCGGCCGCCGACAGCTTTCGCAAGGCTGTGGCCCGCCGCCCGCGTTTTCCTGAAGCCCAGGAGAACCTCGGGGACACACTTCTGAAGCTTGGGGATTGGCAAGGAGCACGGCAGGCGTTTGAGCTTGCTTTGCGCGATAAGCCCGAAGACCCGATGGCCGTCTATGGACTGGCGACGGCGCTACGCCACCTGGGCGACACCGTTAAGGCCGAGGCGGAGTTTGCCAAGGCCAGAGCGCTGATGAAAGCGAACACTGCGCTCACCCGAGCCCAGGGAGAGAACAATCGGGGACTACAGATGTGGTACGCCGGCGACCAGGGTGGCGCCATCGCTGCCTTCCGAAGCGCTATTGCCTTCGACCCAACCTACGCAGAGGCCCACAACAACCTCGGTGGGGTGCTCTGGGAGCAGAAGAATACAAAGCAGGCCATGGAGGAGTTTTCCGCCGCCGTCCACTATAAGCCGGACTTCGCCAAGGCGCGCAACAACTACGGCAACGCGCTGGTGAGCGCCGGAGATCTGAAGGGCGCGGTAGAACAGTTCGAAGCTGCGGTTTCTCTCGAGCCGGGATTTGCCGCCGCCCACTTCAGCTTAGGCACAACGCTAGCCCAGCAAGGTCAGAACCGGCGGGCGGAAGAGGAGTTACATCAAGCCCTAACGCTCGACCCACAAATGGCCGCGGCCCACCTTGCCTTGGGTTTGTTGTTGGCTTCCAATGCTACTCCCCTCAACACGGCGGCACGCACTGAGCTCGAAGAGGCACTTCAGCTTGATCCAAAACTGAGGGCCGCTTTGCCTCCTCAGGTGGCGCACGCACTCGACTCGTCTGGATCCGCAACTCCCCCGCGTTAAAGCCGCGGGCCGAAGGAGCGCACCATGGGGCCTACTTGAAGACCTTGCTGTGATCGGCGCGAGGAATCTCCTTCTTATGTTCTTCTCGCAAAGCAGATTCCTCGTCGGTCGCCGCGGCGACCGCCTCGGAATGACGGGATGGGGTTGCGCGGCAGAACAGGAACAACGCTGCGGTCTCGGGATCGAGCGGGTGAACATGTACTTGCATCCTCTGCTTTCTGCCAGTTTAACCGGGCGCTACCGGACCTCCGTTTTTGAGGTCCGCGGCTTGTAGCCTTTGGAAAGGGTGGCGCATACATCGCGCTATTTGCGATGTATGCGGTTAGTACGTGAATTCGACCGCCAAGCGTGGGGCTAGTCGAGAAAAGCAGAGAAAGCCGCAGACCTCAAAGGCGGAGGTCTGCGCTACCCCTTCAATCGACAATCGGCAATCACTCGTGCCGCAATGCCACCATGGGATCCACCTTCGTGGCTTGACGGGCCGGAATGTAACTCGCAAGCAGAGCGACGCCGGCCAACAGGATCGTGACACCCAGAAGGGTAGCGGGGTCAGCAGGACTCACGCCAAAGAGCAGTGATTGCATGGTGCGGGTGAGGGCCAGCGAGCCTGCGAGGCCGAACGCCACGCCAGCCGCAACCGTTCGCAACCCGCGGCCGAGTACCAACCGCAGCACATCGATGGGCATCGCGCCGAGCGCGATGCGGACTCCGATCTCACGCGTGCGTCGCCCCACCCAGTACGCCATCACGCCATAGATACCGGCTACGGCGAGCAGGAGTGCCGTACCGGCGAAAACGCCGACAAGGTTGAGGTTAAAGCGCCGTGTTTCGATAGAGGCAGCAAACACCTGCTGAAAAGTGCGAAAACGAGGCACCGCTTCCGGATCCAGCTCATGGACGATATCGCGGGCGGCCGCGGCCACCGCTGATGTGTCGCCACCAGTTCGGAGAACTACCGAGAAATCGCGCCCGCCTCGGAGCCGCTGGCGATAATTAACGTACACGGTTGGTGCCGGCGGCCTCTCAAGGCTGCTGTCACGGACGTCGCCCACGATACCGACAATCGTGAGCAGCCGAAGGTCGCCATCCATGTTGCCAAATTCAATCGTTCTCCCCAAGGGGTCTTCGTTCGGCCACGTGGCACGAGCAAGCGACTGGCTGATGATGGCGACGTGCGGTGCATCAACAGTGTCGCGGTCGCCGAATAGCCGGCCGCGCACGAGCGGGATACCGAGCGCGCGGAAGTAGCCTTCGCTGGCTACGCAGAAATCAGCCTGACCGGTGGGCGCAGTCTGGAAAAGGCGGTCGGCGTCCTCCGGAGTCTTGATCACGGGCTCCCGATCGAGCAGGAGGAACGTTCCGTTGGGATAGAACCGGCTGCCAAGAGGAAGTACCGTCGACCCACCAACCTGTTCGACGCCGGGGATGGCGCGCAAGCGTTCGAAGAGCGCATTGACGAAGTTGACCGGTCGTGAGGAGAACTTAGGAAACAAGGCTGGTGAGTCAGCTGGCGTCGTGGCGGCAGGCGTCTCCAGTTCCATGGTGACGATGTTCTCAATCCGATAACCTGGGTCGATCGATAGTATGCGCAGCAGGCTTCGGCCGAGCAGGCCCGCGCCGGCCAGCAAGACCAGGGTGCTGGCAAGCTGCCACGCCACCAGGAGCCGTCCCAGACGCTGGCTGCGCAATGAGCCAGCATGGGTACGGTTGCCCTCGACGAGCGCTTCACGCAGGTCACCTGAGGTGGCACGCAGCGCCGTAAGCACACCCAGACCCGCCGCCACCAGGACCGAAACGCCTAGAGCGAAGACTAGGACCGACACGTTGATCGAGACTTCGCTGAGCCGCGGGAGGTTGGGCGGGGCAAGGGCCACCAGAGCATTGACTCCCCACAGAGCCGCGAGCACACCCACTGTCGCGCCGGCCAGGGAAAGCAGCAGCGATTCCGCTAGGAACTGCCGCACCAACCGGCCGCGACCGGCTCCCAGCGCGGCACGAATGGCCAGCTCACGTTCGCGAGCCGCGGCCCGAGCCAGCATGAGGTTCGCCACGTTGGCGCAGCCCACCAACAGGAGAAAGCCCACGGCCCCAAGCAGGATGAGTAGTGCAGGGCGAACGCTGCCGGTGAGCGACTCCCTTAACGGCAGGGCGCCTGCATCGCTCATGTCGATGTCGGAGCCGAATTGCTGCTTCAGGCGGTGCGCAATGGAGGAGAGATCGGAGCGGGCTTCAGCCAGCGTCACATTGTCGCGTAGCCTCGCCACGACTTGCCAGTTGTGCGCCGTGCGGCTGGGCAGACGCTCAAAGAGTTCTCGCGGTATCCAAAATTCAGTATCATCCGGGAAGCTGAAGCCGGGTGGCAATACGCCGATGACGGAGTACGTCTTGTCTTCATTCTTGAGCTTGAAGGACGAAAGGTCTGCCGAGGCTCCCAAGTGTTGCCGCCAGTAGCCATAGCTTACCAGCGCCACTGGAGTGGCTCCCGGATGTAGTTCTTCCGGGGCGAACTCGCGGCCAAGCAGGGGCGTAACCCCCATCACCTGGAAGAAGTCGCGAGAAACGGCTGCGGCACCCACCCGTGCGGGCTCCGAGCCGCCAACGACCGTTGTGATGACACTGTCATACTCTGCCATGCCGACAAGGCTGTGGTTCGACGCGCGGAGGTCGTCAAAGTTCGGGTCGGTAAAATTCATCCGGTGGCCGTCGGCGGCCACTTCCGAAACGCCGATGATCTGATCGGGTTTGGGGTAGGGTAGCGGCCGTAGCAGCACGCCGTAGACGACGCTGAAGATGGCCGTGTTGGCGCCGACGGCCAGTGCCAGCGTCAGGGTCATAACGAGCGTGGCTCCGGGCTCTTTTGCGAGCATCCGCGAGCCGTAACGAAGATCGTGAATCAATGCGGGCATGCGCTTCTCCTATCCTAACGGACTGGCCCCACTAACGATTTGACAGACAGCATCCTGATGAAATCGGAACTCCTTCCCGCAACCTTCCTTCCAATTCTACTGAGAGTAAAGAGGCTTCATAGAAGGGGAATACGGGCACGAGGTTTACTAAGGTCTCCTGACGGTGCCCGGTTTTGGGACGCAGGTGTCCGAATCCGAGATTTTTTGGGAGCCCGGCAGGCCTCCGGAACGACGACAGCCCCACCAGACCAAACGCCTCAGAACTCCACCTGAACGCCCACGCCAGGAACCTTCTTCACCTTGTGACCGTGGTAGGTGGGTTGATTGAAATGCTAACTCATGGCCTCTTTAGCCAGATCGTCTCCGATCTGACCGGCTGAGGCATCGTTGAAGACGCTCGAATTCAGCACGCTGCCGTCGCCATCAACATCCAGGATGAGCTGGACGGAACCTGATTTCCCCTTCCTTGACACATTCTCAGATACCCGTGGTTTAGGGTCGAAGTCGAAGTTGCTGTCGATGTAGTCGGGGGACACTGAGCTCAAATCACGAGCCATCGCAGATTTGTGAGTGATCAGAAGCTTCACCTTGGGCTCGCGAAAAGACGACGGTGGCGGACTGATCTTGTGCTTGATTCGCTTTATCTCATTGGGAATTGTGCTCTCCGCCAGAGTTCGGGCCTTGCTGCCGAGGGGCTCCGGGGCCGATTCCAGGCCCGCGACCGCGGTTTTCAACGCATCGAGCTTGTCAATTGTCTGCTGGTCGTCGTAGCCCTTAAGCTGGCCGAACTCGGTCTCCATGTTCGACAGGCGCTTAGGGGCTGGCGCGAGGTTCCTTGATTTCCCATTCCTCCCATCCCTGCTTTTCCTTGACTTACTTGACGCTATCTCCTAACGTAAGTCATTCTTTGATTTTAGCCAAGTCAGGCGAGTTCGAATCATGCGCATTGTCTTCGTCGCCTCGGAGTGCGTGCCCTATTCGAAGACGGGTGGCCTCGCTGATGTGGTGGGGGCGCTGCCCAAAGCTCTCGCGGCCAGCGGCCATGAAGTTGACGTCATCATTCCTCGCTATCGCACGACCAAGCCCGGCCGGACACGGCCCGAGGCCACCAGTCTTACCATTCCTCTCGCTTCCGGCTTCCGGTTCGCCTCCATTCAAGGCGCTGATGAGGAGCAGAATCCCCGGCACTACTTGGTAGACTGCCCGGAATTCTTCGAACGGGTCGGCTTGTACCGGGAAAGAGGAGTGGACTACCCAGACAACCACCTACGCTTCGCCGCTTTCTCTCTTGGCTCCCT
>Ga0306920_100009467_pt1 | contig 13008 bp, 16 predicted proteins | sample flu12Cox44000170_FD_204666 | JGI IMG/M metagenome (GOLD analysis project Ga0306920, IMG submission 204666) | Lab enrichment of tropical soil microbial communities from Luquillo Experimental Forest, Puerto Rico - flux4day.12C.oxic.44.000.170 (v2)... | ecosystem: Environmental > Terrestrial >...
TGAGACCGCTCGTCGCATAGTAGGCGAGTTCGTCGAGCACGACCGGAAAAGGGGAGGGGCCCATGCCCGGTTTGTCGGCTTCGGTGTAGTCGCCTTCGAGCGAGGCGCCGAGCAGCTGCGCCATCATCCCGCGCAGCGAGGCCACGACCAGCTTGCCGAGTGCCGCGAGCGTGGCGTCCGAATTTTCGAGGGCCGGCAGATTGACGACGAGGATGCGGCGGTTCAGCACCACGTCGCGCATGTCGATGTCACCGGTGTCGACCCGGAAGATGTGGCCGAGCGAGACCGCAAGCTGCGTGAAGGTCGCGGTAAAATAGAATTGAGCGTAACCATGCTGTTTCGAGGGCTCGTCGCCCTTCTGCTTGTCGAGCGGCACCGACGGATCGTAGCCGGGCAATTCGCCGAGATAGGACCTGAGCGGCCAGGTAATGTCCTCCGGGATCTCGCGGCTGACATCGAGCTCCGTCACGGCGCCGGTCTCGGGATCGCGCAGGAGGACGATCTTTTCCATCGCCAGCTTCCAGATCCAGCGCAGCTCGATCGAGAAGCGGATGACCTCGATATTCAGCGAGATGCCCTTGTGGTCGCGCATCCACACCAGAACCGGGGCGATGGTGCCGATCAGCGCGACGGCACGCTCGCGAAAGACGCCGTTCGGATCGTTCTGCTGCTGCTCGCCGAGCTGGCTCGCCAGCAGCTCGCGGATCGCGTCGGCATTGCCAGTCGCAAACGCATTGAAGGAATGGCTGTCCTTGAGGCCGGACGCGACCATGAAGTTCAGTACGCGGACGTCGTCGTCGCGACCGAAGCGGCGGGCGAGCGCCAGCACCTTGCCGAACAGGTCGCGGTCAGCCTTGCCGTCGACCAGCACAAAGCCCGAGCCCTGCGCGAGGGCGTTGGCGAGCAGGCTAAGAATCCCGGTCGTTTTGCCGGCGCCGGTTGTGCCGGGAATGGCGATGTGCTGGCGGGCATCCTCGGCGGTTGCCCAGAGTTCATGGCCCATGATGCTCCATCCGATGAACAGCGTGCCGTTTGCCGGCTTGGGCTTGCGGCTGCCTGGCGTCGGGTTGCTGTAGTCGAGGCAGGCCGCCGAGCGGGGGAGGCGCATCGGCAGCTTGACCCGGCGGGTCAGCACCCACAGCGCGTAAAACGCCGAAAGTGGCACCGCCAGATCGAAGATTGCGGGCTCCAGGAAGGTGGCGGCCGCCGCAATACCAAGAACGAGACCGGAGGCGGAGCTGCGTAGGCCCTCGGACAACCGGGTAGTGACGGGCCGGATGTCGCGCAGGCTCTGGGTGCCGCTTCGCTCGTATCGCTCCTGCGGGCCGACAATCTGTCGCGCGATTGCCAACGATCAGTTCTCCAGGCCGAAGAGGTTCTTCCCGGGCCTCTCCGGCGCGCCGGTCTGGCCGGGCGGCGGGATCACCGTGGGCGGCTGCCGAAGTTGCCTCTGAAAATCAGCGGTGACCTGGCCAGCGTTCGGCGCCGGCGCTTCGCGCGGCTGGGGACGATCGGGGAAGGCGTACTGTTCGGCGTTCAGCGCCGGCCGCGGCAGGGCGGCCGCCGTCCACGCCAGCTCCGGTGCACGCGGGGAGCTGCCAAAATGGTGCCCGACTGCAAAGCTGCCGGCCAGCAGCATCACGCCCACGCCGCTCTTCAGCAGGAAGCGACCGAAGCGCGGGGCCGGCCGAGCGGCGGCCACCTCGCTCGGGAGAACCAGCAACTCACCCCCGGCCCCGGGATCAATTCCGGCGCAGGCTTTCACAGAGGTGGGCTTGCTGATGACGATATGGACGTGAGCGTCCTCGGGAATCTCAAATTGCATGCGCGTTTAATCCCTGACCGGGCTCCTGCCGAGCAGCGTCGCGCGGATTTCTGCGAACGGTAGCGGCTTCGTGATCCGTGTGCTCGGTCCGCTGCGCCGCTTTGAAGAAGTTTGCCAGCATCCAGCAGGAGCAAGGGGCCGGCGGAGGGTATAAGGATCGGCCGGGTGGGCTAGAGAGAGGCAGATGCTCGGCTGCACTCGGGATGGCAACTTTGCGGTCAAATCGGCCCGAAACCAAGATTCTCACTTGCCGCAGGGCGCCCCATCTGCCACCGTTTTTCGGACAGGCTTCCGCGCACCTTCACAGGCGATGATGACGCAGCAGAGCCCCGCCACGGCAACCGGTGGGGCCGATGGCGGGGACGAGGTCCAGCGGCGGTTCCGGTATCAGGTCAACTACGGCGCTCTGAAAGCACTGCAGTTGCTCGCCGTCGAGGCGCATCTGGCGGCGATCTACTGCGAGCACATAGAAGATCTGCTCCTCGAACAGGACGACGGGAAATTCATCGCGATCCAGATCAAGACGCGAGAACTCAACCAGCAACCGTTCAAATCCACCGAACAGACAGTCATCACTGCTCTCTCCCGATTTTGTATCCGTGGCGCTCGATTCCCACATTGGTTTGCCGGCTTCATTCTGGCGACAAACTTCGTCTTCTACGAAGGCGAAGGGGTCGATGAACTACGGAATATCCTGGCATGTGCCAGGAAGGACCCGACGCTCGCCGTCTTGGGTCCGCGAGACAGAATCCGGAGATATTTTCAGGACCTCGGTGCGCGCACGAAGCTTCCGGTTACTGCGGTCGTCGGAACGCTGGCGCGACTGACGCTGGAGGAGCGCCGCACCGGCATAGATCAGCCGGACCTCGAGATCGTCCACGCGCTTGGCCAGGTAGGCGCCTATTCCACGCTCCGGATGGATCAACTCTTCCTCGCTGCGCGGCTTCTGCGAACACGCATCTGGGACGGCTGTTCCCTTGCGGTAGAAGGGTTTGTGCTCGACACGCACGCCTCGGCCGCCGATTTCCATGCGCATCTCGAAAGCCTGCGGCTGCGGCGCAAGCGAATAGACTGCGCCGAGCTGCGGGCCGTGCTGGAGCCATGCTCGAAGGCGGAGACAAACGACGAACTCCTGACGATCGTCGGCTTCCTAACGCGGGAGATACTGGCGCCCGGCTAGGGCGCATGGAGCTCAAGATGGCTGCCGGAGCGATCGACTACGCCGACGTCGCGCAAATGAGTCGCTCGAAAGCGTCTTCCTCCGGTGGAAGGAGCGAGACGGGTTGCCCGCGGCAAATCAGCGGCTCGCGCACTTCCAGTACCTCGCGCTTCGCGACGCCCGGATTGCGGAGCGCTCCGAGAAACGATCCGACGTTCCCTACGGCGCGGCAATGCTCCGGCGGCTTAAGGACCAGCCGCATGCCACGTGGACGGCCGAAAAGGCGGCCCTGTTCGGCTGCCGACCCGAACACTTGACCGGCCCCGCCGGACTGCTGTCCGAAGAATGCAAGATCCAGTGGAGCGTGCACCCGATTGGGGGGAGCCGGGCTGATGGCGACCCTGCCCGAGATCGTGAACTGGCTCGAGGGCGATGACTCGCTGCACCTCGGGCGATTGCTGGTGCTGCTCGAAGCCTTTGGCGGGCGACGGGGCGATCAGCCGATAGAGGGCCTGACCAAGCTCGCCAAGCTCGACTTTCTCCTGCGTTATCCGGTGTATCTTGAGCGCGCGCTGGTGGCGCGCGATGGGCCGGAGGCGGCGGCGCAGGTGGAGGACTATGAGCGGCACTCCGTGGAGGCGCACATGGTGCGGTTCCGGTATGGGCCGTGGGATCATCGCTACCGTCGCTTCCTGAACATACTCGTGGGCAAGGGCCTTGCCGCGGTTCGGGTCCAAGGGCGCACGATCATGATCCAGCTCACTGATCGGGGCCGAGCCGCGGCTGCCGAGCTTGCCCGAAACCCGGAATTCACCGCTCTGCGCCACCGAGCCGCGCTCCTCAAGCGCCACCTCAACCTTTCTGCAACGGGCCTCATGGAATTCATCTACCGGACGTTCCCCCAAGTCGCGTCACTGCGCCTCGGCGAAACGATCGACCAATGAACCTCCATCTACATTCGCTCAAGCTCCTGTGCCGCCAAAAGCGAGGAGCTTATCGCGTTCGCCGAGGACGTGACGTTCATCACTCTGAGCCTGGGAAAATCAACTATCGCGCGCCTCGTCGATTTCCTCGGCGGCGACCTGGAGCAGACCACGGCAGTTCAGCGAGAACTCGTAGGCGCGCAACTGAGCCTTCGCATAGGCCAGCATGACGTCCTGATCGAGCGAAACCGCGGTGAAAACCAACTGCGCGTTACCTGGGCGGATGTAGACCCAGAGCCCGTGAGCCTGCTGGTTCGCGCAAGAGGCGACGGCCCGCCCCTATACGGGGAGGAGATCGCAAATATGAGCGACCTCCTTTTTCACCTGCTCGGCTACCCGATCATCCGCGTCCGAAGGCGCACCGGTGACGAGGATTCACCGATGTTGCGGTTGCCTCCTTCTCCGGTTAAAAGAGGGCGGGTTGTTATGTTCTTGATATGTTCATGTTGAGCGCGTATCCTGCGCCGGCACACGACCACTCGCGGGCGGCAGGTGGATATTGTGGAGGAGCTGACCGCCACGAAAGTTCGGCTCGACGACGATCTGGCGGAGCTCCTCTCGACCTGCGAGACGAACCGCCTCGCCCGCACGCGCGATGCGGAGCGCAAACTCACGGAATTGCGGGAGCGTGCAAGTTTCCTCGAGCGCGTCCGAGCAATGCCCGGTGCCGTCGCGACGATGCTTGAAGAGGCCGACGCGATATCCGCCCAGTTGGACAAGCTTCAGCGGGATATCCGCGCGGAGCAGAACCGGCTCAGCTATGCCGACGAGAACTTCGCGGCGATCGAGCGTAACTTTCTCGAAGCGCTGCTCGCCACACGGGTCCCTGGCATCGCCGCGTCGGACCGAGTGCGGATCAATCGCCGATCCTCAATATCGGAAATATGGCCCGGTGGGGATGAGAAGGACGCCTACACTTTCTACACCGCCGGCAGCGGCGGGAAAAAAACGCTTCTGACCATCTGCTTCGCACTGGCGCTGCACCGGACCGCGGCCCTTCGGGGCATGCCCGTGCCGACACTGCTCATCATCGACACGCCGCTCAAGAATATTACCCCCGACATCAACCCGGACATCGTCGCCGCATTCTACCAGTACCTCTACCTGGTCGCCGAGAAAGATCTCCGGGATCATCAGATCGTGATAATCGACCAGCTCCTGGTCGAACCGCCACCGGGAAGTGCTCTCGACTTCACGAGACGCTGATGACGGAGAACGATCCGACCAATCCGCCTCTCATCTCCTACTAGCGCGGCCCCTGAACCAATCAACGCACGGGAGATCGGCGAAGAAAAAGCTAATCCGGGTTAGCTGCTCTGAGCTACCCACAATTCCTTTGAGTACAGCCGAGTCTAAACCGTAGGCGGTCGCGCGAGCCGCCAACGACCCCTTGGCGCGTCTCTGACCTTGCACTCATGGTCCCGAATATCCGGTGCGGGCCGGAAGGCCCCACAAGCTCTTTGCGTTGGCGTGCGCTCGACTTCAGCTCCGCTCGCCTGCCGCGCGCGTCGCGGCCGCCACTTTGCGCAGCGCCTCGATCGCGCGGTCGAGGCGCGGCTCGATCACCGGCTCGCCGGCAAGCCGCTCGACGGCCCAATGGTCGCGCGCGCCGACGGCCTCGACCCGCGGGTTCGGGTGCAGGTAGCGGCCGACACCCTCGGTCTCGAAACCGAGGGAATGCAGGGCATACCAGAGCGGCCGGTCCACGAGCTTCAGCCATGCGAACTGGCTGGGTGCAAGCACGCCGCCCCGCAGCCGCGCGGCATTGAGCAGCTGCATCAGCGCGGTGTGCGTGTACGCGTGACGGTTCGCGATCGCGAGGGCCGGCATCACCAGCTCCCCGTCGCCGAGGAGGGTATCCGCCTCGGCGACGACGGATTCAGGCAGAGCGAGCGGGGTGTCAGGGCCCTCTGGCGTGTCCTGATCCGAGTTGGCCAAACTGGCCGATAGGTCACCGAGCAGGCGCAGCGCCTCGCGCCGTCGCTCCGCGAGGTGCAACGCAAAAGCGGCAAACAGGCAGCGAAACTGCGGGCCGGCTTCTTGCAGGCCCCGCCAGCGGGATCCGAGCTGGCGTGCGAGGGCGCACCGCGCGGCCGCCTCATCAAAGTCTCCGTCGAGGGCGGTCGCAAAGCGGGCAATCCATTCCTCGGGCGTCAACGCATAATCGGCCGGCCGCGGCTCAACCGACACCGCCGAGCCTGCCCCCGCCCCCGAGCCTGGCCTCTGGCCGGCGCGAGAGCCCGCCCCGGATCCGATCCGGGGACAGGCTCCAGCCGGGGGCACGAGGCGCAGATGGCGGCGGACAAAAGCGGCGCTCGTGCGAAAGGACGCGGCCTGCTCGCGGATCAGACCGTCGAGATCGAAGGCGCGCTTGTAGCGCGCCGGCGCGGCACGTACGGTGCAGATCGCGGCGAACAGCAGCATGAAAACCGTTGCCGGAATGCGGAAGAATATCCCGACCGCGTAGCTGATCCTGTAAAGGTCTCTGAGCGTGACACCGTTCAGATCAGCCGCGGCCATCTGTTGATCCGCTAGGTCGTAGCGGTCCGTGAAATGTTGGATGAAGGCGATCTCGTGGTGCCGCAGCGCCATCACACTAGCGCTGATCTCGCTATGGTAGCACGTCCACAGGAAGTAGCCGCCAACGCAGCATCCGAGGAAGATGACGATCAGGTTGAAGCCGGTGTTGTCATCGCTCGAGGGCCAAGTCGCGCGCGGATGGGGTTGGGATCGCATCGTCAGTAGGTCAACGTTAGGGTGCGAGGGGCGGTGCGGTCACTTGCGCCACGTTTGGCTGGGCAGACGTATCTGGGTGCTCGGCGAGCGCGCGCAGGCGGAGGACCTGCCGCAGCACGTCGCGGAGATACCGGGTCTTATGCTCGGGCGTGTGCGAGTGGTAGTAGCCCACGCCTTCCCAGAAGTCGCCATGCGCCTCGTCGAGACCGCGGCGCAAAATCCACGCTCCGGCCTCGACATTGGCGCAGAAATTGTCGCGCAGGGCTTTGTAGGCATCAGCGATCGTCGCGTTCCAATGCGCGGCGACGTCGGGCAGCCAGATCTCGTTGACCTGGATCGGGCCGATGTCCACTGTCCCGTTCGTGTTTGGGCTGACACGGCCAAGCGAGCCGCCTTCGACATTGAGCAGGATCACCAGCACGGCCGGCGGTAGCCGATAAACCTTGGCTGCAGCCGTAATGCAGCCCCGGATCGTTGCCTGGTCGCTCGGAGCAGCGCCCGCTTTGGCCGTTCCGGCTGAGACGACGGCGAGTACCGCTGCGGCAAGCACCACACCCCTCATGGGGCGGCTCCTGCGCCGGCCTGCGGGGAAAGCCGCGTCTGGCGCTCGATCCGATCAGTCGCGGCCGACCACAGCGTATTGAGCTCGTTGACGACGATCGCCGACGGCTCGGCGACCTGGGCGGTGGCCTCCATGGTCGCGAGCATCACCGTCGCGAAATGACCCGCACCGATCCCTCGAAGCCGATAGCCTAGCAGGGCCTGTGGATTGCGCACGATATCAAGGGAGAAGCCTTTGCCGGTCGCCTCGCGCCAGACGGCTTCGCCGGCGACGACGAAGGCCGGCAGCAAGCCGGCCGGGGAGGCCGCACTCGGCGGGCTTACAACGAGGTCCTGCCCGGTCGCCCTGTCACGATAGACGATGCGTCGCCCTTCACGCGCGAGAAGCACCGCCATGGTGCGTGAGACCGTCTCGACGCTGACGGCGCTCACGCGAGCCTCCGCCGGTTCCACACCGGAACGGCGGTTCGGACCCTGCCGACCAAGACCCGCCGGGTCAGCCGCAACATGGCCGGCAAGGTCAGCCCAAAGAAAGAGATCGTCGAAAAGAACGCGACGCCTGATATCGCAATGTAGAGGGTGGGCCAGCTCCAATAGACCATCACGCACAGGATCGGCAGGCAGGCCCGGGCGTCGAGCATCAGCAAGCGCACCGGTTGGCCGGTGTTGCGCCACATCGCTCAGCCCACCTGCCGCAGCTCATAGGCCGCGGTCTGATCGCAGATCCTGCCGTCGTGCAGAGCACGCTCGATCGCCGCAGAATAGGGTTGGCCTTGCTCTTCTACGGCTCGCCGCGTGAGCGCCGGCCATTCACCCGGATCGGTGCGAAGAAACTTGCCGCGCAATGCCGCATCGAACACGAGATATTCGCGCAGTGCAGTGCGCTTGCCGTCCGCCGAACGCGCGAGCCGCTGATTGATGACGAGCCGCAGCGACTGCGCGACCGCGGAGATCAGGTTGTCGCGCTCACCCGGCGGGCAAAGGCTGGCTATGCGCTGCATCGTCAGCGCCACGTCGTTCGCGTGAATTGTCGTCGTCAGCACATGGCCCGAGATTGCCGCCTGGATCGCCGCGTCCATCGTCTCGCTGTCGCGGCACTCGCCAACGATGATGTCGGTCGGTTCGCGGCGCATTGCTCCACGGACGAAAGCGGCAAAGGTTCGGAGGTCACGCGGGATCTCGGTCTGGTTCATGGTCGACGACAGCCCGCGCACGCGCTCGAGCAGGAACTCCACCGGTGCGGCGCCCTCGACAATGTTGAAATGTCCCTCCGGATCCCTGAGCTTCGCGACGGTCATGCCGGCGATCAATGTCGATTTGCCGGACCCCGTCGCGCCCGACACGATCACCATGCCCTGACGCGGCCTATACGCATCAAGGATGCCTTCTTCGACGAGCTGCTCGTCGAGCGAGGGCGGCAAATCCGAAATCGGCCGCAGCACGATGTTTCCGCCGTCCCGCCGCGAGGTGCGCGTGGGCGTGGCGTTGAGCCGGAAGCGAAGGCGCGTCGAGCGGTCGATCGGGATTGCGTAAGCCGTGTCGAAGTCGTTGCCGCCCTGCAGCCGCGCCATCCCGTCGGCGCCGTAGAGATGATTGACGATCTGACTCAATTCGTACTCGTCGACCGCGCCGCGCGTGACGCAGTAGTTGCGGCCGTGAATGCTGACCCAGACCGGATGCCCGGTTTGGAACGCGATGCGAGAGGCTTTCTCCTGGAATGCCCAGGTGAGCAGCGAATCCAGCCCCGGCGCGCAGCGGCGCGGTTCCGTCACCCACCGCAAACCGTCGTCGGGCCAGGCATGCCCCGGCTCGCAAGAGGCTTCCGGAGGAGATGGGGGGCAATCAAACATTGGCAGCAGCGCGGCCTGACCGCTCCGACCAATTTCGGGTGGAACACCTGTTCACTGCGGGCACCCCGCGCTTGGCCTCCACCGGCGCGGGTTGCCCTGTAGGCCCGGCTGATCGGTGATGCGGATGGTCTGGTCGCCCACATGCAGCTTGTCGCGGCCGCCCTCGACAGCGCGCCTCAGGAAGGCGAGCTTGGGCTGCTCGACCAGCTTGGCGCGTAACAGCACCCGGTACCGCGCCATGCCGACGATGTCGCGTTCGAGGCGGCCAAGATCGGAGAGGAAGATCTCGATGGCTTGCTTCTCGCCCTGCGCCCACCCTTCGGCGACCCACTTGTTCCAGTAGGCAACTTCTTGCCTGGTGCGCGGCAGGACGCCGTCGGTCGGGCGCCGCGGCGCCGCCCAGGTTCGGACCAAATAGGCCCGCCAGTCGGGCGGCGTCGAGGCGAGCTGCGCCTGACGCGTGACCTGGTAGATGCACGAGGTCTCACGCGCGACCTGGCCGCCCTCGCCGAGGGCGAAGGCCATCTGGGCGGCCGAGACGATCGGCGGGCGCATCAGGGTCTGGCCACGGCCGACCGGAAGCACGAGCGTGTGAAAGTCATACGCGCTGTCGAGCTGTGCCTGGTAGCGCCGCAGCATCTCGTTGAGCGCGAAGCTGCGTGCCGCGAGCCCGCCTTGTGCGCCGTAGGTGAGACCGGCGGTGCGGACCATCTCGGCCCGGCCCGGTTCGAGCCCGTCGCCGTTCTCGTCGCCGGGGCGGGTCGCCTGCAGCGCCTCGAGCGAGGGCGGCGGCGCGGTGCCGACCACAAGCGGATCCTCGGAGGCCCCGGTGACGGGCTTGTTCAGCGGATTGCCGAGCGCCGGCAGGTTCTGCTCGATCTGCTCCGGTGTCGGATCGGGCGGCACGCGCGGCGAAGTAAGGCTGCCACCGGCCCTAACGCTTATCGGCACGCAGGCAAAACCGGCAACTAGGGCTGCTGCCGTGAGCAACACGCGGAACCTAGACATGGTGGATCACCTGAACCTGATGGTGCAGCGGATCGACCTGAACGGTCGCGCGGGTTCCCGCCTCCGCGCCGAGGGACTGAAAGACCTGATAGGCGGGCACCGAGGACATTCGGATCGAGACCTCGAGCGGCTGGGCGTTTGCCGGCGCGGTCGTGTAGAACGAGTAGCCGATGCTGGCCGAGAGCTTGGCCACGGCCTGGTCCAACGGCCCGTTCCACTCGAACGATACGACGCGCTGCAGGTCCGGGGGCATGACCGGCTGCACTTCCCGCGCAACCGTCGGCGACAGGCGGCCGAGCTCGGCCATCTCGGCGTCGACATGCTGCATGCTCTGCCGCAATGCCTCTTCCGGGTTGGGCATGCCGGGGATGGCCACGGTCGTCGGCACCGGGTTGACGCCCGCACATCCGGCTGCGAGCAATGCGGAGATCAGGGTCGGAGAAACCGGGAGGCGCATGGCCATCAGCCTCCGGCGGCCCTGGCCGGTGCCCGCCGCCGCGCCGGAACGGCGAGACGGACCAGCGCCTGGCGCCGGTCGCGAGCCGGCCAGCCCCAGGCGTCGCTCCCACCTGCGGCCGCGTGCAAAGCGCGAATGCGCCAATTCGGGCCGCCGCGCGGCGGGCGGCGCCGCGCAGCGAACGGTACCACCAACGCCGCGCCGAGCTGCAAGCTGAGACGTGCCATCGCCATCCCCCTCAATCGTGGAGGCAGGCTATCCGCGGCTCTTGCGAACGGCGCGCAGCGTGCGTAAGGCGACCCGCTAGCCGCTGCTCATCGCACCGAAAGCCAAAGCTCCCTCGGGTTTTCATGGATTTCGGTCCATGGATTGTTCGAGTTCCAAGGCGGGCCGGGCTCGCGTCTAGGGCGCCATGCAGTTTTCGGTGCTGCCATCGGCCGCCGGTCCCCAGACGAGAGACTCACGCCGTGCATCTGCATGCGCGCAGAAACCGTTTGACGAGGCGCAGCGGCAACATTGTTGCCAAAATGCCCGGTCGTCAGTCGCCCCCCGGCCCCCTGTCGGGAGAAGGTTTAATCCAGGGTGGTCGATGAGCCGCGCATCTCGCTCGCCGAGCGCGGCTCGCTGAGAACACGCTAGAATCTCGTCGTGAACCTGTTGCTGGCGTAATTTCGCGTTCCTCGGCGCCGGCGCTACTCGGCGGCCGACGCCCAATCGTCGTCGGGGGGTGCTTTCATAGGGGCGCAGCACCAGCCCGAGGCCATGCCCTTCGATCAATTCGCGAGCGAGCTCATCGACCACGCCCGCCTCGACCCGGTCGACGGCGTCGCCCGTCCTGAGCCGCGCCTTGGTGCGCCGCTCGATCTCGTCCATTGCAGAGCCGTTCGGAAAAACCTTGGACAGCCGGCGCAGACTCTCGCTGAAACCGACCTTCTCGTAGAGGCGGTTCCTGAGGCTCGTGTCCCCTGGTGTGGTGGACAATGCCCAGAGCTCGACGGGGCCGAGCGAGTTGACGAGGAACTGCTCGTAATGCGCCTGCTCGGCACGGAAGATTGCGAGAAACGGAGCGCCGTCGCGGCGCGGTCCGGTCAGGCGGTGCCGCACGATCTTGGCGCTTGCTTCGGTCAGCCCGAAGCGCTCGATGATCTCATGGTACTCGCGCCGGTCATCGGCGCCGAGCACGAAGCGCCCGGTCGACTGCGCAATGATGCCGTCGCCCATATCGGAGAGGCGCTGGCTGGCAAACCCGAGCTGGACGTTGTGCTTGCGGCCCTCGCGGACGTCGAGCTCGGCCTGCGCGCGCACCAGCGGGCTGCCTTGCGTGCGGTGCCATTCGTCGTAATCGACGCGCTTGACGGTCTCGTAGACCTCGGTGAACCGCTTGCGGTGATAGCCCGCTACGCGATCGGGCACGAAGGCGAGGTATTCAGGGTGCAGGAAGAAGTTGCGCGCGACGATGTGCCGCGCCAAGAGATACATCATCTCGCTCTGCCGGTTGGCTGCGGCCGACCCGGTCGGCGACACGTACTGCAGGTCGAGAACGATGATCCGCGCCGGCCCAAAGTCGAGCCGGGTCGGAGCGTTGAGGGTCGGAAAACGGCGGATCAGGTCGGCGATGTAGCGTTCGAAGATCTGCGAGGCCTTCTCGCTGGTCTCGGCGAGCTTGAGGCTGTCGAACATGTCGCGGACCTGGTCGGTGCGCACCGCGCCGATCAGGTCTTCGAGGATCGGCACGGCAGTGGCGCTGTGCGCGCTCGGCCAGGCGATACTCCCCGACATCGCACAGCGCGTTCACCGCGTCGCGCCAGTAGGGCAGCTCGTGGTGGAGTTTGATGCCGTAGCTATCGATCGCGCGATCGACCTCCGGTTCGGCTCCGGCGCGGTAGTGCTTGGCGCTGCCGCCCGCCTCGGTGCACAGGCGATAGGCTTCGTCGATGACGAGCGAGATCAGCTGCGCCATCCCCTCGAACGGCGTCGACTGGTCGGGCGGCAAGGTGGCGAGTGCGAGAAAGTTCTGCAGAAAGGCGCGCTCCAAGGGCAGCGGATACTCGCAGCCGGCCTGCAGGTCGAAGATGTTGAACTCGTGACCGGGGGCGAACTGCAATGAGGTGAAGATCGCCTCGTGCCGGCGTCGCGGCCCGAGCGCCTCCTGGATCAGTCGCACAAAACCCTCGGCACTCTTGCCGATATCGGCCTTGCCGATCAGCGGCAGTTTCGCGCCGTGGGTCCCGAGCACCGCCGATGACAGGCACAGCCCAATGTTGATGGTATTGGCGAGCACGGATTTCCCGGCGCCCGGCGGCGCGACGAAGATGTCCACGACCAAGGGACGCTTGCGGCCGCCAGCCGGGTCGTAGGGCCAGATGCCGCCGTCCGGCCGGCGGAACAGCACGCTGCCGCTCTCCCAGGGCGAGGCGGTGCGGTTCCAC
>Ga0306920_100009468_pt1 | contig 13008 bp, 14 predicted proteins | sample flu12Cox44000170_FD_204666 | JGI IMG/M metagenome (GOLD analysis project Ga0306920, IMG submission 204666) | Lab enrichment of tropical soil microbial communities from Luquillo Experimental Forest, Puerto Rico - flux4day.12C.oxic.44.000.170 (v2)... | ecosystem: Environmental > Terrestrial >...
ACCTTGGGGCCCGCTGCCAATTCTCCGCAAGCGCCCGCGGGTTTAGGGGTAGATCCAGGGGTAGACAGAAATTGCTCTGGAAAATCCTTAGATTTCCGCGAGCTATGGTGGAGCCAGGGGGAGTCGAACCCCCGACCTCGTGAATGCCATTCACGCGCTCTCCCAACTGAGCTATGGCCCCAAACTACAACTTTGATCGCCGTTTGGGAACGGCTACGGTGTCAGCTTTCTTCTTCCTTCTCAATCGATTCGCCGATGATGTCGGTTACATCAGCGTCGCCCTCTTCCTGCTCTTCGATGAAGGCGGCATCGTCCAAGCTTTCGTCGCCGATCTCGACTTCTTCTTCTTCGGCCGCATCGGTCTTGGCGTCGGCTTCTGTCGGCTTCTTGCCCTGCTGCTCGGCCTCCGCATCCTCGAGCGATACAAAATCCGCTGCGGCGGTCTCTGGCACAATGCTCTCGGTCTGGGCCGCCGGGGCCGCCCGTGCGGTCGCCTGCTCAGGTCGCGCGCGAGGCGGCGCCGCTATCGGGACGACTTTGCCGGTATAGGGCGAAATCACTGGCGTCTTATTGAGGTCGTAAAACTTACGACCGGTATCGGGACAGACACGCTTGGTGCCGAGATCGGGTTTAGCCACAGTCAAGGTTCCTAAGGGACGGGATCGTTGAAATCGGTGTTTCACTTGGCTAGTTGCAGGGCCCCTGTCAATAGCGCAGGAACGGCAGGATGACGCCGCGCGCGCCCGCGTGGTAGGAGGGCTCAGTTTCTAAGGATACCGCCTGGTGAACCCTGGTGATTTAATGCCACTGACGGCCCGCCAAGGCGGCCCTGTGCAGGGTCGCGCCCGTGTGCCGGGCGACAAATCGATTTCTCACCGCGCCTTGATCCTAGGGGCCCTGACGGTTGGCGAAACTACAGTCGGCGGTCTCTTGGAGGGCGAGGACGTCTTACACACTGCCGAAGCCATGCGTACGCTTGGCGCTCGTGTGGAGCGGACTAACGACGGCATCTGGCGTATTCACGGTGTCGGAGTTGGCGGCTTCGCGAATCCATCCGGCAGGCTCGATTTCGGCAATTCCGGCACTGGCTGCCGCCTGGCGATTGGCGCGCTCGCGGGGGCACCTGTAACGGCTACTTTGGATGGCGATGAGTCTCTACGCAGCCGACCGATGGAGCGGGTACTCGATCCACTGAAGAGAATGGGCGCCCGCGTGATTGAGATCGCCGATAGCGGACGATTGCCGCTGACGCTGCAGGGAGTTGCTGAGCCAATACCAATCACCTACGAGCCACCGGTTGCATCGGCCCAGCTTAAGTCGGCCGTGTTGTTGGCGGGACTTGCCGCGCCGGGGGAAACCACGGTGCTCGAAACAGAGGCGACGCGCGATCACACGGAGCGATTGCTGAAGCACTTTGGCGCGAAGATTAGCAGCAAGCCGTTCGGCGAGCATGGTCGACGCATTGTATTGCAAGGGCAGCCGGAGCTTGAGCCGGCAAATGTCCTGGTGCCAGCCGATCCCTCCTCTGCAGCATTTCCGCTGGTTGCGGCATTGCTCGTGCCTGGGTCCGAGCTTGTTCTCGACGCTGTCATGACGAACCCATTGCGTACGGGCTTGCTCGCTACGCTGCGCGAGATGGGTGCAAATATCGAAGCTCTGGAAAAGCGCGATAACGGCGGCGAAGAAGTTGCCGACCTGCGCATACGTACTTCGGTGCTCAAGGGCGTCGAAGTTCTGCCAGAACGCGCGCCATCCATGATCGATGAATATCCAATTCTGGCAGTTGCCGCCGCGTTTGCAGAGGGAGTTACACGGATGCGCGGCCTAAAAGAGTTGCGCGTGAAGGAATCCGACCGCTTGAGCGCAACGGCCGAAATGTTGCGTGCCAATGGCGTTACTGCCGAGGTCGAAGGCGACGATCTGGTGGTTCACGGCAAGGGCCGCCCTGCCGGAGGCGGTGAGGTTAGAACCCACATGGATCACCGCATCGCGATGTCCGCATTGGTCATGGGTCTCGGCGCCGACAATCCGGTGCGCATCGACGACAGTACCTTCATAGCCACCAGTTTTCCGGGCTTTGTCGAATTGATGCGTTCTGTCGGCGCGGACCTGACATGATCATTGCTATCGATGGGCCGGCGGCATCGGGCAAAGGGACCCTGGGCAAGCGGCTTGCGGCTCACTATGGCCTGCGCCATCTCGATACGGGTCTCATTTACCGAGCCGTTGCCAAAACGCTGATCGATGCGCAACGGAATCCAAACGACGTCGTAGCGGCCACCAAAGCTGCCAAAGCGCTTGACCCCTCGCGTTTCGACGAAGTTGCACTCAAGGCGCACCGCATCAGTGAGGCAGCTTCAATCGTCTCAGCAATCCCTGAAGTGCGCGCCGCCCTGTTCGCGTTCCAGCGCAATTTTGCCGCCAAGCCGCCCGGTGCTGTGCTCGATGGTCGCGATATCGGCACCGTCATCTGTCCCGATGCGGATGTTAAGATTTATGTCACCGCAACTCCTGAAGTGCGTGCTCGGCGTCGCGCCGGCGAATACCAGGCACAGCGCCGGGATATTAGTGAGGCAGACGTGCTGGAAGATATCCGCAAGCGGGATCAACGCGATCAGAGTCGCATGACGGCGCCTCTAAAGCAGGCGCCTGATGCGCACTTGCTCGATACGACACATTTGGATATAGACGCGGCCATCCGGGCCGCTATCGACATCGTTGAGGCCACCCGAACGGGCCGAGGGCGCGGTTGATCGCCCCTCGTGTTGGAGGACAAAAGCCCCGCTCGAGCCTTTGCGTAAAGCGCGCCTGACCGAAGCATCGTTCCGAAAGCACGGTATTTGCGCCGGCCATCCTGGATACCAGGGGCCGCCGTAGGTCTGCGGGACCTTCGGCCCGCGCATTTGGAACGCCATTCCAACTGCCGGCGCGCCGCAAACAGGAGACTCCATGGCTACCGCTACAGCACCCTCGCGTGAAGACTTCGCCAAACTGCTCGACGAAAGCTTTGGCGGTGGAAATCTTCAGGAAGGTTCCGTCATCAAGGGAAAGGTCGTCGGCATCGAAAAGGAATTTGCCGTCATCGATGTCGGTCTGAAGACCGAAGGACGTGTGGCGCTTCGGGAATTTACCGGGCCCGGACGGCAGGCCGATCTCAAGGTCGGCGATGAGGTCGAAGTCTATCTTGAGCGTGTTGAGAACGCCCTTGGCGAGGCCGTGCTGTCGCGCGACAAGGCGCGTCGCGAAGAGAGCTGGGGCAAGCTGGAGAAGGCCTTCAACAGCGGCGAAAAAGTGCAGGGCGTCATATTCAACCAAGTCAAGGGTGGCTTCACAGTGGATCTGGACGGGGCTGTGGCGTTCTTGCCGCGGTCGCAAGTCGATATCCGTCCGATCCGCGATGTCACTCCGCTGATGAACGTCGCCCAGCAGTTCCAGATACTGAAGATGGACCGGCGCCGCGGGAACATCGTGGTTTCTCGCCGCACCGTCCTCGAAGAAACACGTGCGGAGCAGCGTCAAGAGCTCGTGCAGAATCTTGAGGAGGGCCAGGTTATCGACGGCGTCGTGAAAAACATCACGGATTACGGCGCCTTCGTCGACTTGGGCGGCATCGACGGTCTACTGCACGTCACCGATATTGCCTGGCGCCGCGTCAACCACCCGACCGAAGTGCTGAATATCGGCCAGCAGGTGAAGGTGAAGATCATTAAGATCAATCACGAGACGCACCGAATTTCGCTCGGCATGAAGCAGCTGCTCGACGACCCGTGGCAGGGCATCGAAGGTAAGTATCCGGTGGGCGCTCGCTTCAAGGGACGTGTCACAAATATCACGGACTACGGCGCCTTTGTGGAACTTGAGCCTGGGATTGAAGGCCTGATCCACGTGTCCGAAATGTCTTGGACCAAAAAGAACGTTCACCCGGGCAAGATCGTATCGACCTCGCAGGAGGTTGAAGTGCAGATCCTCGAAGTGGATTCAGTGAAGCGGCGTATTTCGCTCGGTCTCAAACAGACCATGCGCAATCCGTGGGAGGTGTTTGTTGAGAAACATCCGCCCGGGTCTACGGTCGAAGGCGAGGTCAAGAACAAGACCGAGTTCGGTCTCTTCCTCGGTCTTGATGGCGACGTGGACGGCATGGTGCATCTGTCCGATCTCGACTGGAAGCGTCCCGGCGAACAGGTGATCGAGGAATACAAGAAGGGTGACATAGTCAAAGCCCAGGTTCTCGACGTTGATGTTGAGAAGGAGCGCATTTCGCTCGGCGTCAAACAGTTGGCTGGCGATCCAATGGAGTCAGCCGGTGATCTCAAGAAGGGATCGGTGGTGACTTGCGAAGTGACCGAAGTGAAGGAGACCGGCATCGACGTAAAGATCGTAGGCACCGAGCTCACCGCCTTCATCAAGCGCGCCGATCTCGCCCGCGAGCGCGGCGAGCAGCGTCCAGAGCGCTTCTCGGTCGGCCAAAAGGTGGACGCCCGAGTCACGCAGTTCGACCGCAAAACCCACAAAGTCTCTGTTTCGATCAAGGCGCTGGAAGTCGCGGAGGAAAAGGAAGCGATTGCGCAATACGGAACCGCCGATTCGGGTGCATCCCTCGGGGACATCCTCGGCGCAGCGCTCAAGCAGAGAGCGGGCGACAAGTCCGAGGCTGACACAGAAAAGGCCGAGGAGTAGGCGGCTGCAGCCTTTTTGCAGGAAATGTGTTGCCCTCGGGGTTCACCCCGGGGGCATTCTTCTTGATGTTCACCTTGTCAAAAGCCTTTGACGTAACCGAGGACGCGAAACAGTTTTCGGGTAAGATTAGGCTCAGACAAAAAGGAAAGGCGCCATGTCGCTCGATGCCGATGCCATCGTGGATCGCCGCCGGATGCGGCGTAAGCTTACGTTTTGGCGTGTCAGCGCACTTTTGATTGCTCTGCTCGCGATCGTGGGCACGGCGCTTTTACTTGTGCCGGGCAGCCGACTTATGCCGCCGGGTGCTTTTATTGCTCGTATCAAGGTGCAAGGCTTGATTCGTGGCAATCAGGATCGGGTCGAGGCGCTTGCTCGCCTTGGCCGCTCAAATGCACGTGCGGTAATTGTACATATCGATAGTCCTGGCGGCACCACCGCCGGTTCCGAGCAGCTTTACGATGCCTTGCGGGAATTGCAGGGTAAAAAACCGTTGGTCGTCGTGGTCGACGGGCTTGCCGCGTCCGGCGCCTATATTGCAGCGCTTTCGGCCGAGCACATTGTGGCGCAGGAGACCTCGCTAGTGGGCTCCATTGGCGTTCTGTTTCAGTATCCGAACTTTACGGACGTTTTGAAGACGATCGGTATCAAAGTGGAGGAGGTGAAGTCTTCGCCATTGAAGGCCGCCCCCAACGGCTTCGAGCCGACGAGCCCGGAGGCGCGTGCAGCAATCGAATCGATCGTGCTCGACTCGTATGCGTGGTTCAAAGGCCTGGTAAAAGATCGCCGGAAAATGGACGACCAGCAGCTCACGCAAGTAGCGGATGGGCGTGTGTTTACCGGGAGACAGGCGGTTGGCTTGAAGCTTGTCGACGGGCTCGGCAACGAAAAGAGTGCATTGGATTGGCTGGAAAAGGAAAAGAAGGTGCCCGCCAATACGCCAGTGCGCGATTATTCACTGCAACCGCGCTTTGGTGAGCTTTCTTTCCTTCACGTTGCGGCCTGGACCTTCGAAGCCGTGGGACTAAGCGCCTTTGCGCACCGCATCGAGGAGTGGGGTGCCGTGCAGGCCGTCGAGCGACTCAATCTTGACGGTCTCTTGGCGCTTTGGCACCCTCCATCGTCCAACTGATGGGGGTAGCGGTGCCGATGATCAAGTCAGAACTCGTCCAGCGCATTGCAGCCCAGAACCCACATTTGTATCAGCGCGACGTCGAGAACATTGTCAACGCGATCCTTGGTGAGATCACCAGCGCGATGGCGAACGGCGACCGCGTCGAGCTGCGTGGCTTCGGTGCATTTTCGGTTAAGCACAGACCTGCTCGCACCGGCCGCAATCCGCGCACTGGTGCTCACGTTGCCGTCGACGAAAAGTCGGTTCCGTTCTTCAAGACCGGCAAGGAAATGCGTGAGCGACTCAACAGGCCAGGCGCGATCTAGGGCTTCTGGTTTCCGCGAGTGGCGAAGTGCTATCATTGGCCGGGTTCATCCCGGCCATCGCTTTTTGGAGAGAGAGCCGTCAACGGTGCTGCGCAGAATCGTCACGATGTTGATCGTCGTTCCGCTTGCGGTCGTCATTATCGCCTTTGCGGTTGCCAACCGACAGTCTGTAACGGTTTCATTCGATCCTTTCTCTGCGGTAACCCCGGCTTACGCAACAACGCTGCCGCTGTTCGCGCTGATCTTCGTGCTCCTTATCCTCGGCGTGCTGGTCGGAGGGGTTGCTGCCTGGATTGGCCAGACCAAATGGCGGCGCGCAGCCCGGAAGCTCGACGGCGAAGTCCGAGCTCTGCACGAGGAACTCGATGCCATCCGACGCCGATTTGCGCCTGAGCCACCCCCGGCCCCGGCCGAGCCAAAGGCATACACGGTCATTCCGCCAAATCCTTAACTCGGCCGAGCGGTTCCGCTTTGCGGCCAAATGGAGAAGGCGCTAGAACGCGCTTCACGATGCCACTTTCGATCAAAATCTGCGGCCTAAAGACCCCTCAAGCGCTTGATGTAGCGCTTGATTCCGGGGTTGATCTCGTTGGTTTTGTGTTTTTTCCGCCAAGTCCCCGCCATCTGGGCTTAGAAGCGGCGCGCACGCTTGAGCAGCGCGTTCAGGGCCGCGCTGGCAAAGTTGCCCTTACGGTCGACGCCAGCGACGACGTGCTGCTCGATGTCGTTGCCGCCCTGAAGCCGGACATGCTTCAGCTGCACGGCGATGAAACGCCGGAGCGTGTTGTCGCGGTGCGCGCGCGCTTCGGCCTGCCCGTCATAAAGGCGCTCCCGATCGCGGAGCGAAAGGATCTGTCCCCTGTTCGCCAGTATGCGCAGTTCGTCGACCGTTTGATCTTCGATGCGCGCGCCCCCGGAGAGGCCACCCGTCCGGGCGGTTTGGGTAAGCCGTTCGACTGGACTCTTCTTAAGGACATCAAACCCGGCGTTCCCTTTATGCTTTCAGGCGGGCTTGACGCCGGCAATGTGGCGAGCGCCCTGCGCATCACCCGCGCGCCAGGCGTAGACGTATCATCAGGTGTTGAACGTGTCCCGGGCGAAAAGGATCCGGACAAGATCCGCGCTTTCATCCGCGCCGTGCGGACGGCCGAGACCGAGCTCTATTCGCCACCGCTCCAGCTCGGTGAGACATCGATCGTGCGCCCGGTCAAGTAAGAGCTGGTCTAATGACTGCGCAGCAGCCCAATACATTCCGCAGTGGTCCCGATGAGCGTGGGCGCTTCGGTATTTACGGCGGCCGCTTTGTCGCCGAAACGTTAATGCCGTTGATCCTCGATTTGGAGAAAGCCTACGCGAAGGCCAAGGCCGATCCAAAATTCCAAAAGGAAATGGATGGTCATCTAGCAACATATGTGGGCCGCCCATCGCCGTTGTATTTTGCCGAACGGCTCACGCAGCATTGCGGTGGCGCCAAAATCTATTTCAAGCGGGAAGAACTCAATCACACCGGCGCGCACAAGGTGAACAACGTGCTCGGCCAGATCATGCTGGCTTTGCGCATGGGCAAAAAGCGTATTATTGCCGAAACTGGCGCCGGCATGCATGGCGTTGCCACCGCCACTTTGTGCGCCAAGTTCGGATTGCCATGCATCGTCTATATGGGCGCAGTCGACGTCGAGCGGCAAAAGCCCAATGTTCTGCGCATGAAAATACTGGGTGCGGAAGTGCGGCCTGTCGTATCCGGGGCGCGCACACTCAAGGACGCCATGAACGAAGCGCTGCGTGACTGGGTCACGAATGTCACCGACACGTTCTACTGTATCGGTACGGTAGCAGGACCCCATCCTTATCCCGCAATGGTGCGTGATTTTCAGTCAATCATCGGTCGCGAAACGCGCGAACAGTTGCAGGCGGCCGAAGGTCGACTGCCCGATTCGCTGATCGCGTGCATCGGCGGCGGCTCCAACGCCATGGGCCTATTTCACTCCTTCCTTGATGAACGCGCGATCGAAATCTACGGGGTTGAGGCCGCCGGGCATGGGTTGAACAGCGGGAAACACGCGGCCTCAGTTGCCGGGGGGCGTCCCGGCGTTCTGCACGGTAACCGGACATATTTGCTGATGAACGATGACGGGCAGATCGAGGAGGCGCACTCAATTTCCGCCGGGCTCGACTATCCGGGCATTGGTCCGGAGCATGCCTGGCTCAACGATATGGGTCGCGTGAAATTCCTTTCGGCAACCGACGACGAAGCCGTCGCGGCGTTCCAGCTATGCAGCAAGCTTGAGGGCATCATACCGGCATTGGAAGCGGCGCATGCCTTGGCGAAGGTGCCTGAAATTGCTGCAAAAAAATCGAAGGATCACTTGATGGTGGTCAATCTTTCCGGCCGCGGCGACAAAGACCTGGCGTCAGTCGAAGCGTTTCTTGGAAGCAATAAGCAATGAGCACGCGAATCGAGAAGCGCTTCGCGGCTCTCAAAAAGGATGGTCGCGCCGCGTTGGTAACTTTCACAATGGCGGGCGATCCCGATTACGATACCTCGCTCGCCATCGCCAAAGCTTTGCCGAAAGCGGGAGCCGACATCATCGAACTCGGCATGCCATTCACCGATCCGATGGCCGATGGTCCGGCTATTCAGGCGGCCGGCTTGCGCGCACTCAAATCCGGTCAGCGCATGACCAAAACATTGGCGATGGTGCGCGAATTCCGTAAAGAGGACAAAGACACACCGATTGTCTTGATGGGTTACTACAACCCGATCTTTATTTACGGCAACGAGCGGTTTCTGGCTGATGCCAAATCAGCCGGTGTTGATGGTCTCATCGTCGTTGACCTGCCACCGGAAGAGGACGAAGAGCTTTGCCTGCCCGCTTTGAAAGCAGGACTTAATTTTATCCGGCTGGCAACACCCACAACCGACGCCAAGCGTCTGCCTGTCGTGCTCAACCACACGTCGGGTTTTGTCTATTACGTCTCCATCACCGGTATTACGGGTGCCGGTGCGCCCGATACCGCCAAGGTGAACGCCGCCGTTGCCGGCATCAAGCGGCATACCGAGCTTCCTGTTGCGGTCGGCTTTGGGGTGCGAACAGCCGAGCAAGCCCGTGCCATTGCCGAAGGCGCCGATGGCGTCGTTGTTGGTACCGCTCTGGTCGATGTGGTGCGACAGAATCTCGACAGGAACACCAAAGCGGGACCGGGCACGGTCAAGTCCGTGGCTGATCTGGTATCGTCGCTGGCGCAGGGCGTACGGTCGGCTCGGCGCATTGCAGCGGTATGAGCTTTCGCAGGCTAAACGTTACAATTCTGACGAATCGCGCCTATATACAGTCGGGTCATGAACTGGATTTCCAACGTCGTCCGACCAAAGATTCGTAGCTTCCTGCGCCGCGAGACGCCGGAAAATCTCTGGATCAAATGTCCGGAGACGGGACAACTGGTCTTCTACAAGGACGTTGAGGCCAATCAGTTTGTTATCCCCAGCTCAAATTACCACATGCGCATCAGCGCGCCGCAGCGGCTGAAGGCCGTTTTCGATGGTGGCGAGTATGAGGACGTTGTTTTGCCCGAAGTACCGCTCGATCCGCTCAAATTTCGCGACGAACGCCGCTATGCCGACCGCCTCAAGGATGCCCGTGCCAAGTCCGGATTACAGGATGCAGTAAAGCTTGGCATCGGACGGCTGGAAGGCCAGATGGCCACGATTGCTGTTCAGGATTTCGACTTCATGGGCGGTTCGCTTGGCATGGCAGCCGGCGAGGCAGTTATCACCGGTCTCGAGACTGCCGTGCGCCGACAGACTCCGTTTATTATGTTTGCGGCATCCGGCGGTGCGCGCATGCAGGAGGGGATCCTTTCGCTCATGCAGCTTCCCCGCACGACTGTCGGAGTGCAAATGCTGCGCGAGGCACGCAAACCTTACATCGTTGTGCTGACCAACCCGACCACCGGAGGCGTCACTGCCTCTTATGCGATGCTCGGTGATGTGCAGATTGCTGAGCCCGGTGCATTGATCGGGTTTGCCGGACCACGCGTGATAGAGCAGACCATTCGCGAAAAACTGCCCGAAGGCTTTCAGCGCGCCGAATATCTCTCGGAACACGGGATGGTCGACATGGTGGTGCACCGGCACAAGTTGCGAGCAACCCTTGCTGAATTGTGCAGGTTGCTGACCAGGGCGCCAGCGCTTGGCAGTCAACAACAATTGCCGATTCCTGCGCATGCGTGACGCCTAGCGGCGCTCCGCGCTATACCCATTCATGTCACTCTGAACGGCTTACGCGCCGGGCAAGCCTCAAAGGTCAATCGGTCGCCATCCTTCGGGGCTGACTCGTTCGGACCTCAGAATGATGGCGAGAGGTATTCATGAGTTCTGTCGACACGATTGTTGCCCGTTTGACCGCCCTGCATCCCAGGCGAATCGACCTGTCGCTTGAACGCTTGCGGCGTCTGCTCGTTGCGCTTGACCATCCTGAAAAGAAATTACCGCCGGTGATCCACGTTGGCGGAACAAACGGCAAGGGTTCGACGGTTGCGTTCCTGCGCGCGATTCTCGAGGCAGCGGGCAAGCGCGTACACGCCTACACGTCACCGCATCTGGTCCGCTTCAATGAGCGCTTCAGGATTGGGGGGCCGGTTGGAAGCAGCCTGGTTTCGGACGAAGAGCTAGTTTCGACATTGGAAGAATGCGAACGGGCGAACTTAGGCGCGCCTATAACCGTATTTGAAATCACGACAGCGGTTGGTCTTATGCTGTTCGCTCGCCATCCCGCAGATGTGTTGCTGCTTGAAGTTGGGCTTGGTGGTCGTCTCGACGCAACGAACGTGGTCGATAATCCGACGGCCACGATCATCACGCGCATTTCGATCGACCACACCGACTTCCTTGGCGATTCGCTCGACAAGATTGCGGCCGAAAAATCCGGAATCCTTAAGCGCGGCGCGCCCGCGGTCATCGCGTCGCAACCGCGTGAGGCACTGGCGGTGATCGAGCGGCAGGCTGCCAAGCTTGCCGTACCGTTAAGGATCGCCGGCGAGCATTGGACTGCGACCGAAGAGCGTGGGCGCCTGGTCTATCAGGATGAGGCAGGATTGCTTGACTTGCCGCCCCCAAGACTCTACGGCCGCCACCAGTATGAAAACGCCGGATTGGCGATTGCCGCACTGCGGGCGATCAAACGGTTCGCAATTCCTCCGGCCGCGTATGAGGCAGGCATGACCAAAGCCGACTGGCCGGCGCGCCTACATCGGCTGGGACAGGGGCGGCTGGTTGATCTGGCTCCTGCCGGAAGTGAATTGTGGCTCGACGGCGGGCACAACCCGGATGGCGGCCGGGCAGTTGCTGCGGCGCTTGCCGATCTGGAAGAACGCGTGTCGAGGCCGCTCGTTTTGATCGTTGGGATGTTGGCGAGCAAGGATTGCCAAGGGTTTCTGAACAATTTCGCCGGCCTCGCCCGGCGGATGATAGCGGTGCCGATTCCTGGAGTTGAAAAGGGGCTGAGCGCAGCAACGGTCGCCGATACGGCGCGCGGGATTGGCCTTTCTGCGACAAGTCGCGACAACCTGACCGAAGCGCTTGATGCTGCGCGCAAGCTCGATCTCGATCCGCCACCACGGATTCTGATTACAGGCTCACTTTATCTTGCCGGCGAAGTGCTGCGCGAAAATGGGACGCTATCGCTATAGCAGTTACTTGAGCAACTTCAACATATCCGTTGCCTTCTGCCGTAGCTGAGCCAGCGTACATTGTTGCGCCGCTTTATTCGGCCGCCACCGCAAAAGCTTCGTGCCGTGGCGGAATCGTCCGCCGCTAAAATGATCGTAACGGACCTCGACCACCAATTTCGGCTTGAGTGGTTGCCATTGCGCGGACCGGTTGGTCGACCAGCGACTCGGCCCGCCCGGCTTGTCGCCGGTAAACCCGGGAGATGCGATCAGTTGCTCTAGTTTTGCCGTGAGTGTCTTTTTCTCTTCCCTCTTGAGCGATGAGGTAAAACCGACGTGATTGAGCAACCCTGCATCGTCGTAGAGTCCGAGCAGCAACGAGCCAACGATTTTCTTACCTTCATTGTATCGGAAGCCGCCGACCACACAGTCGGCTGAACGGAAGTTCTTGATCTTCTGCATATCGCTACGATTGCCGGATTCGTAAGGCAGATCGCGGCGCTTGGCGATGATACCGTCAAGCGTCGCCCCGACCTGCTTGAGCCACTTTCTTGCGTCGGCAATTTTGGTTGTTGCCAGCGAGAGCTGGATCGATTTGTGCCCACGAAAATATTTGCGTGCGAAGGCTTCCAGCGATTTGCGTCGGACGGCGAGTGACTCGTTGGTCAGGCTTACGTTCTCGACCAACAGCAAGTCGAATACAATCAGCAGCGCAGGGGTTTCAATTGCCAGTCGGTCCACTCGGCTTTTCGCTGGGTGAATGCGCTGAGGAGGTCGTCGAACGAAAATGCCTTTCCGTGCGGTACGACAATTTCGCCATCCAACACGAACGCTTGGCTTTAAGCGACGCAACGGCGGCAACCAGTTCAGGAAAATATCGAGTCAACGACTGGCCCGACTTCGACTGCAGATAAACTTTGCCACCATCGCGAAAAAAGAGGCAGCGGAAGCCGTCCCATTTGGGTTCATATTGCCAGTTCTTTCCCTCCGGGACTTTGTTCACGGATAGCGCCTCCATTGGAGGAAAAGGCCGGGGTAGGGCAAGAGTCATCGCACCGTTAACGCAAAACGGCCGGCTTGAGGCCGGCCGTTTGTAACACTTTTATGAGAGTTTAGACTGCAGCGCTGATCCATTGATGCAACTTCTGCTTCGGTGCAGCACCGACCTGGCGCGAGGCGATCTCGCCATTCTTGAACAGCATCAGCGTCGGGATCGACATGATGCCG
>Ga0306920_100009469_pt1 | contig 13007 bp, 15 predicted proteins | sample flu12Cox44000170_FD_204666 | JGI IMG/M metagenome (GOLD analysis project Ga0306920, IMG submission 204666) | Lab enrichment of tropical soil microbial communities from Luquillo Experimental Forest, Puerto Rico - flux4day.12C.oxic.44.000.170 (v2)... | ecosystem: Environmental > Terrestrial >...
GGCCCCGACGAGCTGGGTGAACTGCTGGAGATCGGAGGCGTTGAACCTGCCGCTGGTCAGGCCGGCGAGCAGCAGGGTGTTCTCCTGCGACAGCAGGTCCCCGGACTGGCCCATCCGCACGAACGCCAGCGCCTGGGCGACCAGCGTCGCGTCGGTCTGCTGGCGGATCGCCGCGCTCAGGACGCGGTAGGAGTCCTGGACCAGGGCGTTGTACTCGTCGAACGCGCGCCCGCTCGGGATGATCTGGGCGGCGACCTGCGCGCGCAGGCTGGGCAGGCCGGCCGCGTCCCGCAGGAGCGTGGCGATGGCCACCTTCTCGTTGGGGGACGCGTTGCTCGTGACCGCGCTGGAGGTGAGGGCGGACCGCATGCTGGCGATCGCCGTGTTCGTCTTCGTCTCCTGGAGCTCCAGCTTGGCCAGGTTCGCACCGGTGGTGTCGGACATGTACCCGATCGCCAGCATGCGCTCGGTGCTCAGCTGGGCCATGAACGCGGCGACGGGATCACCGATGGTGTTCTTCACCGTGTTGGCCTTGGCCAGGGTGAACACGTCCCTGGCCGAACTGCCGATGGCGAAGGCGTAGATCCCTACCAGTGAAAGGACGGGGACGAGGACGAGCAGGAGGATCCTCGTGCGGACAGACCGCAGACGCCATCTCATTGTGCAAGCCTCAGATGTAGCGGGACGGGACACCGGGCGTTGTAACGACATTGCTGCGAAGGAGATTCGCAACCCCCCAAGCTCAGCGAGCGTAGCAGGATGACGCCCGCGGCATGATGGGAATCGGCTAACTTCGGCACCGAAAATGTTTGTTTGTCGGCTTCCGGCGGCCCCAAATGTAAGGGCCTGTCCGGTACCAATCACGGGATGATCACGAACCCGCGCGATGCGGCCGGCCCGGCCGGCTGCGTAGGCTGGCCCGGTGACCAGCCGCCTCGACGCCGCCCGGGCGCTGCTGAGCCGCGGCCCGCTCGTGGACGGCCACAACGACCTCCCCTGGGAGCTGCGCGAGGCGGGCCGCCGGGATCCCGGGCCGACCGACCTGGCCGCCCCCGTCGGCTTCACCCACACCGACCTCCCCCGCCTGGCCGAGGGCCGGGTCGGGGCGCAGTTCTGGTCCGTGTACGTGCCGGTGGCCCTGGCCGGGGAGGCTGCGGTGGCCGCCACCCTGGAGCAGATCGACCTCGTCCACCGCATGACCGGCGACTACCCGGACCGGCTGGAACTGGCGCTGACCGCCGGCGACGTCGAGCGGATCTTCGCCGCGGGGAAGATCGCGTCGCTGATCGGCGCCGAGGGCGGTCACAGCATCGCCTGCTCGCTGGGCGTGCTCCGGGCGCTGTACCGGCTCGGGGTGCGCTACCTGACGCTCACGCACAACGCCAACGTGCCCTGGGCCGACTCGGCCACCGACGCGCCCGCCGCCGGCGGGCTGACCGGGTTCGGCCGCCAGGTCGTGGCCGAGATGCAGCGGCTCGGGATGCTGGTCGACCTGTCCCACACCTCGCCCGGGACCATGCGCGACGCTCTCGACGTGGCGGAGGCCCCGGTCATCTACTCCCACTCCAGCGCGCGGGCCCTGTGTGACCACCCGCGCAACGTGCCGGACGAGATGCTCGCGCGGCTGCCGGCCAACAACGGCGTGTGCATGGTCACGTTCGTGCCCGCGTTCGTCTCCCAGCCGTGCCGGGACTGGGGCCAGGAGATGTCGGCGGAGATGGAGCGGCGCGGGCTGGACCCGTGGGAACCAGCCAGCCGGGCGGCCCGGCAGGAGTACGCGCGCCGCAACCCCCCGCCGCGGGCCACGCTGGCCCAGGTCGCGGACCATGTCGAGCACGTGCGCGAGGTGGCGGGGGCGGAGCACGTCGGCCTGGGCGGGGATTTCGACGGCACCGAGGACCTCCCCGACGGCCTGGCCGACGTGTCGTGCTACCCGGCGCTCATCGCGGAACTGCTGGAGCGGGGCTGGAGCGAGCAGGACTGCGCCCGCCTGGCCGGCGGCAACGTGCTGAGGGTGCTGCGGGAGGCGGAAGCCGCCGCCGCCGCGATCTCCGCCCGGCGGGGCCCGTCGACGCTGCGGATCGAGGACGCCGGCCCGGGCGCCCCGGCCCGGGCCGCTTCCAGCTGAACGGGCTGCGCGGGCCTCCCCGGTCTCCTAGCTGAAGTGGGTGCGCGGGCGCTCCTGCGGCTCCCCGTCGATGAACAGGTCCACCTTCTCGTTGTAGAAGCAGGCCAGCCCGGCGATCTTCTGGCTCTCGGGCAGCGGGTAACGGTACATCCACACCACGTCGCGGTGCTCGGCCCGGCCGGTGTCCACCGACCAGTAGCTGGCGGTCCCCTTGTACGGGCAGTGGGACGAGGCCTCCGACGGCCGCAGCAGGTCCATCCGCAGGTCGGTGAGGGGCAGGTAGTACCGGGGCGGGAGCCCGGTCTCGAACAGGATGCGGGGCTGGCGGGAGTCGGCGACGGCGACCCCGTCGAGCTCGACCCGGACGTGGCGGGTGCTGGCCAGGATGTCCACCCGGGTATGCGGGTCGCGTGCGTGCGTGTAGACCGGCTCGTCCTCCTCGAGCCACTCGCTCATCGAGTTCCAGTCCAGCCGGACCAGGTCACGCAGTTCCGCTAGCGGGGACTCGGGATAGCGCAGCGCGGCCCCGGGGGCGGTCGCGCTCGCCACCTTGACATCGAGGATCTCCGCCTCGCCGCGGCTGGGAGAGTGCTCGGTCCGCCCGGCCGGGACCAGCTCGGCCGTTATGTCGCCCGCGGGCAGGTAGTAGACGGGGTAGTGCGGCCCTTCCCAGACCAGGACCGGGTGCCGGCTGTCGGCGACGAGATGGCCGGCCAGATAGGTCCGCACCCGTTTGGGGGAAGGCTCGATCCTTAATGCGCGCGCGGCGTCGGGCATGTCGACCTCCTATCGTGACCTGGCCGGGGGTCCTCGCTTTTTGCCAAGGCCAGTAGCGTCAATGTATGCGACTTGGTGTCCTGGACGTTGGGTCCAACACTGTGCACTTCCTGGTGGTGGACGCCCACCAGGGCGGGCGGCCCCTGCCGGTGTTCTCCCACAAGGCAGAACTCCATCTCGGGGACAGCCTGGAGGAGGGGAACCGGCTGTCGCGCGGCACCGCGATGCGGTTGCGCGCCTTCGTGGCCGAGGCGCTGCAGATCGCCGAGGACAAGGGGGTGGAGGAGCTGCTCGCGTTCGCGACCTCGGCCGTCCGCGACGCGACCAACGGTGATGACGTCCTGGCCTCGATCAGGTCCGCCACCGGCGTCGACATCGCCGTGCTGCCCGGCCCGGAGGAGGCGCGGCTGACGTTCCTGGCGGTCCGCCGCTGGTTCGGCTGGTCCTCGGGGAAGGTCCTGATGCTCGACATCGGCGGTGGCTCCCTGGAGATCGCCGTGGGCATCGACGAGGTGCCGGACGTGACGATCTCGCTGCCGCTCGGCGCGGGCCGGCTGACCAGGACCTGGCTCACCGGTGATCCGCCCACGGCCGAGGAGACGCGCCAGCTGCGCCGTCACGTGCGGGCGGAGATCGCCCGCCGGGCCGGCGAGGTGACCCGGCTCGGGCCGGCCGACCGTGCGGTCGCGACCTCCAAGACGTTCCGCCAGCTGGCCAGGATCGCGGGCGCGGCCCCCTCGGGAGAGGGTCCCTACGTCCGGCGGGTGGTCAGCCACGCGGACATCTCGGAGCTGGCCAAGCGCCTGTCGACGATGTCAGTGGCCGAACGCGCCGAGATCCCCGGCGTCTCGCGGACCCGCGCGCCGCAGCTGGCCGCGGGTGCGCTGGTGGCCGACGCGGCCATGGACCTGTTCGGCCTGAACGAGCTCGAAATCTGCCCCTGGGCGCTGCGTGAGGGCGTAATCCTGCGGCGGATCGACGCGCTGTCCGCCTGAGGCGGCTTCCCGGTGCCGGCCGCTGGCGGCCGGGGACGCGAGCCGACTGCCTGGCCGGGTGCGCCGCCAGCCTGGCGAGGAGCGGGGGCTGGCTCGTCAGGCAGGCGGCGCCCTTACCTCATTCCGGCAGTACCCGGACGTTCTCACCGGCCCCGCTGGCCGCCTCGGCGTTCCCGTTGCCGGGGCCGGGACGGGCCGGGCGGGCAGCGGCCGCGGGCCGCGTGTCGTGCCCGCCACCTGGCTGCTGGCCAAGGTGGCCGGGGGCGGGCGAGGCCGGCGGGTCGGTGCCCTTGTCGCGCTCCTGGCCGGGCTCGCGCGCGCCGGCCCGGCCGGTCGGGCCGCCCCGCCGGGTCTCGGCCGCGCCGCCCTGCCGGGTGCCGGCGCCGCCCGGGCCGCCCGCGGCGAACGAGCTGGCCACCGACTTGGCGACCTCGTCTTCCAGCGATCCCCGCGATGTTTCGCTGGCCACCAGGTTGGTGACCACGTCGCGGATCTCGGTCAGCCGGCGCATTGTCTCGGTGTGCCTGGAGGTCAGCAGGTTCAGCCGCCGCTCCGCGCCGTCGTGGATGGCGCTGGCCCGGACGGTGGCCTCGTCGAGCATCTGCTTGGCCTGGGCCTTGGCGGCGGCCAGGGTGTTCTCGGCCTCCTTGGTCGCCTCGCCGATGGCCCGCTCGGTCTCCAGGCGGGCCGCGTTGCGCGTCTTGTCCGCCTCCGCGCGGGCGGTGGCGATCGCGTTCTCCGCCTGCTCCTGGGCGGCGGTCAGCATCCGCTCGGTCTGCTCGCGCGCCTCGGTGCGGATCCGGTCGGCTTCCTTCTTCGCATCCTCGCGCTGCTTGGCGATCTCCTCCTGGGCGCGGTTGCGCTGGGCCTTGGCTTCGTCGTCGGCGAGCTTCAGGATCTGGCCGACCCGCTCGCTGATCTCCTCGTGGGCGGGCTTGCCGCTCAGGCCCTGGCGGGCGGCGGTCAGCTCCAGCCGGACCCGCTCGGTCTCATCGAGCGCGTGCGACAGCCGTTCCTCCAGGTCGCGGACCTGGCTGCGGGAACGCGCGACGAACTCATCCACTTGCCGGCGGCTGTACCCGCGCATCTGGACTTCGAAGGCGCCTTCACTGTCCAGGTCGGTCATCAGGTCTGCGTCATCAGTCATGGTGGCACCCAGAAGCAATCTGGCCGGCCCCGCTGCGCGGCCCGTGCGGGCGCGAGCCAGGGTGGCTGACGTAGCGGTCGGAGCCGACGACCACTGGCGGCGCCGGCCGGTCGCCCGGCAGGCCGGGCGAAGTTACGGATGGGGATGTGGCGGCAACGGGACCGACTCTCGTCCCTTACCACACTTGTGCGCAACCGAAACAGACGAATATCCCGTTTTGCCGCGATTAACGTGACGTCCCAGGCCAGGTAGCCTGCCCGGTCCGGCGGATGACAGCATGGTCGCTGGTGGCGCCCGGCCGATGTGCCGCCAGGCAGGAGGCATCCGGTGCGCGGCTACCATCTCGGGGCGCTGGACGGGGTGACGCCGTCGGTCCATCCCGGGGCGTGGATCGCACCCGGCGTGGTGCTGGTGGGCCGGGTGACGGTGGGCCGGGGCGCCAGCGTGTGGTACGGCTCGGTGCTGCGGGCCGATGACGACGAGATTGTGGTCGGGCCGGAGTGCAATATCCAGGACCAGTGCTGCCTGCATGTGGACGAGGGGGAGCCGGTGATCCTGGCCGAGCGTGTCTCGCTGGGGCACCGGGCGACCGTCCACGGCGCGCACGTCGAGGCCGGGGCGCTCATCGGGATCGGGGCCATCGTGCTCGGCCGGGCCCGCGTCGGCGCGGGGTCGCTGGTGGCGGCCGGGACGGTGGTCCGCCCCGGCCAGCAGATACCGCCCGGCGTCCTGGTGGCCGGTGTCCCGGGGCGGGTGGTGCGCGAACTCACCGACGCCGACCGCGCCACGTTCGCGGACACCGCCGGCTCCTACGTCCGGCGCGCGGCGCGTCACCGCAACGTCAGCTGGGCCGGGGGCGGCAGCTCCCAGGGCGGGTGAAGAGCTACTTTTACCGGGCCGGCGGGCGCGGCGCGGCAACTTTATTGGAATTGTTATCCGCAGCTGGAAAAACCCCCCCCGGAGGTAGCCCGGGAATGGCCCTGTTGGGTCATGCCGGGGCGCCGCGTCGCGACGTAGCCTGGTACCAGGGATCGGTGTGGATCCCTTGGCGAGGAGGTGGGCGCGGTGCGTGAGCGTCTCGATCTTCGTGTCCATGACAGCGTGGCGCTCGACGAGATCGAGCTCTACGCCGAGGTTCTCAGTGCCGTGGCCGCGAGCGACCACCGGCTTACCCCAGAGGAGCTGGACGAGGTTCTCGGGGTGAAGTCGGTCGCGTAGCGGCGCCTAGACACGGGGTACATAGACACGGGGTTGGGCCCGGCCGGGGCCGGGATGACAGGAACGGGGACAGGGGTACCCGGATGGTGCCACCCTGCCCGGATGACGCGGTGGCGTTGGGCATGGCACCGGGGGATCGCCTGTGGGCAGCGGAGTGCCGCGTCAGGCCCCGCGCCCGTACATGACGTCGGTCGCGGCGCGGGAGAACCCGAGCGACTCGTAGAGCGTGATCGCCGCCGGGTTGGACTCCTCGACGTAGAGCATGACCTCGGCCAGGCCCCGGTCCCGCAGGTAACGCAGGCCGATCAGCGTCATGGCCCGGCCCAGCCCGCTGCCCTGCTCGGCCGGGTCGATCCCGATCACGTACACCTCACCGACCGGGCCGCCGCCGGGGCCCTCCGCGGGGTGGATCTTGGTCCAGTGGAAGCCGGCCAGCCGCCCGCCGCGCTCGGCGAGGAAGAAACCGTCAGGGTCGAACCATGGCTCCCGCTCGCGGCGGTCGATGTCCTCCCGGGTCCACCTGCCCTGTTCCGGGTGGTCAGCGAAGGCGCGGCCGTTGACCGCCAGCCACCCCGGCTCATCCTGGCCGGGGACGAAGGTGCGCACCGTGATCCCGGGAGCCAGGCGGGGCGCGGGCAGCGGGACGCGCAGCGAGCGGTTCATCCGCCACAGGGCACGCGTCCTGGTCAGCCCGGCGCTGGCCGCCAGGGCGGCGGCGGCGGGCAGGTCACCGTGCGCCCACAGCTGCACCGGCCGCCCGGCGGCCTCGGTGGCGATGGCCCGCGTGAGCATCCGGCCCAGCCCTTGCCTGCGGTGGGCCGGGTGGACCACCAGCTCACCGCTGCTGCCCACCGGCCCGGCGGCCGCCTCCAGGTGGGCGAAACCGGCCAGCTCGCCGCCCTGCCAGATGAGCAGGCTGCGGTCGCCGGGATCGCCGCCGTCACGGACGTGCAGCATGACCTGCTCTGACAGTGGCCCCACGCCGTCCTGAGCCGCGGCGGCGTCGGCGAGCCGGAGCACCGCCTGTGCTTCCGCCGGGCTGAGCTGCCCGCGCACAGTGACGCTCGCCGGCCCGCTGGCGCGGGCGCCCGGTTCGTTCTCAGCGGTCCGCTCGGGCAGGGCTGGATCTCCTCCGTCCCATCTGGTCTATCCGGCCGGCGGCGGGGCGGGGGCCGCCGTCCTCGCCGCGGGCGGGCTCCGCAGGCGCCCCGTCACCGGGAGCCCCGGTGCCGGTGGCGCGCTGATGCCCGCGGCCCTCCTCCGGCTTCAGCGGCACGAACCGGTAGCCGACGTTGCGCACGGTGCCGATCAGCGCCTCGTGCTCCGCGCCGAGCTTGGCCCGCAGCCGCCGCACGTGGACGTCGACGGTCCGGGTGCCGCCGAAGTAGTCATAGCCCCACACCTCCTGCAGCAGGTGGGCCCGGGTGAAGACCCGGCCGGGGTGCTGGGCGAGGAACTTCAGCAGCTCGAACTCCTTGAACGTGAGATCCAGGGCACGGGCGCGCAGCCGGGCGCTGTAGGTGGCTTCGTCGATGGCGAGATCGCCGGAGCGGATCTCGTCGGGCGCCGCGGGCGCGGCGCTCGCCTGCCGCCCGACGGCGAGCCTCAGCCTGGCCTCGACCTCCGCCGGCCCGGCCGTGTTGAGAATCACATCGTCGGTGCCCCAGTCGGCCGTCACCGCGGCCAGGCCGCCCTCGGTCAGCACGGCCAGCAGCGGGACCTCTATGCCCGTGGCCCGCAGCAGCCGGCACAGCTCCCTGGCGCGGACGAGGTCGCGCCGGGCATCGACCAGGACCGCGTCCGCCGCGGGCGGGTCCGCCAGTGCGGCGGCGTCGGCTGGACCGGCCCGTACCGTGTGGAGCAGCAGGCCGATTGCTGGCAGGATCTCCCCGGGCGGCTCGGCAGCGCTGGTGAGCAGGAGAAGCTCACTCAACTGCTGCCACCTCCGCCGTGGGAGCGCTCTGCGGGAGAGACTGACTACTAGGTGGGCCGGTGGGCAGCGTCGCCCGCATCCGATGAGAGCGAGGATAGCCGACATGGCGATCGTGACCGTGCGCTACTGGGCCGCGGCGAAACAGGCGGCCGGTGTCGCCGAGGAAACCCTCGACGGCGGCACGCTGGCCGACGTGCTCGCCGCCGTGCTGGCGAGGCACCCGGCTGCGCCCGCCCTCAAGGGGGTCCTGGCGCGGTCCTCGTTCCTCATCGACGGGGAGCAGGCGGGTGCCCGGCCGCCCGAGAACGTGACCATGCGCGAGGGTGCCGTGATCGAGGTCCTGCCACCCTTCGCCGGTGGCTGACCGTCCCGCCCCGGGCCCAGCCATGCCCTCAGCACCCACCCGGTGGAGCGAACGTGAATCCCGGAGATGAACCAGCCGCGCCTTCTGGCCGTGACAAGGATGTGGCGCGTCAGGGCAGCCTCGAGGGCAAGAGGCCCAAGAACCGGGTCAGCGATGAGGCGCTGGTCCGTGAGCTCTACGCGGAACACGCCGCCCCGTTGCTGCGGTACGCGCTGCGGATGACCGACGGGGACCGGCAGCGAGCTGAGGACATCGTGCAGGAAACGCTCTTCCGGGCCTGGCAGCACCCCGATGCGATCGCGGAACGCCCGGCCCGGCCCTGGCTGTTCGCGGTCGCGCGCAACCTCGCGGTCGACGCGCACCGGGCCAGGAAGGCACGGCCACAGGAGGTGGGGGAGGGCGCACTTGAACTCGTCCCGGTCCCCGACGAGGCTGACCGTGTGCTCGAATCATGGGCGGTGGCCGACGCGCTCGCGACACTCCGGCCCGAACATCGCCGGGTCCTGCTGGAGACCTATTACCTGGGACGGTCCGTGGCCGAGGCGGCTGTCGTGCTCGGCATCCCGGCCGGGACCGTCAAATCCCGGGCGTTCTACGCGCTCCGGGCGCTTAAGCTGGCGCTAGAAGAACGGGGGCTTGCACCATGAGCGGCGCAGCAAGCTGCCGTGAGATCCGGCACTCGCTCGGCGTCTATGTGCTGGGCGCGATCGATCCTGCCGAACGGGCCCAGGTGGACGAGCACCTGGCCACCTGCGCTGACTGCCGGGAGGAGCTGGCCAGCCTGGCCGGCCTGCCGGCGCTGCTGCGCAGGGTGCCAACGGCGGAGGCTGAACGGCTGACGGTGGCCGATCAGGCCGACCCGGCCGACCCCGCCGCCGAGGAGACGGCGGCCGGCGATGAGATGCTGCCGTCCCTGCTGACGCGGACCGCGCAGGCGCGGAGGGTCCGCCGCTGGCGCGAGCTGGCCGTGGCGGCGGCCGTGGCCGTGCTGGCCCTGGGAGCGGGCGCGGCCGGGGCGAGCGCGCTCGCTTCCGGCACGTCCGGTTCGGGATCGGCGTCGCACGCACAGGCGGCGGCCAAGCACACCTGGCACACGGTCTCCGCGGTCGACTCCGAGACCGGGGCGACCCTGACCGTGAAGTACGCGTCGGTGCCCTGGGGAACCACCATGACCGCCCGGGTCTCAGGCATCCCGCCCGGGACGATCTGCCAGTTCGTGGTGACCGACACCAGCGGCCGCCACTTTGTGGTGGGCGGCTGGCGGGTGAACTACCGGGGCTGGCCGGTCTGGTACCCGGGCTCGACGTCGCTGTCCGACGCGAGCCTGGGCACCTTCCAGGTGACCGCCAACGGGAAGGTGATGGCCTCGGTCAACGCGGCCGGGGCTTAGTGGCCGGCCTGGGAGGGCCATCAGCGCCCGGCCGGGGAATGCGGCGGGCGCGGGCCGCGCTGTAGGGACCGTGGCCGCCGGGATCATAGCGCTGGGCGCCGTGCTCGCTGTGGCGACCGCGGCCGGATTCGCCCGGCGGCGCCATGACGGCTGGATGCGGAAGGCGCCGGCGCAGCGGCTGACCGAGGCCGAGCTGGGCGAACCGCTGGGCGCCCGGGCCACCCTGCTGCAGTTCTCCTCCGCTTTCTGCGCCCCGTGCCGCGCCACCAGGCAGTTGCTCGCGGACGTGGCCGGCCGCAGCGATGGCGTGGCGCACGTGGAGATCGACGTTGCAACGCGCACGGACCTCACCCGGCAGCTCGATATCCGGCGGACCCCGACCGTGTTCGTGCTCGGCCCGCGCGGGCAGATCGCGGGCCGGGCCAGCGGGCTGCCCCGCCGGTCCGAAATCGTCGACGCGCTGGCCCAGACCGCGGGGGACAGCGCCCCATGACCCTGCGACCGATGTCTGCGGCGGCAGCCCGGGATCTGTTAGCGTGGGCCAGCCGAGACCTGCCCCCGCAGATGGGAAGTGACTCCTGGCATGGGCACGCCTAGCATCAGATCCATGCCCATCGCCACGAACCCAGGCGGGCGGCACACCGGGGGGGTGCCGGCCTGGCGTATGCGGACGGTGCTGACCAGGCGGCGCACCATTGACTACTGCCGCGTGACGACGGCGCTGTGTCCCGTGCCGCGTCAGCGCCGGGCCGCCTGACCGCCGCCGGGTCTTACCGCGGCGAAAGCGGGGGAGGCGGCCGGGGGCGGCATCGGGCAGGGCGTGTGCCCTGCCCCGCGGGCCGAGGATCGCTGGCGCGGACAACCACCGCGAACGAAACAGCTGGAGAAGCAACCAACCCGAACGACACCGCTGGAGAAGGTGGCCACTGGCATGAAGATCGATCCGAGAGGGCAGCGCTTCAGCGCCGCGCTGTCCACCGTTGTCCTGGCCGTGGTCCTGGTCACGGGCAGCGTCTGGCTGCTGACGTTCCAGGCGGTCGTGTTCGGGATCGGCGCCGTGGCCGGAATGGCCCACGCGCCTTACGGCATGATCTACCGCTGGCTGGTCAGGCCGCGGCTTGGGCCGCCCACCCAGATGGAGGACGCGGCCGGGCCGCGGTTCGCCCAGGGGGTCGGCCTGCTCGTCAGCATCATCGGGATCATCGGGTACGCGACCGGCCTCACGCCGCTCGGCATGGCCGGCACCGCCCTGGCGCTCGCTGCCGCTTTCCTCAACGCGGTTTTCGGCCTGTGCCTGGGCTGCGAGATGTACGTGCTTATTCGCCGGATCTGGCCGCGCCAGCAGGGGGCAGCGCCGGCAGAGCCTGACAAGGAGGTAATCGCATGAGCCGCTCTGACGTCCTGGTGGACGCCGACTGGGTGCAAAACCACCTCGACGACCCGGGCGTGGTCCTGGTCGAGGTGGATGAGGACACCGCCGCCTACGACAAGGGACACATCCGCAACGCCATCAAGCTCGACTGGAAGAAGGACCTGCAGGATCCGGTCCGCCGCGACTTCGTGGACAGGCACGGCTTCGAGCAGCTGCTGTCCGACCGCGGCATCGGCAACGACGACACCGTCGTCCTCTACGGCGGCAACAACAACTGGTTCGCCGCCTATGCCTACTGGTACTTCCGGCTGTACGGGCACCGCAACGTCAAGCTGCTCGACGGCGGCCGCAAGAAGTGGGAGCTCGAATCCCGCGAGATGGTCACCGCGGTACCGGAGCGGGCGCGGACGTCCTACCACGCTTCCGAGCAGGACTCGTCGCTGCGGGCGATGCGCGACGAGGTCGTGGCCTCGATCGGGAAACGAAACCTGGTGGACGTCAGGTCGCCGGACGAGTTCACCGGCAAGCTGCTCGCGCCCGCGCACCTGCCGCAGGAGCAGGCGCAGCGGGCCGGGCACATCCCGACCGCTAAGAACGTCCCCTGGTCCAAGGCCGCCAACGACGACGGCACCTTCCGCGGGGACGACGAACTGCGGGCGCTGTACCAGGCCGAGGCCGGCCTGGACTTCGGCAAGGACACCATCGCCTACTGCCGGATCGGCGAGCGCAGCGCCCACACGTGGTTCGTCCTGCACGAGCTGCTCGGTCAGCCGAACGTGAAGAACTACGACGGGTCCTGGACCGAGTACGGGTCGCTGGTCGGGGTGCCGATCGAGCTGGGTGAGGCGCGATGAGCGCGGCGCAGCAGGAAGGTCCGGCCCAGCAGGGTTGCGGTGCACCCGCCGGGGGCGCCGCCATGCCCGCCACCGCGTCGGGGGAGGCCGTCATCGAGGGTCACGTCACGCGCGGCGGGGCACCGGTGCCGGTCGGCTACGCCCGGCTGCTCAACGACGGCGGTGAGTTCGTCGCCGAGGTCCCGCTCGGCGACGACGGCGGGTTCCGCTTCTTCGCCGCCCCGGGGACCTGGACCGTGCGCGTGCTCGCGCCGGGCGGGGTGAACACCGACGAGACCGTGACCGCCGACTACGGTCACCGTACGGCCGTGGAGGTCAGCGTCTGAGGGGACGTCAGCGTCAGAGGGGGAGGCCAGCATATGAATGCTGGCCCTCCCCCTCTTTCCTGTTGACCAAGCCGCCGCTGGCGTTTTCCAGCTTGTCATCTGTTCGTCAGCATCTCTGTCATCTGTAGTTCACCCGCCCGCCATCTTCGCTCCCTATCAATGAGGTCCAACGAGTGGGGCCTGGCCCCGCCGTATCTCCAAGCGATCGAGGGCGGGGCGCACGTTGTCTCTTCAGGCTGATCCTGCGGGGTCCCGGTCCACCCGGGAAGGCCCCGCCGTTCACGCCGACGCCGCTGCATCCACGGCGGTCACCGCGACCGCCGGTCCACCATCAAGGCGATGATCCTGGTCGCATCTCTTGGCAGGTAAGTGAGAAGGGATATCTGATATGCATCGTGTGCGTGTGCGCGGGGTTGCTGTGGCGGGGGTTGCGCTGGCCGCGGCGGCGTTGTCGCTGGCGGCGTGCAGTTCGTCGTCGACCACGACCGGTGGGTCGTCGGGGG
>Ga0306920_100009470_pt1 | contig 13007 bp, 11 predicted proteins | sample flu12Cox44000170_FD_204666 | JGI IMG/M metagenome (GOLD analysis project Ga0306920, IMG submission 204666) | Lab enrichment of tropical soil microbial communities from Luquillo Experimental Forest, Puerto Rico - flux4day.12C.oxic.44.000.170 (v2)... | ecosystem: Environmental > Terrestrial >...
AGCGGGCCTCGAGCGTCTCCACGCGCACGATGCTGCCGCCGCGCGGCGGGTGGTACTCCTGGAGCAGCAGCGTGCCGTCGAGCCCCAAGGCGAGCTCGCCGGACTCGCGCGCGCGATCGAGCGCGCGCGCATCGTCGAATCTCCGGATCCCCGCGCCGCTGCCGCCGACGTTCGGCTTGACCACGACCGGGAACTCGAGCGCGGCGGCCGCCTCGCTCAGTTCCTCGGCGCGGTTCACGACGCGCGTGCGCGGCACCGGCACGCCGAGGCGCGCGAGCGCGGCGACCTGGAGCGCCTTGCTGATCTCGAACGCGAAGATCGCCGCGCCGTTCACGACCGGAACGTTGGCGTGCTCGAGCGCGGCGAGCCAGTGCGCGGTGTGGAACACCGCATGCGCCGCGCCGCGCTTCCACGCCGAGGGGCTCATGCGATTGAACACCAGATCCGCGCCGCCCAGGTCGCGCGCGGGATCGGCGGGATCGAAGCGGTGATGCGCGGCGTGGACGCGGACAGTGCGCGCGCCGCGGCGGTCGAGCTCGCGGAACAGCGGGCGGAACCAGTCCGGATGCTCGTAGTAGACTGCGATCGAGGGTGCGCGGGACATGTCGTTCTCCTCAGGGTCCGCCGGACGATGCGGGGCGGGAATCCGAAGGAAAACGAATCACCCGCTCCGAAGTCTCGAGCGGGTGGGATGTGGGCCGGTGACCGTTACGTGTTCGCGGCGCTCAGTCTCGGCGTGGATCGTCCCCGCTGTTCCGGGGACAACACATGGCCATCGAGGTCAGGGCGCGAATCCGGCGGGCGAACATGGATCGAGGCTACGGGGACGCACCGGCGCTGTCAAGACGCGGGAGCGCGCGAGGCGAAACATGATCGCCGAACCCGAGCGGCGTGGACGCGCCCTGGCCGGATTCTTCCTCGAGGTCGAGCCGCGCCTGTTCGGCGATCTCGCGGACTCGCCCGCGCTCCCTCCCACGCCCGACCCCGCCGAGCGCGAGCGCCGGCGGCGCGAGTGGCAATGCTTCGCGCTCTACGCATGCGTGCGCGGGCTCGTCGCGGCCGGCGGATTCAATCGCGAGACCGCGCGCGCGATCGACGCGCTGCACGATCAGGTGATGGCGGCCTGGGCGGGCGAGACTTCGCTCGAGCCGATCGAGCGGCGCCGCGCGCGCGTCGCGGAGCGCTACGCGGAGTACGGCTCGATCGGCCAGGAAGGCGGCGCCGCGGGCGCCGCGAGCGTGACCGCGCGGCTCGGCGCGGCCGCCGCGCGCCACCTCGCCGCGCCGTCCGGCGGGGAGGATGCGCTCGCCGAGGTGGCGGGCGGACTCCACGAGGCGCTCGCCGAAGGCGCGGCCGAGGCGGTGCGGCGCGGGGCGTGACGCCTGCCGCTTCCTTCACGGCGAGCGGGCCCCTCCTTCAAGTGGTACTTGAAGACGCCGCGAGCTCGCGGAGACGCGCCTCGTCGAAGCCGTACTGGGACCATTCGAGGTTCTGGCGCCGCGCGCCGAGGTGCTCGTAGAACTCGATCGAAGGCCGGTTCCAGTCCAGCACCACCCAGTCGAGCCGCCAGCAGCCGCGCTCGACCGCGATTCGCGCGAGCTCGGTCATGAGCGCGCGCCCGACGCCGAGCCCGCGCGCCTCCGGCAGCACGAACAGGTCCTCGAGCCACATCATGGGCTGGGCGCGGAACGTGGAATAGGTCGGAAAGTAGATCGCGAATCCGACCAGCGCCCCGCCCTTGTCCGCGACCAGGCACTCGATCGGCACGCGGTCGCCGAACAGATCCGCGGCGATGCGCTCCGCCGAGCCGGTGACGCGCGCCTCCATCTTCTCGTAACGCGCGAGGCCCTGGATCAGCGCCCAGATCGCGGCCGCGTCCTCGCGCCGCGCCGCGCGCACGCGCACGCTCATTCGCCGATCACCTTGACGAGCACGCGCTTCTTCCGCCTGCCGTCGAACTCGCCGTAGAAGATCCGCTCCCACGGACCGAGATCGAGCTTCCCCGCCGTGATCGCGACCACCACCTCGCGCCCCATCACCTGGCGCTTGAGGTGCGCATCGGCATTGTCCTCGCCGGTCTCGTTGTGGCGGTAGCGCGACGTCGGCGCGTGCGGCGCCAGGCCCTCGAGCCACACCTCGTAATCGTGGTGGAGCCCCGACTCGTCGTCGTTGATGAACACGCTCGCCGTGATGTGCATGGCATTGACGAGCACCATTCCCTCGCGCACGCCGCTCTCCCCCACGATGCGCTCGACCTCGGGCGTGAGGTGCACGAACCCGCGCCGCGCGGGCACGTTCATGGTGAGATATCGGGTCGTGGTCTTCACGCCGCGGCGCTCCAGAGGGGATCGAGTCCCGGGTTCGGAGCGGCGAAGCTAGCGGTTCCGCCGCGCGCTGTCATTGCATCCTGCCTAGCGCGCCGGCCCGCCTTGTGACCCCCCGATCCCTTTGCTAGTTTCGCGAATCCAAACGCGCTCACATTGCGGGCGCATCCGGTGCGGTGCGCATCCGGAGCGCTTCGCTCACGTTCTTCAATCCAAGGAGCAAGCCGGTGGCCAGCAAGGAGATGACGGAGGTCGTGATCGTTTCGGGCGCGCGCACGCCGATGGCGGAATGGATCGGCGGACGGCGCGGCGACGGGCAGGGCGGCGGCGCGCTCGCGCCGGTCTCGGCGCTGGATCTCGGCGCGGTGGCGGCGAAGGCGGCGCTCGAGCGCGCCGGGCTCCCGGGCGAGCGCGTGGATCACGTCGTGATGGGGAACGCCCTGCAGACCTCGGGCGATGCGCTCTACGGCGCCCGCCACGTCGGGCTCAAAGCCGGCGTACCGATCGGCGTTCCGGCGCTGACCGTGAACCGGCTGTGCGGCTCGGGGCTCCAGAGCGTGGTCACGGGCGCGCAGATGATCCAGCTCGGCGAAGCCGATTGGGTGCTCGCGGGCGGCATGGAGAACATGAGCCAGGCGCCGCACGTGCTGCGCGGCGCGCGCTCCGGGATGAAGCTCGGCCCCGGCGCTGCGCTCGAGGACTCGCTGTTCGTCGCGCTCAAGGACAGCTACTGCGGACTGTTCATGGCGCAGACCTCGGACAACTTGGCGAAGAAGTACGGCATCACGCGCGAGGCGCAGGACGAGTACGCGCTGCGCTCGCACCAGCGCGCGAACGCCGCGAACACGAACGGGCGGTTCGCCGAGGAGCGCGTCGCGGTCGAGGTCAAAGCCGGCAAGAAGACCGTGCAGGTCGAGCTCGACGATCATCTGTTTCCGAGCACGTCGATCGAGAAGCTCGCGGCGCTGCCGGCGGCGTTCGGTCCCGAATCCATGGTGACGGCGGGCAACGCGTCGGGCGTGGTGGACGGCGCGGCGGCGGTCGTGGTGGCGAGCGCGAGTCAGGCGTCCGCCGCCGGCAAGAAGCCGCTCGGCGCGGTGCGCGGCTGGGCGGCGGTCGGCGTCGATCCCTCGATCATGGGATTCGGCCCCTCGCCCGCGATCCAGAAGGTGCTGGAGCGCGCCGGCATGAAGCTCGATCAGGTCGATCTGTTCGAGATCAACGAGGCGTTCGCGGGGCAGTACCTCGCGGTGGAGAAGGATCTAGGCCTGGATCGCGAGAAGGTGAACGTGAACGGCGGCGCGATCGGGCTCGGACATCCGCTCGGCGCGACCGGCACGCGCCTCATCTACACGCTGCTGCTCGAGCTCGGCAAGCGCGGCAAGCGCTTCGGGATCGCGAGCGCCTGCATCGGCGGCGGCCAGGGCATGGCGGTGCTGCTCGAGCGCGTCTGACCCGCGCGGCCCGCGCGCGGCCGATTTGCTATTCTCGATGGCGCCCTCACTACTCCTCCCCACCGCGAGGCGTGCCCAAAGCCCATGGATGATCAGGAACTGATCCACGACTGGAACGAGGCCGGCGAACGCTGGGAGAAACCGGCGTTCCGCGTGCAGCTCGACGACGAGACGCTGCGCGACGGCCTCCAGTCCCCCTCGGTCAGGAGCCCCGCGATCGAGGAGAAGCTCGCGATCCTCCATCTCATGGAGCGCCTCGGCATCGACACGGCGGACATCGGGCTGCCGGGCGCCGGGCCGCACGTGGTGCAGGACACGTTGCGGCTCGCGCAGGAGATCGTGACGCAGCGGCTCAAGGTCCGCCCGAACTGCGCAGCCCGCACGCTGCGGCAGGACATCACGCCCGTGATCGAGATCTCGCAGAAGGCCGGGATCCCGATCGAGGTGTGCGCGTTCATCGGCTCCTCGCCGATCCGCCAGTTCGCGGAGAACTGGGACCTCGAGATGATGCTGAAGCACACCGAGGACGCGGTGACGTACGCGGTCTCGAACGGGCTGCCGGTCATGTACGTGACCGAGGACACGGTGCGCGCGCAGCCCGCGCAGCTGCGCCAGCTGTTCCTGACCGCGATCCGCTGCGGGGCGCAGCGGCTGTGTCTGTGCGACACCGTGGGCCACGCCACGCCGACCGGTGCGGCGAACCTGGTGCGGTTCGCGCTCGACGTCGTGCGCGAGAGCGGCGCGAGCGTCGAGCTGGACTGGCACGGACACTCGGACCGCGGCCTCGCGGTGATCAACACGCTGGCCGCGATCCGCGCCGGCGCGACGCGCGTGCACGGCTGTGGAATCGGCATCGGCGAGCGCGTCGGCAACACCGCGATGGACCAGCTGCTCGTGAACCTGCGCCTGCTCGGCTGGATCGACAACGACCTCACCGCGCTCGCCGAGTACTGCCGCTGCGTGAGCGAGGCGACCGGGGTCGCGATCCCGCCGAACTACCCGGTCGTGGGGCGCGACGCGTTCCGTACCGGGACCGGCGTGCATGCGGCCGCGGTGATCAAGGCGTATCGGAAGGGCGAGGACTGGCTCGCGGACCGCGTGTATTCCGGCGTGCCCGCGGCGCTCGTCGGACGCCGCCAGGAGATCGAGGTCGGCCCGATGAGCGGCGAGAGCAACGTGGTGTTCTGGCTCGAGAGCCGCGGCATCGCGGCGAGTCCGGAGCGCGTGCAGGCGGTGTTCCAGCGTGCGAAGAGCATGGACCGCGTGCTCACGGACGCCGAGATCCACGCCATCCTGGAAGCCGTGGCCGAAACCCGCGTCTCGTGAACAGCGGCTTCCCGAACGCATCGTGCCGAAGAGCGGCGCGCCTCACGTCCGCGGCGATCGTGCTCGGTGCGCTGATCGCGGCGCCGGTCGCGCGCGCCGGCGCCGCGCCCGCTCCCGCGCCGAAGACCGCCGCGCCGAAGACCGTCGCGAAGAGCGCAACGGGCACGCACGCAGCTTCCGTCGTGCCGGCGACGCCGAAGCAGATCCAGGACGCGGCGCGCGGGGTGCGCGCGCTCGAGGAGCTCGGCGTGTACAGCCGCGCCGCGGAGGCGTTGCGCCGCCTGCGCACGCTCGTGCCTCCCGACGCGGATCTCGATCTCGAGCTCGCGCTCGATCTCGCGCGCTCCGGGCAGCCCGACTCCGCGGCGGCGCTGCTGTGGAGTCCGCTGCTCACGCGCGCGCTCGCCGACACGCTGCCGGTCTCGCGCCGCCACCTGTACGGCTGGGAGCGCGAGCCGATGTGGACGAACGGAAAGTTCGACGGCTGGCACTGGTACGTCGCGCGCGCGCGCGCCGAGGTCGCGGCGACGCTCGGCCGCTGGCACGACGCGCGGAGCGCGGCCGAGGCGTGCGCCGCGGCGCGCCCGCTCGCCGGGGCGGAGTGGCTGATCCTCGCGGTGTGCGCGGCGAAGGACGGCGCGCCGGAGCGCGCGGAGCCGGCCGCGGCGCTCGCCGCGCTGCTCGATCCCACGCTGCCCGAGGCGCACTACCTCGCGGGACTCTACGAGTGGCGCGCCGGGCGCTCGCAGTCCGCGCAGCGCGAGTTCCGCGCCGCGGTCGCGCTGGATTCCGCCTGGCAGGCTCCGGCGATCGCGCTCGTGCGCTCGCGCCTGCCGGGCGCCGCACCCGACACGCTGCCGTCCCGGTTCCTGATCGGGATTCGCGAGACCGGACTCCTCACCTCGCCGGCGCGTCCCAAGATCGAGGAGTTCGTCCAGATGGACGAGTCCGCGGAGATCCTGCAGCGCGGCACGCCGCGGATTCCCGATTCGCTCGTGGCGACGCTCCCGGACATCGAGATCTCGCTCCCCGTGCTCGTCGATCCGCGCGGGCGCGCGGTGCTGACCTGGATGCCGTGGATGGCGGCCACCCAGTTGCCTCCCGCGGCGGTGTCGGGGATCATCGGATCGCTCACGGACTGGCGGTTCAGGCCGGCGCGCAAGAACGGCGTGCCGTACCCGGTGTGGGCCACCATCGACTATCGTTATTCGGCCTCCCCGCCCGCGGGCGGCGGAGCGCGTCACTAAAGAGGAGCGCGCGTGGCGAAGCACCATCGCATCGCGGTCATCCCCGGGGATGGGATCGGGCCCGAAGTGGTGCGCGAAGGCCTGCGCGTGCTCGAGCGCGCGGCCGCGCTGCACGGCTTCGCGATCCGCACCACGGCCTACCCGTTCGGCGCCGAGCACTACCTCAAGACGAAGGAGATCTTCCCGGACGCGGCGTTCGGCGAGGTGCGCGGGCACGACGCGATCCTGCTCGGCGCGATCGGCGATCCGCGCATCGAGGTCGGCCTGCTCGAGTTCGGAATCATCGCGAAACTGCGGTTCGACCTCGACCTCTACGTGAACCTGCGCCCGGTGCGCCTCTACGCCGAGCACCTGTGCCCGCTCAAGGAGACGAAGCCTGAAGACGTGGACTTCATCGTGGTACGCGAGAACACCGAGGATGCGTACGCCGGGATGCGCGGCTTCTTCAAGAAGGGCACGGTGGACGAGATCGCGACCCAGGAGATCCTCTTCACCCGGAAGGGCGTCGAGCGGGCGGTGCGCTACGCGTTCGAGCTGGCGCGCCGCCGCGGCGGACGGAAGAAGCTCACGCTGATCGACAAGGCGAACGCGATCCGCGCGATGGATCTCTGGACCCGCGTGTTCGAGGAGGTCGGCGCCGAGTTCCCGGACGTGACGCGCGACCACCAGTACATCGACGCCGCCTGCATGTACGTGGTGCGCGACCCGGCGCAGTACGACGCGGTCGTGACGAGCAACATGTTCGGCGACATCTTCACCGATCTCGCCGCGATGATTCAGGGCGGGCTCGGCATCGCCGCGAGCGGCAACCTCCATCCCGGGCGCGTGAGTCTGTTCGAGCCCATCCACGGCTCGGCGCCGAAGTACGCGGGGCGCGGGGTCGCGAACCCGATCGCGACCGTGATGGCGGTGAGCATGATGCTCGACTATCTCGGCGAATCGCGCGCCGCGCGCCACGTCGAGGACGCGGTCTCCGGGCTGCTGCGCTCGAAGCGCCTCCCGTCGCTCGGCACTGATTCCGGCTTCTCGACGACGCAGATCGGCGATCTCGTGATCGAGGCGCTCGAGGCGAAAGTCCCGGCCTGAACGGCGCGGGCTAGCGCCGCTCGAACCGCGCGGGGCGCTTCTCGAGGAATGCCTGGAGGCCCTCGTGCATGTCCTGGCTCGACGCCAGGATGCCGAACAGCGCACTCTCGAGCCGCAGCGCGTCGGCCATCGGCGCCTCGAGCCCGCGCCGCACCGCTTCGAGCGCGGCCGCGACAGCGAGCGGCCCGTTCTTGAGCATCGCCTCGGCGAGCTTCACGGCCTCATCGAGCAGCTGCTCGCGCGGCACGACACGCTGAACGAGCCCGAGAGCGAGCGCCTCGTCGGCCTTGACGCGCCGCCCGGTCAGGATCAGCTCGAGCGCGCGTCCCATTCCGATCAGGCGCGGCAGGCGCTGCGTTCCGCCGTAGCCGGGGATGATCCCGAGGCTCACCTCGGGCACCCCCATCACCGCGTTCTCCGACGCGAGCCGCACGTGACACGCGAGCGCGAGCTCGCAGCCGCCGCCGAACGCGAAGCCGTTGATCGCGGCGATGACCGGCTTCGGCGACTGCTCGAGCTGGTCCACGACGCGCTGGCCGAAGCGCGAGATGTCCTCGGCCCCGCGCGGATCCAGCACGGCGAGCTCGTTGATGTCGGCGCCCGAGATGAAGCTCTTCTCCCCCGCGCCGGTCACGATCATCGCGCCGGACGACGGATCCTCGAGGAAGCGGCCGGTGGCCTGCTCGATCTCGCCCAGCGTGTCGCGATTGAGCGCGTTCAGCACGTCGGGCCGGTGCACGGCGAGCACGGTGACGGCGCCGCGGTTTTCGACCCGGAGATGGCGGTAGGTGTCGGTCGTCAAGGGCATGCGTTCCCCGGCGGAATGGGAGGTTCGTGGCGCCGGCCGCCAGCGCGCGGCGCGGGAATCCGGAACGGCGGCGCAGTATAGGGAGCGCTGGAGCCTGTCACAAGCGCGAGGGCGCGCGGGCCGCGCGGCGCAGGGGCGGTCTTGTGCCTGCCGCGGTGTGAGCCTAGAATCGGAGCTTGATTCCGCTCGCCTTCATCGCGGGGACCCGATGAGCCAGCCGACCGTGACCGCACGACCCAGCGCAGAGCGCCTGATGGACGAGCTCCAGTTTCTGTCGGAGCTTTGCAGCGTCGTGGCGGCGAAGTCCGATCTCCAGCCGATCCTCGACTGGATCGTGAACAAGACCACACTGCTCCTCAACGCGGACGAGGGCTCGATCAAGCTGCACGTTCCCGATCCCGGGCAGCCATGGAAGACGGTGGTGCGCCGCCAGTCCGCCGGGACGGAATCCGGATCCTGGCCGGCCCCGGTCTCGATGAGCGTGATCGGCTACCTCATGCATCACGGCACGCCGCTGCTCTCGCCCGATCTCGTCGCGGATGATCGCTTCCCGGGACTGCGCGGCACGCCGACGCGCATCCGCTCGGTGCTCGCGCTGCCGCTCAGCGTGGATGGGCGCAACACCGGCATGATCGCGGTCACCACGCTCGAGCCCGGCCGCGAGTGGACGCCGAACGAGGTGCAGCTGCTCAGCATCGTGGCCGCGAATTCCGCGGGCGTGATCGAGCAGGCGCGCCTGCGCGCCCAGGCGATCGAGAATCAGAAGATCGAGGAGGAGAAGAACCGGCTCGAGCGCGAGCTCAATCTGGCGCGTGAAATCCAGATGAACCTCGTGCCCTCGCTCCCGATGGTCGCGGCGGACTGGGAAGTGCACGGCCGCGTCGTGCCGGCGCGCCAGGTCGGCGGCGACGCGTTCGACTACTTCCTGCTCGACGGCGGGCGGCTCGGGCTCGCGATCGCGGACGTGGCCGGCAAGGGCGTCCCCGCGGCGCTGCTCATGTCGAACGTCCAGGCCTCGGTGCGCGCGTTCTGTAACGGGCGCCAGTCGATTCCCGATTCGCTGCGCCAGGTGAACCGCGGCGTCTCGCGCAGCGCGACGGCCGGCAAGTTCATCACGCTGTTCTACGCCGAGCTCGATCCCGCGCAGGGCGAGCTGCGTTACAGCAACGCGGGACACAATCCGCCGCTCCTGCGGCGCAAGGACGGCACCATCGAGGCGCTCGAGACCGGCGGGATGCCGCTCGGCATCTTCGAGGACCTCGAGTTCGAGCAGGGGAGCGTGACGTTCCGGGCCGGCGATGCGCTGCTGCTCTACAGCGACGGCATCCCCGAGGCGTTCGACACGAGGGACGATCCGTTCGGGGACGACCGGCTGCTCGATCTCTGGAAGGCCGAAGGCGGCCGCCACGCCGATCAATTCATCGAGCTCCTGCTCGGCGAGGTGGGCCGATTCCGGGGCAGTGCGGGGCAGAGCGACGACATGACCGTGGTCGTGCTCGCGCCGCGCTCCGGCTGATCCTCCCGCCCCTACCAGGAACTCCCCCGTGCGCCTGATCCTGATTGGCGCGTTCACGCTCGCGCTGCTGCTCGTCGCATGGCTCACGTTCGCCGCGCTCGACGCCGAGGGTGTGGACGTCCTGGCGTTGCGAAACCATGTGCCGCGGCCGACCGCGATCATGCTGGAGCGCGCGCGCGAGGCCCAGCAGGCGGGCCGGGCGTTCGTACCCGAGCAGCAATGGGTGTCCTACGACGACGTCTCGCCGCTCCTGCGCCGCGCCGTGCTGGTCGCGGAGGACGATGCGTTCTTCAGCCACAGCGGCCTCGACTGGAACGAGATCCGTGCCTCCGCCCGCCGCGACCTCGCGGCCGGGCGCGTCGTGCGCGGCGGCAGCACGATCACGCAGCAGCTGGCGAAGAACCTCTACCTCGGCGACGAGCGCTCGCTGGCGCGCAAGTTCAAGGAGATGATCCTCGCCGTGCGCATGGAGCGTGCGCTCGGCAAGCGCCGCATCTTCGAGCTCTACCTGAACGAGATCGAGTGGGGCGACGGGGTGTTCGGCATCGAGGCGGCCGCGCGGCGCGACTTCGGCGTCAGCGCGTCGGCCTTGAACCCGCGCCAGGCCGTGCTGCTCGCGGCGGTGATCATCAATCCGCGCCGCTACTCCGCGATCTCCCCCGAACCCAGGATCCAGCGCCGTGCGGGCATCATCGCGAGCCGGCTGCACCGCCGCGGCGCGCTCGATGATCGCGAGTACCAGCTCGCGCTCGGGGTCACTCCGCCGCCTGGTCCGCTCGACTGGCTCCGGAACCTTTTCGGCGGCGGATCGAGCCGGGCGACGCCGCCGGCGGAGACGACGCCGACCGGGACGATGCCGGCGGATACGACGCCGCGAGACACGAGCGCGGCGGATACGACCAGAGGCTGAGCCGGCCTCAGGCGCCGAGCGCCTGCTTGACCAGGCGCGACACCGCGCTGCCGTCGGCGCGGCCCTTGACCTTCGCCATCACCGCCCCGATCACGCGGCCCATGTCCTTCGGGCCCGCAGCGCCGCTCGCCGTGATCGCCTCGCGCACGTGCGCGAGGATCTCGTCGTCGGACAGCGACTGGGGCAGGTAGCGCTGCGTGACCTCGATCTCCTTCTGCTCGGGCGGCACGCGGTTCGGAAGCCCGAGCCGCGTGAACTCCTCGATCGCCTCGCGCCGCTTCTTCACGTAGCGCTGCAGGACCTCGATCTCCTCGTCGGCGCCGAGCAGCTCGTCCTTCGCCTTCCGCGTCTTCGCCTCGAACAGTGCGGCCTTCAGCATGCGCAGCGTGCTCAGCGTCTCGGCGTCCTTGGTTTTCATCGCGATCGTCATGTCGGCCTGCACCCGCTCCAGGATCGTGAGGTTCGTCATGGCGCGCACGTTAGCACGCCGCGCGCGCACGGGCGAGGCGCGCGCGGCGGCCCGGGCGGCGCGGAGCCCGCTTGACGCCGCGCGCGCGTTTCGATTCCATCGCGGCCTGCCCGCCGGACGCTGCCCGTCCGGATCGCGTCCACCTCCCGAGACGAGAAGGTCATGAATGCGTCCCCTGCCTCGCGTGTGTCCACTGTCCGCATCGCGCTGCGACTCCTCCTCCCCGCTCTCATGAGCCTGCCCGGAGCGGCGCGCGCCGAGCGTCCCGCGTATCCGCCCTCGCCGCAGCACGACGTCGCCGACACACTGCACGGCCAGGTGCTGGTCGATCCGTTCCGCTGGCTCGAGGACGGGGCGAGCACGGAGACCAAGGCCTGGTCCGATGCGCAGAACGCGCTCACGCGGCGCGTGCTGGACGCCGCGCCGGCACGCACGGAGCTGCACGACCGGCTCGCCGAGCTGTTCGCGGTCACGACCACGACGGCGCAGGGCGTCCATGGCAAGCGCTTCTTCTTCTCGCGCCACACCGGCCATCAGAATCAACCCGTGATCGAGATGATCGATGCGCCGGGAGTCGCGCCGCGGGTGGTGCTGGATCCGAACCCGCTCGCGGCCGACGGCACGGTGGCGCTCGATTGGCTTTATCCGTCGCCGGACGGCGGGCGGCTCGCGTACGGGACCTCGCCGGGCGGCAGCGAGCACAGCACACTGCGCATCCGAGACGTCGTGACCGGCAAGGATCTCGAGGAATCGATTCCCGAGACCGAGCATGCTTCGGTCGCGTGGGATCCGGACGGCAAGGGCTTCCTCTACTCGCGCCACCCGGCGAAGGGCGAGGTGCCGGCCGGCGAGGAGGTCTACCACGCGCAGATCTTCCATCACCGCATCGGGGATCCGCCCGCGCAGGACGCGCTCGTGTTCTCCGAGAAGGGGCGCGACATCCACGAGCTGCGCAGCGTCACGCTCTCGCGGGATTCCAAGTTCACGTTCCTGACCACGACGCTCGACTGGGCGAAGAACGACCTCTTCGTGCGCGCGGCGGGCTCGAGCGAGGCGTTCGCGCCGGTCGCCGTCGGGCTCGATGGCCGCATCGGCGGCGACGCGTACCACGGCAAGCTCTACCTGCTCACGAACGTGGGCGCGCCGCGCTGGCGCATCGTGTCCGCCGACCCGGCCACGCCGGGCGCCGACCACTGGCACGACGTCGTGCCGCAGCAGGCCGGCGTGATCCAGAACTTCGCGATCGTGGGTGGCCGGCTCGTCGTGCACGTGATGGAGAACGCGAGCTCGCGGCTGCGCGTGTTCTCGCTCGACGGCAAGCTGCTCCAGGAGATCGCGCTGCCCGCGCTCGGCACGGTCAGCGATCTCGCCGGCGATCCCGAGCGCCCGACGCTGTACTTCACGTTCACGTCGTTCACCTACCCCACCGCGATCTACCACTGCAGTCTCGACGCGGCGAAGCCCGAGCGACTCGAGCCCGCGGGCACGACGCCGCGCCCCGGCGACTACGAGATCCGGCAGGAGTGGGTGACGTCGACGGACGGGACGAAGGTGCCGCTGTTCATCGTGAACCGGAAGGGCATCGCGAAGGACGGCGCGCGCCCCACCTGGCTCACCGGCTATGGCGGGTTCGACGTCTCCGAGACGCCCTCGTTCCGGCCCGACGTGTTTCCGTGGCTCGACCGCGGCGGCGTGTACGCGAGCGCGTGCCTGCGCGGCGGCGGCGAGTTCGGGCGCGAGTGGCACGAGGCCGGGCGGCTCGCGCACAAGCAGAACGTCTTCGACGACTTCCATGCCTGCGCCGAGTATCTCGTGAGCTCGGGGATCACGAAGCCCGCACGGCTCGTGGCGCGCGGCGGATCGAACG
>Ga0306920_100009471_pt1 | contig 13007 bp, 12 predicted proteins | sample flu12Cox44000170_FD_204666 | JGI IMG/M metagenome (GOLD analysis project Ga0306920, IMG submission 204666) | Lab enrichment of tropical soil microbial communities from Luquillo Experimental Forest, Puerto Rico - flux4day.12C.oxic.44.000.170 (v2)... | ecosystem: Environmental > Terrestrial >...
CGGACATTGAAAACGTCGAAACCGGGATTTCTACGTATTGCCAAGGTCGCAGGTCCTTTACGGTCAAGCCCCGTTGCCTTTCCGGAGGGTGGTTTACATACGATATATACCTGACCCTGGTGGGAGCTTCAACCAGGCTTGTGGAAAACAGTCTGTCTTCCTCTTCGCGAAATCACCGGCCCCGCAGAACCGAAGGTTCTTTGCTCATGTCTGCTTGCCACTTTCGAGGACCTGCTCCAGAGTGGCTTTGTTTCGCGTGGCGACCTCCTGACCGGCCAGGCGGAGGATTTTTGCATATCTCAGCCTTGCCCGAGCCCTGGCGGCCGGCAGCACATCCTCGGGAGGCTCAGGTACGCAGGTCAGAACGTACTGCAGCAGGCAATTCGTGAGCGCCACCTGCGTGTGCACCAATGTGAAGAGCGATTGTACCTCCTTCGCTACATTCAAGAGGGTGGCCACGATGCGATCCTCCAGGCCATCCATCGCTTCGGTGCGATCGCCTCGCTCCAACTCATTCCAGCAGGCAGCCAGAATAAATGCCTGCTCGGAACGAAAGCCACGTTCCTTGGCCTCGGACCGCACGCGATCTCGAAATTGTTGACTCGGAAACAGCAGATTCCGCTCGATTCGGTCTTTTTTCATTGCATTTTCTCCCCTTCTGGCAGGTGGCACATTTGTGGCACAAATGCCTCAAAGACAGCCACCGCCTATCCGCATAAAGCACTTTCAGTTAGCTTCGAAATCCTGCACCGCGTCGCCACATCCCTTTATGTTCCAATACCCAGCGCTCCACACAGCAAACGCGCCCTCCTCCCCCTTCTGCCTTCCTCAACGGTTGCTAAATGTTGCCTATGGGCGCTTTTCGGAATTCACCCGTCCGCCCCGGCGTCTCGTGCAGCAACTGTAAGTCTTCGGTCGCCTCACAGAAATCCACTTGCATTCCCGATCTCGCAAAGCTATATGTATACACCACTCTGATGATGTCAATTGCAAATCGCTGCCGCGCAACACTGGAGAAACTTCTCTCCACCGTTCCAAGTAGAAAAACGGCCCCGGTCTACGCGCTACTTCCAGAAATTGAACTCGCTTTGGCTTCCGGATGGAGACGGAAAGAAGTGTGGGAGTCTCTTACGAGTGATGGTCTCGAGGTGAGCTACAAAACCTTCAACACAATCATTCGTCGGGCCCGCAACAAGCCCCGTGCAACCGCGCCACGCAACTGGGGAAAGGAGCGCGGATCTTCGGAGTGCGAGCCACTTCAGCAAGGAGATGTTTTGAACAGTGATGGCCACGATCCACTCGCGAATTTGAAACGGTCGGAACAAAACCGGCCCGGTTTTCATTGGAAGGGAACAAACAGTCAGAGGACGGTGATGAATAGAAGGGAGGAAGCAAATGACAAAGGCAAGCGGTAATGGGAACAGCAGGCCGACGATTCACATGGCCCTGCAGGGGAAGGGAGGCGTGGGGAAGAGTTTGATCTCGGCCATCCTGTCTCAGTATCTTTCATCGAAAGGTCAGGATGTGTGTGGAATTGACATAGATCCTGTGAATCAGACGTTCTCTGAATACCAAGGTTTGCGCGTGGAGTGTCTGAATCTCCTCAGGGAAGGAAGCATTGACCAACGAGAGTTCGATCTTCTGATGGAGCGATTCCTGAAAGAAGTCGGCACGTTTGTGGTGGACACCGGCGCCTCGACTTTTATTCCCCTGTGGCACTACATCCTGGAAAACCATGCCCTCGATCATTTGCGACAGAAAGGGAAGCGTGTATTCATCCATTCGGTGATCACCGGCGGTCAGTCGCTGAATGATACGCTAAGCGGCTTCGAGGCGCTTGCCGAGACCACGCGGGAAAAGAACATCGTCGTCTGGTTGAATGAATATTTTGGCCCGGTGCTGCAAGACGGAGCTGCGTTTGCGGATATGCCGGTTTGCAAGAAGCACGCGAACAAGCTGCACGGGTCAGTGGCGATCGTGCGGCGCACGGCAGATACCTTTGGCCGGGACATGGAAGAGATGATCTCCCGCAAACTGACCTTCGAGGAAGCCGTGAAGGCGGCGGATTTCACCATCATGACAAGGCAGCGCTTGTTAGTCGTGCAGCGCGATCTATTCGAGCAGCTCGACAGGGTCGGTCTGTTGTAGAGAGGTTTGAGAGATTATGCTATCGAACAACAACGCATTCGAACGACGCCGTGTGAGAGGCAACTGGAATATCTCCCCGCTCTGGGAAGGGAAAATCCTACTCGGCATATTGAAGCAGCAGGGACTGGCCGGCAAGGGACTCATCAAGGCATTCGATAAGTGGGCGCCGAGAATTGTCGGCGTCTCCCGCCTCGACCTGGACAAGGAATATGAAAAACAGACTGGGCGTAAACTCTCCGACTACATTCTCACCCAACAGGCTGACAAGGTTGTTCGCTACAGGCAGCTTCCTCCGGAGGCCGATGGTTACCGACTGTTGCTCGCGGAATCAACGAGCGGCCAGAAGTCGGAAGCCGATACCCTTGCTTTGAACGTGGTCGAAGAATTTGAGCAATCGGTGGCGTTGAGGCCAGGCTCACTCAATCCACGATTGTCGAGTACCCTGTTGAGCACGAATGAGATGGCCGACCTCACCGGCTTTGCGCCAAAGACCATCCGCCGTTGGGCCTCCCGGCGCTTATTAAACTTCATCAGAGTTGGTAACCAGTTTCGCTTCCGGCCTGCGGCTGTGGAATTGTTCCTGGCGCAGCGTGAAATCCGAAAATAAAACCAACTTCCCGCGCGTTTGAGCTGCCAATCCATTTGCTGGGGGAAGCAAAAATCGGTCGGCTTGATTGATGCGTTCGCGATGTCGGTCGGACTTGCGGTCAGCCGAGCGTAGGTATATCTGTGTTGTCGCGATGTCAGAATGTCCTAGCTCTTGTCGCAGAGTCTCGATATCGATGCCATTCTGGTGCCGTCGTGTAGCGTAGAGCACCCGGAAGGCGTGGCACGGCTTTCTGGGTTTCTTGACGTGGTAGCCTGCCCGATTCGCTTTGTCGATGAGGGAATGGATGATTCGATCCAAGTGCTTGTCCACCGTTCCGGTTATGGGCGAAGGGAAAATGAGAGCATTTTCCGGCGCTTCGCCGCGAAACCTCTTGAGGCAAGCTAGGAGAGTGTCGCTGACCGCGATGACTCGCTCTTCATAGTCCTTTGGCTTGAATCCAAGCTCAGGCTTGAACCGCACCGAAACGGTTTTCTCTTCCCAGTCGACATCGGTCCACTCTGCAACGGCAGCCTCACCTATGCGGAAACCAGTGCCCGCGAGGAACCTAACCAGGGCCCCCTCGGCGTTGTCAGCAACCTGCAGCAACGCAGCCATCTCTTCTTCAGGGTAGGTTGAGTACTTTTTGTTCTTATTGCGTTTATCTACATTCACAGGCCAGTCTTTCTTCTGTACCCAGTCCTGCTTTGTGACATGCCTCGCAATTCCGCGATCGTTCAGGAATACCATGGTTTTGAGGAAATAATTAAACACAGTGGACTCGCCGAATCGGCTGCCTGTTTTGACTGATTTGAAGTTCCGCAAAAGGTGCACGTAGTCGAGCATGTCGTCCCGACGAATCTCATCGAAATACATCTTTTTGCAGCTCTGGGCGAAGAGATTGACGGCTGTACGGTAGCCAATGTATGTCTTGCGTGACTTCTGTTTGCTGCGTTCGAGATACTCTCTGGCTGCGTCCACTACGGTTTTGCGTTGTGAGTTTTTGTTAGATGGTATGCGCAGCGGCACCTCGCGCACCTCGTTGGGGACCGCTCGATCATCGATGGCCAGGAGGGCAGCATGCGCTGCGGCGAGATCTTTGCCGATTCGGATCGGGGCTCGCACACCGCCGCTGCGCCGCAAATAGTAAGTTGCTCTCGGAATGGGAATCGGCCGATGAGTTTTTGTGAACTGCACGTTGACGAAGGGAAATTTTCCGTTGCCGGCGTTGATGCGCGCGATGAGTGTGTAGTGCGCCATGAGCTGTTTTCCTCGCAAAGCCTGCAAGATTCATGTTGGAATGCAAGAAAAAACAGCCGAGTGGGCAACAGTAGCTGGCAACAGTTAGCGGTTTTCTGAGGTAAGTTCTTTTGTTTCCTTCAATTGGTGGAGCCGATGGGATTCGAACCCACGACCTCCTCGATGCCATCGAGGCGCGCTCCCAACTGCGCCACGGCCCCACCCGAAGTGACCATTTAATGCTAACACATTCGGAAAAGTGAGACTACGAGCCGTTTCGTGGGAACAAGCCCTCAGGACTTTTCGCGCAACCTTCGCGACGGGCATTGTTTCCGGGAAACGGCGCTGTCCGCCTGCGACCGTGCACGGCTCCATCCGCGCATCGTTTTCGAAAGCGGCCAGTTCAGTAGCCTGCTTAGCAATTTGCGCCGGAGACGATGGTGTTTCGGCACAGCGGCGGCACACGAGTCGACCCGATCTTCGGTTCGCACTCGCAACTGCGCGCGCTCGAGGAAGTCTATGCATGCGTGGACGCAAAGGAGAAGTTCGTGAAGGACTTCGTGGCGGCGTGGACCAAAGTGATGAATCACGACCGCTTCGACCTCGTCCGAGAATACCGGAAAAAGATACCAGTCGAGACCATCGCCAGCCAGAAAGCAATTCCCGCGGACTAGGAGAGAAACCGGAATCGTTCGCGATTTCGTGAAGTCCGCAGCGGGGTGGGCAACGATGCTCGCTCCGCTTTTGTTTTTATGGCCCATGGGGAACTCTTGATTTTCTTTTGTTACCATGGTACATAGATACCTAGGTTTGTCGCGGAGGATAAGCATGATCGAAGTTGAACGGGTACAGACCGGGGTGCGGATGGAGAAACGGCTGTTAAAGGTGTTGAAGGGATTTGCGGAATTGAAGGACATCACGCTGGGCGATCTGCTCGAAGGCATCGTGCTGCATGCGTTCGAAGGAAAATCACCGTTTGGGAAGGAATCGCTCGGACAGATCGCCGAGTTGAAGAAGATCTATGGACTGACGCTGAAAGCGAGCGACAGCCACAAACTGATGGAGAAGACGCCATGAGGTCTGTAGGACTGTTTGTGATTGGGGCGATCTCTGGAGTCGTATTCATGGCCCTGCCAAAAGTAGCGGCACGTCTGCACGGCGCAATTCATGGCGGGCACCACGGAGAATCCGGACCACGAGCGCACACGGAAGAAAAATTCGCGATTACCGCGAACGCGCCCATGGAGCAGGTAGCTCCGCTATTCGGCGCCGACAAAGAGCAGGGGTGGGCGCCCCACTGGGAACCTCAGTTTGTGCATCCCAGTCCCGTATCCGACGAAGAAGGCATGGTCTTTACTGTGGCGCACCAACATTTTCGGGCGGTCTGGGTCAACACGGCCTTCGATCTGAAAAACGGGCGGATTCAGTACGTGTACACGATTCCCGACGCGCTGGTTACGGTGATCACTCTGAATTTGACCCCCCAGGGCCAGCAGACCAGGGTGGAAGTCGAATACGATCGCACGGCGCTCAGCGCCGAAGCGGACGGACATGTCCGACACATGGCGGAGGGGGACCGAAAATCGGGACCCGAATGGGAACAGCAGGTGAATCAGTTCCTCGCGGGCAAGAAGTAAAGGCCGGCCACTCCCAACGAGAGGTCGCTCGAGACGAGCTCGACGAGCCACAAAGTGATACAGGTTGACGCCGCATACTGAGCGAAGTCATCAGGTAGAATATTCGAACCATGGCGAAACTAACTTTTTTGGGTGCGGCTGGGTGTGTCACGGGTTCGAAATATTTGCTGGAGGCGGCGGGCAAACGGCTGCTGGTGGATTGCGGCATCTTCCAGGGTACCGATGAGTTGAAGGAGCGGAACTGGAAGCCGCTGCCGATTGATCCAAGAACGATCGATTATCTGGTGCTGACGCACGCGCATCTGGACCACACCGGATGGTTGCCTGTGCTGGTGCGCGACGGATACAACAAGACGATTTTCGCCAATCCGGCGACCATCGAATTGACAGGAATTCTGCTCAAGGATTCCGGCCACTTGCAGGAAGAAGAAACCGAGGACGCGCAAAAGCACAAGTGGAGCAAGCATCCGAAACCGATGGCGCTGTATACCTCACAGGACATCGACCCTGTGCTGCGGTTATTCAAGCCCATGCCGCGAAGCGGAGGTTTCGATGTATCGCCGGAATTTCATTTCGAATCGTACGACGCGGGGCACATTCTCGGGTCCTCGAGCCTTGAATTGAAAATCACGGAAAATGGCAAGAAAAGCGTGGTGGTCTTTTCCGGGGACGTCGGACGGTATAATCAGCCCATCCTGAACGATCCAAAAACCCCCGCGGCACAACAGATCGACGTGTTGCTCTGTGAATCGACTTACGGAGACCGGGAACACGACCCCGGTGACCCTTTGCAGTTGCTCGGCGACATCGCGAACCGCGTGCTGAAACGTGGCGGCTCCATTGTGATTCCGGCTTTCGCCATTGGGCGTACCCAGACCTTCATGTATTACCTGAGGCAGTTGCAGAATTCGCAGCGCATTCCGAGGGTGCCGGTGTATATCGACAGTCCCATGGCGCTGAGCGCGACCGACTTGTATCTGAAGTACAAGGAAGACCACGACCTAGAATTTGCGCGGGATGAGAATCAGGGCGGCGATCCACTGAATGTACAGGAATTCCATCTGGCACGGACGGTAGAAGATTCGAAAAAGATCAATGAAGTAAAGACGCCGTGCATCATCGTCTCGGCAAGCGGAATGGTGACGGGCGGACGCGTGCTGCACCATTTGGCGCACCGTCTCGGAGACTCGCGCAATTGTGTAATTTTGGGCGGGTTTCAAGCAGAAGGAACGCGAGGCCGGGCGCTCCAGGAAGGAGCGAAATCGTTGACGTTATTTGGTCAGGTCATCCCGGTGAGAGCGGAGATTGTGGTCATGGGCCAACTCTCGGCGCATGCCGGAAAGAGCGAGCTGATGCGATGGATGACGGGTCTCCAAGCGCCTCCAAGGCAGGTCTATTTAACGCACGGCGAGCCGGAAGCGGCACAGTCATTGCAACAAGCGATCTCTGCCAAGTTTCGCTGGCAAGCGGCGGTGGCGCGCTATTTGGATACCGTGGAAATCGTGTAAATTACATTCCCAAAAATGGACAGTTCTCCATTTTCCGGGATCTGCAAGCGACAAAAAGTGCCGGACTTACGGGGAAAAATAAAAAATAAATTTGGCGGGAACGAAGAAACATTTGGCCGGGAACATACGTCTATGTAGGCAAGACCACTCGCGGGGTAGGAGACTGACCACCACAGGGCAACCGACCAACAGTCTCCTACCCCTAACCACAACAAAAGAAAAGCACTAAAGCCCAAAGACGTCAACGCGACGACGCTTCAAGGAGCGCGCGGCGAGTCGAAGTGTTGTCCGCCATGGGCGGAATCTCTTCCAGCGTGAATTCTGCCACGAACATAGGAGTTGGGGAAACGCGACCCCAGCGATTCAACTCCCATTTGGCGTGGAGGAACCTTACCTCTGTGCGCAGAGAAATGTCCAGTACCATTTTTGTCGTACCGCGATAAAACTGTTGTGGAAGTTTGAGAAGCGGGGTTTTGCCGAAAGTTTGGCCATCGGGGGAGCCCCAGAGGGAGACGTCGAGGGACTCCTGTTCAAGTTGCTCGGAGACGGTAAGGCGGCAAAGAAAAGTGCGCGACACACTGCCGGAGATTTCGAACGGCGGGCTAACGCCGTTGGATTCGAGTTTGCTGCCGACGGGGATCAGCGAAAAATTCAATACGGGCGGTTCCCTTCTATCTTAAGGAGAGTTTAACACAGCGGAAAAGCAGAATTGCGATGTTTGCCACAAGGGTCGACCGGTGGTTCGTAATTCGCTTCCTTGATCGCTCGGGTAACCCGCGACCGTGGGAACCATCCTGCGGCAACTCTCTCCGCGTACACGAAGTCCTCGCGTCGAAAACAATCCCTACATTCCGTAGGCCTCGCGCCCTGCGCTACCGATGCAGATTGGCGAAACGGGCTTCGGCCGCGGCCAGGGTTTCCTCTTTTTTGCAGAAGGTGAAACGGACCTGGGAGGCGCCGTCCTCGGGATCGTTGTAGAAGCTGGAACCCGGCACACAAGCCACGCCGATGTGCTCGACGAGGTATTTGGCGAAGGAGACGTCGCGGGATTCCGCGGGATACTTGGACGCGTCAAAACGGAAGCGAGAAATGTCGGTCATGATGTAGTAGGCGCCGCGCGGTCTGTAGATCGTGAAACCCACGGCTTCGAGGATGCTCATCAGGCGCGCGCGTTTCCTGGCATAAGAAGCGGCGAGCCCGTCGTAATACGTCTGCGGAAGCTTTAGGGCCAGAACACCGGCTTGTTGCAACGGCGCGGCCGCACCGACGGTGAGAAAATCGTGTACTTTGCGTATGGCCTGGGTCGCGGCGGCGGGAGCAATGGCCCATCCCACGCGCCAGCCAGTGACGCTATAGGTTTTGGACATGCCATTGATGACGATGGTGTGCTCGCGCATGCCGTCGAGGCGCGCCATACAGAAGTGCTGGGTGCCGTCGTAGAGGATATGCTCGTAAATTTCGTCGGTGATGCAGTAGCAATTCCAACGCAGGCAAAGATCACGAATGAATTCGAGTTCGGCGCGACTGAACACCTTACCGGTTGGATTGTTGGGCGTGTTGAGAATGATGGCTTTGGTGTGCGGCCCGAAAGCCGAGGCCAGTTCCCTTTCGTCAAAGGTCCAGTCGGGCGGACGGAGCTTCACAAAGCGCGGAGAAGCACCGGAAAGAATCGCGTCGGGACCGTAATTCTCGTAGAACGGTTCAAAGACAACGATTTCGTCACCAGGATTGATGAGGGCCATCATGGAGGACATCATCGCTTCGGTGGAGCCACAGCAAATGGTGATCTCGCGCTCGGGGTCAATGGTGATGCCTTGGGTGGCGGCGAATTTCTCGACGATGGCGTCGCGCAGCGGCTTGGCGCCCCAGGTGATGGCGTACTGATTGATATCGTCGGCAATGGCTTGGCGCGCGGCGGCTTTGACCTCCTCGGGAGCCGCGAAATCGGGAAAACCCTGGGAAAGATTGACGGCGTTGAATTTCAGGGCGAGGCGTGTCATCTCGCGAATGACGGACTCGGTGAATTGCTCGGCTTTCGCAGAAAGCATGCGGCGAGCCTTTTGCGCAGGATTGGTCTCGGGCGCGGACATAGGTGGTAGATTGTAACGTAGTGGCGGGTAATAGCGGGAAGCGAGGTGGCGACAGGCACATACCGATGAGGGATAGCCGCTATCAAAAATCTGTTATCGCGAACCTTTGCTGATCACCGGCTCAATTTTGCGAGCGCGGCAATCATGGACCTTTGGGCCGCAAACTGCGCGGCCCTCCGGTCGCACCTCTTCGGGGATCTCGCTGAACCTGTGGCCCCGAAAAATTACCAGGACCCCGCCGGCCCGCGCGGCTGTGGGGTCCTGGAAGACCGGCATTCCTGGGAGTGCTAAATGCCGGCCAAAGCGAATTTCGGACGGTGAGATCCGAGGGCCGCGGAAGGCAGCGGCCCTCGAGGATCACCCCCACTCCGTGAGAGAGGCCGAGAGACGCAGGCATCACGGAGCAAGAACACGAGACTAGAAATTTTCGGCGTCAGGGTTGCCAAGAGTACGAGGAGCCGATTCTTTGCTGTGAACATACGACACTCCTCTGACGAACCTGCGAGCCAAGAGCCGAGCGCAATTGCCTTGGTGAAGCGAGATTAGCCGAAAACGTCGCGAGCAAAAGTCAAGAAATCGTCAAGAAAATGTCACGAGGAAGGAAATCGGGAACGGGGGATTTGTAGGGGCAGGCTCTGGCGGGCCACCCGTAAGAAGTCGTTTATGTTAGGAGATTGTAAACGCGCGAGTTCCTTGGCCTTAATGCCGTCCAGAACTCCGTCCGACCAGACGGCCGGTCAGCGGCTCGGATTGCTCTGTCGCGAACGAACACCCGCGGACACGGTGGTTTTGCTGGGCTCGCCATAGAGCAGGCGATACATCTCCGCGTTGCGCAGTACGATTTGAACGTATTCGCGAGTTTCGGTGATGGGAATGGACTCGACAAATTCGGGAATTTCGTCGTAGGTACGTTCGGAGCGCCACTGCGAGAGGCGATCTTCGCCGGCATTGTAAGCTGCTGCCGCATATTCGGGAGCGCCCGTGCTGCGCTGCAGGTCGGCGATATAAAGCATACCCAGTTCGATATTGATATTGGGATCGAAGAGAGAGGTTCTGGTGTAGCGGACCTTGCGTTGCTTGGCGAGACGACGGCCCTCTTTGGGCAGAATCTGCATCAAGCCGATCGCATTGGCGTGGGAGACCGCGTCCGCCTGGAACGTGGATTCCTGCCGAATGAGCCCGGCGGCGAACATGGGATCAAATTCGTTTCGCTCGGCTTCGTGACGAAGGACAGATTCGTAGGGTAGCGGGAACAGAACTTTCCAGGCGTTGGGGGGAACCTCGCTGAATTTGCGTGAGTCGAAACTGGGAATCGCCTGGCGGCCGTAGTTCATGCCGGTAGCGAAATGGCCCTGATCGAAAGCGGCCTGCGCGGCTTCCACAAGGAAGCGCGGAGAAGCCGTGGCAGCGTAGGCGGCCTTAAGTTCGAGTTCGGCGGAAGCATCAAAGGCAACGGTGCGAAGAGCTTGTGCGCGATTCCAGTGATCCAGAACGGTGACAGCGACAGGTTCATCAAAGGAACGCAGCGGGGTGGCCGCCGGAATCTGTGCCAGGAAGTCGGCGGGATCTTCTTCGCCAGGGCCGAGTTTATCTAGGCGGGCCTGAGCAGCAAAAGCGAAATAGGTGCTGGGGAACCGCTCGATGGCCTTTTTGTAGTATGCACGGGCGTGGCCGGGATTGCCGCTGCGCTCGGAGTTGCGGCCCAGCCAGTAGAGGGCGTTGACCGCGGCGCCCGAGACCGGATATTTCCGCAGGAAGATACTAATCTTCTCGTCAGCGTAGGGTTGGCGGTCCATATAGGCGATCCAGGCGATGCGCCATTCCGCCGCGTAGGCGTTCTTGCCACCCGGGAAATTTTCGAGGACGCGTTCGTAGTAGTGGCCGGCCTTCGGACGATCGAGGCCAACCCAATAGTAATTTCCGCCAGCCAGCAGAGCATCTTCGGTCCAGCGGCTCTGGGGATATTTCTCGGCGACCTGTTCGATACAGGTGAGCATCTGGGTTTCATTCTTCTCGGAACGATAGGCCTGGGACAGGTAGTAGAGGCGCTCGGCATCGGCTTCGGGGTCGCTGGCGCTCCGCTTTGCGAGCAAGTACGGCGCGGCTTTGGGATGTTGCCGGACTTCGGCGGCACGCACGAGTGCGCGCTGGCGCGTGGGATTGCCGGGATCCTTCAACATGCTGGCAAGCTTTTCGTATTCGAAACGCGCTTCCTTCCATTTGTGCGCCTCGAAGAACATTTGGGCGCGCTGATCCTGGAGTTCGACGCCAGCGTACGGAAACTCGTTGTGCAATTCCTTGTTGAGCCTGGGAAGCGCGCTGCCGGCATCCTTCGCTTCGTCGGCGAGAGGATGCTTGTAGTAGATCGCTTGATAGTCCTTGGTGGCGAGCACGAGTTTGCGTTCGGCCTCGTAAGCACGCGCGCGTACAAGAAGAAGAGACGGCCGGGAAACGGTTAGCGGATAGGCCTCGAGGGCTTCGATACCCTCTTGCGGCCGGCCGCTTTCGGTGGCGACAGGGACGTACGCTTGAAGTACCTGTTCCTTGATTACGGTGTTGGGATAGTCCTTCAAGAGCGCGGTGAAATCCTGCATGGCGGTGCCGTTCTTGCCTTGCAGATGTTCGGTCTGCGCAGTGTAGAAAAGCACGTATTCCTGTAATAGAGCATCGCCTTTGGCTTTCTGGAGCCAGTTAAAAGCAAACTGCACGTGACCGGTAGCGAAATCGGAATAGCCGAGAGCCAGCGCGGCACGCTGTCCCCACGCGCTCGAGGCATTCCTATTGGCGAAGTTGCCCATCTTCTCATACGCGCCGGGCGTGGCGTGACGAAGTTCGCGAGCCAGGGGCGCCAATTCCTTCTGCAGAGCCGCGTCTTCCGGAGTGGAGGAATCGAGAGCCGGGACACTGGTGTCGGGCTTGCAGCCGGTCTGACACGCCGGCGATTTCGGATGCGTGGGCTTTTTCTTCCGGTGCGATGGAGCTTGTGCGAAAACATCGGCGCCGCTGCCGATAACCAGCATGAGCGACAACAGCAGGGCGAGCGCACGGGAGCTCAAGATCGAGGGCCAGGACGAACTAACGCGACTTGCCGGCGGGAGCGTACGGATAATCGCCGAGACTCGACGCATCGCCGTCCGCCAGAATTTCCACGAGCCAACGGTAGAAGTAATCCACCGGATGGTCCATGATGGGTTTGAACCTGCGATCGTATTCTCGATGAGCTTTTTCAATGTCGTCTTTCAATCGGATGCAAATATCTTTGTGTTCGCGGCCCAGTTTCACCTGTTCCGGACGTAACATCTTAATATCCTGCATCGAAACTTTGGCCACCCGATTGGCACGACGGTGCAGCTCCTGTTCCTCAGGAGTTAACTGGTTGATATCAAATTCACCGGTGGCGGCTACCGCGGCGTCGGCCACTTCCAATTCTACCGGAATTTCTTGCGAAGACGTGTGAGCAAAGTCCTGAACCGGTGGCTCCCCAGGTACCGTGTCGGAGGCTTGCGGTTCCGGGATACGCGGCATTGGCCGCGAGGGAGCCGCAGGCCCTTCGGGCGCCTGGATCGCCATCGCTTGGGTTAGCTTCTCCTCCAACGGGCTGCGAGGACCCGGCTGAAGAGCTAACGCAATGAAGCGGGAAAGCACTTCGAGGGCCGCCGCCAGGGATGCCGCCGAGGTTTGCGCGCGCAGCATCGGGGGGATGGCATTGGTCGGTTTGGTGCTGGAGCACGCTGCAACCACATCGTGGATGCCTTGCTGAAGCTCGTCGGCGGTACGCTGGATGCGCTCAAGATTCTCG
>Ga0306920_100009472_pt1 | contig 13007 bp, 11 predicted proteins | sample flu12Cox44000170_FD_204666 | JGI IMG/M metagenome (GOLD analysis project Ga0306920, IMG submission 204666) | Lab enrichment of tropical soil microbial communities from Luquillo Experimental Forest, Puerto Rico - flux4day.12C.oxic.44.000.170 (v2)... | ecosystem: Environmental > Terrestrial >...
AGATGCAGCGCGCTCGTGCCGCTGTTCAGGCTTACACAATGATCAACTCCACAATACGCTGCGAATTTCGCTTCGAACTCGGATGTCGCCGGCCCCTGAGCGAAGCTGGTGGAATCGCAAATCGCTTCCAGCGCGTTCAGGATTTCACTCCGCAGAGGTGCGTACTGCGCTCGAAGATCCAAATACGGTACAGTTTCCATTTTAGTTTGATTTACGAAGCACGCGCGGGTTGGGAATTAGCCTTTCCTTGCCGATCATATGACACAGTAATCATTCAATCGCCATTGATGATTGTCGGTTTAGCGGTTCGCATGCGCGGGAAGATTGTCCGAGATCATTGTGTCTCGAGCATTAGTCTGGTTCAATAAGCCCTCCGAATGAACGTTCCCCCGTAAGTCATTGCCGCGTACAACGACATGTTCCCTTGCCTTGCGCCGGGACCGCGAATGGTAACACTGGACCTTGAGATCACCCAACTGCTGCCAATCGTGGGGCTCCGACGCCGCTTGCGCCAGCTCGGAACGGAATTCTCTGCTACAGCAGACAAGGTGACTGTGCAAAGAGCGATACTGAGGATCACCAAAGGAAGTGTCCAAAAGCCCATCATAAACTCACACTGAGCTGAGCGTGACGGTGGCAATCGTATTCTCCGCAATCAAGGGCGAATCGTCCGAGACGTTTTGTAAATAGAATGTAGTGCCGTTGCGGACCCATGGGCCGGTTGCCTGGCAAAAACGACCGGGGCCGGTCCTTGCAAAAAGGAGACCATCCGGCGAATCAACACGTACCTCAACCTTGCTTGTCGCATAGGTCATCCAGGATACGGTAGTTTCTCCCACACCTGACGAATCGGGTTGGAACGGATTTGGTTCAGCAGTAATCAATCCCATGGCCGGAGCTTTAACAGTGAGTGTCTCCAAATTCTCTGTAGGGAACACCGAAGCGGCTGGCGGAAGAAAATTGTGTGTCTGCATGGGCAATGGATTGGCGGTTTTCTCGCACACCATGTAGACGTGATAAGAAGGCAAAACCTTGCTATCGATGAGAAAATTATCCAGGGCAATCAGCGCATTGACCAGGGGCATAACTTCGGTGTCCCCTGCTTCAAAATTACCGGCAATTTCGTTAAACAGCAGAAGCAATAACGTCCCTCCAATATAGCGGAAGTGTCTTACTTCAAACCGGCTGGCAACCAGTGGCACTATTTCGCTGGCGCGAATAGCTTCCGACGGATCCGAGCTGTTCATCCTGTCCAGCGGCAAACGAGCGGCTTGCTGCTTGACGCGTCCATCCCGCATCCGCCGGTAACGTTCCGGAATAGCTCTCAAGAACACGTCAGCCAAATACAAGTGATCCCGTGGAAACTGCATCTGTGAAGGCCCGACGTATTCTTGCACAACAAACAGTCCACCAGGTTTGAGCGTCCCTTTGATTTGATCAAGAAGATGCTCCAGATGAAAAACATGATGTAGCGAAGCATGCGCGTAAACAGCGTCGTACTTCTCCTTCGGGAACTCCGCTGTGTTCAGATCAGCGACCTCGTACGTCAAACCCTTCAAGCGTTCCGCTTCGGCTGCTTTGGTTGCCGCTTCAATTGCGGCACTGGCAATGTCCATCCCATGAACATGCTGGCAATAATCGCGCCGGCGCAACAACCGCTCGATTGCTCCGAACCCGCAGCCGACTGACAGCACGTTAATTGGCTTCGTGAAACCGGCTAGGAGGCTCGCAGAGTGATCGATCCACTCGATTGCCGGATCTCCGGTCGCACGTCGGTTGACACTTTCTTTGACGCCTGGCACTTGGACCCACTGCGTTCCAGGCGCCTCGCTTTGTGGATCACTCCACGAAACAGCCACTTTCTTGGAAACGTCGCTCTTTAAGGTACTCATTAGGTAAACACGGTCAGCCGCGGGCCTGCCTGCGCCTGCATGCAAAAAGGTTTACATACCAGGACACATCGAGTTGAACATCCCGCGCATCTAAGGGAGCCAACCCAGAGGGTCTCACGACTGTAACATCCATGCCGAAACCCCGAAGCATCTCGATAAGTTCTTCCCAGTGAACGCCCGCCTGCTCCAACCCCGAAGGCCAAAATTCCAGCAAGAGATGGATATTCGGATTTTCCTGTAGCACGCGCGTTGCTCCCCGTAAGGCATGAAGTTCATATCCCTGGATATCCATTTTGATCAGGTCAACCTGTTGCCCGGATTCGAAGTAATCGTCTAGCGCTATGATATCGATGGGCACGGCATTACGCGGACCTTCCTTGGTGATGTAGGTCCGGTGATCGACGTTAAGCCTGTCTGAAAGGTAAAGCGTCGACTTGCCGGTGCGTTCTCCAACCGCGGCCCGGGACACACGCACATTCGCCAGCTTCCGTGTAGCAGATTGCAATCGCCTAAAATTTTCATGCGATGGCTCGAAGGAATGAACAACGCCAGTAGAGCCGACGCAGCGCGAGAGAAACTGCGAATAGATACCAATGTTCGCGCCTGCATCCACCGTCACAGCCCCTGCGAATAAGATTGTCCTCAGCAGGTGCCGCTCTGCACGGTCAGTGTAAGTCTTGAAAGCGCGATAAAGCACATGGTAAATTGGGAAAGACCGCTGGTAGGCCTTATTGCCAACGCTACGAAGAAGCGAAACTACCGGCATTTACAGTCGCGTCAGAGTTACCGTAAAGAAAGCGGCACACACCCGCGGAAAACAACGGCTAAGAGCGAGGTCTACGGGCAATAAGGTGCGATAAAACAAATGTGGAACCGGCAGCTTTTGCGATATTCCACCAGTCGCCATGTAAGATAGAGCGCTGAAGGGCCGAGCGGAGAAATTCGCAACATCAAAGCTCTTTTTTAGGCGATCGAGCCAATCGGGTCTGCGAAAAAACATTAGCCAAGGCGCTGCTTGATTGGCGGAGCTTAGAGGCCCTTGCACCTCCATCAGTTCGGGCTTAGAAATCTCGAAATCGACGGGTTCGTGGTGCAGATGCTTCCAAATGGGAGTCGATAGCAATGAAAAAAAGGGTTCGGTAGCGATTACTTTGCCACCATGTTTTAGCTTGTCGGCCGCGGCATTAAGAAACGCAATTGGGTTTCTCAGATGATGCAGTACGTTAGTGAGCGTAATCACATCTAGGCTGTTATCTTCTATTGCCCCCAACTTGTCGATCTCATGACAGTCAAAGATAAGATCGAGATAATCAAGGTCGAGAATATCGCTGGTAATGATGTTCGGATAGAACCGCTTTAACGGTGAGGTACCGCTACCGATCTCGAGAATCGAAAGCTTGGCGAGATCTGGAAGATCCTTGAACTGATCGCGGTACAGTTCGCGGTACCATAAAAGCAGATTGCGATTAGCTTGAAGCCTAGAGCGATTGCGCAAGGTCTTATCGCGATCCCGTATCTGTTGCTCCGTCTCAAAGGGCATATTACTGGTCGCCAATTAGAGTGCGTGTGCACCATTCAGTAGCCGAGCGTTAGCTTCAAGAATCCGTACCAGCACATTTTTAACATGATAAGTCCGTTACGAAAAACCTTCGTCATCTTGGTAGAACCGTAAATGCGCTCTTGATAATGCACCGGCAAATCCAGGATCTTAAGGTTCAGCTTTGCTGCGCCAAACAAAAGCTCATAGTCGCCCCAACGATCTTCAGTCCCCCAGCTCCCCAGCATCGGCCTGATCCGCTCCCAATCACTTCGCCACAACACTTTCGTTCCGCAAAGAGTATCTTTAACACGTTGACCAAGGAGATAAGTGAAAGCGACACTGAAGAACTTATTGCCCAACATGTTCGCCGTATTCATTGCTCCTTTCGGCACCGGATAGACCAAGCGCGAGCCGTTCACGAATTCTGCCTGTCCAGATGCAATCACTTCGAGAAAGTAAACTAATTGCTCGGGCATCGTAGTGAGGTCAGCGTCTAGAATCATAAGGATATCGCCGGTCGCCGCATTGAAGCCGGTCCAGACGTTTTTCGATTTGCAAATACCCGGCCCTTTCTCGAGGCGAATCTGCTTCTGCGGGTAACCAGTACGCATTCGCATAACTTCTTCGGCAGTGCCGTCGCTCGACTGGTCATCGCAGAAAATCATTTCAGTTTCCCTTCCCAGCTGTGGCATGCGGCAAACCGTGTCCTGCACGTTTCCTCTCTCGTTTTTGCAGGGAATGATCACCGATACGGACAGCTCTTCTTTGGGAATTGAAGGAGCCAGCATTCTGGCAACCACTACTTGTGTCATGCATAGTCTGTTCAAGAATGGAAGGCGCGCACAAAATCGATTTAGAAAAGTCGATAGCAAAGGCACGTACTTGGGCAACAGCACAATTCGGTGCGTCTCAAGCGCTTCAAAATCGGCGAGTTTCAGCAGATTTCGAATGTCAGCGGTGGACAGCCAGTTCTGTTCGGCGCGAGGGACCTTCATTCCAAGCCACTCCGCAAAAGTGACCAACGGCTCCCAGAGATGGTTATACGTCGCGATCAGCAAACGCGTGTGTCGCAGGCAAAGGGGCCTTAAATTGCGCAACGCTTGAAGCACATCCACGGTATCGCCGATGTCATTGAAGAGGATGTAATCGAATTTCTGCCCCGGCATGAAAGCCTGTTGGAACTCTTCCTTGTCCGGGAAGGCGACTGCGAAGTCGAAGCCTGGATGGCGTTGCTTTGCGATTTCCACAATCTCGGGGCAGATGTCAATGCCTTTGCCTTCGCTTGGCCGGACGACGGCTAAAAGGTTACCAATACCACAACGAACTGATAAGACCCTTTTCTGTGGCTCGACCAGAAATCGAAGCAGACGACTTACCAGTCCATAATAGTATCTGTTCCTCTTAATCCAGCTCTCTCGCCGGAGAGCAATTCTGGCCAAGAGGCTGCGTGTACGTTCGCGCCTTTTTTCCAAGGCAGCCGGTCCCCAGAAGTCTGTGCTAGTCCGACGCTCTTTTACTGCAACCGACATTATGAATTGACTTGTACGTTAAACCTTGGGGATATCGACCAGGGAACATCGGACTAAAACGCAGCGGAATGCCATCATAAATTGATCCCGGACGATCCCAAAAGAAAAGGATCATCGTGGCAGTGCCTAATGCAAACCAATAAAGGGCTTTCAATGGCATTGCTTAGGTTTTGCATACGGGCGCTCCTTGGCAAGATTTGCCGACGCTTTACGAGCTTATCAGATTGTATTGGCGCTTTCAAGGTTGGAGCAAAGCCAGCCCGATCGGAGTCGTGTTGCGATCTCATTTTTCTCCTGCCAATCTTGTATTGCTTTGGAAAGGCAAACTGGTATGAAAAAATCAATATCGGCCATTCGGCTTGGCGATTTCTAAAATGACAGACGAGGACAAGCTAAAACAATACAACCCGGAACCAGGAATCTCTTCATCCTTTAGACGAACTTTCCGCCAGCGCGCGCACGGCATCGCGACAGGTGTTGGTGTCCTTTGCTTTGTTCTGTCGCTTTTCTTTTACTATGACACGGTTCTTCGGGTGCAGTTGAAGCAGACAAGCTTCCTTGATCTTGATCCTTATCCAGATGCCGTAGAATATTTCGCGCTGGCCAACTCAATCCTGAAGGAAGGCGCACCCACCATCCGGATCGGTTATGACAAATTGCCCTCCCGCTACCCTCCTGGATACTCGCTCTTAATGATTCCTTGGCTGAGGTTTTCGCCGCATAACGGAATTTTCGCTCCCTTCAGAACAAATCAAACGATCGGCCTCCTGTTGTTAACAGGCAGCTTTCTATTTTATTTGACCATTCGAAGACCGCTGGCCGGAGGATTGGCAGCCTTGTTGTTGGCAACTCAACCAGCATTCATTAGCTTCAGCCGCTCATCTATAAGTGACCTCAGCGGTGCGGCTGTCGCAGTGCTCTCCTTTGCTCTAGTCTACCTGGGACTCGCTTGGCACCGCCGTTGGCCGATTTACTGTGCAGCCATTGTTCTGGGCCTGTCTCTGTGTATACGGTCACAGTTACTGTTCATGGCTCCGTTGTTACTCGCCATGGCTTTGTTTCCCTCCAACGGTTCCTGGCTCAAATGGCTCAGCCATTGCTGCCTTGTCCTTGTAGTATTCGCGGCATCCTCGGCTCCATATTTCATTTTTAACACGTTAGAATTTGGGCATCCATTAAAGACCGGTTATGATTTCTGGGTGCCCGGATGGACCGAGAGGCACCAATTCTTTTCGTTACAAAATGTGCCTCCGCAGATCAGAATGATCTGGTCCGAGGTTGCTGCCAACTGGGATCAATTTCGAGTCGCGAATCTATTCGGCACCGGAACTTATGTGGTTCCGGCTTTCATTTGTCTTTCTGCCCTCGGTCTCCCCTTTGTCAGGATGACGGCATTTGCGTTTAGCGCCTTTCTGGCAGGAGGTATCTACCTTATCGCAACAGTGAGCTATTTCTACGTAGATGCGAGGTTATACTTGCCTATCTTTTTTCTTCTGGTTGCGCTTGCCGTTTTGCCCGCCGAGTGGGCAGTGTTACAGGCCCTCAAGCTGCGCTTCTCGGTATCAATGATTGGAGTGTTAATTATTTTCCTCCTCACGTGCATTGGATATCCATCACAGTCAGGCTTTGAACCGAAGAGGAATCGATCCCAAGCCTGGGACGCGCTCCATTATGGGAGCGGCAAGCAGAGGTCCCCTCGATATGAGGCCCAAGAGCAATTCCGCCGCTCCTTCCGGAATGCTCCTGGTATTGTTTTGTCCGATATCGACCCTCCGTACTTAAACGTGCTGTTGCCGAAGCCTTTCGTGGCGGCGCCAATCGACGATCAGCATAACTACTGTTACAGCCGGCTGTGGCACTACGGGAAAGCCGAAGCGGTACGGTTAGTCCAAAGTGCCGTCGGCCAGGCGATTCCTGTGTACGCTCTGCTTCTCCCCTCCAAACATATTGATCAGGAGGTTCAACGTTTGCCATCGATAGAGGGTTATACTTGGAGGCGGAGCGAGAAATCCGGTACGAAAGCTATAATCATGACATTAACAAAGAGTGTTTCCGATCAACTCTGATCCCAATTTCGGACCGGTGAGAACAATAGCCCGATGACTCTGTCCGTTGTAATTCCTTGTTATAATGAGCGCGGGACCATTGAGGCCTTGGTTGAAGCGGTTCGCAAAGCTCCGGTCGAGAAAGTCGAAATTATCATCGTTGACGATGGATCGACTGACGGAACGAGAGAAATCCTGCAGGCGAAGCCTGGCGAGTGGGTTGATAAGATCATTCTGCAGGAACGCAATTTCGGCAAGGGAGCGGCATTGCACGCGGGTTTTCAGGCAGCTACGGGCGACCTGGTCATTGTTCAAGATGCGGATCTGGAGTACGACCCCAAAGAGTATCCTATCCTCATAGCCCCGATTCTGGAGGATCGCGCTGACGTGGTGTTCGGCTCCCGGTTCGCCGGCGGCCGGGCGCATCGTGTAGTTTACTTCTGGCACATGGTGGGGAATCGGTTTCTCACACTGTTTTCGAACATGCTTACCAATTTGAACCTCACCGACATCGAGAGTTGTTACAAAGTTTTTCGACGCGAACTCTTAGATGGCCTAACGATCGAGGAGAAACGCTTCGGCGTCGAACCTGAACTCGTCGCGAAAATTGCGCGAACGGGAGCGCGGATCTACGAGGTCGGCATCTCCTATTACGGCCGGACCTATGCTCAGGGAAAGAAAATCGGCTGGAAAGATGGGGTTGCTGCGATTTATGCAATCGTGAAATATAACCTCTTTCCTGGATAGGGATCACGTGGAGAAGGAGACAAGGAGCGGTCTGGTTGTTCTCACCTTGCTTTTGATGGTAGGTCTTTCCGCTTACCTTCGTCTTTCGGGAATAACCTGGGGGATGAACAGCGGGTACGGTCATTATCTTAACTTTCAACCGGATGAATACATCAGCATTCGGGGAATGTTACCGATTAAGCCTCTCGCTGGGCAGCTGCGCGCCCCCGATGCGTACTTTGAAGGCACATTCAACTACTATCTTTGGGCTGTTCCTGAAACGATTCGTGAACTATTCCGAGCCGGGCGCCCAATGCCGGAGGAGAATGCGCGATCGGACAAAGCTAAATTTATTCTGCTTTGTGGTCGCCTAATGACGGTGGCCTTCGATCTCGCGACCCTGATTCTTCTTTTTGCAGTTATCACTGAAATGACCGGCCGACATGCAGGCGCCCTTTTCGGTGCGTTTCTCTATGGCATTGTCCCGATGCAAGTAATCTATTCGCATTTTATGCGGACCCATGTTCTCAGCAATTTGCTCCTCGTGGTTGTCATTTGGTTGTCGTTTAAGACACTGCAACACCGTCGCTGGTGGCTTTTTGTTACTACCGGACTCGTTGCGGGATTGGCAGCTGCGACCAGATACCCGATGGGAATTATTCTTACCATCCCCTGCCTTTTGTTCTTATTCCAGAACGACTGTACGAATGCTCCATGGCCACGTCGCCTACGCAATGTGATTGGCGATCTTTTGTCAGGACCGCTTTGGCTGCTCCTGAGTGGCTTTGTTATAGGAGTGCTTTTAGGTGAGCCAACGTTATTGGTGGATTTCCGGAAAGTTGTTGCTGAGATTGCGTTCCAAAGATCCCATTATGGGCCTCCGCCAGGAGCTCAAAATCCCTTCGATCTAGCTCCAGTATGGAAATATTTTTCTGTGTTAATCCCGTACGCAACCTATCCGTGCGTCTGGTTACTACTTTATTTCTCGGCACTCTACGTGATCTTCCGCCGTTCTTTCCATCCTATCATCATTCCCCTCTGGCTCTTCGTCGCCTTGTATTCATATCCGATGGCAAAGAGTTACATCAACACCTTTGCCCGACAGGTGATGATACTGTTGCCCGTGTTTTGTATTTTCGCGGGTTTGGCGTTCGGAGACATTCTCCCAAAACTTCTTAAACGACGTCTGCTATTTGCTCTTGTCATGAGTTTAATTGCTTTGCTGGTCATTCCCACGATCCTGTTTGACTTTGCTTACGACCGCGCCATGCGACGGCGAGATGTTCGTCAGATGCTTCGCGCCGATATGCAACAATTGATTACGGACCGCTCCTCGACCAGTATTGCTGTGAGCGAAAGCGGCTGCTACTTCTACACTGCCATGCCAGCGGTTTTTCCACTGAAGAGCGACAACGTGGCGGTGCGACTCCAAAGTTCCTTAACAGAGCCAGCGGATTTCTTTGTGATGGGATTTGAATGGCCGCTCCGCGAGAATTGGCGCAGGCTTATAATTCGCAGGGTAGAAAGCGGCGGAGTGTTCGGTTTTGTGAGAGCGTACAGCCGCGCGCCCAGCATTTTCGGGAGGAGGCTGGATCTTTCAAACTTTCCTCCCGATATGACCTATCCCTTCCCAACAATTTTGCTTTTCCGTAACGTGTCGGAGCCATGAGATTCTTGGGAGACAATTGCCGAAGCCACCCTGCGTGCGAGACTTAAGCGGATCGTAGGCGAAAAATACAATCAAAGGTCAATCAAAAAGATGGTTTCCCAAGCTGGTGTCACATCGACCTCAAAGTGACGGTGGCGATTGTGTTCTCCGCAGCCAACCGCAAACCGTCCGAGACATTTTGCAAATAAAATGTCGTGCCGTCCCGGACCCATTGACCGGTGGGTTGAGAATGACGACCAGGTCCCTTTCTGGCAAAGAGCAGACCGTCAGGGGCATGGACGCGGACTTCAACCTTTCTGGTGCGATGAGCTATCCATGAGATCGTAGTCTCTCCAATGCCCCGTAAATCGGCCCGGAAGGGATTTGGTTCAGCGGTAATGAGCCCGATGGGCGCAGGTTCGACAAAAAGTGCTTCCAAATCATCAGTAGGCAATACCGAAGGCGCCGGCGGCAGCACATTGTGTGTCTGCCTTGGAACTAGGTTCTCGGTCTTTTCGCAAACCATGTACACATGGTACGATGGGAGGACTTTTGTATCGATTAAGAAGTTATCGAGCGCAATCAGTGCCTTTATGAGCGGCATAATTTCAGCGTCCTCCTCTTTGAAGTTACCGGCAATTTCATTGAATATTAACAGCAGCAATGTTCCACCAACATAGCGGAAATGCCTCACCTCAAATCGGCTCGCGACTAACGGTACGATCTCGCTGGCACGTATACTTTCGGAAGGATCTGAACTTTTCATTTGATCGAGTGACAATCGAAGAGCTTCCTTTTTCAAGCACTTGAGGCCTCGCATTCTGCGGTAATGCTCTGGAATCGCATTGAGAAAAACGTCAGCCAACTCGAGATCGCGTCGTGGGAACTGCATTTGCGATGGCCCGATGTACTCGTAAACCACAAACAAACCACCTGGTTTTAATGTTTGCCTGGTCTGATCAAGAAGGTGCTCGAGGTGAAAAACATGATGTAAAGCCGCGTGCGCATAGACGACGTCATATGTCTTGTTCGGGAATGTCGCTGCGTTCAGATCAGCGACTTCGTATGTCAGACCGTCTAGTCCCTCGTCCTGCGCTGCTTTCCTTGCTCCTTCAACTGCCCCCTGCGCAACGTCCACCCCATGAACGAACTGACAATAATTGTGACGGCGCAAAACTCGCTCAATGACACCGAATCCACATCCAAGCGACAACGCTTTGACCGGCTTTGGAAAGTGACCTAAGAGACCTGCCGAATGGGTGATCCAATCCACCTCCGGGTCTCCCGTAGCACGGCGGTTCATATTCTCCACGACGCCTGGGACTTGGACCCATTGTGTTTCGGGAGCCTCGCTTTCAGGGTCACTCCACCATTTAGCCGCTTTCTCTATAGCATCATTCATGCGACACAATTCTTAGGCGTAGCAGATCCCAAAGCGTGGTAGGAACATTAATCGCATTGGAACGAGACACTGCGTTGAAATTCGTGGAATGCGAGTTACTGCGTCGTTCTTACAACGGCCACTTTCGCTAGCAGTTCCGTGTGATCTGAATCGTAGAGGCGAAACTCGTAGATGGAGCCTGTCTCAATCCAATGGGCCGAAGCGGAACCGCGGCGGCCGTCTGCAAAGAGCAGTTCGCGCCCGCCATTCACGGAGACATAAACCTTTCCGATGCTCCCATCAGCGGTGTCCCAGGAAACTGTGGTTTTGCCTTGTCCCTCGCCAGCCGGCGCGGGATTCGGGGTGGCGGCTAAGACGGGTGGCCGTTTTTCCAGCAGGCAAAACGCGCGTTCGTCTCTTTCACGATCTGCCGGAGTAGAGCTCGTGGTGTCGCCAATCGTAAGATACGAGAGCAGGTTCCATCCTGTGCGATCGATCAATCTCTTTAAACCTTGATCTGAGAAGATCCAGAAGTTCGTATCATCATCGTTGCATTCTTGTGGTCCTAGCAGATACGCTACGGGGTACGCTGCCAGAGGCGAACCATCCGCTGTCTGTTTGGCAATACGCGTGCTCAAAAAGCAATATGTCGTGAGTCGCGCCAACCGTTCCAAGACAAAGAAGGGGTTCTTTAAATGATAGAGCGTTCCCAGGAAAAAAATTACATCGTACTTTTGCCCAACGAGTGCGAATTGGGAATCCAAATCGATTGATCGGATCGCGATGGACGAGTTTAGGGCTTCTTTGAGAGTTCGTGCGCCCTCCAAACGATTGAAGTTCGTGTACTCGTTATCGATCGCCTCCACTGACAGGCCGGTTTTCTCGAGTAAAAAAGCTAAATCCCCATCAGCGGCTCCAATGTCCGCCACTTTTCCACGCGTCCCTCGGCAGAGCTCCAAAAGATTAACCTGTGCCATGGAGCTGAGCTCTTCCAAGACTGGGACATTGGGTAAAGTTGAGTAGGGATACCAGAACGACTTGGGACGATGCGCCAATTTGATTTCCCAAAGATTTTGCTCGGTCGCAATTGCCAGTTCGCGGAGAGACAATGTCATACGGTTCCTACTCGACGCGCTTCGATTGTTCAGTGCGTTCCCAACAGAGGAGCCTGTGGCGCTTTCTGTGCTCCGGTTCTCCGGCCGATTTGCAAGGCTCGTTGGTACTGGCTTTCCAGAGTAGCGGTGTATTGGGTCCGTTGCGCAAATGCGTTCTCGATTTCATCGAGCGTAGTGGACGAAGCCTCGGCTGGCTGTGGAGTTGCCTCGAGATGTGCACTCAACTGCGTTGCCTCTTCGACTAGCACTGGATCAGTAGCCTCATCGTCTGTTTTGAAATCGGCTGGTACATTGGAACTGTTGATACGTTGCGCGAGCGGCTGAAGACATCTGCCTGTATAAGGTTCTCCGAGAAATTCGAGCAATGAGCGCATCATGGATTCCGGATTGTCGATTAAATCCGAGTACCGAACGCGCCGGACGACTTTCGGGCCGTAGGCGCGCTCAGCCATCACGCAAGCGCTGACGGTTCGAATCCAGTATCGATACGCCTCCTCCTGGTTGGGCACCAACTTGGATCCCGCTACGCGATCGAAGTTGAGCATCGAACGCACGACTGCTTGAACGTCGCGGAACAAGTGGATAAACAAAGCCTGCGGGAAAAGCTTTTGCAGTCCACAGATGTGCAAAGAATACTCTGGCGTCCCATCAACCCAACGCGCTTTAGGTCCAGCCGATATGCTCGTGGCTTCGAGCCAACGAGCGTCAACCTGCGACGCTCCATCCCTGGACTTGCGTTTGCGTTCCAGATCCGCGCGATGTTGCACGATCAACTCGTTGATGCTCTGCCCCAGCGCCCCGAACAATTCATTTTCGCCAACATCCATCGCGCTCAATATCGAGTAATCACCGCGTGCTGCCCCGATCTGGTAGGCAACAGCGACATTGACCGAGAAGTCTCCCATCCAATTTGACTCCGGCACGGGAAACATATTCGGATGCTGACCCAAGCACCATGTGAGAATACTGGTTCCTGAACGCGGCGATCCCACGACGAAAATTGGTCTAGCTGGTTCAGATAGCATGGTTTTCTTCAGGCTTATTGTAACACTGTGTCAGCAGCATCCTTACTCTCGCGAGGTTTTCGACGCATCCAGAAACTGCCACCCTCCCATCGATCCAAGGCAGGAA
>Ga0306920_100009473_pt1 | contig 13006 bp, 8 predicted proteins | sample flu12Cox44000170_FD_204666 | JGI IMG/M metagenome (GOLD analysis project Ga0306920, IMG submission 204666) | Lab enrichment of tropical soil microbial communities from Luquillo Experimental Forest, Puerto Rico - flux4day.12C.oxic.44.000.170 (v2)... | ecosystem: Environmental > Terrestrial >...
CGCTTCGATCCTCAATGCCACGACGCCGCTCTTCACAGTCATCGTGGCGCATTTCTGCACCAGCGACGAGAAGATGACGGGTAACCGCCTCGCCGGCGTGCTCATCGGGTTTGTGGGCGTCGCGATGATGATCGGCCGCGAGGCCTTTGCGGGGCTCGGCGGCGACACGCTCGCCGAATTGGCATGCCTCGGCGCTGCGGTCAGCTATGCCTTCGCGAGCGTCTTCGGACGGCAGTTCAAGCGCATGGGGATCAACCCGTTGCTGACTGCGACCGGGCAGGTCACGGCTTCGGCCCTGATGCTCGCCCCGGTCGCGCTTCTCCTGGAGCATCCCTGGATGTTGCCGCTCCCGAGCCTCAAGGTCGTCGGCGCGATCCTTGGCATTGGCGCTTTGTCGACCGCGCTCGCCTATGTGCTCTATTTCCGCATCCTGGCGAGCGCCGGCGCCACGAATATCGCGCTCGTGACCTTCCTGGTCCCGGTCAGCGCCGTGATCCTCGGCACGCTCGCCCTCGGTGAGGCGCTGGTCGGGACCCAACTTGTCGGCATGGCGATCATTGGCGTCGGACTTGCGGCGATCGACGGGCGCCTGCTGCGCCTCCTCTTCACCTCTCCCCTTGCGGGAGATGTTGGAGACCGTAGCGGAGCGAAGGACTCCGGGTGAGGAGGGCAACGCCTGCGCTGGGAGGCGCGCTGAGGCCCGATACGCGCGAAGCATGGCGAAATGGGCATCGCCGCGAATCCCACGATGGCGGCGCTGCCTCTCTCACCCGGTTTGGCACGCTGCGCGCGCCAAACCGACCTCTCCCGCCAGGGGAGCGGTGAGAGGCCGGCCTATAGGGGGACTCAGCGGAAGCTGACGCTCACGATCTCGTAGGATTTGCCGCCGCCTGGCGTGTGGACCTCGACCGTGTCGCCGACCGTCTTGCCGATGAGGGCGCGCGCGATCGGCGAGGCGATCGACACCTTGCCCGAGCGCACATCCGCCTCGATCTCTCCGACGAGCTGATAGGTCTTGGTCTGCTCGGTGTCCTCGTCCAGCAATTTGACGGTTGCGCCGAATTTCACGATCTTGCCGGTTAATTTCGAGATGTCGATGATATCGGCACGCCCGATCAGGGATTCGAGCTCGAGAATGCGTCCTTCATTATGCGACTGCGCTTCTTTGGCCGAATGATACTCGGCATTCTCGGACAGATCGCCAAGCGAGCGCGCCTCGGAGATCGCCTGGATGATTCGCGGGCGCTCTTCCTGCTGACGCGTTTTCAGCTCGGCTTCCAAAGCGACATAACCTCCATGGGTCATCGGCACCTTGTCCATGACTGCCTAGTCCTTTCAGCACAACTTGCCGCTCCCCGACTTGGGGGACCGCTTCTTTTCGTGTCCAGAAACGCGCTGCCGGGGCAAATAACACCTACAGGCCGCGGACATAATCCTGCAGCGCGCGCACGCCGAGATCGCCGCTGATGAATGCTCTCACCCCTCTAGCAGCGGCGACCGCACCTGCTAGGGTGGTATAATAGGGCACTTTATGCAAGAGGGCGGCCCGTCGCAGCGAACGGGAATCGCCCAGCGCCTGGGCACCCTCGGTTGTGTTGAAGACGAGCTGCACGTCGCCATTCTTGATGGCGTCGACCACATGCGGGCGCCCTTCCAGCACTTTGTTCACTCTCTGCGCCGGAACGCCTTCGGCTTCCAGGAAACGCTGCGTGCCCCCAGTTGCCAGAATTTTGAAGCCGAGCTGGTGCAGGAGCTGCATGGTCGGAACGATCCGCGCCTTGTCGGCATCGCGCACCGATACGAAAACCGTGCCCGAACGCGGCACTTTCGAGCCCGCGCCGAGCTGGCTCTTGGCAAAAGCCGCGTCGAAATCGGCGTCGAGGCCGATCACTTCGCCGGTCGAGCGCATTTCGGGGCCGAGCAGCACGTCGACGCCCGGGAAGCGTGCGAAGGGGAACACCGATTCCTTCACGCCGACATGATCGAGCCGCTTCTGCGCAATGTCGAAGGAGGCGAGGCTCTCGCCCGCCATCACCCGCGCCGCGATCTTGGCGACCGCGATGCCCGTCACCTTGGCGACGAAGGGCACGGTGCGCGAGGCGCGCGGATTGACCTCGAGCACATAGATGACCCCGTCCTGGATGGCATATTGCACGTTCATTAGGCCGCCCACATCGAGGGCGAGAGCGAGCTTCTTCGTCTGGGCCTCGAGCTCGGTGACGGTCGCGGGATCCAGCGAATAGGGCGGCAGCGAGCAGGCCGAATCTCCCGAATGGATGCCGGCCTCCTCGATATGCTCCATGATTCCAGCAACATAAGTCGTCTTGCCGTCGGCCAGGCAGTCGACATCGACCTCGATCGCATCCGACAAATAGCGGTCGAACAGGAGCGGGTTCTTGCCGAGCAGCGTATTGATCTGCCCTGTCTTGTCGTTGGGGTAGCGTGCTTTGATCTCCTCGGGCACGAGGCCGGGCAAGGCGCCGAGCAGATAGTCGTCGAAGGTGCGCTGGTCGTGGATGATCGCCATGGCGCGACCGCCCAGCACATAGGAAGGGCGCACCACGAGCGGGAAGCCGAGATCGGCGCTGACGAGCCGGCTCTGCTCCACCGAATAGGCGATGCCGTTCTTCGGCTGCTTCAGGCCGAGCTTGTCGAGTAGCCGCTTGAAGCGATCGCGATCCTCGGCGAGGTCGATGGCGTCGGGCGAGGTGCCGAGGATCGGCACGCCGGCCTCCTCCAGCGGCTTTGCGAGCTTTAGCGGCGTCTGTCCGCCGAATTGCACGATGACCCCGTGCAGCGTGCCATTGCGGCGCTCGGTGTCGATGATCTCGAGCACGTCCTCGGCGGTCAGCGGCTCGAAATAGAGCCGGTCCGAGGTGTCGTAATCAGTCGACACGGTCTCGGGGTTGCAATTGATCATGATGGTCTCGAAGCCCGCATCCTTCAGCGCGAAGGCCGCGTGGCAGCAGCAATAGTCAAACTCGATGCCCTGCCCGATGCGGTTGGGGCCACCCCCGAGGATGACGACCTTGCGCCTGTCGGAGGGGCGCGCCTCGTCGCGCGCCTCGCCCGCGAAGGGGGGCGCATAGCAGGAATACATATATGCGGTGGGTGAGGCGAATTCGGCCGCGCAAGTGTCGATGCGCTTAAACACCGGCCGCACGCCGAGCCCATGGCGCGCCTTCTTGGCTTCGGCTTCGCCGCAGCCCGCGAGCACGGCGAGCCTCGCATCCGAGAAGCCCATGGCCTTCAGGCTGCGGAAGGCGCCGGATGTCGTCGGCAGGCCATGCGCCTTGACGCGCGCCTCGGTCGTCACGATCTCGCCGATCCGCGCTAGGAACCAGGGATCGATGCGGCAGGCCTCGAAGATCTCGCTCTCGCTCATGCCGAGCCGAATTGCCTGGGCGACCTTGAGCAGCCGGTCGGGCGTCGGCGTGCCGATGGCGGCGCGGATGGCGTTGTGGTCATCGCCGAGGCCGAGCCCCGCAATCTCGATCTCGTCGAGCCCGGTGAGCCCGGTCTCGAGTGAGCGCAGCGCCTTTTGCAGCGATTCCGCGAAGGAGCGGCCGACCGCCATCGCTTCGCCGACCGATTTCATCGAGGTGGTCAGCACCGGATCGGCGCCGGGGAACTTCTCGAAGGTGAAGCGCGGGATCTTGGTGACGACGTAGTCGATGGTCGGCTCGAAGGAGGCGGGCGTCGCCCCGCCCGTGATGTCGTTCTCGATCTCGTCGAGCGTGTAGCCAACCGCGAGCTTCGCTGCGACCTTGGCGATCGGGAAGCCGGTGGCCTTCGAGGCGAGCGCCGAGGAGCGCGAGACGCGCGGATTCATCTCGATGATGATCATGCGCCCGCTCGACGGGTCGATGGCGAACTGCACATTCGAGCCGCCCGTGTCGACGCCGATCTCGCGCAGAACCGCGATCGAGGCGTCGCGCATCCGCTGATATTCCTTGTCGGTCAGGGTCAACGCCGGCGCGACCGTGATCGAATCGCCCGTGTGCACGCCCATCGGATCGACATTCTCGATCGAGCAGACGATGATGCAGTTATCCGCCCGGTCGCGGACCACCTCCATCTCGAATTCCTTCCAGCCGGCGACGCTCTCCTCGACCAGCACCTCGTTCGTCGGCGAAGCGTCGATGCCGCGCTCCATGGCGCCGAAGAATTCCTCGCGGTTATAGGCGACGCCGCCGCCCGTGCCGCCGAGCGTGTAGGAGGGGCGGATCACCGCCGGCAGGCCGACATAGTCGAGGGTCTGCATCGCATGCGCATACGCGTCCGGCGACAACTCCATCACCGGCTCGTTGTTGCCGTCATAGACGGGCTTGCCGTTCGCGTCCTTCTTCTGGCGCAGGCTGCCTTTGAGCGTGCGGCCGCGGGGCACGTCGAGGCCGATCTTGATCATCGCTTGGCGGAAGAGCTCGCGGTCCTCGGCCTTGTCGATCGCATCCGCCGAGGCGCCGATCAGCTCGACGTCGAACTGGCCGAGCACGCCCATGCGCTTGAGCGACAAGGCGCAGTTGAGCGCCGTCTGGCCGCCCATGGTCGGTAGGAGCGCGAAGCCGCCCGGCATTACATGACGCTCGGCCTCGATGATCTTGGCGACGATCTGCGGCGTGATCGGCTCGACATAGGTCCGGTCGGCGAGATCGGGATCGGTCATGATCGTTGCCGGATTGGAATTGACCAGCACGATCCGATAGCCCTCGGCTCGCAGCGCCTTGCAGGCCTGGGTGCCCGAATAGTCAAACTCGCAAGCCTGGCCGATCACGATCGGGCCGGCTCCGATGATCAAAATCGTCGAAATATCAGTGCGTTTGGGCATGGGCTACCAAGATCTCAGCGGCTGCGAGATATCCGCAGCCGGATATGCGGTCGGGCGCGAGCGTGCCAATCCGTCCGGCGGGGCCGTTGCGGCACACATCACGCAATTCAGGGCTGGCGCGGCTCTATAGCGGGGTTACCCGCAAAGGGGAAGCTTTGAATCTGCTGGGCTTTGTGCCTCGTCCCCAGGCACGGGTGCCGCCGCGAGCGGTATCCCGGATCAAGTCTTGGCACTCAACCCCTTGACGAGGCCGTCGCTCAGCGCGGCGAGGAGCGCGAGCACGGTGCGGTTCGACGGCACCGCGATGCCGTGGGCGTCGGCAGCCCTGACCACGGCCCCCGTCAGATAGTCGTGCTCGAGCGGGCGCCGCGCTAGTCTGTCATAGAGCATGGAGCTGCCACCGGCGGGGCTGTAGCCCGAGAGCTCGCGCAACGTCCGTTGCGCCTGGTCCTCAGCGAGCTTCGCGCCGCAGGCGCGACCGACCGCGACCGCCTCCTCGAGGAGGGTGAGCGCAAGCGCCCGGGCGCCCGCATCGGTGAAGACCTCCATGCGCCGCAAGGTCAATGCGGTCAGCGGATTGGCCGCGAGGTTGCCGAGAAGCTTCGCCCAGGAGGCGGTGAGGAAATCCTCGTCCTCCTTCACGGCGACGGGGCTTCCGGCGAACAGCGCCGCGATCTTCGCGCCCGCCTCTCCCTTCGGCACAACGAGGGCTGATCCCGTATGGTGGCGCACATGGCCGGGGCCGACCCGCTCGGCGCCCGCATAAGCGAGCGCCGGCAGGATCGTCGCGCCCCCAGCGTATGGCATGACACGCGCCGCGTGCTCAATGCCGTTCTGCACGACGACGAGAATGGTGCCTTGCCGGCAAAGCGCCACGAGCCAGGGCGCTGCGCCTGGCGTGTCCTGCGCCTTGGTGGTCAGGAGCACGATGTCGGCCGGGCCCACTCGCGACGGCTCGGTCGCGATCGCCAGCGGCACGCGATGCGTCGCGCCGCCGCTCTCGAGGATCAACTCCTCGATCGGGCTGCGCACGCACAATGTCGGCCTTCGTCCAGCGAGCGACAGATGCGCCGCGAGGAAGCCCCCGATGGCGCCGCCGCCGATGATGGCGATCGTCGGATCTGGGGAGGATGGGGTCATGAGGCACCAGTGAACGATTCCGCCGGCTTTGGGAAGGCAGGGATCTGAGCCACCCTGGGACCGCAACCGTCTCGGTCGCCTTGCCTGGAGCCGGGCGGAGGCTCGAAGCAAGGGCGGGCGTACGCCCGCGGTCCCAGCGTGGTCGTGGTCCCGGCGTGGTCTCTCTCGAGGCTTGGCAAGCGGCGTGCTTATCGTCTAGCAACTCGCATGCCGGTCGGGCGGGTTTCGATGCTGCCCGCGCGGACACCTCGTCGATGATCCAATGGAAGGGCTGAATGGGCGTATTTCTGGTGAGGCGGCTCGCGACGCTCGTCGCAACCCTCCTCGGCGCCTCGGTCGTGATCTTCCTGGTGCTCGAGATCCTGCCCGGCAACGCGGCACTGACGCTCCTCGGCGCCGATGCCAGCCCCGACGCGGTCGCTGCTCTCACCCGCAAGCTCGGCCTCGATCAGCCGGCTTTGACCCGCTATCTCGAATGGATCGGCGGCCTGTTGAGCGGCAATCTCGGCGTGAGCTACGCCTATAGCACTCCGGTCTCCGATCTGATCCGCGGCGGCCTCGCCATCAGCCTGCCGCTCGCCGTGATGTCGATGCTGTTGACCGTCGCGATCGCGCTGTCGCTCGGTGTGTTCGCCGCAGCGCGCCACAACACGCTCGCGGATACCGGGCTGATGGGGGTGAGCCAGATCGGCATCGCCATCCCGAATTTCTGGTTCGCGATCCTCCTCATCCTGCTCTTCGCGGTGCAGCTCCATTGGTTCGCCGCGGGCGGCTTCCCCGGCTGGGCCGATGGTCCGCTGCCCGCCTTGAGGGCGCTCGTGCTGCCGGCACTCGCGCTCGCCGTGGTGCAGGCCGCGATTCTGGCGCGCGTCACGCGCTCCTCGATCATCGAGGTGATGCGCGAGGATTTCGTGCGCACCGCGCGCGCCAAGGGGCTGACGAAGCGCCAGGCGCTGTGGCGCCATGTGCTGCGCAACGCCATGATCCCGGTGATCACCATCATGGGGTTGCAATTCGCGAACCTCATCGCGGGCACCGTGGTCATCGAGAATGTCTTCTACCTCCCGGGCCTCGGACGCCTGATCTTCCAGGCGATCAACAACCGCGACACGATCGTGGTGCGCGATTGCGTCATGCTGCTCGCGGCGCTCGTGGTCGCGGTGAATTTCGTGGTCGATCTCGTCTATGTGGTGATCGACCCGCGGCTGAAGGCGAGCGAGCTGTGAGCGCCGCAAGCCTGCTGCAGGCGCGCGCCTTGCGCCATCCGAGCTTCGTCGCGGGCCTCGTCCTCGTCCTGCTCCTCATCGCGATGGCGGCCCTGTCGCTCGTCTGGACGCCATGGCCAGCTGGCGAGATGGACATCCCCCATAAGCTGGCTCTGCCATCGGCCGCCCATTGGTTCGGCACGGATTCGCTCGGCCGCGACGTCGCCTCGCTGATCATGGCGGGCGCCCGCAACTCGATCCTGGTCGGGGTGATCGCGGTCGCGATCGGCCTCATCGTCGGCAGCGCCGTCGGCCTCACCGCGGCCGCCGCCAAAGGCTGGGTCGAGGAACTCGCCATGCGACTTTCCGATTTCACCTTCGCGTTCCCGGCCATCCTCTCGGCCATCATGTTGACCGCGCTCTTTGGGCCGGGCATCGTCAACTCGATCATCGCGATCGGCATCTTCAACATTCCGGTTTTCGCGCGCGTCACGCGCGCCTCCGCGAATGCGGTGTGGACGCGCGAATACATCCTGGCCGCGAGGGTCGCCGGCAAGAACCGCCTCCAGATCACGCTCGAGCATGTGCTGCCCAACATCCTCGCCGTGATCATCGTGCAGGCGACTATACAGTTTGCGACGGCGATCCTGGCGGAAGCTGCGCTCTCCTATCTCGGCCTCGGCACGCAGCCGCCCCAGCCCTCCTGGGGCCGCATGCTGAACGAGGCGCAGCTCCTGATGTTCCAGGCGCCGCGGCTCGCCATCTATCCGGGTGTCGCAATCGCGCTCTCGGTGCTCGGCCTCAACCTCCTCGGCGACGGGCTGCGCGATCTCCTCGATCCGCGCCTCGCGCGCCGACGCTAGCGCGCGACAAGAACCCCATGAACCTCATCACCAGCCATGCCGCTCCTTGAAGTCGACAACCTGACGGTGACGCTCGCCACCGGGCGCGGGCCGGCGCGGGCTGTGCGCGGCGTGAGCTTCAGCCTCGATCGCGGCGAGACGCTCGGGCTCGTCGGTGAATCGGGGAGCGGCAAGTCGATGACGGCGCTCGCGATCCTCGGCCTCCTGCCGGACGGCGCGCAGACCAGCGGGCGCGTCAGCTTCGATGGGCGCGACCTCCTCGGCCTTCGCGAGACGGAGTTCTGCCGGGTGCGCGGCGATCGCATTGCCGTCGTGTTCCAGGAGCCGATGACGGCGCTGAACCCGCTGCACACCATCGGCCACCAGGTCGCCGAGACCTTGACGCTGCATCGCGGCATGACGGCCGGGGCGGCGCGCGCCGAGGCGATCCGCCTCCTCGACCGGGTCGGCATTCCGGAGGCGGCGCAGCGCGTCGATGCCTATCCGCACCAGTTCTCGGGCGGCCAGCGCCAGCGCATCACCATCGCCATCGCGCTTGCCTGTGGGCCCGATCTCCTGATCGCGGACGAGCCGACGACCGCGCTCGACGTGACAATTCAGCGTCAGATCCTCGACCTGATCGCGAGCCTCGTCGATGAGCACAAGATGGCGCTGCTGCTCGTCTCGCATGATCTCGGCGTGATCGCCGAGAATGTCGAGCGCATGCTCGTCATGTACGGCGGCAGCATCGTCGAAAACGGCCCGACCGAGGCGGTGTTCGCGCGGCCTTCCCATCCCTATACGCGCGGCCTGTTCGGCGCGCGCCCGCGCCTCGGCGGTGGGCGCGGCGTCAGGCTCACGACGATCAAGGGCACTGTGCCCGAGCTCGCCGACCTGCCGCAGGGCTGCCCTTTCGCGGGGCGTTGCCCCTTGACCATCCCCGACTGCAGTTCAGCGCCGCCACCGAGCATCGCCTTGGGCGATGGCCATGCGGCCGCCTGCATCAGGCTCGACGCCGTTACGGAGGCCGCATGAGCGCGCCTCTGCTCGAGGTCGAGAACCTCGTCAAACGCTACACGCTGCCGCGCGAGAGCCTGCTGCGCCAGCCCCCAAAGGTCACGGCGCTCGCGGGTGTCTGCCTTACGGTCACGCCCGGGCGCAGCCTCGGCATTGTCGGCGAATCCGGTTCTGGCAAGTCGACGATGGCGCGCATCGCCATGGCGCTCGAGCCGCCGAGCTCGGGCGCGGTCCGCTTCGAGGGACGGGACTTCGCCACGCTGAGCGGCAGCGAGCTGAAGCTGCTGCGGCGCGACCTGCAGATGGTGTTCCAGGACCCCTATGGCTCGCTCGATCCGCGCCGCTCGGTCGAATGGATCGTCGCCGAGCCGCTCTCGATGCAGAAGGGCGGACGCCGCGAGAAAGCGGAGGCGGTCGCGGCGGCGCTCGCCTCGGTCGGGCTGCGGCCGAACGATGCCGGCAAGTTCCCGCATGAATTCTCGGGCGGACAGCGCCAGCGCATCGCCATCGCGCGGGCCCTGATCACCAAGCCGAAGCTCATCGTCGCCGACGAGCCGGTGAGCGCCCTCGACGTCTCGGTGCAGGCACAGGTGCTGAACCTCTTGCATGACCTGCAGCGCGATTTCGGCGTGACCTTCCTCCTGATCAGCCACGACCTCGCGGTGGTCGATCATGTCTGCGACGCCGTCGCCGTCATGTATCGCGGACGCATCGTCGAGGAGGGGAGCCCAGAGGCCTTGTTCGGCGCCGCCGCCCATCCCTATACGCGCGCGCTGATCGAGGCGATGCCGAAGCCGGTGCCCGGGCGCAGGCGACTACGGACCGCACCCCCGAACGGGGCTGCCGGCCGCGTCCCCGCAGGCGCCGCCGCTTCAGGCGGCTGCCCTTATGCCGGCCGCTGCGCTTTCGTTGAAACACGCTGCCTCGCCGAGACGCCGACGCTGCGTGCGGTGGGCGAGGGGCGCCGCGCGGCCTGCCATTTCGCCGAGACCATAATGGCGAAGAGCGCCGAAGCTTCCGTGTAGAGTAGTAGAGCATTTTCCGATCTTCGGCGGAAAAAGCTCTGAGCTCAGTTGACCAGCACCGCGCCGCTGCAACGCACGCCGCTGACCCAAGTGTCGGCCTGACCGAGCCCGATGCCGAGCGTGCCGAGAAGCCCCGCGACCAATTGATCGACGGGGGTCAGGGCCGCGGTCACGATGCCGCTGACCCTCCCCGTCAACCCGCTCGGCAAGCCTATGCCGAGGCCGATCGGGTTCACATTGAGCTGCAGATTGCCGATCAGGCTGCCGAGCAGCGAAGACAGGAAATCGGTCGTCGAGGTCGTCTGCTTCGTGGCGTTCTGGATCTGCGTGTAGTTGAAGGTCACGGGCGTGGCCGTGAGGTTGGTGAGGCTGGCATTGGCGAGGCCGCTGATGATCCCGAGGGGCGCCAGGTTGACGAGCGTCGCCGGGCCGGGATTGGGTTCGCTCCTGTAATTGGTCATGTCGGCGTCGGACACGGCACCGATCCAGGCCGAGACCACGCCGGGCGTCACGCCGAGCGTGACGGTCGAGGTCGACATGTCTGGGCGCCCACAACTGATGGTGTTCAAGGTCGCGGTGCCGGAGGCCACCTCGATATAGACCGGCAGGTCGACGACCGATACCTGGCCAGAGCCCGACACCTGGCCAGAGCCCGCGAGCAGCACCTGGAGCAGGAGGCGTGTCTGGGCCGTGTGCACGCTCGCGCCCTGGAAGCCGACCCGCCACCCAGCTCGAGCCGACCAGCATCTCGTCGATCGTGACCTTCAAGGTGGCGGAGAGGATTGCGGGAACGACCGCGCCGAGATTGCGCGCGACCTCATGCGTCCCGTTCGCGACCTGGGCGACGGCCGATATAAGGTCGAACACCGACACCGACTGGGCGATGAGCGCCGGCGTCCCGATCGGCATGTTGCCGAGAGGCCCGAAGGGTTGGCGCCATCCCATCGCGCCTGCGCGCCAGCCCGGCGCCGCTGCGAGCTTTCGGTGGATCGGCTTGGATTTTGCCCGAAAAGACGCTGGCTGCGCCTCCTTCGCCTGCTAGAAGGGGCCATGCACCAGCCGAGCGCACCGATCTCGTCTCAGCTCGCTTCACCCGAGGCCGCTTCACCCGAGGCCGCCTCGGGGCAAGTTCCTTCGGCGCTGGCCCAAGCGGCGGCTGCGAAATCCGACCATGTGACGCCGGTCATGGCGCAGTTCATCGAGATCAAGGAGGCCAATCCCGATTGCCTCCTGTTCTACCGCATGGGCGATTTCTACGAGCTGTTCTTCAAGGATGCGGAGATCGCGAGCCGTACGCTTGGCATCGTGCTCACCAAGCGCGGCCGCCATCAGGGCGTCGATATCCCGATGTGCGGCGTGCCGGTGCACCGGGCCGACGAGTATCTGCAGCGGCTCATCGCGTGCGGCCATCGGGTTGCGGTCTGCGAGCAGCTCGAGGACCCGGCCGAAGCCCGCAAGCGCGGCTCGAAGGCGGTCGTTCGCCGCGACGTGACGCGGCTCGTCACGCCCGGCACCATCACCGAGGAAGCGCTGCTCGACCCGTCGCGCGCCAATACGCTCATTGCCATCGCACGGGTGCGGGCCGCCGATGGCGGCTTCGTCTACGGCCTTGCGGCGCTCGACATCTCGACTGGAGCTTTCGCGCTGAGCGAGACGGGTCCGGAGGGACTCGCGGCCGAGATCGCCCGTTTCGATCCGCGCGAGATCATCCTGCCCGAGGCGATCCATGAAGATGCGGCGCTCGCCTCACTCTGGAGCGAGCTCAGGGCGCCGATCGTGCCGCAGGCGCGCGAGGGACTCGATGCCGGCACGGCCGCGTCGCGGCTCGCGGCCTATTTCGAGGTGGCCTCGATCGACGCCTTCGGCCAATTCTCGCGCGCCGAGCTCGCCGCGGGCGGAATGGCCATCGCCTATGTCGAGCGCACCCAGCGCGGCGCCAAGCCTCCTCTGTCGATTCCGGTGCGGGAGGGGCGGCAAGGCGTCATGCGCATCGACGCGGCGACGCGCGCCAATCTCGAGCTCGCCCGCACCTTGTCGGGCGAGCGGGCCGGCAGCCTGCTCGCGGCGATCGATCGCAGCGCGACCGGCGCCGGCGCGCGCCTCCTCGCCGAGCGGCTGGCGAGCCCCTTGATCGACGTGGCCGCGATCGATGTGCGGCAGGACGCCGTCGCCTACCTGGTCGAGACGCCCGAGCTCAGGGCCGATATCCGTGCGAGGCTGCGCCGCATCCCGGACATGCAGCGCGCCCTGACCCGACTCTCGCTCGAGCGCGGCGGGCCGCGCGACATCTTGGCCATCGGCCAGGCCCTCGACGCGGCGCACGCGCTCTCCTCGATGCTGGCGCAATCGGGCCTCGCCCCGTCGAGCGAGCTCGAGGCCGCCCGGCGGGCGACGGCGCGCGCCGGGCTTGCGCTCGCGCGCGAGATCGAGGCTGCGCTCGCCGATGAGCTGCCGCTCCTCAAGCGCGACGGCGGCTTCGTGCGCAAAGGCTATGACACGGCGCTCGACGAGACCCTTGCGCTACGCGACGAGAGCCGGCGCGTCATCGCGGCGCTGCAGGCGCGCTACGCTCAGGAGACGGATTGCCGTACGCTGCGCGTCAAGCACAACAACATGCTCGGCTTCTTCGTCGAGGTGCCGCAGGCGGCGGGCGAGCGCTTCCTCAAGGAGCCGCTGGCACGGATCTTCGCGCATCGTCAGACCATGGCGGGCGCCATGCGCTTCTCGACCGTCGAGCTCGGTGAGCTCGAAAGCAAGATCGCGTCCGCGGCCGACAAGGCGCTCACGATCGAGCTCGCGATCTTCGACAAGCTGAACGCAGCGATCGCCGCGGCGCGGCGCGATATCGAGGCCGTGGCGCGCGGTGTCGCGATGATCGACGTCGCGGCGGGCCTTGCGGATCTCGCGGCCGATCTCGGCTGGGTGCGGCCTCTGGTCGATGACGGGCTC
>Ga0306920_100009474_pt1 | contig 13005 bp, 11 predicted proteins | sample flu12Cox44000170_FD_204666 | JGI IMG/M metagenome (GOLD analysis project Ga0306920, IMG submission 204666) | Lab enrichment of tropical soil microbial communities from Luquillo Experimental Forest, Puerto Rico - flux4day.12C.oxic.44.000.170 (v2)... | ecosystem: Environmental > Terrestrial >...
GCCGAGCGCCGGCGTTTGTGCAGGGCTTGGCCCGCCGGGTGAACGACGTGCAAACCTCGACGTTCTACCAGGCATTGCGAAGCGGGGAAAACTCGTACCGGATGTACCGCTTCGTCAAAGATTGAGGGGTTGCCCCCCAGGCCTATAGGGCGGCACGGGGTGAAACCGACGCCGGAAAAGGCCAACGGCACTGAGGAAGTGGTGACCGGAAAACCTGCGTGTTGCTTCGCACGGTCTGGTTATACTTCGCGCCATGCCCATCTCAGAACGGCTGGCCAGTAACACGCTCGTCAAGAAGCTCGCAGCCAAGTACTCAGACGAGTGGATCTTCAGCCCGCTACTGGTAAAGGTTTCGACTAAGTTCGTGTACCCGTTGGCAACCCGCCTGATGGGCGACGATGTGGTGTTCATGGACTGGGCTTATGAGGAAGACCCTCCGATGGACCTGCCGCTGACGGCGTCGGACGAGCCCAACCGAATCCACATCAACCTGTACCATCGCACGGCGACCCAGGCGGATCTCAGCGGCAAGCGGGTGCTCGAGGTCAGTTGTGGCCGAGGCGGTGGAGCCTCGTACCTGGTGCGCACCCAGCACCCAGCCTCCTACACTGGGCTGGACTTGAATCCGAACGGCATCGCGTTCTGTCAAAAAACACACAAGCTGCCCGGCTTAAATTTCTTGGAGGGCAACGCCGAGGAACTGCCCTTCGATGACCAATCCTTCGATGCGGTGCTGAATGTCGAAGCTTCGCACCTCTATCTTCAGTTTCCGCGTTTCCTCGCAGAAGTTGCGCGCGTGCTGCGCCCAGGTGGGGATTTTCTGTATACGGACGTCCGCCCTCACGCGCGTTTCGCCGAGTGGGAGGCGGCGCTTGCCGAATCCCGAATGCGGATGATTTCGCAGAGGGTCATCAACGACGAGGTCGTGCGTGGGATAGAGCTCTCGCAACAACACTCGCTGGCAATATTCGGCCCGGTCACGCGCCGCGCGCCGTCATTTTTGGACGACCTGGCCCGGCGGGCGGGCGAGCTGCGAGCCTCGACGTTCTATAGGGCACTGCAAAGCGGGGAAAACTCTTACCGGATATACCACTTCGTCAACGACTGATGTTCGTTCGCGAACCGGTTCGGACGGCACCCGCGCTATGGCGGGTGAACGATCCAGCGGGGCATGCGATCTTGGAGCAGCGCCTCGAGTTCGGCTCGACCCTGCGGTGACCCGATTTCGTAAAACCGGTCGGGAACCTCGAAGCCGGCCAAGTTGCCTTCAGCTGCGAGCGCCGACAGGACCGACTCGAACACCGTATCGGATGGCACCCGCTCCGCGAGCACGCTCCGACGCAGCGCGATCAGGCCGTAGCCGATCCAGCACTGGTCCCTCGTTGCGGTGCACGGTCATGAGCGCGGGTTCGGCACGCTCACGCACGCTCTGCAACACCGTCGCTCGGTCAGTCTGCAACCACGAATCGACATACCGCACAAGGAAGTCGTCCCCGAGCACACCGGAGTCCAGAGCGAGGCGTAGCGCGCCGGCTGTATGTACCTAGCAGGTGCTCGCCCTCGTCAACGTAGACGACGGATCACCCTCAAGGATAACCATCGCCCACGTAGTCTCGGACGTCGTCGCCGAGGTATCCGATGCTGTACACAACCGAACGAATACCCGTGCGGGCCAGCCACGAAAGTTGCTACGCCGCAAAGGGTGTACCCAACACGGGCAACAGTGTTTTGGTACGGTCTTTGTTTCCGGTCACATTCGGCTGCCGATGCCGCCGGCGAGGATCACGCAGTGCATGACCCCCGGTCTCACGTATCGGGCGGGACGTGCTTCGCGGGCACGCTCCGATGCAGCTCAGTCAAGGCCATAATCGACCTAGCACATCTCCGGGTTCTCCGTCGGCTATTCGAGCCAGTTTCATCACTTGATTGCCGCTGTAGTCGATGACGTAAGGGATGCCGGCGGTGTCCACTGCCACACCGTGGGCATGGGGGGCGGGAAACGGCACCGCCGTCGGGGTGCGCGAAGCCGCTGGCAGTTTCAGTACGTATTTACCACTCCAGTTCGTGACATAAACGGCGCCGGCGGGGTCCACCGCCAGACCGTTGGGGCTGTTGCTAAGGCCGGTGAACGGCAGCACGGTCTGGGAGTCGTACCACAGCTGGAGATGCGGATAAAGCCGATGCGGGAGGCTCGGCGAGCCCGCCGCCAGTTTCACTACCCGGTGGTTGAAATTGTCGGCGACGTAAACACCGCCCTGGGCGTCGACCGCCACACCGTCGGGATGGTTGAGGCCGGTGAACGGCAGGTCGGATTGGGTGCTCGAGCCGGCCGCCAGTTCCACCACCCGATTGTTGCCAGCGTCAGCGACGTAGAGGTTGCCGGTGGCATCCACCGCTACACCCGCGGGGCTTGTGCCGGTGACGGGCAGTACGACCTGAGTGCTCGAGCCCGCCGCCAACTTCACCACCCGATGGTTGTAACTGTCGGCAACGTAAACGCTGCCGGAGGCGTCCACCGCCACGCCGTCGGGGCCATTGAGGCCGGTGAACGGCAGGACCGTCTGGTTCTTCGAGCCCGCCGCCAAACGCACCACCCGGTTGTTGCCAGCGTCGGTGACGTAGAGGTCACCAGCGGTGCCCACCGCCACACCGGAAGGCCCTTTGAGGCCAGTGAACGGCAGCTTGACGTCCCACAGAACGGGCGGTGAGAGGTAGCCGGTGACGCCGGCGGCCAAGACCACGACGACCACGACGACCACGGCGATCAGGCCCACCTTCACTTTCCGGCGCACGCCGTCGACCTGCGCCTGCGGTGTCGGTGTTGCCAGGCAGACCGTAGACATGATCATGTCGGCGAGTGTGCGCCGCTTAGCATCCCAAAGTGGGGACAAGTAGCCGATGTAGCAGATGACCCAGTCCACGACATGCGCTAACTCGCGCACGATCGACCTTCCGAACCCGATCGGTTGCCCCGTCTCCTCGCTGACCACCGTTAACTTCAACAGCGACTTGCCGATGGTCGACCCGGTGGTGCCTTGACGGTAGCCCCAGTTCCAGATCACATACACCAGCAGCAGCACTACCTCGTTGCCGAGCAGAAGCGGCGGCATTTGGTAGACGACCAGTGACAATGTCCGGGCACCGATCGCCGACTGCAGCACTGTCATGGTGCCGAGCGCCGAGTGCAGCAGCACCACCAGCAGCAACACCAGCTTCGAGCCGAACGTCAGCAGCAGCAGCCCCAGCTCGGCGAGGAGCCCCACAGATGTGTCCTTTAGTGGCGGACCGCAGAACGCGAACCCGTTGGCATGGCACGTCACGCCAAACACCATTAAGTAAACAAAGTTAAAACCAACGAACAGCATGAAAGGTATTGCGTCGATGGTGGCGGCGCCGACACGCCGGATCCACGATGCGTAGGCCCCGTTCGGCGGCGCCCCCGGCGGTTGGCCGAGCTGATCAGGCTTCTCTTCCCCCGTCGTGCCGCGACCCAGCAACTCCACCATCCCGTGGCGCGCGAACGGCGTCCCTTGCATGTAAGTCTCCCTGGCCCTGAGCGGCTTGGTGAAACCCGAAGCCGCCGTACTGGCCTAGCTTAGGGGCCGAAACGGATGCATCAGCAGCAACCGTTGACAAGCCCCCAATTCAATTGCCTTCGTTGCGAGCACCCAGTTCGCGTTTCATCGAGGGGGCTGGTATCCGATATCAAAGCCACGTCGGCAAAACCGGTCGCGCGTACCGGGTGTCTCCCCAATCCGAGCACTGCTGCCTGTCACAGGCAGGTTCGTGTCTTTCGCCTGACCACCAGTCCCTGGCTGACCTGGGGGCCACCGGCATCCACAGAACCGCGTCCCGCTCGCCGACTGTTGGCAGGGCGGTCCACAGCTGCGGGGGAACTCCGCGCCGATGACGACAGATGGAAAAGGCATCCTTTCCGTGGCGCTAGCGCCGGCACCCCGGCGACTTTTCCCACGGGGTGCGCCGTGAGGGCCCGCAGTTTGGAGTTTCCCACTTGGCAGCCGACCGTCAACGATAAAGTGCCCCGGTGAGTGTTCTTACCAGCGAACGCGTTCGGAGCGTACGTCTCCGGACGCCGGTGCTGGTTTCTTTGGCGGCGCTGGCCGTGTGCCTCGCGATGCCCATGGGCCTTGTGTACGGCGTCTACCTGACGACGGTGCTGTGGGGGGGTGCCATCCTTGCGTCGGCGGTGGGTTGGGGCGCGACCGTCGCGCGTCGCCTTTACGGGGCTGATGCTCGGGTCGGCTGGGGGCTTGAGGCGGCACTGGGGCTGGCGGTGCACGTTGCGGTGGGCGGCCTGTTGGCCCTGCTTTCCGTAGTGTCGGTGACGACGTGCTACGTCGTCGTGACTTTGGGGGTGGCGCTCTTCGTCCTTGAGACATGGCGGCGCGCCGCAGCGGAGGCCACACCGCCGGACTCGGACCCTCGGAAGTGGAGCCCAGACTATCCCAGGATCGCGGCCCTAACCGTGGTCGTTGTCTTCTTCGGACTCGCGCTGCTCTACTACCTCGGGATGGCGCAGGAGCGCCCCGGCAATGGCGGTGACGACTACATGGCGTATTTCGTCTTTCCGAAGCAGCTGCTGGCGACCGGAACTTTGATCGACCCCTTTTCTTCGCGGCGGATTTTCGCCTATGGGGGCCAGTCCTACCTTCAGGCGCTCGTCCTGGCGTTCTCGACGGTGTCTCGCATCGGGTTGCTCGACAACGGGATCTGCGTGCTCGTGCTCGCCGGGCTCGTCGTCGGCTGGGTGCGGGAGCGCCCGCGCCTGCCGCTCGCGGTGGTGGTGCCGGCGCTGCTGGGCTTCATCACGCTCCGCTATAACCAACACAGCGCGGCAAGCGAGTTGTCGGGGGCGGTCTTCTTCCTCGCGATCTTCCGTGTCCTCGATCGCCCGCGGCGCGCCGGCGAGAGTGTCTGGGCCAACGCGCTGGCGCTCGCCCTGCTAGCGTCCGCCGCCTGTACGCTCCGCCAGACCTACTTCGCAGCGGCCGCGCTAATCCCGGCGTTCTACTATTGCGCCCGAATGGTGCGTGAGGGCGACACGCGCCGGCGCTGGGCGAAGGAGGCGGCGCTAGCTGCCCTATTTTCGCTCGTACTCCTCCTTCCCTGGATGGTCCTGGCCTATCGCTCCTGCGGGACCCCGCTCTACCCCCTCATCCTCGGGAACGGCGCCAAAGACTTCGTAAGTTTCGAACCACCTATCACCCCCATGGAAAAGGGCCGGTTTTTCGTGATGGCCAGCCTGTTCCCGGGTCGCCTCCCTGGGCTCCTGCTGGCGTTCTTGGCGGGGCTACTCGTGCCCAGCCGGGCCAGTCTTGCGCTGCGCGCGTCGCTGGCCGGCACCGCATTGGCTACGATCATGCTCTTCAACGCCTTAGCATCTGCGGACGACGTCGACTCCACCGATCGATACCTGTTCCCGATTGGGCTTGCTTACTTCCTCGCAGTATCGCTCGTCGTCTCCGGGGCGGTGGCAGATCCCACAACGAGACGCGGCCGCTCCGTGACTGCCATGGCCCTGCTTGTCGGCGTGCTGGTGCTGCAGCTAGGTCTCCCACCCAAAAAAACGCTCTGGGAGACGCCTCTGACCCGCTTGTCCATGCTCGGCCGGACGTGGGACATGATTGCCCCGGTCGTCCGAGAGCTGGCGACTCCCCCCCGATCCCCCCTCGATCCCGCCGACGCTCCCTATGCGGCCCTCCAACGCACCGTCCCGCAGCACGTGACGCTCCTCGTCCTGCTCGATCAGCCTTCTCGTCTCGACTTCAAGCGCAACCGCATCCTTTTGTGGGATCAGCCCGGCAACGTCAGCCCCCCGCCCCATGTACCCATCAACCGTGGACCGGAAGCCCTGGCTGGGTACCTCCGCGGCCAGGGCATCCGCTTCGTTGCCTACTCATCGCATTCCAACTCCAGGTGGGCGGACTTGCTCTGGGGCCCCGTGCCACCCCGCGACGGAGTGCATAGCGGCGCGGCATTCCACCAGATGGCCCAGCTATACCTGGACATCGCCGGCAACCTGCAAAAGCTCACCGCCACACGGAAATTGCTCTACGCCGACAACGGCACCTACGTCCTCGACCTAGCCACGCCCGCCCTGGCTCCCGCGTAGCACCGTTGGCCAGGCTCGGACCGTCGTTCGCCGCCCCTCGACTCACCCCGCAGCACCTCGACAGATCGATTCATTGGCGTTTCCCGTCTGTTGGAGTCGAAACTCTGGCAGAGCAAGGCGCCAAGCTCGGCGGGGCATTTCCTTTACATAGATGTTCGCCCGGTGGCTGCTCGTGGAGCAGGCCCTCGAGTTCGGCCCGGCCCTGCGGTGAGCCGATCTCGTAGAACCGGTCAGGAACCTCCAATCCGGCCAGCTGCCCTTCGGCCGCCAGTGCCGACAGGACGGGAGCGAGGTCGAACACCGTCGCGGGCGGCACGCGCTCAGCGACCGCACTCCGGCGCAGCGCGGTCAAACCATAGTCGATCCAGCACATCTCCGAGGGGCGCTCGGACAGTCCCTTGGCGTAGCAAACGACCCGGCGACCATCGAAGATCACGTTGCTGGTATCCCACTGGCCATCGTTGCGGTGCACGGTCATGAGCGCGGGCTCGGGACGATTGCGCAGGCTTTCCAACACCATCGCCGGGTCAACCTGCAGCCAGGAATCGCCGTACAGCACAAGGAAATCGTCCTCCAGCACACCGGAGTCCAGAGCGAGGCGTAGCGCGCCGGCCGTACCTCGCAGGTGCTCGCCTTCATCGACGTAAACGACGGACAACCCCCAAGAAGAGCCGTCGCCCACGTAAGCTCGGACGTCATCGCCGAGGTAGCCGATGCTGTAGACCACCGAATCGATGCCAGATCGGGCTAGCCACGAAAGTTGCCATGCCGCAAAGGGCTTGCCGTGCACTGGCAGCAGTGTCTTAGCCACGGTCTTTGTTTCCGGCCACATTCGGCTGCCAATGCCGCCGGCAAGGATCACGCACTGCATGTCCCAACCTCAGGATCGAACGAGCACAACGCTGCCATCGATGTCGAAGCGGAACCGGACCTCGGGCAACCCCTCGGCGGCCATCGCGCTGCGGAGGCGGCGCGGTTCCCGGCTGTAGAAGAGCAGGAAGCCCCCGGCTCCGGCGCCGACGAGCTTGCCACCAAGCGCGCCGTTTTCGCGGCCGGCGTCGTACCACCGATCGATGTTCGGGTTGGACATGGCATTCGAGCGCTTCTTCTTGTGCTCCCAGTGCTCGTGCATCAGGGCGGCGAAACCCTCGCAGTCGCCGTTTTCCAGGGCGACCTGCGTGCGCAGGCCGAGCTTTTTGACGTAGTGGAGGTTGTCGATCATCGCCGAGTCGCCCGCGGTCGACTTGGTCCGTTGCTCCTCGAGCACTTTGTCCGCCGCGCGCGAGTAGCCGGTGAAGAACATGACCAGATGCTCTTCCAGATCGTGGAACGTCGCGTCCGAGATCCGCAGCGGCGACACCCGCACGCGGCCGTCGGGTTCGAAGTGATAGATCTTGAGGCCACCGAACGCGGCGACATACTGGTCCTGCTTTCCCACCGGCCGGCCCAGCCGCTCGATCTCGATACGGCAGGCCTCCGCGGCGACCTCCGCGGCGCCGACGTGGTCGCGCTTCATCGCGTACATCGCCTGCAGCAGGCCGACCGTGAACGACCCCGAGGAACCCAACCCCGTCCCGGATGGGATGTCGGCCATGCTGACGATCTCGACCGACGGTTCAATGTCGTGGGAGAGCAGGACCTCCCGCATGATCGGGTGGTCGATGTCGGCCGCGTGTTCTACTCGCTCCAGGGCCGAGTACTTGAGGAAGTAGTCGGGGGTGAATGTGGCGTTGCTGGAGATGTAGATGTGCTTGTCGATCGCTGCCGAAATCACCAGTCCGCCAAAGCGTTCGTAATACGACGGCAGGTCGGTGCCTCCGCCGCCGAGGGTGATCCGCAGCGGCGTTCGGGTAATGATCATGAACGGTCCTTCGCCGAAACCCACGCCAAGCCGGCGCCGCCAAAAGTCACAACTTGTACCCCACGGCACGCGCGTCGTTGTCGAACATCTTCACGGTCTCCAGCGAGTAGTCGTCGAGGTCCTTGCCGAACAACGACAGCTTGGCCAACATGTCGTGGGTCACCGTGATGATATCCACGCCGATGTCGTCGGCCTGCCGGACGTTGAGGATTTCCCGTGGGCTGGCCCACAGCAGTTCGACGCCGGGCTGAGCCGACGTGACGGCCAGGGCGGAAGTCATGATCGGAATCGGATCCCGGCCGGTGTCGGCGATCCGACCGGCGAAGACCGATACGATAGCCCCCCGGGTGCCGGCGAGTGCGGCCGTCACCGTCTCGACCTGGGCCACCGTCATCAGCGCGGTCACATTGAGCTGCACACCGTCCGCCGTCAGCTCGGCGACCACGTCGGCCATCGAGTTGCGTTTGGTGTCGGTCACCGGAACCTTGACGTATACGTTCGAACCCCACGACGAGATGAGCCGGGCTTGGCGCAGCATCCCGGGGGCGTCGTCGGCAAACACCTCAAACGAGATCGGGTGGTCGGTGATGGTCTCGAGCACCTTGCGAGCAAAGCCCTCGTAGTCGCTGACCCCGGACTTCCGCATGAGGGTGGGGTTCGTCGTGAAGCCCGCGATGTGCGGCTTCTCGGCAAGCGCGACCATCGACTCAAGGTCGGCACCATCGGCATAGATCTTGACGTGGCGCAGAACAACTTTATCGCTCATACGGTGGTTCCCCCTTTAACACGTTGGGACTCAATAACTTCGACCGCTTCGGGCAGACTCGCCACGGTGGCGTCGGCGTCGGTGGGACGGCGCTCGCCGTAACCCCGGTCGACGAAGATGGCCATCACCCCGGCGCGCTTCCCGGCCTCGACATCACGCCAGCGGTCGCCAACACAGACGCTCTCCGCAAGGTCGAGGTCCAAGCGCGCGGCCGCGTCGAGAATCATCCCAGGACGCGGCTTGCGGCACGGACAGTCATCGGCATCATCGTGGGCGCACACCACGATGTCGTCCAGCGGCAGCCGCGCGCACAGCGCATCATGCAACCGGTCGACCTCGTCGCGGGTCTGTTTGCCCCGAGCGATGTCCGGCTGGTTGGTCACGACGACGAGCGCAAATCCCAACTCCCGCAGACGATAACAAGCCTCGACGACGCCGGGCAGCACGCGCAGGTGCTCCACACCGGACGGAGGATGCGGGGTGCCGTCACGCACGTCGACCTCGTTGAGCACCCCGTCACGGTCCAGGAAAACCGCGGCGCGGGTGCCGATGGCGGGGCTCTGGCCGATCATGCGTCGAACCGACCGGCACGGGCGTCGATGAGCATCGCGGCCATCGAATCACGCAGGGCCTCTTGACAAGTGCGTTCGTTCTTCCAGCCGAGCGACCGGATCCGTTCGGAGTTGAGTCGCACGATCGGGACATCGCCCTTCCAACCGCGATCGCCTCCGGTGTATTCGAACTTCGTCTGACCGGCAGGCAGCCCAACCACCTCGACGGCCATCTCAGCGATCTCTGTAACGGTCAGATAGTCCTCGGTGGCGACGTTGAACGCCGCGAACGGCTCCGCCACCGCCTCCGCACCGACCATCACCGCCGCGATCACGTCGTCGACGTGCACATACGACTTGCTTTGCCGCCCATCGCCGAGGATGCGCAGTCGGCTCGGGTCGGCGAGGAGCCGGCGGACGAAGTCGAAGCCAACCCCGTGCGTTTGTCGCGGCCCGACGACATTGCCGAAGCGATAACAGCGGGCCGAGACATCGAACATCGCCGCGTAAGAGCAGAGCAACGCCTCCCCCGCCAGCTTGCTGGCACCGTAGGTTGACGTGGGCAGCATCGGACCGTGGTCCTCCTGTGCCTCGACCTCGCCGAGGTCGCCGTACACGCCGCTGCCTGAGGCGTAGAGGACGAGCTCGACGCCGCCTCGTCGGGCCGCCTCGGCGACGTGGTGCGTTAGCGCCGTGCCCTGATCGAAGTCGATGGCGGGATTGGTTGCCGCGGCGGCGATGTCGGGGTTGGATGCCAGGTGGATCACGGTGTCGTGTCCCGCCACCGTCTGCAACAGGTGCTCGAGATCCCCGACTTCGCCGACCTCGACACGCAGCCGTGGGTCGTCGGCGACGTCGGCGAGGTGCCAGCGGCGTCCCGAGGAGAAGTTGTCGTAAACGGTGACCTGCTCGGCTCCCTTGCCCAGCAGATGCTCCACAAAATGACCGCCAATGAAGCCTGCGCCGCCCACGACGGCGAAGCGGCGCAGTGCAGCGGTCACTTCAGCGACTCCCAGCGGGTCGCGATTTTGGCCAGAGCCGGGTGAGTGACCAGAAGGTGCCAGACGACCGCGCAAAGCCCCTCGGTGTGCGGGGTGATGTGGTCGGGATAGAGCGGCGGAATGATGACCGCGGCCGTGGCGAGTTTCGCGGTGGTGCCGCCGTCGCGTCCCACGATGCCGAAGATCGGCGCGCCCCGCTCGACCGCCAGCCGTAGCGCGGCAACGATATTCGCGGACACGCCCTTAACCTCGTCGCCGCCACCGACCGAGAAGATCAGCAGCGCATCCTTTGCCGACAGACGCGATCCGCGGAGCCACTCGGCAAAAGTGGTATCCCAACCCTCATCGTTGACGCGGGCGGTCAGCTCGGAGACGTTGTCGGTCGGCGTATAGGCCTCGATGTCGCAGATCTTACGAAAGTCGTTGACCGCGTGGGACGCATGCCCGGCCGACCCGCCGACCCCGATGATGAACAGTCGGCCTCCCCGCTCCCGCAAAGCTGCGAGCCCGCGCGCGACGTCCTCGATCCGCTCGGTGTCAATCGCATCGATCACGGCGACCGATTCACCGAGAAACTCTTTGCTAAACGTCACTGTTCTAGGACTCCTTTTCTGCACGGCAGACCGCGAATGTGTTGAGGCGGAACTTGTGTTTGAAGACGCGAATGTGACTGGGGCGGAAGCCCGCCCGCACCAGTAGCGGCCAGATGTCCCGCGGGTCGTAGTAAGTCTTGTGGTCTTCCATCTCCTCGGCCGGAGAAAAGCCGAGCTTGAAGGCCGAGAACTCCAGGAACCGCTTGCCGGCCCAGGACGGAACGTTGATGGCGCAGACGCCACCCGGTCGCAGCAGGCGCCGGAATTCCCGCAAGGTCAATTCCGGCTCCCACAGGTGCTCGATGACCGACATGCAGAGGATCGCATCCAGTGAGCGGGTGGGTAGTCCGGTGAGCACCCCGGGAAGTTCACCTTCGACCGCCGTGACCTTAGGGTGGGCTTTCAGATCGTCGGCGAGGCTGAGGTCGACCAGCAGCGCGCTGCGCACGCTGTCGAGGTAGTGACGCATGTTGGTGGCCTCATACCCGCAGCCGATGTCGGCGACGTCCTTACCGGCAAGGCCGCCTACAGTGTGCTGAATCTGGCGCTTGGACAGCCACACCCCGAAGCGGTCAACCAGGCTCGGATCGCTGATCTCTCCAAACGACGTCGCGCGGGTGTCACGACTTGTCATTGGCGGTTCCATAGCGGACCCGGGTGGCGTGCAGCAGCAGGGTGAAGCAGAAGGTCGAGAACCCGGTGGCCATAAACAGCAGACCTGTGATCGCGAGATAGTTGATCGTCGCCCGCGGCTCGGGCAGTCGGAACGAGTGCTGCACGTAGTAAACGGCGAAAGCGACGTCCAGCGCGAACCCGACGAAGAACAGGACGGCACTGACAAGGACCGCCTTGGTGTAGTCGAACAACCGCCGCAGTCGTTCCCTGTTCCGGTCGGTGTAATCGAGGAAGACGTGGGCCAGGCATCCGAAGTAGATGCTCTGCAGCCCGATCACCGACAGCACCATTCCGATGAACATGCTGTCGAGGTCGAGCGTGGCCGGGCCAACCCTGATCGGTCCGAAGCTCAACGGCAGGGTGAGTAACAGGCCAAGCGTGAACATCACAATGCCGGGCTTGAACAGGAAGAACTCGGCGCCGTGGATGAACATGGCGCGCAGATTGATCCACGCGGCGTGAAATGGGGAGAACCAGCCGGAACGCTTGTGGTGGGAGAGTCGCCCGTCGCGGTCCTTGAGGAAGGTCACCGGAACCTCGACGGTCTTCAGCCCCATCCGGACCGATTTCAGGACCATCTCCGACGCGTACTCCCACGACTGTGATACCAAGCCCATGCGCAGAAGCGCGTCGCGGGTGATGCCCCGCATGCCGCAGTGGATATCGCTGAAACGGCTGCCGAAAAGGACGTTCAGCGCCCAGGTCGTGATCGGCGTGCCGAAGTACTGGTGGAGCTTGGGCATCGCCCCGGGCTCGATCGAGCCGCGCCACCGCGAGCCCATCGCGTATTCGTTACCGTCCTGCAGCGCTTTGACGAACAGACCGACCTGGCGGAAGTCGTAGGTGCAGTCGGCGTCGCCCATTACGACGTAGCGACCGCGGACGTACGGGAGGGCGTCGATGTAGGCGCGACCGAGTCCCCGCCTCGGGGTGCGCAGGACGCGGGCACCGCCCTCGAGCGCGATCTCCGCAGTGCGGTCGGTCGAGCTGTCAACGATGAGTATCTCCCCCACCACCCCCGCTTCCCGGATGCCTTCGTGGCACCAGGCGACGAAGTCACCGACGGTCAGCTCTTCATTCATCGCGGGGATGAGGATCGTTAGCTCTGGGTCGCCCACGTCGTCCTTGGGCAGCAGTAGCTCCACGTCCGACCGAATGGGAGCGGCCATCTCCGATGGAGCGTCGACGGCGCGGGTCATGTTAATTCCCCCTGCAATGATTCGGTTGTTGACACATTGAAGCAAGCGCCACGTGGCATATCGCACCGAACGGGCGGCGCGAGGTCACGCAGCGTTACCTTTCGGCTCGCATTTGCCAGTCCGAATGGGCATCACTGTAGAGGGAACAGCCGACGCGCGAGGCAGATTCGTCGAATCCGTACAACTTGGTTGCCGTTGAGCAGGCACGGCGGGATCTATTCGCATC
>Ga0306920_100009476_pt1 | contig 13005 bp, 10 predicted proteins | sample flu12Cox44000170_FD_204666 | JGI IMG/M metagenome (GOLD analysis project Ga0306920, IMG submission 204666) | Lab enrichment of tropical soil microbial communities from Luquillo Experimental Forest, Puerto Rico - flux4day.12C.oxic.44.000.170 (v2)... | ecosystem: Environmental > Terrestrial >...
CGGCGAGGTTGCCGCGCACCGGCCCCTGGTAGTCGTGATCGACGACCTGCAGTGGGCCGACGTGGGTTCGCTGCACGTGCTCAGACATGTCGGGACCGCGCTGCCGTGCGGCACCGTGATCGTCGGTGCACTCCGTGACCGTGCGCCCGCGCCCAGCCCCGAGCTGGCGCGGACGCTCGCCGCGCTGAGCCGGGCGCCCGGGCACCGCCGCATCCGGCCCGGCCCACTCGGCGTCACCGAGGTGGCTGAGCTCGTGCGCCGCGAGACCGGCGAGGATCCCAACGCCGACATCGCACGCTGCATCCACGCGCGTACCGCCGGCAACCCGTTCTTCATCCGGGAGCTGTCCCGGCTTCTCGCGGACGTAGGTGAGCTCACCGAAGACGCCGCTGTTCGCGCGGGGGTACCTCCTACCGTGCGTGACGTTGTCCGCGACCGCATGGCGGGCCTCGACGACGGCACGAGGGGCGTACTCCAGATAGCGGCGCTGATCGGTCGTGACGTTGACCTCGGGCTGCTCGCCGCTGCCGCTCACCTCGATATCGCTGCGTGCCTCAACCGCCTTGAGCCGCTGGACGCGCTCGGTGTGCTCGGGCCGGCACCCGGGGACCCATTCTCGTTCCGCTTCGCGCACGACCTGGTCCGTGAGTCGATCTGCGAGACCACCCCACCACGGAGGGCGACCCGGCTACACCTGCGCATCGCAGATGCGTTGCAGCGCACTGCCCCCGACGGCGACTCCGTCTCCGAGCGCCTCGCCTACCACGTCTGGGCCGCGGGCCCGCTCTCCGACCAAGCCCGGACCGCGGGAGCGCTGCTGCGCGCAGGCCGCTTCGCGGCGAACAAGTTCGCATTCCAGGCCGCAGCACGGCACCTGCAAACGGCCGCCCATACGGCGCGGGCGGCGAGCCTGGCTGAACTGGAGCTCTCGGCGCTGTCACAGCTCACCGCGATCGTCGGGATGGAGTCGATGTACCGCGGCTCGATGCCCGACCTGCTGGGGCGCGCTGAGCACCTGGCTCGTGACCTTGGCCGCGAAGTGGAGGCGACCGGATTCCTGTATTCCCGGTGGGCCGCTCACGCTCAGGCCATCGAGCTCGACCGCAGCGGCCCGCTGGCGCGTCGGCTGCTTGCGCAGGGCAACGCCTCCTCCGATCCAATCGTCCGCTCGTACGGCTTGAACGCCTGGGGCATTCACCAGTGGGCCGTTGGCAACATCGGCGAGGCGTTCCGTTACCTCAGCCAGTCCAACCGAACCATGCTCGACGACCTCGCCCAGCGCGAGGACGATCCCGTCGGCCACGACCTGAGGTTGTTGATGACCGGGATGCTCGCGGAGACCACTGCGTTGCACGGTGATGTCGAGCAAGCGCTGGTGCTGCTCGACGCGCTGGAGGCCGTCACCGGCGATGACCCTTACGCGATCACGGTCTGGGCCACCTTTGTAGCAAGGATCGCGTCGATCGTCGGCGATCCGGCCCGGGCGCTTCGCGCCGCGGAGCGGGGGATAGCCGAGGACCCGGGGTTCTCCTTCATCTTCCTCGGCACCTACCAGCGGCTAGCCCGATGCTGGGCGCTCGCGGTTACCGGTCGAGATCCCGGAGGTGCCGCTCGCGAGGCGGAGCGGATCCTCGCCACGAACCTCCTCGATCCCCCGCGGTCGTGCGTCGCCACGTGGTACGGGCTGCTCGGCGAGATGTGGCTGGCGGCCGGCGCGCCAGACGAGGCCGTCGCGGCGCTCGATCGGGCCGATGCGTGCCTCGACGCCTATGGCCAGCGCTACCCAGAGGGCCTGATCCTCTTGCTGCGGGCGCGGGTGCTGCAGGCTCGTGGCGAACCAGTCGCGGTCGTCAGGACCGCCGGCGAGAAAGCCCGCGCGCTGTCGGCTGAGCGCGAGGCTCACCTGTTCGCCCGCCGCGCCGAGAAGTTCCTGGCAGAGCTCAACGCTGGGTAGGCCGGCCACGGATCACACCCGGCTTGGACGCGGCCGGCGATCAGCGTGGCCAGGTGCTCACGGATCCACTCGGTCTCCACTAATCATCAACATCACTCGTACAGTCTCCAAGAGACATTCGTCTGCGGCGACGCAAATGGTGACCTTCGCCCACCGTCCGCTACGACATGGCCCAAGCGCGAGGAAATTCGCACGATCGTCCTCAGAGACGCAGTACAGGAGTGAAGATGACGACATATCGTACGATCTACGCCAACGGAACTGAGGTCTTCTACCGGGAAGCCGGCAATCCGGCGGCGCCAACGCTATTGCTCCTGCACGGCTTTCCGAGCTCATCGGCTCAGTACGACCAGCTCATGCAGCGGCTCGCCGGCACCTGTCATGTGCTCGCACCCGACTATCCGGGATTCGGTCGAAGCCCAACGCTTGCAGGAACCACGACCTTTGATCGTCTTGCCGACGTCATCGACTCGTTCACCGAAAGCAAGAACCTCGAGCAATACAGCTTGTACATGTTCGACTTCGGCTCGCCGGTTGGATTTCGAATCGCCGCCCGTCATCCCGAGCGCGTCCAGGCATTGGTGCTGCAGAACGGTAACGCATACGCGGTGGGCCTAGGTCCGGGCGTGAAGGCGCTCGAGCGTTACTGGACGGATCGGGCCACAAACGAAGCCGCGATCCGCGAGTTCCTCACCCTGGAAGCGACGCGCTCACAGTACGTCGATGGAGTCGCGGACCCAACACGCCTCAACCCTGATCTGTGGGAACTCGACCAACGCTATCTGGACATGCCAGGTCGTGACCAAGTGATGCTCGATCTGCTCTACGACTACCGGAACAACGTCGCGCTGTACCCGGAGTGGCAGGAATACCTGCGCACGTACACGCCGCCGGCGCTGCTCCCGTGGGGGCGCAACGACGCGTTCTTCCCGCCCGAAGGAGCTCGGGCGTATCTCGAGGATCTGCCCGATGCCGAGCTACATCTGCTGGACACGGGCCACTTCGCGACGGCGACGCACAGCCCGGAGATCGCGGCGTTGATCGTCACGTTTCTCCAAAACCACGTGGCCGCATCGGCGGGCGGCTTCAGCACGTCGCCGCCCTTCCATGACGAAGCGGCAGACGAATCCGCTATGTACCGGAGGTAAGCAATGGCCGTCGCACCGCCGACGCTGCGTCAGCTCGAGCACATCGCCCGCATCTACCATATGGAATTGTCTGACGAGGATCTGCGCGCGTACCAAGCACTGATGGCCGACCCCTTGGGTTCCTACGCGAGGCTTGACCAGCTGCCTGAGCCCTCACCTCGTCAGGTCTACGCACGGTCGGGCGGGTACCGCCCTGATCCGGCGGAGAACCCGCTCAACGCGTGGTACTGGCGGTGCTCGATCAGGGGTGCCGACGGTGGCCTCTTGGCCGGGAAGCGAATCGCGATCAAGGACGTCATCGGCGTGGCTGGCATCCCGATGATGGACGGGTCGTCCGTCCTTGAGGGCTACATACCCGACGCTGACGCCACGGTGGTTACCCGGATCCTCGACGAGGGCGGTGAGATAGCCGGCAAGGCCGTATGTGAGCACCTGTGCTTCTCCGGCGGCAGCCATACCAGCGACACCGGTCCCGTCCAGAACCCGCGCCGGCATGGCTACATGGCGGGCGGGTCGTCCAGCGGCAGCGCTGCTCTCGTAGCTGCTGGCGAGGTCGACATGGCCCTCGGCGGCGATAATGGCGGCTCGCTCCGCATACCCGCAGCGTGGTGTGGCGTCGTCGGCCACAAACCGACCTGGGGACTGGTGCCCTGCACCGGTGGATTCCAGCTCGAGATGACGCTCGATCACTTTGGCCCAATCGCCCACTCGGCCGAGGATGCCGCCTTGCTCCTCGACGTCATCGCCGGGACGGACGGGTTCGATCCACGCCAACCCCCTGATGCTCCCACCCCCAACTGTGTGGCTCAGCTAACCGATCGGTGCGACGGCGTGCGCGTTGGCGTGGTGGAGGAAGGTTTCGGTTGGCCCGGGGCGTCAGAGTCGGATGTCGATGAACTCGTTCGCCAGGCGGCGGAGTCTCTCGCATCGCTCGGGGCGACAGTCGACGTGGTCTCAGTACCGCTCCATCGAGACGGCATCCACATCTGGAATGCGATCGCCATCGAAGGGGCGACTGCGTTGATGGCTCGCGGCAACGGCGTGGGGACCAACTGGAAGGGCCACTACTCAACGGGCCTGCTTGATTTCTTCGGTCGAAGCAAAGTGGCACGGGCCGATGACTTCGCGCCCACGGTAAAGTTCGCGATCCTGCTCGGCGAGTACATGCAGGACTCATATCAGGGCCGCTACTACGCGAAGGCGCAGAACCTGGCCCACCGGCTCCGCGACGCCTACGACGTCGCGCTCGCCCAGTTCGATGTACTGGTCATGCCGACAGTCCCGATGAAGGCCACCCCGATTCCCCCGGCGGACGCCTCTATTAAGGTGATTGTGGGTCGGGCACTCGACATGGTGATCAACACCTGTCCGTTCGATGTCACAGGGCACCCGGCGATGAGCGTGCCCGTCGGTGACTCGGAAGGCCTGCCGGTGGGCTTGATGCTCGTGGGTCGCCACTGGGAAGATGCAATGATTCTGCGGGTCGCTCATGCTTTCGAAAAGAGCCGATGACCGTGGAGTACGACGCCGACGCGGGTGAGTTCACGCCGCCCCAACCTTTTATCGATCGTAGTGAGCTCCGCGCGCACAAGCTCTGTTCTCGTTTGGGTATACCACATATGCACAGCGGTGATAGGGCTTCTGATTCGTCGCCAGCAGTCAATGGCCGCGGGGCGATTGACTGGAAAGGCCTAAATTCTTAATGAAGGGAACCCGATAAGGAAGGCTAGTATGAGCGAACAAAATACCTGGCATGGGTCCTCTGCCGAAACACCTTCCGAGCCCTACGATGTCCGCCGAGGCGAGGTGCTCGGCCGCGTCTTCTGGATTCGTAATGAGCCTCGCCTGCAAGTGGGGATCTGGAGTGTTGATCAGGACGATGTCAGATCTACGCCGAACGTTCCTTATGTGTTCGTCGGCGACGAGACTATTCTGGTCCTGGAAGGAGAGGTCGAGATCGACGTCGAGCCGGACACCAAGCTACATCTCCGAACCGGAGACATAGCATCCTTTAAGAAGGGTGCAACTTCAGTTTGGAACATCATAAGCGATGAATACAAGGAGGTATTCATCTATGCCTTCTAGTTTCCTGAGTCGAGAATTCGCTGGCAGTATGCGGCGAGGGTTTCGAGGATGTCGTCGGCGACCGACGTAACCTGCTGAGGGGTCAGTTGCAGGCAGATGATGCGCATCGCTGTCGCGAGAGCCGGGATCAGGTCCTCGTACGCCGCGCACCACCTGCCGGACGGCGCTCCGGTCACGCTTTCCACACGGTCTTCAGGTTGCAGAACTCCCTGATCCCTGCCTTCGTCAGCTCACGCCCGTACCCGGAGTTCTTGACGCCGCCGAACGGCAGCTCCGCGTGCGATTCCGTCATGCCGTTGACGAAGACGGCGCCGGCGTCGATGGTGCGGATGAACCAGTCCTGTTCGTCGGGGTCGCTGGTCCAGACGGCGGAGGCGAGCCCGAAGGGGGTCTGGTTGGCCACCCGGAGGGCTTCGTCGCGATCGGCCACCCGGTACAGCGAGGCGACCGGCCCGAAGGCCTCTTCGGTAACGATCCGCATATCGGGAGTGAGGCCGGCCAGGACAGTTGGCGGGTAGTACCAGCCGGGCTGCGCCGGGATTGCGCCGCCGACGAGGACCTCGGCGCCCTTGGCGACCGCGTCGTCGACGAGTTCGGCGAGGTCGCTGCGGCCCGACTCGGTGGCCAGGGGGCCGACGTCGGTCGCCTGGTCCATAGGGTCGCCGACTACGAGCTTGCGCATCTTGTCGGTGAACAACCGGGTGAATTCGTCGTAGACGTCGGCGTGCACGATGAAGCGCTTGGCTGCGATGCAGGACTGCCCGTTGTTCTGGACGCGGGCGTGTACTCCGGTGGTGGACGCGGCGTCCAGGTCCGCGCTTGGCATAACGATGAAGGGATCTGAGCCACCCAGCTCCATCACGGACTTCTTGATGTGCTGGCCGGCCTGGCCGGCCACCGAGCGGCCGGCGCCCTCGGAGCCGGTGAGCGTGACCGCCTTGACCCGATCGTCGGCGAGGACAGCGGGGACCTGATGCGATGAGATCAGCAGCGTACGGAACGACCCGACCGGGAAGCCGCCCCGCTCGAAGAGCGTGTCGAGGTACAACGCGGTCTGCGGCACGTTCGAGGCGTGCTTCAGCAGGCCGGCGTTGCCCGCCATGAGTGCGGGTGCGGCGAAGCGGATGACCTGCCACAGGGCCAGATTCCACGGCATCACGGCCAGTACGACCCCGAGCGGCTGCCACACCGTCCAGGCTTTGGATGCGCTGACGGAGGCGGGGTCGGCCAGCGGCTCGTCGGCCAGGAAGGCCTCGGCGTTCTGAGCAAAGTACCGCATGGCCCGGGCGCACTTGGTCACCTCGGCGACAGACTGGGCGAGGGTCTTGCCCATCTCGAGCGTCAGCAGCCGCGCCAGCGGGTCGGCGTCGGCCTCAATGATGTCGGCGGCGGAGCTCATCCACTCCGCCCGCCGGGCGAAGCCGCTATCGCGCTGCACCGCAGCCGCGGCAGCGGCTTGGGCGATACGGCGCTCGATCTCGGTGTCGTCATGCGGCGGAAACGTCTTCACGGTCTCACTCGTGGCCGGGTTCACGGTTGCGATGGGCATAGTGCTGTCTCCTCTTATCGCGTCGAACGACACCGCGCCGGCCGCAGCGGTACAGCCGGCACGGTCTTTATGCGCTCAGTACTTGACGACGGCCCGGAACCGGATTTCGCCGCGCATGAGCTTGGCGTAGGCGTCGCCCACCTTCTCCTTGGGGAAAACCTCGATCATCGGCTTGACGGCGCCCGAGGCGACGATTTCCAGCGCCTCGGCGAGGATGTCCGGGCCGTTGTGGGCCGAACCGATGATCTGGTAGCTGTGACTCGTCAGTGCGAGAGCCGGGAACGTGAACCCGTCGTCGGGAGCGATGCCCATCAGGACGAGCTTGCCCCACGGCTTCAGGCCCTTCATGGCGTCGATCGCGGCGTCGTGATTGGGCGAGGTGTGCAGCAGCACGTCGGCGCCGCCGGCCGCCCTCAGCTCGTCGCCACTTGACACCACGACGTCGGCGCCAAGGTCCTTGGCGAGCTGGCGCTTGCTGGGCGAGTGGGTGACCGCGATGACGTGATAGCCGGCGGCCCTCGCGAACTGAATCCCGAGGTGCCCGACCCCGCCGATGCCGGCGATGGCGACGCTCGACCCCGGAGGCGCGTCAGCCCGCCGCAGCGCCGCCCACACCGTGTAGCCGGCGCACACGGTCGGCGCGGCATCCTCGTAGGAGATGGCGTCGGGCAGCAGGATCGTGCCCAGCTCGTCGGCCGCGATGTACTCGGCCTGGCCCCCGTCGACGTTGATGCCGGTGAGGATCGGCGCCACGCAGTTGTTGGCGGTGACGAAGCTGTCCACGTGGCGCTCGCGGCAGAAATCGCACCGCCCGCAGGGCCGCTGGGTGATCGGCAGGCCGACCCGGTCACCCACCTTACGGGAGATGACTCCCGGGCCCACGGCAATGACCTCGCCGACCCCTTCGTGCCCCAAGACCATCGGGAACTGGCGGAAGCTGAGGACCTTCTCGGCCAGCAGGGAGTCCGTGTAGCAGATCCCGCAGGCGTGAATCTTAACCAGGACCTGGTGCGGCCCGGCCTCGGGCTTCGTAATGTCCCGCAGCTCCCACGGCGCGTGCGCCTCGGCCACCACGGCGGCTTTCATAAAGGCCATCGACTTTTCTCCTTCTCGGCGTCTTCGAACGATGGAACGCTTTCGACTCGAAAACTAGCGAGCGGCACTGTATAGGCAGTGGACAGCGAATGGAGTGGCTCTTTAATCGGCCTAGTGTCTTGAGTCAGAAATTACTTTGCTGATTGCAGGCCGTGGAGATGCCCAGCCCGAAGCTTGCTCCGCTGCTGCTGTCCGATGCTGAGCGCGAGTCGCTGGAGGCGCTGGCCCGGAAGCGGAGCGCATCGCAGTCGCTGGTCCTGCGGGCGCGGATCGTGCTGGCCTGCGCGGAGTGGAAGGCGGCGTTGGCCTCGACGCACGCGTGTCCTAGGTCCCTGAGATCTCCCGCTCGACGACGCGGACGGTATGCCTGTAGCCGATGAGCTCGTGCCCGACGACCTCGAGAATCGGACTCAACCCAACGAGGGCGATCACCACGACCAGCGCAGCCAGGTGCGTGGATCCGACGGGCCCACTAGGTTCATCTCCAACCAGCATGCCGACGACGACCGCTGCGGCGAGAGGGACGAGCGAGACCACGAACAAGGGAACGTGCGACCAGTCGTGGGAGCGCATGAGAACACTCCACGTCACGAAGATCATCAGGACCACCGCGGCGACGGGCACCGCGAGCGCGGCGGCGATCTGTGCGACGGAGAGGTTGTCGTCCTCCACGGCGGCTGCAGTGACCCGCAATCCTGCACCTACGGCCGCGATTGCGCCGAACATCGGGAGGTGGGCATACCGCCAGGCGACGGTGCGCTCGGGCCATTTCTCGAGGATCGTCCTGGAAGGAATGAGGAAGTAGGCCCACCAGAACCCGGCGGCGAGAATCAGTCCCGCAGAGATGATCACGACTGCGGCGATCGACCAGCCCTGCGCCTGGGTGAGAGCCGCAACGGCTGCGGTCGTGGCGGCCACGACTTCGCCGAGCGTGATGATGGTGAGCAGGCTGAAGCGTTCGGCGATGTGGCCGGCGTTCCAGGGCACGTCACCCAGCCTCCGCTCCACGACCACGGGAGCTGCCATTTCCACCACCGCCAGCACGACGAGGGCGGCGATCGTGGGCCACACGGGTGCCCCCGCGACCGCCGTCAGGAGCCACCCGGTCTGCACGATCGCGATCACGACCGCGTACGTAAGGGCGATTCTCCGACGGGCGAGGTCTTGACGGGCGGCCCGAAGCCACAAAGCCACGAGAGGCACCCGCATGACGATGTACCCAACGACCATCAGCAGGTTGTTCGGGCTCTTCCCCGCGGCCGCGTCCGAGAAACTCAAAGGCAGCCCGAACGTCAGGATGATGACACCGATCATCTGCACGATCGTCGCGATCCGGAACACCGCGTCGTCGTTGTCGTAGGCGGACGCGAACCAGGTGAAGTTCAACCATGCCCAGCTCACCGAGAAGATCGCGAACACATAGGCGCCAATCGCTGGTGCCACGCGGCCCTCAGTGATCTGGCGGGCGAGCAGTTCCGCCGCTGCCGCGAACGCGATCACGTACGTCAAGTCGTAGAGCAGCTCCAGCGGACTCGACGGCCGGCCCCGCTCCTGTGGGTCTCGACCGGTCATCGGCCGAAGCCGGTGGATGAGGTCATTCCTCAACCGCGACCTGAGAGCCGCCAAGTCCTGTGCCATCTCACTCCCTCGGACTGTGCTGTTCTGATCATTGCTCCCGGCTGGGGCAGTACGGGCACCGGCTGGGCGTTTGTGCCCGCTGCTGTGGCGTGCGGTGCGCAGTGGCCGGCGGACATCGCCTCCTGCTCACGGACGGCGCGAGCGGGCACGGCCTGCGCGGTCGCGGTTACCCTCGGTGCGGGCTCGTGCGAGCCCCGGCCAAACGCCAAGACCCATCAACGCCCCGGAACGAACAATCTGCGCCCAGCCCACAATCAAAACAACACAGCCACAAGCCGCTCAGAGTCGTTCGGCGCGAAATTACCTCGGATGGGCGCGGGCAGCCCCGGTGACGCTGGGTTATCCGGAAATCGGTCATCAGCTCCGGGAGTTGCGGTACCTGGCACTCCATGCCGGTCGGCTGAACCCCCACAGAAGCCCCGCAACTCCGCGACACGGCGGCCGATTCCCACGGGAACCCCACGGACTAAATGGCACACTCCGGTACACTTGTTATGCGTGTAAAGGTACGGAGAATAGCCGGTCAGCAGCGTCTATGCGCATGAGCTGGGCTGCTGAAGCCTTTTCCAGATGTGTGCTCGCGGGATGATAGAGCTCCTGAAAAGCGGAAGCTCAGTCGTTCGAAACGTTCATGACCGCGGGCCTTAGCCCGTGTGGGCTGCGTCGCCTTGTTGACACCTTCAAGGCCGACGCGTTCCTCAGCGAGGCGCGCCGCTCCGGAACTTGGGGCGGCACAAGCAGGCAACGGGCATTGTCGGCGGCTCGGGCGTCATCAGTGAGCGGCGCCAGTGCTCGTCGCGGACGCGACCGCGGCGAACTGGTCGTCGGCGGCGATGACGGACCCTTAGCGCGCCAGCGGTCTCGAAACGCTGATTGATTGGCGCATATCCCAAACGCGTGGGAGGATCTCACTATGTGGGGGAACTGGCGTGCCGTTATGGCAGTTGATGCTGATCGACTGCGCGCTGAGCTGCCGTCAGCTTCATCCACTAACGCCCAGCCAATTGTGACGCACGCCACCGAGGTGCTTGACAAGGTACAGAGCTGCATGGAGAAGAAGCCGTCACTGTGGGAGCGGTGGACCGGAGAGGGCTCATCGGAGGCATGGCTTGAGTTGCGTGAGGCCGAGGCGGAATTGGCTGGAACACTGCCCGACGAGGTTGCGCTTGCCTGGTTGCCCGACGCACTGGCCGACGCCCGTTCTGACATCGGCGATGACGATGATCCTGCGGTGCGAGAAGCGACATGCCTCTACTTCGAAAAGTACGTCAGCGGCTCTTCTTCTGCGGTTCGGCCGAGTTACCGCAGCGCTGCGCACGTCCTCGAGCAGTTGCTGCGGCGTCGTTACCAGGTCGTCTTTGAGCGCCAGGCTCGGGCGCTGGCACTTCGCAACCGGATAATCCGGCTCATACTGGTCATGCTGGCGCTTTTCTTGGTGCTGTTCTTGATCGCCGTCGGGGCCGGGGAGCGGTTGCATTGGTCACCCGAGGGCATCGCCACTAAGGCGACCAACTTCCCGGTGGCCTGGCTGACGCTGTTGTGCGTCATCGTCTTCGGCGTCCTTGGCGGGCTCATCTCGGCGATTCCCGCGCTTGCACGGCCGCCGACGTCGCCCGATCCGTACGGGCTTGCGCCCATCCAAGGCGTGCTCAAGCTTCCGCTCGGCGGTGTCACCGCGGTCATCGGCTGCTTGGCCCTGCAGAGCGGCACTCTGCCAGGCGTCACCGGGGTGACCTCGCTGGCAGGGCTGTTGTTCTGGGCTGCCGCGTTCGGAGCTGGTCAGCAGGCGGTCAGCAGGCTCCTGGACAACCAGGTAGGGAATCTGCTCAATCGGCCCGGCCCGGCCACCTTGCCTCGTCATCCTGCGGCGGCATTGACGGTGCCGCCTGCGGATTCCTCACCGCCCGATGAGCCTAAGCAGACGTCTGACCGAGGACACACGGGCGACGCTCCGACCAGCCCTTCGGGGACGGATCATGAAACGCTGAGCGAGCTCGAGTCCCGCACCGTTACCCAAAAGCAGTAGCCCGGCTGCATCGTATGACCTTCGCCGCAATGTGGTGGCGAAGGTCATTCACGCTCTCGGGTTGCTGCGTGAAACCGCAAGCATCCGCGGCGCGCGCCTACCCTTGCCGCACCGTGACTGGGGTGCTCGGCGAGTCTGGGAGCGGCCATTCCTGTCGTGCATCGGCGATTCTGGCTCGCGCCCAGCGGCGGGATGTGCGTCCGAACATCTGGGCGAGCCGTCGTTCCGACAGCGGGTTGCCGGCCTGCACGCTGAGCCGGTACGCGGCCACCGCCGCGTCGTTGCCAGCGTCGGCCTCAAGCGCCTCATTGTCATGCTGCCCGCCGGCGGGGATGGGCGAGTGCGCGGCGGCCTGACCCGCGGGCTGCCCCGCCCGCCGCGGACTGTTCCGGTATGCTCCGCCTGTTGGGCGGCAGCGCGTATCGAACACAGATCGGGCCGGGTGAAACCGGGATCGGGCATGAGCTCCTCCTCGGTCACCGGTTGGGAGGAATTTGGGAGGCCGCATCCGGCGTGAACTGTCCCGAACCGTCCCAACCGAGCTGAAGTGGAGCGTCTGACCTGACCTTTCGCCGAAATGCCTGGCTGGCGCTTTGAGTGGATCCCTATGGTAAGGAGCAGGTCCGCGGTTCCCCGTAACGGGCTCCAGCTCACAGACAAGACTCCGCCCGGTCTGGGAACGCAGCGGGGACGCAGGTGAGGACTAACCGGCGTGCCGGGCTGGAACAGCATCGGCAGTCCCTTTGAGCGCCGGGTTCTTGCGTGAGTTGCTGCTCCGCGATGACCTGACGAAGCCAGGACACGTGACCGGGAATCAGCTCAAGGCCATGGCCGTCCGGGTCGCCGCAGGCGCCGGCGACGCCGCCCGGCTCCGCGCGGCTTCCCGCGACCCGGCCATGGCGGGATCGTTCCGGCTGGGCCAGGACGTCATACGGTGGCACGCTCGGCGGATCTGTTCCGGCTGCCCGGCCCGGGCCGGCGGCCGGGATGCTGCCGGGCTGCCAGGGATCCACTCGCCGGGCACGGTGGCCATGGCCCGGAGCGCGGCATCGAGCATCCGGTCGCGCCAATCGATTTAGAACACACCTTGGTGAAAGGCGGCCCACCATGAGGCCATGGTTGGGCCGCCTCTCAGAGCGTTCGCGACGACCACAGGCCGACGCGTCACAATTTCGGGTCTATCCGGCAGGGGAAGGAATCTGTTCCATCGTGATGGTCCAGAACTTCTTCACGAACGGGCCCTTCGACGTCCACGTAATGTGGTGGCCGTGCGAGTACCCGGCCAGGTCGCCGGCCTGCAGATCGTACTCCTCGCCGGTCTCGTCGTCGCGGATGTGGACCTGGCCCTCGAGCAGGATGATCGTCTCGTCACCCAGCGGCGCGGTGTACGGAATGGTGCTGACACCGTTGGTGTCGCAACCGTGGATCCCTTTACCGGAGCGCCAGATCCCGCACATCATGGTCCCCGTCGACCCGGTTTGCCTGATGAAGAACAGCTCGCCGCAGTCCT
>Ga0306920_100009477_pt1 | contig 13001 bp, 12 predicted proteins | sample flu12Cox44000170_FD_204666 | JGI IMG/M metagenome (GOLD analysis project Ga0306920, IMG submission 204666) | Lab enrichment of tropical soil microbial communities from Luquillo Experimental Forest, Puerto Rico - flux4day.12C.oxic.44.000.170 (v2)... | ecosystem: Environmental > Terrestrial >...
AGCGGAATGATCGCGAGCGAGTAGAACAGCGCTTTGCATGGTGTGTTGGTGCGCTCGTTCATCCAGGCGAGACAGGTGCCGAGCACCAGCGCCAGAAGCGCAGAGCCGGATGCAAATTCGACCGAGTTGAGGAACAGCTCCGCTGTCTCGGAGCTGAAATAGGCCGTCCAATAATTTTCCAGCGTATAGCGTGATGCGACTGCTGCAGTCTGCGGCGTCAGAAAACTCTGCCAAAGCAGAAAGACCAGCGGCACAAGCGCGAGCCAGGCGACGATCGCAACACAGAGCCCGATCACCACCGTCTTGAGCTCGAACCTCGGGGCAAATGCCGGCCGAGGCGCCATGACCAGCACGTCGCTCACGGAGGCAGCGACCTAATCGTGCTCGCGGCGATGGTGGTGATGGCTGTCACCGCCGTGGTGATGATGAGGGTGGTGCTCATCATGGTGATGGTGGTGATCGGCATGGTCATGATGATCATGCTCGCGATGATGAATGCGCTGGACTGGCCGGCCACGACGCGGGTCCTCGCTGAACAGCAATGATTTGATGGTCACGGGCACGGTGTAGGACGGCATGCGGATGCGGCCGAGATCGATGTAATCGAAGTCTCTCAGCACCACGCCGTCAATCGCTAGGATTTCGCTCTCGACAAGCAGCTCCTCGCGCAGGATGGCGCCAAGCGTCTGCGCAATGTCGCCGTCGAGCATGATATAGAGCGGCTTCCTGCGCTCGATGGTCATCGCAAGCCCGTGCCGGATCCCTTCGGCAAAGGCCGACACCCGCTCGTAGGACGGCGGCCCGCTCCAGCGCAGCGCCAGCGCCACTTCGCCTTCTCCTTCGATGAGATCGAAAGCCGTAAAATGCGAGCGGATCGCCCGGGCGAGAGCCGTGGGATCAATCACCTCGCCGCATTCATACGACGGCTGCAATACCTGCAGGTTGCGCCGCGGCAGGAGCTCACCGGGGTTTGTGATATAGCTGGTGTTGCCGCTGAGCTGCACGCTGTACTCGGACGCGCCGAGAGCAGTCGCACGAATGCATTCGCCGGCCGGAAAGAGCGGCCAGGGCAAGGCGCCATTGTCGATGCGGCGGCGGATCGCGCCCCCGAGCCGCCGCCCCATGTCGCCGAAATCGCGCAGCTCGCGGCCATAGACATATTCGCCCACGCCGCCGGAAAACATGATGCCGTCGAGATGGCCGAAATCGATGAGCGCATCGGTCAGATAAAGATGCTCGACCGCACGCGGCAGCGGCCGCCGCAGGAGCGCAGCCATCAGCAGTTCCGCCATGTTCTCGGCGACCCGGTCGAGTTGGGAAGGAGAGAGTACATCGCCGCGATTTAAGCTCAATCCGGCTTCCCGGGCGTGAAATTTGCCCGCGGGATCAAGCCGGACCAGTCGGCCGTCCGCCTCGACAACATGCAGCCGTCCTCCGATATGCAGCGCCGCGGTCGCAATCACATTGCCTTTCTCGACCAGGGCGAGCTTGGTGGTGCCTCCGCCGATGTCGATGTTGAGAATGCGCTTGTTGCCGTCATAGGACAGCTTTGAGGCACCCGAGCCGTAGGCGGCCAGCATCGATTCCATGTGGTGCCCGGCAGTGGCAGTAACGAAATCGCCGCGCTGCTCCGCGATCAGGGCGGCAATCGCCTCCGCATTTTCGCGCCGCAGCGCCTCCCCCGTGAGAATAACGACGCCGGTATCGATGTCCTGCGCCTTTATGCCGGCCGATGCGTAGGCTGTATCGATAATCGCAGCGAGCGCGACTTCGTCGATACGCACGTCACTTGAATAAGGCGTGAGCGCGACCGGTGACTGAAACAGGGTCTCTCGCGACACGACATAATAGCGGCTGGTGAGATCCTCCCCGTAGCGGCGCAGATTGATACGGGAGAAGATGATTTGCGTGCCCGAGGAGCCGATATCGATGCCCACCGTCACCAGCGTGACATGATCCTGGATCCAGATCGGGTTCTCCTCGATCGGACCCTCGTCGCCAAATTCGAAATGGTCGTGGTCGTGATCGGCATCGCCATCGTGGTCATGGACAAAGTCCTGGCCGAGAAGATGATCGGCCAGCGTGTGCCCCGGCTTCTTCTCGTCTCCCATCGCTTCTGATTTTCTCCTTGGAGCACGATCGCGTTCGCCGCCAACAGCAACGTTATGGCACGTCCAATTTGGCTGCGTCAAAGTAGGTTGGGTCGAGCCCTTGCGAGACCCAACAACTTCGCATGGGCAAGTTGGGTCTCGCGAGGCGCTCGACCCAACCTACAGCGCGAAAGCATGAGAAGCGCGCGCATGACAAGCGCGCCGGCACATGGCACATGGCGTCGCGAACAACAGGAGGGGACATCAATGCCGGATTCATTTGCCGAACTGCGGCACGAGCTTGCCGTCGCCAATCGCATTCTTGCCAACGAAGGCATCATCGATGCGTTCGGGCATATCAGCGCGCGCAACCCGAAGGATCCCGGCCGCTATTTCATTTCCCGCCACCGGGCGAGCGAGCTGGTCGAGCCATCCGACATTCTCGAAATGACGCTCGATTCGAAGCCGGTGGTGCCGACCAATGTGCGCCTCTACAGCGAGATGGTTATCCACGGCGAGATCTACAAAGCGCGTCCCGACGTGAATTCGGTCTGTCATCACCACGCGCCGTCGGTGCTGCCGTTTTGCGCGACCGGCGTCGAGCTCGTGCCGTTGTTCCATCTCGGCGGCACGCTGGGCGAGAAAGTGCCGTTTTGGGATAGCCGCGACGAGTTCGGCGATACCAATCTCCTGGTGACCACGCCGCAGGAAGGGGCGTCGCACGCCCGCGCGCTGGGTCGGTACTGGATGCTTCTCCTGCGGCGCCATGGCGCCTCGCTCGCCGGCACCTCGGTGCGCGAATGCGTATTCCGCACGATCTACTCGACGCGCAATGCCGAATTGCAGCTACGCGCCATGAGCATAGGAACTCCTGTTCCGCTTACGCCGGGGGAGCGTGAGAAATGCGGCGCGCATAATCTTTCAGGGCGCGGAGTCGAGCGTGCCTGGGAATATTGGGTGACGCGATTGCAGAAGGCGGAGGCAACATGGGTGGGCGCAAGCCTGCCGCGCCTTCCTGGCCTTTCGCAAATCGCACGGCCCCGTACCGCGGGTCTGCCGCCGGTCAAGGCCGTGGCACGGCGGGGGAGCAGCAGGAGCGGAACAAGGGCACACAAAAAAGTTACGAGATAGTTTCGCCGCCAAGCCCGATTGTCGCCAAAAACGGCCGCTACGCGCAGCGCAAGCACACGCTTGCATTCCCCACGAATCATCACTGTTGGCCCTGCGCGGATGATGATGATTCGCGGGAATGCGGCGAGCATCACGACATTGCACAGGGATCGGGGGATCGCCATGCAGACAAGAAAGATTTTTCAGGTGCAGCATTGGCGCAATGGCCAATGGGACCGGGAGCAGAATTGGCGCAAGGTCGAGGCTTCGAGCGCAAAGGAGGCCGCCGAAAAAGTATGCGGCCGCGTTTTGAGCGGGGCAGGCCGGCATTCGCAATTGCGCGCCCGGGTGCTCACATTCGGAGATTTGCGCCAGCGTAGTGCCATGGAGTTTTACGCCGTCGATTGATCAAGCCTTCGTCGGCCCTGATGCCAAGTTTGGCGCAGAGCTCTGCGAGCAAGCCGCGGCGTTGCGCGCCTGCACATAATCCCGTAATGACTCTCCACACAAATAATGAATGTTCGAGCGTGAACAGCAGCGCCCGCTCATTCGTGGCGGCGCAGCAAGGGAAGAAATGCAATGACGGGTATGTACGACCAGGCCCGGCCGGGGATCGGCCACAACCAGCCCGACGAATATGCCGAGGAAAAAAAGCACGAGCGGTGGGAACGTTGGGCAAAGAAACGCACCTTCGTGCGCGCGCTGGAAGGGACCTACAGCCATCTTTACAAGGCGCTGCTCGAGGAGAAGCGCGTCTATTCTTCCAAGGACGTTCCCTGGAAGGGCGGGCCCGGCCAGTTCGGCAAAAGCGTGATCAGCCCGCAGGCCACCAGCATCATTCAGTCACTCGAATCCCACATCGAGGCCTACGCGCCCGGTGCCTATGGCCAGAAGCACGGCCATCTCAACAGCGCGGTGTTTTATGTACTCAAGGGCCGCGGTCACGACGTGCACGACGGCCGCCATATTCCTTGGAAAGCGGGCGACGTGATGATCGTCGAGAACGGGAGCGTGCATCAGCATTTCAACGATGACCCCGAGGAGGAAGCAATCCTTCTGGTGTTCAAGGCGAAGCCGCTGTTCCTGTTTATGCATCTGTTGTTTCAGAAGATCGTGGAATGGCCGCCGGACAAATTGCCGCCCGGTCAGGAGCATTACAAACCCCCGGCGGAGATCTAAGGAGGGAGCCATGGTCTTTGAGGACAAGGAACCGGCCTGGTCGGGCTCGGCGAACTGCACCTTCCATGCCGATGACGTCGCCAGTTCGCAGGAATTCCGCGCGCGCTATGCCACGCTCCCGAATGTGGTCAAGGCAGAGGATATGCCGTGGGAGCGCTCGCCTGACGGCTTGATCAAACATCTCGTGCATCATCGGCTCAGCACGCGCGAATGCTGCGTGGAAGCCTATATGCAGTTCCTCAAGGGCGGTGAACGCTCGGGCAAGCACCGGCACATGTGGGAGGAAGTCATCTTCGTGGTCGAAGGCTCGGGTTACGACCTGCATTGGGACATGCGTTTTGACTGCCTCGATGCATTCCAGTGGGAATGGGCCGACGTGCCGAAGAAATTCGAGTGGAAGCAGGGCGATTACATCTACATCCCGCCGTTCACCACACATCAGCACTTTGCAACAGCCGAGGCGCGGCTGATCATGATGAGCAACCGCATGGTCAAGGAGATGGGGTTCAACTGGTTCGACCAGGTGGAAAACGCCCCGGGCTACGAGACCGAGCAGAAATAAATGCGTTTGGCTGGTTGCGTCCTCGCGGCCGCTGTGGTGCTGCTGCATGTTGTGCCCGCTCGCGCGCAGTCGGCCGCGAACTTTTACAAGGGCAGAAACGTCGAGCTCTATATCGGCTACAGCGTGGGGGGCGCCTATGATCTATACGCGCGCCTGTTGGCCCGGCATTTCGGCAAACATATTCCTGGCGATCCGATTATCGTCCCCAGGAACATGGAAGGCGCCGGCAGCCTGCGGCTTGCCAACTGGCTTTACAATGTGGGGGGAAGGGACGGAACCGCACTTGCCACCATCGGCCGCGGCACCGTATTCGATCCGCTTCTGGGATCGAAGGGGGCGCAGTTCCAGGCCGACAAGTTCACCTGGATCGGCAGCGCGAACAACGAGGTCAGCGTCTGTGTGGCCTGGAAAACGAGCGGCATCACCAAGTTCGAGGATCTGTTCGAGAAGGAGCTGATCGTGGGCGGCACGGGTCAGGCTGCCGACACCGATCAGTATCCGCGCATTCTCAACGGGGTTCTCGGCACGAAGTTCAAGATCGTCAGCGGCTACCCCGGCGGCAACGACATCACGCTTGCCATGGAGCGGGGCGAGGTCAAGGGCCGCTGCGGGTGGTCATGGTCGAGCGTCCTTTCCACCCACAAACGCTGGGTCGAGGACGGATCCATGAAGGTGCTGGTGCAACTGTCGCTGCGCAGGCATCCCGAGCTTCCCGACGTTCCGCTCGTCATGGATTTTGCCAAGACCGAGGAGCAGCAGCAGGTTTTCAAGCTGATCTTCGCGCGCCAGGTCATGGGCCGGCCCTTTCTTGCGCCTCCGGGGGTACCGAAGGACCGCGCCGCTGCGCTACGAACGGCTTTTTCCGATACCATGCGCGATCCCGAATTCCTTGCCGATGCCGAGAAGACGCAGCTTGAAATCACGCCGGTCGCCGGCGATGCCGTCGAGAAGCTTGTGACAGAGGTCTATCAGACACCGAAGGCGATCGCCGCCAAGGCAGCGGAATTCATCCGGCACTGAGAGAGCAGCTGATGCAGGAAAAGACGGATCAACCAGCGCGCATCGACAAGAATTACCGCGGCTGGCAGTCCGACGTCATTGTTGATCTGATCAAGCGCTACGGCTTTCCCTATATCACGCTCAACCCCGGCGCGAGCTTCCGCGGCTTGCACGATTCGCTGGTCAATTACGGCGGCAACGAGCCGCCGATGATGCTGTGCCAGCACGAAGAGATCGCGGTGCAGATCGCGCACGGCTACGCCAAGGCAAGCGGCAAGCCCATGGCGGTGATCCTCCACGACTTGGTCGGGCTCCTCCACGCGTGCATGGCGATCTATTACGCCTATATCGATCGGGTACCGATCTTCATCATCGGCGCGACCGGACCGATGGATGAAGCAAAGCGCCGTCCCCACATCGATTGGACCCATTCGGCGCTCGTGCAGGGCAACGCTGTGCGCGATTACGTCAAGTGGGACTATCAGCCGACCTCGATTGCGGGCGTTCCGGAAAGCTTTGCGCGCGCCTACTCCGTCATGACGACCGAGCCGCAGGGACCGGTCTACATGTGCTACGACGCGGCGCTGCAGGAGGAGCCGCTGGCGCAACCGGTGGAACTGCCGCCGGCGGCTGCTGCGGCAACGCCCGCCGCAATGGCTCCCGATCCGAAGGCGCTCTCCGCCATTGCCGACAAGCTGCTTGCCGCCGAGCGTCCCATGCTGCTTGCCGAATATGCCGGCCGTCGCCCCGGCGGCTTCGAGAGCATGGTGGAGTTGGCCGAGACCGCCGGTGCCGCCGTCTGGGACGTCAACAACGCGCTCAATTTTCCCAACAAGCATCCGCTCTGCCTGAGCATGGACAAGGAATCACTGCGCCACACCGATCTCGTCGTCGGGCTCGACGTCAATGACTGGGAGAAGCAGCTTACCGAGCTCGACAACGCCAAGCGAACGCGCGAGCAGATCACGCCGCCCTCCTGCGATTTCGTCGAGATCGGTTTCGGTGAAATCAATATCAGCAAATGGGCGATGGATTATTGCCGGATGCAGCCATGCTCGATCCGGGCGCTCGGCGATACCATGCTCGCCATCCCCGAGCTCACGCGCATCTGCAAGGAACGCATCGCCGATGACGCGGGCCTCAAACGCCGCATTGCCGAACGCAAGGCCGCTATCGCCAAGCGCCACGATGAGGTCTGGGCGAAATGGCAGGAGGAGGCGCGCAGGAACTGGGAGGCCTCGCCGATCACCTTCTCCCGGCTCGCGCTCGAGATCTGGGAGGTGATCAGACACGAGGACTGGGTGCTCGCGGCCAATAATCTAAAGCAGCAGGTCCGCAAGCTCTGGGACTTCGACCGTGCCTATCGCCATCCCGGCGTTGAGCTCGGCACCGCCACCCAGATCGGTATTTCGCTCGGCGTGGCGCTCGCCCATAAGGGTAGCGGCCGCATCGTTGTCGATATCCAGCCTGACGGCGACCTGATGTTCGACGCCGGCGCGCTCTGGGTTGCCGCCAAATACGGCATTCCAATGCTGGTGGTGATGCACAACAATCGCGCCTATTACAATGACTGGGAGCATCAGATCCGCATGGCGAAAGTGCGCGGCACGGACGAGGCGAAGGCGCATATCGGCATGGATTTGTTCGGTCCGGAGCCAGACTTTGGAGCGCTCGCGCGTTCGATGGGCTGCCATGGCGAAGGCCCGATCGATAAACCCGGCGAGATCCGTCCCGCACTTGAGCGCGCCACTGCCGAGGTCAAGAAAGGGCGCCTCGCGCTCGTCGATACGATCACACAGCATCGGTGAAACGGCGGGTTAGGCGTGGAGACCACCCTTTTGGGCGGATTGAGGTGAAAGCTGACGCCAGTTCCAGGGGCTTGAGGAGTGCGAGGTGCCCCTCATCAGTTCGAAGGTTTTCAAGTTGAAATGGGGCTGCTGGTGCTATATATCATTGCCGTATGACACAGCGAAATGAACCCGACACTGCCAGGCTTTTCTGGTCAGGACGGTCGCAGGCGGTCCGACTCCCTAAGGACTATCGTTTTCGCGGGGACAGGGTGCGCATTCGCCGGCAAGGCAGTTCAGTCGTGCTCGAACCGATCGCCGAGGAGTGGAAGTGGCTCGACGATATTACTGAGAGGTTCGATGAGGATTTTATCAAGGCGGTGCAGGAACAACCGAAACCGCAAGAACGCCCGGCGATCGAGAAGCTGTTTCGATGATGCGGTATTTGCTGGATGCAAATGTCCTCATCGAACTCATAAACAATAGAGACTCCGAGCCAGCCAAGCGCGCGCGACTGGAGCATCCGAGCGATCTCGCGATCTCCGCCATCGTCGCGCACGAGCTGTTTTATGGTGCATACAGGAGTGCGCGTGTGGAGCAGAACCTGGCTTTGATCGACGTGCTTCAATTCCCTCTATTGAGTTTCGATACGCAGGATGCCCGACGCGCCGCGGAAATACGCGCGCTTCTCATGAGTCAAGGCGCATCGATTGGGGCCTACGATGTTCTGATTGCCGGACAAGCACTTTCCCGCAACATGATCCTGGTCACGCATAATACGCGCGAGTTTACTCGGGTACCGGGCTTGCGTGTCGAGGATTGGCCGTTGTAGTCCCAAGCGTCGCTTTCCGACATTCAGGGTTCCTGTAACCACCCCAGTTCCAAGTACGACATCCGGCAAACGCATCTTGCACCGCGAACGGCTTCCATCGATAACCTTTGCGACAATACTCATCGATCGAGGTACTAATGGGTGAATTCGCAGTTGGTCAAAGCGTATCGCGGTTCGAGGATCCGAGGCTGCTGCGGGGCGGCGGCCGCTATGTCGGCGACATGGTGCTGCCGGGCATGGTGTACGGCTATGTCTTGCGCTCGCCCCATGCCCACGCGCGAATTCGCTCCATTGATGTGAGCCGCGCGCAAACAGCGCCCGGCGTGCTGGCGGTGCTCACGGGCGCGGACTGGCAGGCCTCGGGTTGGGGCAATCTTCCCGTGCCGGGCGGTCTCAAGCGTCGCGACGGCAGCGTATTCCGGCCGCCCTATCCCGCTCTGGTGAAGGACCGCGTGCGCTTCGTCGGCGATTACGTCGCCTTCGTGGTGGCACAAACCTACAATCAGGCGCTGGATGCGGCCGAGTTGGTCGCGGTCGATTACGAGCCGCTTGCAGCCTGCGTGTCGACGGCCGAGGCAACGGGCGCGGGCACGCCACGAGTCTGGGACGATTGCCCCGACAACATCGGCTTCGTTCAGCTGTTCGGCAACAAAGAAGCAACCGAAGCTGCGTTGGCCAAGGCCGATCGTGTCGTGCGCCATCGGTTCGTGGTAAATCGCGTGACTGCTGCCACCATGGAGCCGCGCGGTTCGATCGGCGACTACAACGGCAGCGAAGACCGCTACACCGTCTACACCACGCTCCAGCGCACCCACCCGTTTCGCTCCGAGCTCACCGCGATTCTGAAAGTGCCGGAAAGCAGGATCCGCGTTGTCGCCGGCGACATCGGCGGCAGCTTCGGCATGAAGTCGGCGGTCTACAACGAGGTGGCGCTCGTTCTCCTGGCATCGAAAATCATCGGCCGGCCGGTGAAATGGACATCCACCCGTTCGGAATCATTCCTCTGTGATGCGCAGGCGCGCGACAACGTCACTGAGGCCGAGCTTGGCCTCGACAAGGACGGCAACTTCGTTGCGCTGCGGGTAAAGACCATGGCGGCGATCGGCGCCTATCTGCAGACCGGCATGCAGGCCTTCACCGGCAACATCGGCACCCTTGCCGGCGTCTATCGCACCCCGGCCGTCCATGCCGATGTGAGTGCGGTGTTCACGCACACCAATCCGGTGCGGCCTTACCGCGGCAACGGCCGGCCCGAGGCCGGCTATGTGATCGAGCGCATGGTCGATCTCGCGGCGGACGAGCTCGGCATGGATGCGGCCGAGCTGCGCCGGCGAAACTACATTTCGCCGGCCGCGATGCCGTTCAAGACCGGGCTCACCTTCACCTATGACAACGGCGAGTTCGAGAAGAGCATGGACATGGCGCTCAAGCTTGCCGATTTCGCCGGCTTCGAGCACCGCCGCGCGCAAGCGCGCAAGCGCGGCAAGCTGCGCGGCATCGGCATCTCCAACACCATTGAACGCGCGGCAGCCGGTGGTTTCGAAGGGGCGGAAATCCGGTTCGACAAGTCAGGCACGGCGACGCTGCTCGCCGGCAGCGTGACCCAAGGTCAGGGGCACGAGACGATATTCAAACAGATCATGTGCGATCGCCTGGGCCTCGATCCGCAAGAAGTGCACTACATCCAGGGCGATACCGATCAGGTCTTTGTCGGAGAGGGAACCGGCGGCTCGCGCTCGGCAACCATCGGCGGCTCGGCCGTGGCTCTCGCGGCGGAGCGGATCACAGCGAAGGCAAAGTGTATCGCCGCGCATGTTCTCAAGCTCGATGCCGACGAAATCAATTTTGCCGATGGCGTGTTCTCGAGCCCCAAGACCAATCGCACGCTCACCATCAAGGAGGTGGCCAAGGAAGCCATGGAGCCGACGAGCCTGCCCAAGGGCATCGATGTCGGGCTCATTGCGACTGCGACCTACGCCGCACCGGTGCAGAATTTTCCCAACGGCTGTCACATCTGCGAGCTGGAAATCGACGAGGATACCGGCGAGGTCGAGATGGTCCGCTACAGCGTCGTCGATGACGTGGGCACCGTAATCAATCCGCTGCTGCTCAAAGGCCAGATCGTGGGCGGCATTGCCCAAGGGGTTGGACAGATCCTCATGGAAGACATCCGTTTCAGCGAAGAGGGCCAGAACCTCACCGCGTCATTCATGGACTATGCCATGCCGCGCGCAACTGACATCAGCGCGGTTGACGTCAAGAGCAATCCCGTTCCCACGCGAACCAATCCGCTTGGCGTGAAGGGCGCGGGAGAAGCAGGTTGCGTTGGCGCCATGCCCGCGGTCGCGAACGCGCTTGTCGACGCGCTTTCGCCGCTCGGTATCCGACACGTCGAAATGCCCGCAACGCCGGAGCGGCTCTGGCGGGCGATGCAGCAGGCAACGTCCGCGCCGAGGGGATGAGCCCATGAGCAAGTCATTCATCCGAGGCACCTGGCAGCAGAAGCGGGCGTTCTCGCCGGCGGTCATTGCCGAGGGGGCGGGCCGCACCATCTTTATCGCTGGCCATACCGGCCAGGTTGACGATGCCGGGAAATCGCTGGCAGGCGATTTCGACGCTCAGTTTCGCCAGACCTTCCGCAATATCGAAAAGACCCTCAATGACGCCGGCGCCAAGCTGAGCGACATGGTGACCATGACGGTGTTTCTCATTGATGCGCGCTACACGACCCGCATGACCGAGCTCCGCACCGAGCTGTTCGGCAAGGATTTTCCGGCGAGCGCCGCCATCACTGTGCAGGGCTTCGCGCAGCCCGAGATGATGATCGAGGTGCAAGGGATTGCGGTGGCCGGGTGAGCCGCTTTCCTTGTTTTTGTGTCTCACTTTTGGGGTGCACTCCAAGACCTCATTGTAAATAACAACAAAAATACAATGGGTCGTCAAAGAAGTGCCCGTAAAACGCGGATTCGCGAAAAGGATAACAGGCGGGCGAACAGGGGGCGGATCAGAGCGATAACAGGCGATAACAGGGGGATGTGCACTGGAGTCCCAACCGGTCCATTGCCACTTTCGTCTCCAAAATTTGCATGGCTTGGTTCGACATGTTGAAGGACGCAACGCGTCATCAAGGACCCGCCGTGCTATCTGCTGTGTGAAGCGGCTCTCACAGATAACTCCTTAACTGATAAGGCGATTCGCCCGTTGGCTTCGTTTGGTAAAATCGACCCTCGTCGAGTTGTGTTCCGTCATTGAAAAAACGCGCGGTTGCATGCTGAGGACTGGATGCAAGGAGACCTCGTTTTGCTCAAATGCGGGCGTAAAAAAACCCGGCGCGGTAGTACCGCCCGGGATGCAAATACAATCATTCAGGATGCGCTTTCATAGCGAATTTTCGTTTCCTGAGCAACTAACCCCAAGCTGTAAATTGAATCTTCGTCGGCAGATTTCCGGGTGATAGCGGCTTTCTGAAATTATCGCGCGACAGGTCACGCATTTCTGATAGGCGGAGATAATCTCGCGCAGGTCCTAGCAAACGGGGGAGAAGTGCCATGAGCCGACATTATTCGCCACAGCCCCGTGAACGTGAAACAAGGTCCAGCTTGAATACCGGACACAAACCCTTCCCTTCTATTTCTGGATGAAAGGAAAGGCCGAGGTAGACGTCTGTGATGAACTGGGCTTTGAACGTTGCCCCCGCAAGAAACTGGGCAATGTTCCCTCGATTTAAACAATAGAGGTCGTCTGTTACCAGCACTAGAAAATATCTTTGATATAGGCCATCTGCTGAGCAATCCTTGCGATCAATTCGTTTTTGAATCTCCAGACAAAATTCCTCCGGTGTCCAACTACGGTGTTGCTCAGGCCCCCTAATAGATGCTTCTAAGGTTACTTGGTCCACCAGTTCCGAAACTTCCACGCCACAGCACTGTCCATCGATGGTTGCCTCAATGTCTGGCGGGTCTTGTCCTGCTTGCCTCGGTCGGAGGTCGTCAATTTGGTGACCTGCGGTGGTGAGTATTTGTTTGGCAGCATCAGTCTCTTCCTCTTTCTGATCATGCCATACCCAATAATCACTATGCCCCTTTGCGCGACTATTTTCCCGGAGCACTTCACAGAAGCAACTCCAATCTCTTGTTTCTTCCGGGACCATTTCCCAAATTCCATTCATCGCGTTAGTCGAGGAGGCCGGTGTCCATACTGATTTTTTTAAAATAAAAGATTGGGGGCTGCTACTGTTTGCGGCTGAAAATGGCCGCTGCGCAGTCCGCGTAAGTAATATCATATCGTCCCGCACAGACCTCCTTTATCGTAACTTTCCGCTTCATGTATTCAGTCCTTGAAAGCCCGTATTTAGAGGCCTCTTTAAGCGCGGCAGCTTCTTCGGCCACCGGATCGTGTTCAAGCAGGCCGTATCGATTGAAGTCTGTCGGTGTGAGATAGCG
>Ga0306920_100009480_pt1 | contig 12999 bp, 10 predicted proteins | sample flu12Cox44000170_FD_204666 | JGI IMG/M metagenome (GOLD analysis project Ga0306920, IMG submission 204666) | Lab enrichment of tropical soil microbial communities from Luquillo Experimental Forest, Puerto Rico - flux4day.12C.oxic.44.000.170 (v2)... | ecosystem: Environmental > Terrestrial >...
GTCCCATAAGGGGTTGCGGAACTCATTTGCTCAGCTGCACAGCAATTGGGTGCGTCGCACAACGACAAGGCGGGTCAATACACAACATTTGCTCTTCCTGTCACCAAACTGTGACGTATATTTAGGGTAATGGACCGGAGAGTTCGACGAGCAGGAAACAGGGCATTGGCGTTCCTTAGAGGAAGAAAATGAAGCGTGGAATTGCGGTTTTCGTTTCGGTCGGCGCATTGGTCACCGTCGCATATTTGACGGTGAGCAAATGGGCGATCCATCACGAGTCGATCACATTCTACGACGCCTCGCGTGACAACCGTCCCGTCGCCGTCGACGTCGCCGTGCGCCGGGACCGCGAGATGCAGGCCAACGCCGGCATGATCAAACTGCCGGTTGCGATCCTTAATCACGGCAATACCGTCAAGAACACCGAATATTCCTTCCTCGCCAACGTCTTTGCCGCACGCGGCTATATCGTGATCAGCATCCAGCATGATCTGCCGACCGATGCGCCGATGGTGACCAAGGTTGGCGAGCTCTTCGTGGGCCGCCTCACGCAGATCCAGCGCGGTGTCGCCAATATCAAATTCGCCGTCGAGGAGATGAAGAAGACCCAGCCCAATGCGGACTACGATCATCTCACAGTGGTCGGCCATTCCATGGGCGGCGACATCACCATGTATTTCGCCAAGCAGTACCCTGATGAAGTCAGGAAAGTCGTGACCCTCGACAATCTCCGGGTGCCCTTCACCACCGCCGGGAAGTTCAAGATCCTGTCGTTCCGCTCCCATGATCCGCAATTCAAGACCGATCCCGGTGTCATTCCGAGTAATGAAGAGTGCGAAAAGGCCGGGATCACCGTGGTGAACACGAACTTCCAGCACAACGACATGCGCGACACCGGATCGGAGGAAGCCAAGGTCTCGATCCAGGGCATGCTGGACAAATTCCTGGCCGATACCGACAGTGATGATGACGCCAAGCCGGTCACCGCCAACGCGCCGCAGGTTCTCGATCCCGGACCGGTTGCACCTTACGTGCCGACCGCCGCCGAAAGGGCTGCGGCAAAGAAGCCTCTGACCCACTAACGAGCCGACCCCAGGCTCACTAGGCGGCGCGCTCGGCTGGGCCTATATCCAGCCTGCGACGAATGTGGCGGTTCAGAAGTCCGCACCATGCTTGCCGCGAGTCCATCATGCTGACTTCTGAACCGAAGCCACACTAGGAACTTCGGAATCGGGACACGAGCCCCGCGCGAGCGTGAGATGTCCGGCGAACCGACCAAACCGCGATCCGGCGACGTGGAGCAGACCAAGGCCGACAAGTCGGGCTCGCTGCCGGACAGCAAATCCTCGACATCGGACGAGATTGCCGCCTTTGTCGCCAAGGCGAAGGCGATGTCGCCGCACGCGGACGGCGCACGCGGCCGCCTGATCTTCGCGCTTGATGCCACCATGAGCCGGCAGCCGACCTGGGACATGGCCTGCACGCTGCAGGCCGATATGTTTCGCGAGGCGGCGTCGCTGGGCAGCCTGGATATCCGCCTCGTCTACTATCGCGGCTTCAACGAGTGCCGCGCCAGCACGTGGATTTCCGACAGCGCGCAGCTCGCAAAGCTCATGAGCAAGATCGACTGCCGCGGCGGCAACACCCAGATCGGCAAGGTGCTCTCCGAGGCGCGCCGCGAGGCCGTCACGGCCGGCGTGCGCGCAGTCGTGTTCGTGGGTGATGCAATGGAGGAGCTGGTCGACGAACTCTGCGCCAAGGCCGGCGAGCTCGGCATGTTGAAGGTGCCGGTGTTCATGTTTCAGGAGGGCCATGATGCGGCGGCCGAGCAGGCCTTCCGCGAGATCGCGCGCTTGACGGGCGGCGCGTGGTGCAGGTTCGATCCTGGCGCGGCCGCGCAGTTGCGCGAGCTGCTCCGCGCAGCCGCCGCCTATGCCGCCGGCGGGCGCGAGGCGCTCAAGCGCCTGTCGGCCCGCGAAAGCGGTGCCGCGAAATTGCTCGGCCAGATCAAGTGATCCCTGCTTTTTCGACCTGATCTCAACTATAATTGCAAGCTATGCCGACCCTGATCGCCGGCGCTGTCGCCGTTATCGTTCTCTATCTGCTGCTGCAGATGTATCGCGCGGCCAATCCGGCCGTGCTCGCACGCGCCATCAAGATCGTGGGCGGCGTGATCGCGCTTTTGATCGCAGCCTTTATCGGCTTCCGCGGCGAGCTGGCGGTCGCCATTCCCATCGGCATTTTCGGCGCCGGGCTGCTCGGCTGGTCGCCCTTCGGCCCGGGCAGCTTCGCCAATCTCAGCGGCTATTTCTCCGGGCTGGGCTCGCGATCCCCAGGTCAGAGCTCGCAGGTTCGTTCGCAATATCTGGAGATGGCGCTCGACCATGAGAGCGGCCGCATGGCGGGACGGTTCGTGGCCGGCCCCCATGCCGGGCACGCGCTCGAGGAGTTCGACCTCGACCAGCTGACGGCGATGATCCCCGCCTTCGACGCCGAGAGCGTAGCGTTACTTGAAAGCTATCTTGACCGCAGGTTTCCCGCTTGGCGTGAGCACGCGCAGGGAAATGCGGCAGGGGGGCAGCGCCGCGCGGCGCCTGCCGGAAAAATGACGGACGAGGAGGCCTATCAGATCCTTGGCCTGCAGCCGGGTGCGGGGCGCGACGAGATCGGAAGGGCCCACCGCGCGCTCATGAAGAAATTGCATCCCGACCAAGGGGGGTCGACGTATCTCGCCGCCCGGGTAAACGAGGCCAAGGATACTTTGCTTCGCACGCATCACGGCTGACTCCGGCAACGCTCACAAACGCTACTGACCGACAGTCACTTCTGTCCTGGCTCCGGTAAGACGCCCATTGTCGTCCGCCGTTGCCCGGCGTGATCGATCGTTCGCTTCCTGACAGCTTTAACCGCAAATTCTTGACGAGAGGTTTGCGGCGTTGGGGCAGTTGGTCGGTTCCAAACGTTAAAAAGCCCGCGATTGACGCGGGCTCTTTAAGAATTTGGTGAGAACTGGCTTTAGTTGTGCGCGGTGATGCAAGGGATATCGGAACGGCGGAGCGCCTTGCACACCGCTTCGGCCTGGTCGCGCTCAAGTCCGGCAAAGCGGGCGCGGAACAGTTTTCTGTTGTCCTTGGCAATTACAAGCTCAGTGAAGGAGTCGGCCTTGCTGAGCAGGCCGCGGGCGTTGCTCTTGGCCGCCTCGATTCTTTGCTGCGCTTCACCCTCGGTTTCCAGCGCGCCGACCTGCACGATCCATCCGCTGTGGACCACGGGCTTGATGGCGCCGTTCTGCTGAGTGGCCCGAGGTTCTGGCTGCGCTTGAGGCTGGGCCTGCGGCTGCGGCGCGGCATAGGCGACCGTCTGTGGCGGCTGCGGAGGGGGGACTGGCGCGGGAGCAGGAGTCGCAGCGGCTACGCCGGAGGCCGGCAACACGCCGAGCACGCCGTTGCCGGTGCCAAAGCCGGGCGGCTGCGGCGGCAGGTCGGTCCGCGCGGTCTCGGGCCTGACCGGCTCAGGCTTGGCGACCTCGGTTCGTGCGACCGGCGGGGGCGGTGGCGTCTCGACCACCTTGGTGGATTCAGCAGTCGCCACGATCGCGCTCGAAGTCTCGGGCGCAGCGGCGCGTGCCTGCGGCGCCGCTGTGGCTATCGGGGCAACCGGCTGCGAGGGGCCGGCCGAGGCGAGCTTCATGGTGCCGGCTTTGACCTGGACCGTCTTGACGCGAACCGGCTTCATCGGCTCGGACGAGCCGGGGATGTTGCCGAGCGTCTGGGTCTGGATCACGCCCGAGGTGAGCGGGGCAGGGTCGACGACTTTTGGCGCCGTCGGAGCCGGCGGCACGGCTGCGGTGGCATCGGCCATCGCTGCGGCAAGCTTTGCGGTCGCCGACATGCGCGGCGTTGGTGCGGTTTGCGCAGGTGGCGCGATCATCGCCAGTGGTTCGTTCGAGGCGGAGGCCGACTGAATGGCGCCTTGAACCTGAACCGTCTGCGGCGCGTCGGCCTCGGCGACCTCCGCACGCTGATCCGAGCCGCTGTGTTCGGTGATGGCAGCAACGGTGCGTTTGGTTGCGGCCTTGTCGAGATTTTCGGCGAGCAGGTTGCGCATGATGGCATCGCGCGAGCCACCGCTGCGACCGCCCATGACGACGCCGACCAGGAAGCGGTTGCCGCGGTGGAGCGAGGTCACGAGGTTGAAGCCGGACGAGCGGGTGTAGCCAGTCTTGATGCCGTCGACGCCCTCGACGCTGCCGAGCAGATGGTTGTGACCCGTGATCGTATGGCCGCGGAAATTAAAGACGGTTGTCGAGAAATAACGATAATAGCGCGGGAAGCGGTCCTGAATGGCGCGGCCCAGCGTCGACTGGTCCCGTGCCGTGGTGATCTGTTCGTCGTTGGGCAACCCCGAGGCGTTGCGATAGACGGTGCGGCTCATGCCGAGTGCGTGCGCCTTGCGCGTCATCATCTTGGCGAATTCGTCCTCGCTGCCGCCGAGAAACTCGCTGACGACGACAGCGGCATCGTTGGCGGAACGGGTGACCATACCCTTGATCGCGTCCTCGACGCGAAGTGTTTGGCCGGGGCGCAGGTCGAGCTTGGTTGGGTCCTGATCAGCGGCGTGCTGCGACACGGGCATTTCGGTGTCGAGCGTGATCTTTCCCGAGTCCAGGCGCTCGAAGAGAAGATAGAGCGTCATGATCTTGGTCAGAGAAGCAGGATGCCGGAGCCCGTCAGGATTGGTCGCCGTAAGCGTTGCGCCCGAATTGCCGTCGACGACGATGGAAGAGAATTGCGGGCTATAGTCATCATCACTGTCGTGATGGACATGGTGGACGTGGCGGTGTCCGGAGTAATGACGCGCCTCAGCGCGATCGCAGGTGATGAACGCTGACGTGAGCGTCACCAGCCCGAAAACGCCGACCCGCACAAGGTGCGAGGAAGCCAAGTTTTTACGAAGCATGAGATCCCCGTCCCAGTTTCTGACTTGATCACCGGCTCGTGAGGCAAAATTGTGCCGAGCGGTAATCTTTCCCTGCCTAAACCTTGCGAATCGGGCCTTCCCCGGTGCCTTCGAGGCTCAAGCTGCCGTTCCGAGCTAACGCGCTGTCTACAAACGGCTTTTGTCTGCCTGTCGGAAGCTGAAGAAGTCCGGGAATCAGGTTAGGAGCCCCAAGTTTCCAAAAGGTTAAACAACCCTTGCGCAGATTGCCGGTGTTCTCGGATATTCCTAATATTGTGCATCGCACAAGATTCTTGACCTTTATTGTGCGATGCACTATAAGTGAGTCGACGTCAGGGAGCCGGCCTTCCCGACGGTTACGCCAGTCTGGGAAAAGGATTCCATGATGTTCAAAGTTGAAGACATTCAGAGCTACGGAAAAGAGCAGTTCGAGACGGCCGTCGCCACGGCGACCGGCGTCCAGAATGGGCTCAGCGCGATCGCGACCGCCTACGGCGACTACACCAAGAAGTCCTACGAGGATACCAAGTCCTTCGTGGAAAAGCTCTCGGGCGTGAAGTCGCTCGACAAGGCGCTCGAGGCGCAGAGCGAATTCGCCAAGACCTCCTACGAGACGTTCATGGCTGATGCGCAGAAGATCGCTGGTCTCTATGGCGATCTTGCCAAGCAAGCTTTCAAGCCGCTGGAAGGCATCGTCGCCAAGTTCACGCCGAGCGCGGTTCACTAAACTCGCCGCTCACGCGCACCTCGTCTGAACGACGTCAAAGCCCGGTTCTGCGAAGCCGGGCTTTTTCATGCTGGGATCATGCGCCGGAACTTGAGAACTGCGATTGAAGCTGCCCAAAGCCTGAGATCGTGGAGCCCAACGCGGACGCCGCGCGGTGGGGCGAGCGGAATAACTTTGAAAAAGCCGGTCGGATTGATTAATTTCGAGGTCGATCGTGCGGACGGGAGTCGACACTTTTGGGTGGCGCCAAAGCGCGCTTGCCGAGAGGCGGTGACTGACCCATATTCCTAAGTCCGCGACCCCAGTTGGGTCGCATCGGCTGGGAATCGCGATCTGGAAGGCTTGTCTGGGAACTCCGGCGGGCGAGCGTTCGTTGGCCGTTTCCCAAAGGGAATATCGAACGCTTGTGCCATGTCGCAACCATTTCTGAGCTTTGACCTGTCCGAGCAGGCCTCTCGCGCTAAATCCGGCCCGAAAATGGGCAATGACGAAAACCGTTCTGCCGGCTCGAATGGTCCTGCCACCTCGGTCATCACCAAGGTCAAGCCGAAAACCAAGCGGCCAAATCTCTACCGTGTGTTGATCCTCAACGACGACTACACGCCGATGGAGTTCGTCGTGCACGTTTTGGAGAAATTCTTCCAGAAGGATGTGGAATCCGCGACCAAGATCATGCTCCACGTCCACCATCACGGTATCGGCGAATGCGGCGTGTTCACCTACGAAATCGCCGAGACGAAAGTGACCCAGGTCATGGACTTCTCACGCAAGCACCAGCATCCCCTGCAATGCGTGATGGAAAAGAAGTAGCCCATCACTTGCGATTTCGTTTCTGACTGCCAATTCCGCCCAAATCGGAACGGGTTTTGCATTCAAGATTGCAAGGGATGGCCGGGACGACGCGAGTGCCTGCGTCGGTGCGCGAAAACGAGTCGCGAAACGGACCTTTTTGCCGCGCCCGGCATAACTATATGTGACAAAGGTTGTTGTTGCCTGTTCGGTCAACGGCGATCATGATGGCAGGGGGCTACAGAGGACGCGAATGCCGACTTTTTCCCAAAGCTTAGAACAATCCTTGCATCGCGCGCTGGCGATCGCGAACGAACGTCACCATCAATATGCGACGCTTGAACATCTCTTGCTGTCGCTGATCGATGATTCCGACGCCGCCGCGGTGATGCGCGCATGCAGCGTCGATCTCGACAAGCTCCGCACCAGTCTCGTCAACTATCTCGAAACCGAATTCGAAAACCTGGTCACCGACGGCTCGGACGATGCCAAGCCGACCGCGGGTTTCCAGCGCGTAATCCAGCGCGCGGTGATTCACGTCCAGTCCTCAGGGCGCGAGGAGGTGACGGGCGCCAATGTGCTGATCGCGATCTTCGCCGAGCGCGAGAGCCACGCCGCCTATTTCCTGCAAGAGCAGGACATGACGCGCTACGACGCGGTCAACTATATCAGCCACGGTATCGCCAAGCGGCCGGGCGTCTCCGAGGCGCGGCCTGTGCGCGGCGTCGATGAGGAGACCGAGACCAAGGGCAACGAGGACGCCAAGAAGAAGGGCGAGGCGCTCGAGACCTACTGCGTCAACCTCAACAAGAAGGCGCGCGACGGCAAGATTGATCCGGTGATCGGCCGCAATTCCGAGATCAACCGCGCGATCCAGGTGCTCTGCCGCCGGCAGAAGAACAATCCTTTGTTCGTGGGCGAGGCCGGCGTCGGCAAGACCGCGATCGCGGAGGGCCTGGCAAAGCGCATCGTCGACAGCGAGGTGCCGGAAGTCCTGGCGGCCGCTACCGTGTTCTCGCTTGACATGGGCACGCTGCTTGCGGGCACCCGCTATCGCGGCGATTTCGAAGAGCGCTTGAAGCAAGTGCTGAAGGAGCTGGAAGCGCATCCCAACGCCATCCTCTTCATCGACGAGATCCACACCGTGATCGGCGCAGGCGCCACCTCGGGCGGCGCGATGGATGCGTCCAATCTGCTCAAGCCGGCGCTGGCTTCGGGCACCATTCGCTGCATGGGCTCGACGACGTACAAGGAGTACCGCCAGCATTTTGAGAAGGACCGCGCGTTGGTGCGGCGCTTCCAGAAGATCGACATCAACGAGCCGACGGTCGAAGACGCCATCGCCATCCTCAAGGGCCTCAAGCCCTATTTCGAGGACTATCATCGGCTGAAATACACCAATGAAGCGATCGAGGCCGCCGTGCAGCTCTCGTCGCGGTACATTCACGACCGCAAGCTGCCCGACAAGGCGATCGACGTGATCGACGAGTCCGGCGCAGCGCAGATGCTGGTGGCTGAGAACAAGCGCAAGAAGACGATCGGCATCAAGGAGATCGAGACCACGATCGCCTCGATGGCACGGATTCCGCCGAAGAGCGTCTCCAAGGACGACGCCGAGGTGTTGAAACATCTTGAGCAGACCTTGAAGCGCGTTGTGTTCGGCCAGGACAAGGCGATCGAGTCGCTTGCTGCCTCGATCAAGCTGGCGCGCGCAGGCTTGCGTGAGCCGGAAAAGCCGATCGGCTGTTACCTGTTTTCGGGGCCCACCGGCGTCGGCAAGACCGAGGTTGCAAAGCAGCTCGCGGCTTCGCTTGGTGTCGAGCTCCTGCGCTTCGACATGTCCGAATATATGGAGCGGCACACCGTGTCGCGCCTGATCGGCGCGCCTCCCGGCTATGTCGGCTTCGACCAGGGCGGCCTGCTCACCGACGGCGTCGACCAGCATCCGCACTGCGTGGTGCTGCTCGATGAAATCGAGAAGGCGCATCCGGATCTCTACAATGTGCTGTTGCAGATCATGGATCACGGCCGGCTCACCGACCACAACGGCAAGCAGGTCAACTTCCGCAACGTCATCCTGATCATGACCACCAATGCAGGCGCTGCTGATCTGGCGCGCCAGGCGTTCGGCTTCACCCGCCAAAAACGGGAAGGCGACGATCACGAGGCGATCAACCGGCAGTTCGCGCCTGAGTTCCGCAACCGTCTCGATGCCATCGTGTCGTTCGCGCATCTCAATGCCGACGTCATCGGCATGGTGGTCGAAAAATTCGTGCTGCAACTGGAAGCGCAGCTTGCCGACCGCGACGTGACCATCGAGCTGTCCGAGCCGGCCAAGGCCTGGCTGATCCAACACGGCTATGACGAGCAGATGGGTGCGCGACCGATGGCCCGCGTGATCCAAGAGCACATCAAGAAGCCGCTCGCTGACGAAGTCTTGTTCGGCAAGCTCAAGGGCGGCGGTCATGTGCGCGTCGTGCTGGTCAAGGACGAGGCGGTCGAGGGCAAGGAAAAGATCGGCTTCGAGTTCGTCGAGGGGCCAGTCACGCCGAAGCCGGAAAAGCTGCCGGTTGCGCGCAAGCGCAAGCCGAAATCGAGCGGCCCCAACGGAGGCGGTGGCCCGAGCGGCGGAGGCTCCAAGGGGCCGGCCTCGAAGGGACCACTGGTCAAGGTCTAATGGCGCGTATCGATCAAATTGAAAAGGCCGGCTTTGCAGCCGGTCTTTTTGTTTAGACCGCCGCCTCTTAAGGCGGCTCGGCTGAACTGATACGCTGTCCCCGTCGAGGGGAGGCGCGGGACCATGCGGCGACGTGAATTCTTGCGCCTGTTGGGCGGTGCCGGGCTCGTCTGGCCATCTGCGGCACTGGCAGCGACCGCCACCGCGCCGAGGATCGGATATCTCGGCGTCGAAACTCCCACGGCATTTGAAACGCGCCTGCGTGCATTCCGCCAGGGGCTCAGCGAACTCGGCTATGAGGAGGGACACAATCTCGGCGTCGAATACCGCTGGGCCGAGGGCCACAACGACCGGCTCCCGGCGCTCGCGGCGGATCTCGTTCGCGCCGACGTTTCCGTCATTGCCGCGCCCGGCGGTATTGCCGCTGCACTTGCCGCAAAAGCGGCGACGTCGAAAATTCCGATTGTCTTCGAGATCGGCGCCGATCCGGTCGAGGCGGGTCTTGTATCGAACCTCAGCCGCCCGTCGGGCAACATCACCGGCGTGTCCTCGCTGAACACCCAGATCGGACCGAAGCGGCTCGAACTGCTTCATGAGATCGTCAGCACTGGGACGACCTTCGCGCTGGTTGTCGATCCCACCAATCCCCGAAATGCCGTGACCTCCGCGCAGAATTTCCGTGAAGCTGCCCGCAATTTGGGTGTCGCGCTCGAGGTGCTGAATGTCAGCACGGAGGCTGATCTGGAGCCGCTCTTTGCAAGGTTGGCCGAGTTGAAGGCGAGCGGCCTCGTGATCAACAACGATCCTTATCTGTCGGCGCACGCCAAGCAGCTTGCCGAACTGACGCTGCGCCATTCGACCCCGGCGGCGCATCAGTCGCGGGATTTTGCGGTGGCAGGGGGACTCCTGAGCTATGGCGGGAGCATCGCCCAATCGCATCACCAGGCCGGCGTTCTTGTCGGCCGGATCCTTGAGGGGGAAAAGGTCGCTGACCTGCCGGTCGAGCAGATCACCAAGGTCGAGATGACGGTGAATTTGAAAACCGCGAAGATTTTGGGTGTGACCATCCCGCTGTCGCTGACGGGCAGGGCGGATGAATTGATCGAGTAGGCGGTGGGCGGCGCTATTGCCGGATCGCCCAGTCGACGATCTCGACCGCCGCGCTGCCGGCGCGGGCTTTCCAGGCTTCGACGGGTTTGGCCGCAGCTGCACGCAGCGCTGACGTGACGGAGGCCGGCGCGGGTTCGGTGATGGTGACGCCGCTCTCGCGCATGCGCGCATAGTTCTCGGCGGTGCGGTTGGCGAGCAGCTCGAACTGGCTCTGCTCGGTCTCTGCGGCGGCGGCCAACACCTGCTTCTGCGCCTCTTCCGCCAGCGCGTCGAACGCGTCGCTGCGCACAAAGGCGAGGGTGACCGGCATCGCGTAGTGGATTGCCGTGAAGTAGGGAAGGTAGTCCCAGAGCTTGCGCCCTACGCCGCCGTCGCCTGACGTGAGGAACGCATTCAGGCTGTGATCTTTCAGCCCGTCCATGGCCGCGGCCATCGGCAGGAATTTTGCGGTCGAACCGGCCGCGCGCATGACGTCCGCGGAATTGTCGTCGTACGTCCGCATCGCGAGCTGCCGTAGGTCGGCGACATCGGCAACCGCGCGATCCGACCACAGCCCCGTCGACGGCCAGATCGTCAGGTACAAAAGCGTCAATCCCTGCGCGCGAAGCGCTTTCTCATAAAGCGGGCGCGCTTTGGCGTTGACGGCGCGCGCAATCTCCACCGACGGCACCACGAACGGCAGCGACGGCAGGCCGAAGACCGGATCGAGGCTGGACAACGCGCCGGCAAACGCGTCCCCGCCTGAGATGCGCCCGTCCTTTGCCGCCCGCGGCATCTCGCTTGAGCTGATTTTCAACGCATTGTCGAACGTGGCCGCCACGCTGACCAGGCCTCCGGTCTGAGTGGAGACCTTCTTTGCGAAAGTGAGGAGGCCAATTCCGGACACGCTGTTCTGCGGATATTCGGTAGTCATCTGCCAGTTCGCCTGCGCGAAGACAGGCGCAGCATGGATGGTCACCGCGATCGCGAACAAAACGCCGCCTATCGCGCGCCTCGAAAATCCGATCATTGCCAAAAAACCAGGCTCCCCGTTGTGTCAGCGATTTTGATGGGCCGGCTTCGCCTCGGTCAAGCACCTGGTGGTCCGATTCTAACATTCGTATCCCTTCTCGGCCGGCACTTTTGCGAACGGTAGAATCGAAGAACCACTGGCAAAGAATTGTTGCTAGTGAAGCTTTCGCATACGGGAAATCTCGGCGCGATGGCCGCGAACGTCAGATCCGCTCCACTAGCCGTGCTGCCTAGTCGCCTTTCAGGCGCTGGTGGTCGTGCACCCGGACGCGCTCGGCGCCTCTTGCGCCGGCTTCGGACAGCCGCAGCGTACTCAGCACGGCGCCAAGCATAGCGAAGCCGACGCCGGCAAGCAGCGACACCTGCGTGCCGTCGACTGGAAAGCGGCCCAGGAAGAGTGCGACCAGGGCGGCGCCGGTTGTCTGTCCCAGAAGCCGCGCGGTCCCGAGCATCCCGCTTGCGCCACCGGAGCGCTCGCGTGGCGCTGCGGCGATCATGGTGCGGTTGTTGGGCGTCTGGAACAGGCCAAAGCCGGCCCCGGCAAGCGCCATGCGCCAGATCACGTCAAACGCCCTGGGATCGGCAGGCAGCATGGCCAGCGTGCCGAGGCCGGCCGCGAACAACAGCAATCCGACGCCGCCGAGCAGGCCTGCCGGATAGTGCTCGACCAGCCGCCCAGCGACCGGCGCGGTAAAGGCGACCGCGATCGGCCAGGGTGTGATCAGAAGGCCCATTTGCACGGCCGAATAGCCAAAGCGGCTTTGCAGATAGAACGGTAGGGCGGTGAATGCCAGCATCTGCCCGCAGAACGAGGCAATCGATGTTGCAATCGACAGCGCAAACACGGGAATGCGCAACAGATCGACCGGCAGCAGCGGCGAGACCATATGCGTTTGCCGGTAGAGCAGGAGCGCACAGGCAACGCAAGCGACGGCAAACTCGGCAAGGCAGATGGATATCGCCTCGCCATGGCCGGCGCTGTCGATCGCGGCGATGCCGAAGCCGAAGGTGATGGCGCTTAGGGCCGCACCCTGCCAGTCGAACGTGTGCGGGGCGGGTGGGCTGTGCGGCAGGCTGCGCACTCCCAATGCGAAGGCGGCAACGCCGATCGGCACGTTGATCGCGAACAAATACGGCCAGCTGCCGACAGCGAGAATGCCGGACGCAAGCGTCGGGCCGACAGCCGCCGAAATCGCGACAATGACGGCGTTGAGGCCGATGCCGCGCCCGAGCAGGTCGTGCGGATAGGTGAAGCGCACCAGCGCGGCGTTGACACTCATGATGCCCGCCGCGCCGAATCCCTGCAGGATGCGGGCAATCGTCAACAAGAGCAGCGTGTGCGAGAGCGCGCAGAACGCGGAGGCCAACGTGAAGAGCGTCAGCCCCGCGAGGTAGACGCGCCGGTAGCCTATGATTTCTCCAAGCGAAGCCAGCGGCAGCAGCGAAATCGTGATCGCGAGCTGATAGCCGTTGACGATCCAGATCGAGAAGGCGGGGCTGGCATGGAGGTCCTGCGCGATGGTGGGGAGCGCAACGTTGGCGATGGCGCCATCCACCACGGCCATAATGAGGCCGAGCGCAATGGTCAGGATCGACCAGCGGCGCTGCGGCAGGGGCAGCCCGTCGGCATGCAGGGCGATGGCGGATGGCATGTGAACGAATCTGCTCTCCAGTATTTGCTGCGGATTAGTCGAAAGCCGCCAGCAGAGACAAAATGGTTCTGCCA
>Ga0306920_100009481_pt1 | contig 12999 bp, 11 predicted proteins | sample flu12Cox44000170_FD_204666 | JGI IMG/M metagenome (GOLD analysis project Ga0306920, IMG submission 204666) | Lab enrichment of tropical soil microbial communities from Luquillo Experimental Forest, Puerto Rico - flux4day.12C.oxic.44.000.170 (v2)... | ecosystem: Environmental > Terrestrial >...
GCTACTTCCTCATGCCGATGGACGAAACCCTTGCCGTTGCCGCAATTGATTTTGGTGGCAGGTCATTTTGCGTGCTTAGAGCGAGATTTTCGGCCAACCGTGTCGGCGATTTTCAAACTGAGCTCGTGCAAGATTTTTTCGAAGGCTTCGCGCAGGCCGCCCGCGCCAACGTCCACCTCCGCCTGCTCTACGGGCGCTCTTCGCATCACCAGGTCGAGGCACTCTACAAGGCGTTCGCGCGTGCTTTGCGCTTCGCCGTGTCGCGCGATCGCCGGCTTCGCCGTGTCTTGCCAAGCACCAAGGAACTCCTGTGAAGGTGACACTCATCGACTACGGGGCCGGTAACGTCCCTTCCGTCCAACGAGCGTTCCGCCGGCTGGGCGCGCAGGTCGACACAACAAACGACGCTGTGCAAGTCGCAGCGGCGCGTTGTCTGGTATTGCCGGGAGTCGGTCATTGCGCTGCTCTCATCAGCGCTCTCGATCAACATTCCCTCCGCGAGCCGATCCTCGGCGCTGTAAACAACGGCGCAGCATTTCTGGGCGTCTGCCTTGGTTTGCAAGCGCTGTATGAATCGAGTGAAGAGGCCCCCGGCTGCGTGAGCCTTGGACTGCTGCCCGGCCGTGTCACGCGCCTGCCGGAAATCGTGAAGCTCCCACACATGGGCTGGAACACCATCCAGCCTTTGCGGCCCACTCGCTTGCTCGACGGCCTCAGCTCGGAGGACTACTTTTATTTCGCTCACTCTTTTGCCGCCCCAGCTAGCGGCGCCGAAAAAGCCGCGATCTGCGAGCATGGACGTTGCTTCACCGCTGTTCTCGAAAAGGACAATCTCTTCGCCGTACAATTCCACCCCGAAAAGAGCGGCGCAGCTGGGGCGCGAGTTCTTGAAAACTTTCTGCGGGCGGCTGCATGAGTCTGGCTCATCGCATTATTCCCTGCCTCGACACCGACGGTGTTCGCGTCGTCAAGGGCGTCCATTTCGAGGGCTTGCGCGACGCCGGCGATCCGGTCGAACTCGCCGCCCGGTACGACGCCGAGGGAGCCGACGAACTGGTTGTCCTTGATATTGCGGCCGCCCGTGACAATCGTCCCACCTTCCTTGAAACCATCCGGAGCGTCGCCGAGCAACTCGCTATTCCCCTTACGGCCGGCGGTGGCATCCGCTCGCTCGAATCCGCCCGGGCCGTCGTGCGCGCGGGTGCCGATAAAATCACCGTGAACACTGCTGCCGTCGAGCATCCCGGACTGATCCGCGAACTCTCCGACGAATTTGGCGCGCAGGCCGTAGTGCTAGCCATTGACGCAAAACGTGCAGGCGACCGCTGGCAGGTCCGAATCCGTGGCGGGCGCCAAGCCACCTGGCTGAACGCAGCAGATTGGGCGCAACGCGGGGTGGAGTTGGGGGCAGGGGAGATTCTGCTCACCTCTGTGGACCGCGACGGCACGCAATCCGGATTCGACACCGAACTGACAGCGGCCATCAGCAAAGCCGTGACCCTCCCCGTAATCGCCTCTGGTGGCGCGAAAGTCCCCGCCCATTTTCTGGAAGTCTTTACTGAGGGCGCGGCCGATGCCGCCTTGGCGGCGTCCATTTTTCACGGCAAAGCGCAATCCATCCGTTCGTTGAAAGAGTTTTTGCGAAGCAACGGCGTCGAGGTGCGCCTCTCGTGCTGATCCCGTGCATCGATTTGCAACGGGGTCAAGCCGTGCAACTCGTTCACGGGCGACGCCGCGAACTCGCGGTTTCCGACGTCATGGGCCTGGTGAAGAGGTTCGCGCGTCACCCCTGGTTGCACGTCATAGACCTCGACGCCGCCATGGGCAAGGGCCACAACCGTGCACTTGTAGCCGAACTCTGCACACGCGCCAAACAGCAATACGGCATGAAGGTTCGTGTGGGAGGAGGTATCCGCACAGTACGTGCCGCAGAGCGATTAATTCGCCGCGGCGTAACACAAATCATCATCGGCAGCGCGGCCTTCAAAAACGGGGAGCCGAATCTGCCCTTTCTGAAACGTCTTTGCGCACGGGTAGGAAAAAGAGAAATCGTCATCGCCTTGGATACAGTCAGGGGCCAGATCGTCGTCAACGGCTGGCGTACCTCGCTGCCTACCTCGCCGCGCGTGGTCATGAAAACACTCGCACCCTATTGTGATGGCTTTCTATGCACCGACGTTGACCGGGAAGGCACCATGGGCGGCGTCAATCTCGAGTGGTTCCGCGACCTCCGCGCTGCGACTTCGCTTCCCATCATAGCCGCAGGAGGCATTTCCTCACTCACCGAAGTCCGGGCCCTCGAAAAGCTCGGCATGGACGCCGCCGTCGGCATGGCGCTCTACAAAAATCGCGTGCGGTGAATTAGGGTTGCACCCTGAACGGCGATTTGACTCTCGGTGAATGATTCTTTCTACCTCTGCATGTTTGCCTGGTGGGTTCTCATCACAAATTTCCCGCACTTTCCGCATTGCCCTGCTTGCAGTACGATACTGGCGATGCGATTCCTCTTCCGCCTTTCTCTTCTTCTCAGTGTTGCGACGACTGCAGTTCTGGCGCAGGCTTCGAACGCCCAACCTCCATTCCAGGTGAAACTCATCGGCCCGAACATCTGGGCGGCGATTGACGACGCCAAGGGCGACGCTGGCGCAAATGCTGGTTTCGTCGTGGGCGATGACGGCGTCGTCGTGATCGATACCTTCGAGAACGAAGCTGCTGCCAAAGCGCTCCTCGCTCAGATTCATTCCTTCACTCACCTCCCCATCAAATTCGTGGTCAACACCCATTATCACCTCGACCACGTCGCCGGAAACCGTATCTTCGCCGATCAGGGAGCGGTCATCCTCGGCCATAACAATATCCGCGCATGGATCCGAACGGAAAACCTGAAGTTTTTCGGCGATAAAGTCAAACCTGAAGAAAAAGCTATGGTGCAAAATCTCTTCGCACCGGAAGTCACCTATGAAACCGGAGTGACACTGTTCCTCGGTTCCCGGCGCATCGAAGTCACCTACCTGCAAGGCCACACCGGCGGCGATTCGGTCGTCTCCATTCCCGACTCAGGCATTGTTTTTTGCGGTGACCTTTTCTGGAACCAAACGCTCCCGAATTTGATCGACGCCACTAGCTCGTCCTGGATCACAACGCTTTCGCAATTCACCGAGCAACCAAAGGATTTCATGACCAACTCCGCCCAACCCCGCGCGATCATGTTTGTTCCGGGCCATGGCGACGTCGGAAACGCTGACGACGTCCAGAACTTTCAGGGTTATCTCACCTGGCTGCGTGGCGCGGTGCAAAAAGCTATGGATGGCGGCAAACAAGGTGACGCCCTGGTTGCTGCGGTCAGTCCTGAGCAAGCCGAGAAATACGGCAATTGGAATTTCTTCCAGGATTTTTCCCGTTCAAACATTCTCGAAATGAGCGCGGAACTCAAGGGTTCAAAACGCGTTCCGCCTCGCGAGAAGAAGTGAGGACTTATGCTTGTTTCCTTCCGTTCCTGCGGTCCTAAAGACCACGCGGCCGTTCTGAGGCTGTTGATTGCGTACTATCGCTTCGAGAAAATCGCCGTAAACCGCAAAGCATTAAGCCAGGGCCTTGAGGTTCTTCTGAAAAACCCGTCCCAGGGAAAGATGTGGCTCATGGAGTGGCACAAAAAACCGGTAGGCTACGCCTTTCTGACCTATACGTTTGATCTGGAGCATGGCGGCGCGGAAGGAGTGCTGCGGGATTTATTCGTCGAAAGCCGCTATCGCAATCAAGGTATTGGTTCGCTGGCGCTTTATGAAATTGAGGATTACTGCCGTGAGCGTGGAATGCGCGCCTTCCAACTGCAATTGCCGCGCGGGAACAGATCAGCGGAGCGCTTCTACCGCAGCGCGGGCTTCCACGAACTCGCCCGGCGCGTGATGATGCTGGAAGTCCGCCCCGAACATGTGGTCGAAGCACGGCGAGCTAACGCAAGTAGGCGTCGGTAATATACTGCTGCACCATGCGCTGCGTATTAAAGAATGACCCGTTGATCGCGATTGCGTGGCGCATCACATCTAGGTACCGTTCCCGGCTGCCATAATAGAGCGGCAGAATTACGCCCTCGAGTTTCGAATACAAACTCTCCGCGTCATGCGCGTTGTCGACCGGTGTTTCCGGCCCAGGGTCACCGCGATGAGAATCTCCGATCGCCCAGCCGGTGACGCCCTCGATGTTGCCCTCCACCCACCAGCCATCCAGGATGCTCAAGCTCGGCACACCATTCAACGCTGCTTTCATTCCGCTTGTGCCGGATGCCTCAAGCGGATATTGGGGCGTGTTCAGCCACAAATCGCCGCCGGATGTCAGCTTGCCGCCAAGGTCCAAGTTGTAGTCGTCCAGGAAAACAACCGTGACCGCCTTCTTCAGCGCTTTCTTCGCCTTGAAGATCTTCTTGATGATCTCCTTGCCTCCACCGTCTCGCGGGTGCGCTTTCCCCGCATAAACGAGTTGAAAAGCGCCTGCATTTTTGGCGATCTGCCGCAACCGGTCGAGGTCGCTCAGAATCAGGTCTGCGCGTTTGTAGCCCGTGGCCCTTCGCGCGAAACCAATCGTGAATGCTTCTGGGTCCAGCTTCAGTCCGGTTTTCTTGCGAACCGTCTCCAACAAATCGTGTTTCGCCAGCAAATGCGCAGCCCAGACTTCTTCCGGCGGCAATCCGAGTGCCCCGCGAAGACTGTAATTGTCCTCGCGCCAAGATGGAATCATGCGATCGAACAGCTCACGAAACGACGGGCAAGCCCAAGTTGCCGCATGTACCCCATTCGTGATCGCCTCAATCGGAACATTCGGAAACATCTTCCGCGAAACTTCTCCGTGCAGCTTCGCGACCCCGTTCACGAAATTGCTCAAGCTGAGCGCCAGGTAGGTCATGTTGACCGAGGCGCCGCGCTTCGCCGCTTCGGTCAAATCCGGGTAGTGTTGCTCGGCTTGCAGCACGCTGCGAACCAGATCCGCCGAAGTCGCGTCCTTCACATCAAAAAATCGCGTCTGGTCCGGGAAAAGCCGTGTCATATATTCCACCGGAAATTTGTCGTGCCCCGCAGGAACCGGTGTGTGTGTCGTGAAAACGCATTTACTGCGCACCTTCTCGATGTCCTCGCCTTTCACGGAAGTTCGTCCCGCGCGGCTCGCTTCTTCCTCGAGCAGCTCGAGAGTCAGTAGTGCGGCGTGCCCTTCGTTCATGTGGTATCGCATCAGTTCGGTATGGCTTAGCGCCCGCAACATCCGCACACCGCCAACACCCAATAACACTTCCTGCGACAACCGGTAAAACGGGTCGCCACCGTATAGCTGCCCGGTCAGTGCCCGGTCGCGTTCCTCATTCGAGGGCAAATCGGCATCGAGAAAATAAACCGGTACCTCGTATCCACGAACGCCCTTCACCGTGTACCGCCAGGCCCGCAACTCTACTTTCCGGTTTTCCAGCGTAACCGAGACACGCGGCTCTTCTTCCTTTAGGTACTTCGCCACGTCCCACTCGACTTCTTCTTCGGTCTGCGCTCCCTCCTCCGAAAGGCGCTGCCGGAAATACCCCTTCCGATAAAGCAGCGACACCGCTACCATCGGCAAACGAATATCCGCGGCCGCCCGAATGGTATCCCCGGCCAATACACCCAGGCCCCCGCTATAAGTGGGTATCTGGTTTTCCAGGGCAATTTCCATCGAGAAATAGGCGACAAATCGCTTCGGCGGGTGGCTTGCTGTCACCATCGTTGAGGGGTCTCCATTCGGCGCATTAATCCGCGCCGCCACATTTTCCGGTGTGTCATCGGTATTCCTCATATTCTCCGGGAAGCATCCTTCTCAGGCAAGATGGGATCTCGCCCGGCGTTCTTTCCCCCCGTGCCGCTGTGGGCTTCCTTTCATCCGCTATAATTCCCTTCCATGAGTATGACTCTCGATGGACTCCGCGTCATTGAACTCACCGAAGCCTTGGCCGGGCCTTATTGCGCAATGCTGCTCGGGGATCTCGGCGCGGACGTAATCAAGGTGGAGCGAAATGCAGGCGGCGATCAGTCCCGTGGTTGGGGACCTCCGTTCGTGGGCACGGAATCCGCCTATTACCTAGCAACGAACCGCAACAAGCGATCTATCACCCTCGACTACAATCACCCCCTCGGCTCGGAAATTTTACAGCGTTTACTCGCCAGCGCCGACGTTTTTCTCTGCAACCAGCCCTCCCTGCACTCCCTGCGGCGCCGCGGACTCGATCCGGACACTCTCCGCGCAAAATACCCGCGTCTCATCTACTGCACCATAACTGGCTACGGATTCTCCGGCCCCAAAGCGGAACGTCCGGGCTACGACATCATTGCCCAAGCGGAAACTGGCGTAATGAGCTTGACGGGTGAGCCCGACGGCGGCCCGGTGCGCTTCCCTATCGCCATTGCCGACATGACCACCGGAATGTATGCCGCCATGGGCATCCTCGCAGCGCTGTTCGCACGAGAGCGGTCCGGCCAAGGCGATTACCTCGATATGGCGTTGTTTGACTCCCAGCTTACTTGGTTGGCTAATGCGGGCAGCAGTTATCTCAATGCGGGTGTCTCTCCCGAACGCTGGGGCAACGCCCACCCCAGCATCGTGCCTTATCAGCTCTTCTACGGTAGCGACGGCCGAGCGTTTGTTGTCGGCGTAGGCACCGAAGAGCAATGGCGACGCCTGGTCAAGTTCCTCGATTTGGATGAGCTTGGTAGCGACCCGCGCTTTGCCAGCAATGCGGTGCGAATCCAGAATCGCGAGCAGCTGATTCCCGAATTGCAACGACGTTTCGACACGCTGATGCGTGATTCATGGCTCGCCAAACTGAAGGACGCGGATGTCCCCGCAGCGGCGATTCAGTCAGTCGGCGAAGCCCTCAACGATCCTCAAACCCTCGCTCGCGGGCTGGTTGTGGAATTGGAACACCCCGATCTAGATCGCGTTCGCAGCGTCGCCAACCCCATCCGGTACCGGGAAAACCCCATCGTTTATCGTTTGCCGCCTCCCCGGCTCGGCGAGCACGCTCGCGAGATACTACTTCAACTCCAATATTCCCAGCAGGATACAGACTATGCACTGAAGGATGTGTGCCATGCGGTGACAAAGCCCCGGGCTTGAGCGAACAGAAATATTGATACGTCCAAAGCTTTCGCAAACATTCGAATCTGTTCTGCCAGAGCGAGTTGTTGGCCGATCTGCAGGCACATCGGTTGCTGGACGAACCGAAACTTACAAAGTTTTTTTGCGGCCTCGAGCTAGCCCGCCTCACGAACTCAGCTGGCAGACCCTCTCGGCGCTTCACTCCATTGTCGTTTGACCTTTTTTGCGGTAACAGGTAGAAAGATAGTTGAACGGCAACCAAAGATTGTCCCCGCATATTTGGATCTCTTACACCGCCTATGCAGAGAAAAATTCCAGAGCTCGACGGCGTCCGTGGTGTGGCCATTCTAGTAGTCTTGGCCCACAACCTCCACGCATTCAGCTCTTCGCCCTTCTCGATCTTGTCTGCCTACGGCTGGCTGGGAGTGGACCTCTTTTTCGTTCTTTCCGGTTTTCTCATCACCGGGATCCTCCTCGACGCACGGCCTTCCGAGCACTTCTTTCGCAACTTCTATGCCCGCCGCTGCCTCCGGATTTGGCCCCTGTACTACTCGGTGCTCCTGCTTATGTTTGTCATCGTGCCTTTGCTGCGGCCGCACGACGCACTGGAGATCTTCCGGCGTTCGCATCCTCCGTGGTCCTATCCATTCTTCCTGCAAAACTTCTTTGTTACAGAACCAGCCTCGGCCGTCGGCCCTCTCGGAGTCTCCTGGTCCCTCGCCGTCGAGGAACTTTTCTATCTCGTCTGGCCTCTCTTTGTTCGCTACTCGCCCACCCGGGTACTCCAGAGGATCGCGTGGATTGTCGTTCTGGGCTCTCCCCTGCTGCGATTTTTCTTCGTCATCCACCATTGGCTCATCTATTCCAACCCCTTGTGCCGTCTGGACGGCTTGATGGCCGGCGCTCTGCTCGCCCTATACGTTCGAACAACCACATTTCGCTCCCCGCCGTTACTGAGACCAGCGTGGATCCTGTTGCTGGCCGCCGTGCCATTGGGAATCGTCACAGAGCGCTACAATGCGCGCTGGTTCACCTTCTCGCTGGCGGTGCTGGCCTCCGCAGCATTTGTGTATCTCGCCCAGTTTTCCGGCAGCATTTGGCTCAGGGCAGGTTTGACGAACCGGTTTCTGGTGTTTACCGGCACCATCAGCTACGGACTCTATTTGCTTCATAAACTGCCTGAGGACGGCTTCAAGGCCGTCGGGTGGAACATCACCCATCCGATGCTTGGACTCTGGTCGACGGCGCTCGCCTCGTACCTGCTCGCGATTCTCTCCTGGTACCTACTGGAGATGCCGTTTCTTCGCTTGAAGAGATTTTTCGAGAGCTCGTCCGACCGCACGGAAACAAATCCAGCTTCCCGGGAAATCGGAAAAACACAGACAACTTGATGCACAGCGGTTAACTTGTTCCCACCGGTATCCAGGCACGCTCCTGCGCGCTCTTCTCGATCGCTTCGCAGAGCATCATTTCCTCATGTCCAGTCTCGAACGTCGGAAATGTCCTGGGCGCTTTCCAGTCGCCCGCCTCGATGTACTGGTAATAATCGCGGAAAAGCTGCACAAACGTGTCGGGATATCCTTCGGCGTGCCCGCCCGGATAAGCCGCATACTTCCGCGTCTTCGGGCTCATCAGCGACGGATCTTTGGGCAGTTCTTCACTGGCTTGGTTGCGGCGGCCAATACGCAGCGTGTTGGGCTCTTCCGAGTTCCACGCCAAAGACCCTTCGCTTCCGTCAATCTCAAACCACAGCCGAGTCTTGCGCCCCGCGCTCACCTGCGAAACCGTCATCACGCCGTGCAAATCTCCTTCAAGGTGGAACAGTACGGAAGCGTAATCGTCCGTTGTGATCGGAACTGATTCCACATTCGTCGAATCCGCCTTCTGAAATGTCTCCACCCGCCCGCGGGGACGCTGCCGCACCGGCACCACCGTCGCCAGGTCCGCACAAAGCTCGGTCACCTTTTTCCCCGTGATCCACGTCGCAAGGTCCAGCCAGTGCGTGCCAATGTCGGCCACTGCACGCAACTGCCCGCCCAGCTTCGGATCGAGGCGCCAGTTCCAATCCGAGGGATACAGCAGCCAATCTTGCAGGAAACTCCCGTGCACAAGCTTCGGCTGCCCTATCGCGCCCTTTTCGACAAGCGCACGCGCTTCGTGACATAACGGGTAGTAGCGCAGGTTGTAGGCCACCCCTCCCACTCCTCCCGTTTCCTTTTCAACGGAAATCAGAAGTTCGGATTCTTTCGAGTCCATCGTCAGTGGCTTCTCGCAGAGCACATGTTTCCCGGCGCGTAAAAGGCGGCTGGCTTGTGCAAAGTGCAAATAATTGGGCGTGCACAGGTGCACGACGTCCACCGAAGGGTCGGAGGCAATTTCATCAACCGAAGCATAAGCGCGCTGCAATCCCAGAGCCTTGCACGCCGAAACAGTCGTTTCGGGTGAACTGCCCAGCGCTCCCAGCACGGAAATTCCTAGTCGGCGCAGAGACTCCACATGCGCCCTTCCAACAAATCCAAGACCAATCACTGCCGCCTTCAACTTCATACGCTCAGCTCCCGAAATTACGGTTTCTCCAGCGTGCAAATCTGGATTACTGCTGGAAGGATTATAGGGAACATTCGCAAAATTGGTACCAAAAGCATGCTTGGTCGGTCGACGGGAGGTGCGTAACGGCTTGTGCTCGCCAAAAAAAATGGCCGGTCCGACTCAGACCGGCCATCCTAGATTTCAGGCTTGTTCAGTTCCCTTTGCTCTTGTTGGCGGGCGAAGCTTTCTGCAACGTGGCGAGCAGAGTCTTCGCGCTGTCGGGAACCGGTACCGCCTTCTTGAAGACGATGTCCGAAGCGCTCACTTCTTTTCCGTAGAGATTCTTGTTCGCGCCGTTGTCAGGACGTAGCGTTGAACCCTCCAACGAAATGCCTGCAAACAGTCCACGCGCACGCGAATACGAAAGAATCTCCGCTCGCATGGTGACGTCGGTTGACGCCGAAGCGGTGCGGCCAACGGGGCCCGCCGCGGCCGAAGCGTCTCCTCCCAGTTTCACCTTGCTGGTTAGAATGCTCTTGGCCGAGCGTGGGCTCATTAGCAACAGCACAAAGTCCGTGGCGTTGCCGCCCAGCTGCAACCCCGCGCTTCCGCCTTCCAGCGCCATCATTGTCGGAGCGCCCCAAGGGCCGTGAAACGTGCTACCCCCGCGGCAAGTCATCACGCCGCGTCCGTAGCTGCCGCCGATTCCGATTGCGAACTTCAGCACGGAAGGCAGAATCACCACGCAATCGGCTTTGTCGAGAACGCTCTGTGGAATGCTGTCGGGAGCGTTCAGAATTTCCTTCATCACCGTTCCCGCGTTTTCAACTCGATCTTGTTCTTTGTCTTGCGCAAAGGCAGGGAGAACCAGTAGGGTCAAGCTGACGCCGAGCAGTGTTTTTTTCATCATGGATCCTCAGATGCTTTCTGTGCGCCCGAAGGCGAACTCCAGGGATTGGCCTAGACAAAAGGGGCGGAATAAACGCTTTGGCATCATACCCCTTCAACGTCTCAAGTTCCACAAAGGAAACTGGGAGCAAAGGCTAACACAGATTCTTGGGGAATTTACAAGTCCTACAAGATCGGAATTCGTTTTGCGAGGCGGCCGCCTAAACGAGAGGTTATGGAACCTTGTACTCCAGTTTTCTCTCTCTGCTGGGGATCGTCACGATTCTGTCTTTGGTCGAGGCCGGTGCCCGGCGGCCAACGGGCGCACGCGTGTGATGAGCTCTTCCAGAAACTGGTCCGAGCGCATGAATACAGCGAAGTGCCCGCCGCGTTTAATGGCCACAAACTCCTTACGCGGCGCTTTAATGGAATCAACGTAATGCTCGGCGAGTACAGTCGAAGTCGTAAAATCCTCTTCCCCCTGGAAAACAAATATCGGGATCAAGAATTCCAGACCGAGCTCTGCCGGCCCAATCGATTGCGTCTGCGGTACCAGACGGTCGGCGCTCAGTCTTTGGCCGTCCTCGTGGTCTTTGAAATCCCCTACCGAATATCCGGGAGCCGCCAGGGCAAGCCCCAAGGTACCAGATAGGAATCCCGTAGCGCCCTCAAAGGCATTCGCCCACTGCCACTGCACTCGATATCCTTCGCCGGAATTGTAAGGCGGAGGGCCCACGCGGCTCAGTTCCTCGATGGCCGGCTGGTTATCGAGGGACTTTGCTTTTTTCAGAAGCGCTTCGTAAGTGGCGGCATAATTTTTGACCGGAACATCCGAGACCTGGCCGGTACCCACATAGGCGTAGAAATATTCGGGTTTCGCCCTAGCCATTCGAACGCCGAGGATGGAACCGAACGAATGTGCGACGAGAATGATCTTCTCTTTGTGCAGATGCTTCCGCAGATATTCCGTCAGCTCGATGCCGTCCTGCACCATGCGATCCACGGTGATCGTCTGTGCTATCCCCGGGCCGTTTTTTCCCAACGTTCTGCCCGAACCTCTCTCGTCCCATTGCACTATGGTGAAATACCACTCCCACGGGGCAAACAGGGCAAATGACCAAGAGCTGGTTACATCTCCCGGTCCCCCATGCACGAACAAGAGCGCAGGGTTGTCACGATTCTGGCCTTGAATGGTCACCCACTGTTCGATGCCGCCGATGGTAACGTAGCCTGATTCGGAAATGCCCTTGGGAGACGAAATCGCATACTGCTTTTCGTTGCGTGCCCGCAGGATGGAAGCCAATTCGTCGAGCCTGCGGTATTCCGGGTCTAAAGCAGGAGCCGCCGCGGGCACCTGCTGAGTTTCACTGCGAACCTGTGCGAATGCCCCTGAATCCGCACGGCAGAGCAGAATGCAACAAACGAGGATGTGTCGCATGGCCCTGGGCTCCTCCACCAAACTCAATGCATGGAGCAAGGTAGTACGAACTTGTTCGTATCGTTGGACGTGACTCTTCGCCGTTTGTGAGCCAACTCTTCCCATCGCGGCAACCCTCTTTTTCCGGTCGATGCTTGCTGTTTGTCTTGCAGCTCGCTCTCGCCCCACTTAGAATCGGCTGCCGCCGAGCGGAGCAAGACGGGACGTGACCATGCAAGTTAAACAGGAATCTGCCGGAGGGTCTTCGAACCACCCTATCTATTATCCGGAAGACAGACTCCCGCTTGTGAAGCTCATCCCCATGGGGATTCAGCACGTGATCGCGATGTTTGGGGGCACCGTGCTGGCGCCCATTCTGATGGGATTCGATCCGCAGGTAACTCTTTTTTTTTCCGGTATCGGAACCCTCCTTTTTGTGGTCATCACTGGTCTCAGGGTCCCCAGTTATCTTGGTTCAAGCTTCGCCTTCATCGGTCCGATCCTGGCTGTCACCGGCGGTAAAGCTTCAAGGATCCCCTATGCCTTGTGTGGGATTGCCGGCGCCGCAGTTCTTTACGGAGTGGCCGCCGTAGTCACAATGCGCCGGGGCCCGAGTTGGATTGACCGCTTGATGCCCCCTGTCGTGACCGGCTCGGTTGTGGCGATCATTGGCTTGAATCTGGCTGGAACAGTCGTCTCTGACGCCATCAATAGTGACCTGGCAATCCACACTCCTTCCGATTGGGCCCGCGTGATGATTGCCGCCGTGACTTTTTTGACTGCGGCCTTGGTCTCCATTCGGCTGCGAGGATTCCTTCAGATGGTGCCGATTCTGATAGGCGTAGTTGTCGGCTGTGCGATTGCCACGGCTTGCGGCATGTTGGACCCGCAGAGGATCGCGCGAGTCGCAAGTGCGCCGTGGTTCGGACTGCCCCCGTTTCAAACCCCCGCGTTCAGCTGGGGCGCGCTGGCAACCATCGCGCCTGTCTTTCTCGTGCTGGTTGCCGAGAACAAGGGTCACATTGCCGCTATTTCGTCCTACATGGGCCGCGATC
>Ga0306920_100009483_pt1 | contig 12998 bp, 10 predicted proteins | sample flu12Cox44000170_FD_204666 | JGI IMG/M metagenome (GOLD analysis project Ga0306920, IMG submission 204666) | Lab enrichment of tropical soil microbial communities from Luquillo Experimental Forest, Puerto Rico - flux4day.12C.oxic.44.000.170 (v2)... | ecosystem: Environmental > Terrestrial >...
ATCTTTTGCGGTGATCCGGTAGTGATGCGGGCTTGCGGCTAAACATCCTGACATTGTGCTTTGGCCACGAAAAGACGTTACTTGTTGTAGTCTGCTACCGCTGGCCTTGGCCAAGGGCTATCACGGTCGACACCACTAAAGCCGACAACTCGCTGCCGAGGAGAAAGATCCATGGATAAAAGCTACGACGCAGTCATTATCGGAACAGGGCAGTCAGGGCCTTATCTGGCGCACCGGCTGGCGGCAGTGGGGCAAAAGGTCGCCGTCATCGAACGCGATAAGTTTGGTGGGACATGCGTGAACACGGGTTGCATTCCAACCAAGACGCTGGTGGCCAGCGCTCATGCGGCACATGTGGCGAGGCGCGCGTCCGAATTCGGGGTGAAGATCGACTGCCCGGTGGGTATCGACATAAAGAAGGTGAAGGCACGCAAAGACGCTATCCAGAAGCCGGCGCAAGAAGGTGTCGAGAAGGAGTTGCGTAGCCAGCCGAACTGCGATGTGTACATGGGGCAAGCGCAGTTCGAATCCGCACACGTGATTGCCGTTGGCGAGCACCGGCTCAGTTCCCCGCAAATCTTCATCAACGTGGGCGGGCGCGCCATCATTCCGCAGATGCCCGGGCTAGATCAGGTTCGCTATCTTACAAACTCCTCGATGATGGACGTCGATTTCCTGCCTGAACATCTGATCGTCGTGGGCGGCAGCTACATCGGGCTGGAGTTTGGGCAGATGTACCGCCGTTTTGGGAGCAAGGTGACGATTTTGCAGCGCAATACGCACCTCATTCCACGCGAAGACGAAGACATCTCCGAGGCCGTCAAGGGGATTATGGAAGCCGAAGGGATCTCGGTCCGCCTGAATGCAACCTGCATCGGCTTCGAGAAGCGTGGCGATTCCGTCGTCGTGAAGGCGGAGTGCACGAGTGGGTCACCTTCCGTGACAGGTACTCATGTTTTGCTGGCGGTCGGTCGGCGCCCCAACACCGATGATCTTGGACTTGACAAGGCGGGCGTGGCACAGGACAACAAGGGTTACATCATTGTTGATGACTTCCTGCGTACCAACGTTCCGGGCGTCTGGGCGATGGGCGACTGCAACGGCAAGGGAGGCTTCACCCACACTTCTTACAACGACTTCGAGATCGTCGCTGCGAACCTTTTGGACAACGATCCTCGCAGGGTCAGTGACCGGATCACCGCCTATGCACTGTATATCGATCCTCCGCTTGGCCGGGCCGGCATGACGGAAACGGAGGTGAGGAAGCTGGGGAGGCCGGCGATGATTGGCAAACGCCTGATGGTCAATGTGGGCCGCGCTGTCGAGAAGAGCGAAACACAAGGGTTCATGAAGATCCTGGTGGACGCGCAGACAAAACAGATTCTGGGCGCATCAATCCTGGGGGTTGGGGGCGACGAGGCTATCCATTCGATCCTCGATGTGATGTATGCCAAGGCCCCTTACACGGTCATCTCGCGTGCCATGCACATTCATCCCACGGTATCGGAACTCATTCCAACCATGTTGCAAGACCTCAAGCCGCTGCCGGCGGCTGCCGAACGCGAGGTGGCATAGTTTATTTTCCGCTGGCCTCATTCCACAGGAACGCCAACTCGTCGGCGGTATCGTTCACCAATTGTATGATGGAAACACCCGAGCTGTGTCCGGCCTTGGTTTCGTAATGCAGCAACACTGGCCGGTCACTCGCGTCATCAGCTTGCATCAGCGCCGTCATCTTGCGGGCATGCATCGGCGCGACACGTGTATCCGAATCACCCGTGTTGAACATGATCGCGGGATACTTCGTGCCCGGCTTCACATTCTGATACGGCGAGTATTTCCGCAGATATGGAAACTGCTGCGGGTTGTCGGCCGAGCCATATTCCGCAGTCCACCAGTGACCCACGAGGAAGTTCTGGAAGCGCAGCATGTCAAGCAGCGGATAACCGCACCAGATCGCGCCAAACAGTTCTGGACGCTGCGTCGTGGCGACTCCCATCAGCAAGCCACCGTTGGAACGTCCGCGGACAGCAAGGTATTTCGACGAGGTGTATTTGTTATCGATAAGATAATCAGCAGCAGCGAAAAAGTCGTCGAAGACATTCTGTTTCTTCTCGAACATTCCGGCCTTGTGCCAGGTCTCGCCGTACTCGCCCCCGCCGCGCAGGTTCGGCTGCGCGAAGAAACCGCCTTGCTCCATCCACCAGGCGTATTCCGGGTCCCAGTGCGGAACCAGGCTGATGAGGAATCCTCCATACGCGAACATCAGCGTCGGAGTATCGCCGGTCGGCTTCAGTCCTTTCTTCGAGGAGATGAACATGGGAACCCGGGTTCCGTCCTTCGACCTGTAGAAGACCTGTTTCACCTCATATTGGTCTGATGCAAAGGGAACCTTTGGTTTGGCGAAGACATCCGTTTTCCCGCTCGCAATGTCATAGTGATAGACCGCCGGCGGGATATTGAAGGATTCGAAGCTGTAGAAGCCTTCCTTCGAGTCCTGGCGCCCGAACAGGGTGCTGGCGGCGCCGAGCATCGGATATGCCAGCGTTCCTGCGAGTTTGCCATCCAGGGTGAAGATTCGCGTCTCGGTCACCACATCGTGCAGTCCAGTGACAAACAACTTCCCACCAACAATGGAAACCTGGGAGATCACGTCCTTGCCCTCGGGCACTACGGTCTGCCAGTGATCGGGCGCGGGGTCATTCATACTGACCTTGACGACCTGGTAATTCTCGGCGTGGTAGTCGGTAAGAACGTACAGATCATCGCCGTGGTTTTCAGCAACGAAGCGGCCATCGATACCCTGGATGACCGGCTTGATCGCCGCGTCCGCCGTACGAAGATCTCTTGCGTATACGTCAACTCGCTTCGGGGGGACGCCGTGCGAGACGTTAATCAAGAGGTACCGGCCGTTCTCAGTGACGCGGCTAGAAATGAGTTGCATCGGTCCGAGAGTCTCGCCATTGAACGACTTGCCGAAGATCATCTGGTCCGATGATGCTGGCGTGCCGATGCGGTGATAGAAGACCTGCGTCCCGCCGGTTTCGTACTTCGCGTAGTACACTCCGCTCTTGTCGGGCGTCAGGCTGATGCCCTGGTAGCGAGCGAGTGGTAACACATCTGGCAACTCCTGATGTTTTTCGACGTCGAGTGCATGCACACTCCCCTCGTCGGCACCGCCCTCACGAACGAGGTACAGGAGCAGACTGCCATCCTTCGATATGTCGGCGATGCTCACAGAAGTGTTTTGGTCAGCGCTCAGCTTGGTGGCGTCGACAAGGCGCTCGTCGCTGCCGTGCAGGCCTTTGCGCACATAGATGGAGGCCTGGTTTTCTTCCGGGAGTCGCTTGGTGAAAAAGTAGGAGCCGTGCGCCTCACGGGGAATTGAATAGCTTTCCACCCGTACAAGTTCAGTAAGCCGCTGGACGATCTCGAGGCGAATTTTGACTTGAGACAGGTAGTCTTCGGTGTACTTCATCTGGGCGTCGATCCAGGCGCGAGTGGCCGGACTCTTGCTGTCTTCCAGCCAGCGATAGGGGTCGGTGATAGTTTGGCCGCCAACGGTCTCCGTAACAGGCTCGGCCTTGGTTGGCGGCGGAGGAGGAAGCGTGATGCCATTGCCTCCGCGGATATCTGCAGGTTTATCAGCAGCGGGTAGGAGGTTTACGACGAAGAAAAGCAGGCCGGCAACGGCGATGTAACGGCGAATTCGCATGAGGCAACAGTTTTAGCACAGTTGCGCGCACCATGGCGGTTGCAAAACGTGCGGGTCAGTACCGGGAGGCAGTGTCTGCTGTCGAACTTCCGCCAAGGCGCCCATAGCTGGCTGGGCCCCCCCGGTTGGGCTCTCGCGAAGGTAAGGTTCGATATCTCCGGTCGCCCTGGCAGGCTGGCACTCCCTTGGTTCCAACGAGCAGACTGTAATGTAGAACGCTGTTGATTCGACGGTCTACTGGGCGTTCGCGGTTATATCGTCGATACGAGCTAATGCAGCCCGGACCTGGCCTGCCTCGGGGCCATTAGGCAGTTCCTGCAAGTAGAGTTGATACTCCGCCCTGGCATCGGGTAGCAGCTGCTTGCGCTCCAGGGCTTCTCCAGCGATGTAGTGACAGACGACGTAGTTCTGATGAGGCAAGTGATGAACTTTCTGGGCGTTCCTCAGGGCAGCATCGTACTTGCCGGCTTCGAGCTCCGCCAGCGCCACCAGCGTCAAGCCGCTGGGATCGGAGGGCTCCACAACCAGTGACTTATTCAGCAGGTCTTCGGCTTTCGCGTACTGCCCTTTGCGAAGAAGAAGGCGGGCGAAGTTGCGTTCCGCGTCTGCATTCTTGTCGTTCAACTGCACTGCCTGCTCGAAGGCGTCCCAAGCCTTGTCCGGCTGGTTCAGTTTTATAAGTGCTACGCCAAGGTTGTTATAGGCCGCATCATATTGCGGGTAACTGTCAATTGCCTTCTGGTAGTACTCGGCTGCCTTGGAGTAATCGTTTTTTTGCCAGGCTTCCGATCCCTTGTCAAAAGATTTCCTGGCGTCGGCCGGTATTCGCAATGCAGCTGCCGAGGTCATCGGCCCAGCCTTGTTGTTGGATTCTGCATTGTCATCAGCCCGTGGTTTTACACGAACGTAGAGTAGGCGACTCCGGTCGGCCGCATTGATCGCGATCGACTCCGAGACCGTCTCTTGTATATTCATGCCGGTCACGCGAACGTGATAGCTGGCATCGCCGCCTACCAGGAAACCCGTCTGCCCTTCCGAGTCGGTGAACATCTGCTGTATCGGGACATTCGACTCGTTCATGAGTTCCACGCGAATCATTGCGGGAACTGGCCGGTCATTCTCGTAGGTAACCCGCACCCGAAGAGCAACTGGGTTTGGCATCCCAGTCTTGCCGGACCCGCGCTGCGCAGAAGCCCCTGAACTCAGCAACAGGAGCAGAAGAGAGAACAGTGCTGCTCTTCGCAAGTACATACAGGCTTTGTCGCGCAACCAATTCCCGCGGCGTCTTGGGAAAAGATTGTAGCGCAATTGGGAATGGTGATTGTCAAGAATCCGCAACAACTCGACGAGAACTCATAGCGGCTAAGGGTTCGGTCTAGCGCGCATTTCGCTGAGCGATGCTCGTATCTGCGGCCATTACCCGGCCCAGCGCGTTTTTCACATCGCTTGCCTCGGGCCCGTTGGGGTCTTCCAGGAGGTAGAGCTCGTACTCTGCACGTGCTTCCTGTAATTCGTTCTTGTGCTCGAAGGCTTGTCCCGCAAAGTAATGCGAGGTGGCGAATCCTTCATGCGGCACTTCATGAACTTTTTGTGCATCCCGCAAGGCATCATCGTACTTGCCGGTGGCGAGCTCGGCATTGGCAGCCAGCGTCAAGCCGCTCGGATTCAAGGGGTCAACCATCAGTGACTTTTGCAGTAAGGTCAGGGCTCGCTCGTAGGCGCCGGTTTGGATCAGCAGGCGAGCCAGATTGCGGTCCGCATCGGCATTTCGATCATTGATCTGCACTGCCTGCTGGAATGCAATCCAAGCCTTATCGGGCTTGTTAAGCTGAACGCACGCGACACCCAGGTTGTTATATGCGGTGTCGTAACGCGGATAGGCCCGGATCGCTTTTTCGAACAAGTCAAAAGCCTTCTGGTAATTGCTGCTCTGGAATGCCTGTAAGCCGTCGTGAAAGTATTTGCGGGCTTCCAGCGACGCACCGAGATCGGTGGCGGAAGCGAGAGCGGCGTTCTTTGTCTTTACGTTGTAGATTATGGTGACACGTGGTCGCACCTGTACCACCGCCACGTTGCTCTGGTGGAATTGATCCACGCGGATTTCATCCGAAGTGGCTTCCTGAATATTGTGCCCCGAGACCCGCACCCGGTATTGCCCGGACTGTTGCACGCGGAACCAGGCTCGTCCAGCAGAGTCAGTGAACGTGAGATGGGTTGGAACCAGGGCCTGGTTGAGTAAGTCGACACGCAACTGTTCACCGACGCTGCGGTGATTGCCGAATGTCACCCGAACCTGGATCTGGCCTTGCGGGACAGGGGTCGAATCTGCTGCCGACTCTGGCGTGGCGAGCGCCATTAAGCTGATCGGCAGAAAAAGCAGCACCGCGAACGGTCCTGATCTTCGCCCCAACATAAAGCTTCACCCAAATCCCGGGCACACAGTTGGACATGGATTGTATCGCAACTCTCACCCGTGGTGTGTCAACAATTGATCACAAGGCTGATGGCCGAGGGACTGCCAGCTCAGATTCATGAAGGTGAGCACGAGTTGCGTACCGGCCAAAAAAAGGAATCGGCGGAGGGTAGTGCGACCTCCGCCCTCGGTGTGCTGGGAACTCAGTGCATGGGGACGTAGAACGGTTCGTTCGGCTTTGTGCTCTCGAGTTTGTAGTCGGAAGGCACCTGGAACAGGGCCGCATCCTGTTCACCGCGTGTAATGTTGGTGAGCTCGCTGGTCACAACGCCCATAAGGGGATCGCTATGCTTCACCAACAGCGGAACCTGCAGATCAACCGCCACCCAGCGTTCGGTCACTACCTGGATGGGTTTGTCGTTGCCGATTTCGCCGGCAGGAATGGTCCGGGTTACCCGTGTCCCCTGCGCCTGAATACCGTTGATGGCCTTCGTGCCCAGCTCCTCCGTGTTGACCGGGATTGAATCCTTAAACCTAGCAAAAAACTTCGGTCCATCGCCGGAGGGACCCGGGAGGTCCGCAGCGGCTCCTGCACTGTGGCCCCGACCGTGCAGCGGCAGCTGTCGCGCCGTCTTGTTGTCAGGGTTGAGCATGTAGCGGTATCCGGCGACCGGGTCAATAATCATGATCATCGTGCGCTTAACCGCCCCCGTGGACGGCATGTTCAAGTCGATTCCGATCTCGCGCCGTACGCGACCTTCTGCATCCCGGTAGATCTTCGTCTGACTCACGTTGTGGATGTGAGTCCCGTCTGACAGAGTGGTGTCCCGAGTCACAAGGAAGCTGCCGCTCATGGGAAAGCCTTTCACCTGCTTTCCATCGCCCACGCCGAAGTACATCGCGTCGCCGCCCGGACCAACGTGCATGCTCATCACCGGGCCGGGACCTGGTGGCGGAAGCGGCGGATTGTCCGCCTGGGCCGTCGCTGCTGTAGCCAGCCCCGCGGTAAACAAAATCACCCCCAGAAGTTTCTCGACCAAGCCATACTTCTCAGATTTCGTGACGCTCATCATGCAACCTCAAAAAAGCAGAGAACCTCGTTGTACGTTCACTCAGTTCACAATACGCACGGCACGCACCACTCCATCGTCCCCCACCACCACATCGGCAATTACTGGCTGATTACCCTGTCCATCGGCGCCTTGCGGGGGAAGCTCCATGCGCACAACCTGCGCGTCGCTGGCGCAGCTCAGGGGATCGCACAACATAAGGTCCACGTAGCCAGCTTTCGCCAAGGTTTCTTCCGTCGAGGCTGACGCTGGCCCCGACAGGGCGGGCTCAGGGCGGGCGTCCGAGGCCTTTGCCGGGTGTTGCGAAATTGCCCTACTCGCTGTCTCAAGCGGAGCCAGGACCCCGGCCGACACACTTTTTGCCGCAGTATCGTTCTTCGCAGTCGTGCTGTTCCGGACCCGAGGTATCACAACAGGCACCGGGTGATCTCGGCCCGCGATCCGGATGCGATGATTGACAGAGCGATATCCCACAAACAGGACGAAGGCCAGTGCCACGGCGACAGCAGCATACGCACTCCACTGCAACCAGGGGATACGTTCCGGCACGGTGAGCGCGAATCGTAACGGTTCGACTTCGCGCGCCGATACCGATTGACGAAAGGAGCGCAGTAACGCCTGCTCCACCTCAGGACCGGCTTCGCGGTTTGCAGTTCTCAGGGTAAGAGCACGCAAGGCTCCGCAGAGCATGTGCTGCCCCCGCAGCCACTCTGCGCACTTCGAGCACTCGCGTGCGTGCTTCACGATCGGCCCGTCCTGAACGGTTGCGAGCTCGAACAGCGCCCGCGAATCGGCTGCATCTTTGAATTCACGGCATGTCATGACATACACCTCGCCGTTACACCTGAAACACTCCGGATCCTGACCGCGGAATGCTTCAATTTCTTCACCAGCATCTCGTGTGCCCGGTGGAGGCGTGAACGAATCGTCCCGATCGCACAGCCGAGGACTTCCGCCGCCTCGGCATAGCTCAGCTCCTGCAGGTCACACAACACCACCGGCTCACGGTAATGCTCAGGCAGCGAAAGCACGGCTCTCCAGACCGCGGCGGACATCTGCTCCTGGGCGATACCCTCGGCGGGATCGCTTTGGACCATGATGGAGTTGACTTCATCTTCAGCCGGTGCGGTCGCCAGAAGCTCGGAGTAATTACGTTCCATGGCACGGCGCACGTAGTTGCGTGCTACTCCGAAGAGATACGCCGCGAGAACCCCGCGAGACGGGTCAAAACCGTTCCCCCGCTGGAGCAGGAACATGAAGACATCCTGTGTAACCTCTTCAGCGATTTGGGTAGAGCCGCTCATGTGCAGCGCAAAGCGATACACGGGTCCCTGACGCCTGCGATACAGGACGGTGAAAGCGCCTTCATCGCCAGCTAAAGCCCGAGCCAGCAACTGCTCGTCGGTTTCCTCGGTCAGCAACGCCACCTCAGTAGTGGTGAACCTGATCTCGCTCCATTGGTAGTTCACCGGCAAGACGGGGAAAGTTCCGGAAAATAGCACGTCCGACCGTCAATTAGGGCAAGCCGGAGGCCGGAGAAGTCCAACAAATTGTACGCGTAAGCACCCACGGGCACACCCCGGATTCCCCTCCCGCGAAATCCGTTTCCTACAGTCCGGGCCCCGGATGGGCGCTCCCGCGGCAACTGCTCTCTTTCCATTATCGGTTATCTCGCAATATCCTGCGTCAGCCGCGAACCCGTTAGCTTCGTCTGTGCAGCCCGGATTAGGCCTAGGTGCTCCACAAGGTTGATAGTCGATCTCGAAAAGGATTCCGTGTGAAACGGGGAGAGTGGGCTTACCATAGTCGGTAGCTGGTCGAAGCTGATGCCGGGACGAATTGCCGGCGGGCCCGATCCCTATTGCGATGTGGGTTGATGCAGTTTCCTGATGCAATGCGACGGACATTATGGAGCTGCCTGTCACTGGTGTGGCTGGCCGGTTGGATCGTACCGCGCAACAAACGCTCAGAGTGGCGTGGCAACCGCAGCAGGCAAGTTTGGCATTGGGTACACTTCCTGGCTGAATCGGGTCAACTGACGCGCGACAACAAGATTGCCCTGGCGCGTTATTGCTGGGGAAGCTTCCCCGAGGCCTGGTGGCAACGCGTTGATCGTGAGGATTTCCTGCGCCGCATCAGCCGCATGCGCGGAGCACCTGCAACCTGTCTCGTTGCGCTCGTTGGTGCGCTTCTGTTGGCCCTGGTAGCAAGTGGGTCGGTCTTCTCGCTGCGATCGTTCTTTTCCACTCCCATTGTGCATCCCGATCAACTTTGCATTGTGAGCATGGACGGGAAGGGCATGAATGGGAGGTTCCGCCGCGTGCGCTCGGAGACGCTTCTGGACCTTACGTCCATCTGGCAGCAGAGCAGGCACCTGAGCACCTTGTCGCCCTATTCGTGGGCGCCGGGCCAACTCAATGGATCCGATCGGACGGTTTCAATCCTCACCGCGCAAGTGGGACCGGATTTCTTCGATGTCCTGGGCGTCACAGCGGCTGTCGGCAGAACGTTTCAGGCTAGTGATCGCGAGGATTGCAGAAACTGTGTCGTCCTCAGCCACCAAGCATGGCAAGATCAGTTTGACGGCGAGGCAGGAGTCGTTGGACAACACATCTCGATCGACGGCAGCGAAGCCAAAGTGATTGGCATTCTGCCGCAGAACTTCCGCCTGTTTTCTTCGGGCATCGCGGTCTGGAGGCTGATGGATACAAACACGCCGGGGTTTTCCAACTTCGTGCGGCGAGTCGGCGCCATAGCTCGCCTTCAGTCGGACAGCAGCCCAGGCAAAGTTCAGGCGGAGTTAACCGATCTGAGCGAAGACGCTGGCTATCGCTTTCCCGATTCCGAGTTGCAGGTGATCTCGGTTCAGAAACAATGGCGCGACGGTCTGCGGGCGTATGCGCTGTTCGTCTTGCTCGTCGTCTCCTGCGCAATTGCAGTTGTCTACGCGCGCGGAGGAAGCTCAAGCCTGGGACAGGTGCCACCGAGCGCTCGCAAGCGTTTTCGCTGGTGGGGATTCTTCGCCGCTAAATGTGCTTCCCTGCTTGGCATTATGTACCTCGCCGCGTCGGCCCTGGCCCGCATGGTTGCTGTGTACTTGATGGGTTCGATGTACCCTCTTGCGGATGAGGCGACGGTCTGGCTCTTTCTGATTTTGGCCATCGTCGCACTGTCGTGGGCGATTCACGATCAGCAGAGGCGCTGCCGCATATGCCTGCGCCGGTTGGGAATGTCGGTGGACATTGGCCGAAGCGGTTCGGTGCTCCTCAACTGGGCGGGCACCGAACTAGTGTGCCCCGACGGTCACGGCGTGCTGTACCTGCCGGAATCACAAGCGAACTGGCTGGAGCGCGACCGCTGGAATACCTTCGACGAATCGTGGGATGGACTCTTTCGCGCCGACTAGAAGAACTTATCGGCAGGCAACTCCATCAAGCGCAGACGAAGCTGCCACTCCGCGCCTTGCTAAGCTTCAATCCAAATACGTCCCCATAGCACTGCAGGAAGTAATCCTCAGGAGACGCTCACTTCGTTATGATGAGCTCAGCATTACTGTTGCCGCACATCCCATAGATTGCACCGGAGAGACACGCCCCGGCACTGAACTTATAGCATCCCGGGGTCTTCGCCACGACTGTGACCGCCTTGTTCGAACCGCCAACTATGTCATCCGGAGGATCGAACGGCGACGTGGGACCCATGTCGACGATGAAGCCTTGATGCTTCGTATCGCTCTTCCAGACCACCGTCGTACCCGACGCAACACAAAAGGTGGAGTTGCCCTTTGCGCCCGGAATGCTGGGTGTGGCCGAGGCAGCGTTGGCGGTGCGTTTCACATCCACCGAACAGGGGGTGGAGGTCGATCCGCAGGTGTTGGCGGGGGTGCACAGCGAAGCAGGATCGGGTTCGGAACAAGCATACTTGCTGCTTTTTTGCGCCTGTGCCGTAACCAGGGCGATCAGCAAAACAAACGGCAGCAAGAGAGTGGTAAACGAAATCGTATGACAGCGGTGAATCTTCATAAGACACCTCGCAAAGTGAAATCGTCGTGAGCATCAATCGCCGGGAGGCCACACCGCACTCCGGCCAACAGCCGTGAGCTAAACGGCGAATCAGTTTTCACCCGGGGTTCCCGGCCAATCGATGATGTCCACCAGCTTCCAGGGATTCTGATTGAGATCCAGCTGCAACTCCCCCTTGGAATCTAGAATCAGTTGGGCCGCCGGATACAGAGCGCCGCCGCTCTTGCTCTTGTCCTGATCGTTGATGTCGATCTCGCCAGCAGTCAAGTCGTAACTCATGGTCGGCGAGTCGGCGTACGCTTCCCCGAAGCGAATCTTACGGTTGGTCACGAAGCGAATCTTGCGGCCTGTCGCAGTCGGGAGCATGCGTATGAAGGCTAGGTCATAACCCAGCGTACCGGTGATCGAGATGTGTCCCACTGCCTTCATCTTCTGCAGCGCACTCGCCAGGCCCTGGTTCTGGCCCTTCATGAAGGCATCCACCAGAACCTGCTTGTCGGCTGGCGTCGAATACTGGTAGATCTGCACCGTAATGCCGATAACGGCTCCCATCTGCGTGCTCGTGCCCATGGCCGTTGCATCGATCGTTTCGTTCTTTGTCCTGGCAAACCCTTGAATATCTGCAATCGTTATGCAGCCCAACAACAACAGGGCCGTCATAGCAATTCTTATCGTTCTCTGCCTTGGCATAGTCCCCTCCCGTCGGTGATTGAGCAGTGAGCGTTGATTCGTCGGCGCTATCGTACGTCGGTGGCCCGGAGGATAGTAACTGATAAAACTACTGGTTGCACCATAGAAAGATGTGAGGTCTGGAATTTGCGCCACATGCCCCTCGGGTCATTTCCCCGGAAGTTGCCTGAAAGGCACGCAGAAGTGCTTGTTTTACGTAGTGAATGTTCCGTGAATCGTTGAGTTTCATGCCTGAGTTCGCCACTTTGCGGCTTATTCTGCTTTGCAGCCAGAGAGCTTCCCTCCCCGGACGAGGGAATTTCGCGGGTAGACTATGAATTTTGCCAGTAGCCGTAAGTTTCACATGAGACTAGAATTGCGCACATCAGACAGCATGGTTCGGGCATCTGGGCCGGGAGGACCGCCAGCGCGAATTTCGATTCGTCTCCGGCACGCCACGACCCGTTGGCAAGGCCATCATCGTTGCAAAAGCTGCACTGCTCTTCGGGGTCGAGCGGGCGCGCGCTTATCACTTACACTACGTTGCATCCGGGCTCGGTTTACATTTCCGAGGGTCAGTTATCTACCATTGCTGGTTGGGGCCACTATAGCTTGGTAACCCAAGGTACGGTTGGCTAAGGAGATATCGTGGCAACACATCAGATCTCTCGCGCCCTTGCCATCACCAAAGCTCGTACTGGCCAGCCGTACCTCGCGGTGCTCACAGCCCGGCTGGTGGCAATGACCGTAATCACCTCGCGATCACATCAAGATAAAAGCGGAAAGACCTGAACAGACGATCCCAACGGCAGAGATCCGTTCCTGCCAATAGCTTGTGGAGGAGGAGAACATGGCTCCAACAGCGGTCCAAAGTCTTGGCTCTGGAATGTCTATCCTGTGGGCAGTTCTGCTGATTATCTTTGGTTTTCTTGCCATCACCCTTCCTTTTGCCACGTCGTGGGGTGTCGTCTTGATCTTGGCGTGGCTGATCATCTTTAGTGGCGGATTTCAGTTCATACACGCCTTCCAATCGACAGGCGCAGGTCACATAGCGTGGAAACTGCTGGTTGCGATTGTTTACTTGATCTTTGGGATCTACCTCTTGCTCC
>Ga0306920_100009484_pt1 | contig 12998 bp, 11 predicted proteins | sample flu12Cox44000170_FD_204666 | JGI IMG/M metagenome (GOLD analysis project Ga0306920, IMG submission 204666) | Lab enrichment of tropical soil microbial communities from Luquillo Experimental Forest, Puerto Rico - flux4day.12C.oxic.44.000.170 (v2)... | ecosystem: Environmental > Terrestrial >...
TAGAGCGGCGATTCCTCGAGCTTGAGGCGGATGTAGATCGACATGATGACCAGCACTGCCGAGATCAGGAACGGCACGCGCCAGCCCCAATCGCCGAACACCTGATCGCCGAAGCCCTGCCGGCAGATCAGGATGACCAGCAGCGCCAGCACGATGCCCATGGTGGCCGTCGTCTGGATCCAAGACGTGTAGAGACCGCGCTTGCCGTCAGGCGCGTGCTCGGCGATGTAAGTCGCCGCGCCGCCGTACTCGCCGCCCAAGGCCAATCCTTGCAGCACCCGCATGGCGACGAGCAAGATCGGCGCCAAGGCGCCGATGACCTCGTAACCTGGCAACAGGCCGACCACGAAGGTGGAGGCGCCCATCAGCAACAGGGTGAGCATGAATGTAAATTTGCGGCCGATGAGGTCGCCCAGATGCCCAAACACGATGGCGCCGAAGGGGCGGACGAGGAAGCCGGTCCAAAATACGAACAGGCTGGCGATGAAGGCGATGTTGGGGTCGAGCGCCGGCGAGAAGAAGTGCTTGCTGAAGAAAAACGCGAGCACGCCGTAGAGATAGAAGTCGTACCACTCGATGAGTGTGCCGACCGAGGACGCGCCGATAATGAAGCTGAGACTTTGTTTGGTCTCGCCGCGTCCGGTCGCTGCTGCTGATACCGCCATCGAACGTTCCCCCTATTGCTTGTCACGCCCGTGCTTGGGCTTAGCGCCTTTTCTTTCCACGTTACCGTGGTTCGTTTGATCGAGCAATTTTGGTTTTAATTGATCTTGTACAACAATTAGTCATCACTAATCATCTGGCCCTGGAACGCGCAATATTTTAGGTTTAAAACATCTTCCATGGATATCAGCGTGGTGGGCGGCGGACCGGCGGGGCTGTTCTTCAGCCTGCTGATGAAGGGGCGCGATCCCCGGCATCGCATCAGCGTGCTCGAACGCAATGGACCGGACGATACCTTCGGCTGGGGCGTCGTCTTCTCGGACGAGACGCTCAACAACATTGCGGAGGCCGATCCCCCGAGCTACGCCGAGATCACCCGGAGCTTTGCTCATTGGGACGCGATCGACATTCATTACCAAGGCGAGGTGCTGACCTCGCGCGGCCATGGCTTCTCGGGCCTCGCGCGGAAGCGCCTCCTCAACATCCTGCAGCGGCGTGCCGCCGAACTCGGCGTCGAGCTGGCCTTCAACCACGAAGTGACCGACGTCGCGGCGCTCCGCCGCGCCGATCTCGTGCTCGCCGCCGACGGCGCCAACAGCTTGGTGCGGAGCCGCTATGCGGGCGAATTCGAGCCGGCGCTCGACTGGCGGCCCAACAAGTTCATCTGGCTCGGCACGACGCGGCGCTTCGACGCCTTCACCTTTTTCTTCAAGGAAGATGCGCACGGCCTCTGGCGCGTCCATGCCTACCGCTTCGATGACGAGCACGGCACCTTCATCGTCGAGACGACGGAAGACACATGGCGGCGCGCCGGGCTCGCCAATGCCGACGAGGACGCCACCATCGCCTTTTGCGAGCGCCTCTTTGCCGACGAACTGCAAGGACACAAGCTCCTCAAGAGCCGCGCCATCTGGCGGAGCTTTCCGACCGTCCGCAACAAGCGCTGGTCGTTCGAGAATGTGGCGCTCATCGGCGATGCCGCGCACACCGCGCATTTCTCGGTGGGCTCCGGCACCAAGCTCGCCATGGAGGACGCGATCACGCTGGCAGACGCACTGAGCCGCAAGCCCAATGATGTCGCGGCCGCGCTTGCCGTCTACGAAAGCGAGCGGCGCATCGAGGTGGAGCGGCTGCAGCGCGCGGCGCAGTCGAGCCTCCAGTGGTTCGAGGAGGCCGAGCGCTATTTCGGCACGCTCGAGCCGCTCGAATTCGCCGCGAGCCTGCTGACGCGCTCGCTCCGCATCACGCACGACAATCTGAAGGTCAGGGATCCCGAATTCGTGCGCGGCATCGACGGCTGGTTCGCCGCCAAGGCGGCCAATCAGAGCGGCGTCAACGTGCCGGCGGAACCACCGCCGCCGCCGATGTTCACGCCCTTCCGGCTCCGCGACATGGTGGTGGGAAACCGCGTCGTCGTCTCGCCGATGTGCCAATACTCGGCCGAGGACGGCATGCCCGATGACTGGCATCTCGTTCATCTCGGCAGCCGCGCCATGGGCGGCGCCGGCCTCATCATGACGGAGATGACGGACGTCTCGCGCGACGGCCGCATCAGCCCCGGCTGCACCGGTATGTACAAGGAGGAGCACGCGCGCGGCTGGAAGCGCATAGTCGATTTCGTCCATACGTCGTCGCCAGCCCGCATCGGCATGCAGTTGGCACATGCCGGCCGCAAGGCCTCGACACGACTTTCTTGGGAAGGCGACAGCGAGCCGCTGCCGGCGGGCAATTGGCCGATCATCGCGCCCTCGCCCGTTCCCTACTTTCCGCACAGCCAAGTGCCGAAGGCGATGGATCGCGCCGACTTGGACGAGGTGCGCGCGGATTTCGTGCGCGCGGCGCGCCTGGCCGAGGAAGCGGGCTTCGACATCATCGAGCTCCACTTCGCGCACGGCTATCTGCTGGCGAGCTTCCTCTCGCCGCTCACCAATCGGCGCAGCGACGAGTATGGCGGCAGCCTTGCCAATCGCCTTCGCTATCCGCTCGAGATCTTCGACGCCGTGCGCGCAGTGTGGCCGCGGGCAAAGCCGATGAGCGTGCGCATTTCCGCCACCGACTGGATGCCCGATGGCTTTTCGCCGGAAGACGCGGTCCAAGTGGCGCGCTCGCTCAAGTCACGTGGCTGCGACATCGTCGACGTTTCGGCGGGCCAGACCGTGCCGGAGCAGCAGCCGGTCTACGGCCGCCTCTTCCAGACGCCCTTTGCCGACCGCGTGCGCCATGAGGCGAAGATTCCCACGATGACCGTCGGCAACATCCAATCCTACGCCGACGTGAACAGCATCCTCGTCGCCGGCCGGGCCGATCTCTGCGTCTTGGCGCGCGCCCATCTCTACGACCCCTACTGGACGCGGCACGCCGCCTACGAGCAAGGCTTCGACCTCGCCTGGCCCAACCAATATTCGAGCCTCCAACGCTACACCCCGCGGTTCAAGTAAACGTATGCGCGGCGCCATACGTGCCCCTCTCCCCTCGCGGGAGAGGGAGGGGCCCGTCGCGCAGCGATGGGAGGGTGAGGGGGCGGCGCGCGTATTGTTTGGGCATCGCGTCAATCGGGCTCAGTTGGAATCCATCGGTAGACAGTATCCTCGCAGCGGATCGTCCACAGCCCTGCCATCCGGAGATCAGTGGGGATGAGACATCGGCGCGCATCGCGCCCGCGACATAGTTTGCCGCATTCCCTAAGATGCGCGCCTTCGCCGCGCGTGGGGCGCGGCGCGAGCGGGAGGATCAGCATGGCCAAGGAAGTCTTCGACAAGGGTCTCGCCATTCGCCGCGAGGTGCTGGGCGCGGACTATGTCGACAACGCCATCAAGAGCGCCGACGATTTCAATCGGCCGCTGCAGGAATTCGTCACCGAATATTGCTGGGGCGCGGTGTGGGGTCGGCCCGGCCTCTCGAAGAAGACGCGCAGCATGCTCAATCTCGCCATGCTGACAGCGCTCAACAAGCCGCATGAGCTGAAGCTCCATGTGCGGGGCGCGCTCAAGAACGGCGTGACGCGCGAAGAGATCAGCGAGATTTTCCTCCACGCCGCCGTCTATGCCGGCGTCCCCGCCGCCGTCGACGCCTTCCGCACCGCGCGCGAGGTGCTGAAGGAAGCGGGTGCGGACTGACGAAGATTGACAGGGAGACGATGAGGCGGGGAGGAAGAAGGTTCGCCGCGCAAAGCGCGCCATGTTAACTTATCTCCCTCTCTCACCGCCTCCCTGTGGATTTTTTCTACGGTGTGCCCACGCGTTCGATGAGGGCCTGCGCTGCGGCTGGGGCGCGCTCCTTGGCGCCGCTGATGAAATAGACGAAGCAGTCGCGGCCGTCGGCGCCGCCCGCCCACTCTCGAAAGCGCGCCGCCCAGTGATCGAGCGCTGCCGGCGGATAGCCCGTCGGCTCCGTCGCTTCGGTGCGGCGCAGCCGCGCATAGACGAAATCCGCGGTGATCTCCTCGATGAGCGGATGCTTCTCGGACTCAACGAGCGCCGCCGCCACCTTGTGCGCGCGCAGCAGCGTTGTAAACTCGGGCGTCATGAAGCTCGGATGCTGCACCTCGAGCACGTGGCGGATGGTGCGGCCGTCGATCTCGTGCGGCAATAGTTCGAGAAACGCCGTGAAGTTCGCGGCATCGAAGCGCGTCGTCGCCGGGAATTGCCAGAGGATGGGCCCGAGCTTCTCGCCGAGCTCGAGCACGCCCGTGGTGAAGAAGCGCTCGACCGAGGCGCGGGATTCGCTGAGGTCGCGCCGATGCGTCGCATAGCGCGTGCCCTTCACGGAAAAGACGAACTCCGCCGGCGTCTCGGCATACCACTTGCGGAAGCTCGCCGGCTTCTGCGCGCCGTAGAACGTGCCGTTGATCTCGATCGAGGTGAGCGCGCGGCTCGCGTAATGAAGCTCGCGCGCTTGCGGCAAGCCCTCGGGATAGAAAACGCCGCGCCAAGGCGCGAAGACCCAACCGCCAATGCCGACGCGGATTGCCGCCATGCAAACCTCCGATAGACCGCCACGTCGATCTTAGCCAAGGAAGCCCGCCGGACACGAGAAGGACACGAAGAAGCCATTGGCAAAATCCTTGACGAAGAGAGTATCGAGGTCTCGGTCGAGACGAAGGAACCCTCCGATGCGGATCCTATGGACGACGGCGCTCATCCTCCTGACGCTTATGAACGCGGCGCTGGCGCAAACGCCGGAGCCGGCGCAGAACGGGGTCGAGCCTCCCGCCAATGTCGCGGCGCCACCAACGAGCGCCGCGCCGCCCGTGCGCGCGGTGGTCGAGGTCCCACCGCAGCCGGGGGTGCATCAGCCACGAACCCTTGCTGAGGAGGATTGGTACGCGGCATCGGCGCGATGGATGGCCGCGGCGTGGGCACGGGCCACACCGCTTCGCACCGCATTGGCGGAAGCCGCCTGGACCGCGCTGCTGCTGACGCTCTTCAACGGCTTGCTCGTTGTCTTCGCCTATCGCCTGTGGCGGACGAGCGCCCGCCTCACCGACGCCCTCGGCGCCCAATCGCAGGCGATGACGCAGACCCTGGGCATCCTCAAGGACACGGCCGAGACGACACGGCAAATCGCCGACGCAGCCTTGCTGCAGGCGCGGGCATCGGTCGGCGTGGAACTGCCGCGGCTCGAGCTCAACGCCGTCGATCTCGTCCACGCCGATGAAAGCATTCGCCAAGCGTTGAAAGCACCTGCCGTGTCGCTCCGCTTCGCCAATCACGGCCGCACCACCGCATTTCTGACCGCGCGCTGCGTCGAGCTCCGGCTCGCCAATGAGCTGCCGGCGGAACCCGAGTACCGCGCCGTCGAACAGCTCGAGACCGCCGAAGCAGTCGCCAGCGGCGAGACTGCGAAAGTCGGCGCCGATCAGCGCCTGGGCGAGCTCGGCGAGGCAGAGGTGGAGGCGCTTCGCCTCGGCCGCCGCACGCTCTGGGTCTATGGCTTCGTTGCCTTCCGGGATTTCCTCGGCATCGAGCACCGGAAGGGCTTCTGCCTCCGCTGGCTGCCACCCCCGGCGCAGGCGTCCATCGGCGGCTCATTCCAGCCGGAAGGCTCGGAGGCCTATGTGTACGAGCGTGACGAGCCCGCGCGCGGCGCCCGTCCGGTGGCGACGACCCCCTTCGTCCTCACCGAGCGCGCACCGACCTTGCGCAAGCCGCCGGAGCGGATGATCGAACCGTCCGCCGCACCACGCCCTCGCGCCGTCGCCCGCGGCTGACGCATCTCGCAATCGGTAGAGTCCCGTCCTTAGGCTCTGCCACCCTCCGATGAAAATCGGGACGCCGCTGCGCGGCTGCGGAGATATTTCGAGCTGAACCGCGGCGCCGCGCGATGGAGTCCGCATAAAAGCGTCGGCAGAGTGAGGTTTCACACACGCCCATCGCGCGAGTGAGATAAAATCGCCGCGCGACATGCTGCGGGGAAACCGGGATGCAGCGGCGGGATTTCCTCACGACGCTTAGCGCCGCGGCGGTGATGGCACCGTCGCTCCGCGCACAGTCGCTGCCGCTCATCGGGTTCTTGAGCAGCCGATCGGCCGCGGACTCAGCGGGACACCTCGCCGCTTTTCTCCAGGGTCTAAAGGCCTTCGGCTACGTCGAGGGCCAGAGCGTTGCCATCGAGTATCGTTGGGCGAATGGCAAGTACGAGGACTTGCCGGCGCTGGCGCGAGAACTGGCCACGCTCAAGCCTGAGGTGATCGTTGCTGCTGGCGGTGTGGGTTCGGCGCGTGCGGCGAAATCGGCGACCTCGTCGATTCCGATTCTCTTCGTCGGCGGCGATCCCGTGCAGGCCGGTCTCGTCGCCAGCCTGAACCGCCCGGGCGGAAATCTCAGCGGTGTCGACGTCATGACCGGCGAACTCGGCGGCAAGCGAGTCGAATTGCTCCTTGACATGGTGCCGGCCGCGGCTGCGGTGGGCTTTCTCACCAACCCGCAAAGTGCCGACACCTATCTCCGTGATGCGCAAGAAGCGGCCGGCGCACGCGGGCGGCGGTTCGTCGTCGCGGGCGCGAGCACTGTCGGCGAGCTCGAAACGGGGTTCTCCCGGCTGGCAGAGAGCGGCGCCAAAGCGCTGATCGTCGGCAACGACCCGTTCTTCGACACGGTGCGAGAGCGGCTGATCGCGCTCGCCGCGGAGCACGCGATGCCCGCCATCTACCATATCCGTGAATTCCCGGCGGAGGGCGGCTTGATGAGCTACGGCGCGAGCCTCGCGGGCGCCTATCATCAACTCGGCATCCAGACGGGCCGCGTGCTCAAGGGCGCAAGCCCCGCCGAGCTCGCCGTGGTACGGCCGACGCAATTCGAGCTGGTGATCAATCTCAAAACCGCCAAAGCTCTCGGCCTTACCGTGCCCCCCACGCTCTTCGCCCAGGCGGACGAGGTGATCGAATGAAAAGGCGGAAAGTCCTGCTTCTGCTCGGCGGCGCGACGGTGACCTGGCCGTTCGCCGCGCGGGCGGAACCGTCGGCACGTCGGATCGGTGCGCTCTTCGTCGGCAATGCCGATATCGATCCCTTCCGCAGCGTGCTCAGCGAAGAATTGGGCAAAGCCGGATACATCGAAGGACGCAACCTGGCTTTCGAGTTTCGCTCTGCCGAAGGGAAGCTCGATCTTCTACCCAAGCTCGCGACCGAGTTGGTCGCCAGCAAGGTCGATGTCATCGTCGCGCTCTACACGCCCTGCGCGCTCGCGGCGCAACAGGCGACACGCGAGATTCCGATCGTTGCCGTGTCGGGCGATCCGGTTGGGACTGGTCTCGTGCAGAGCCTCGCTCACCCTGGCGGGAACGTCACCGGCGTCTCCTTGATGGCCGCGGAGCTTGCCGGCAAGTGCGTCGAGCTCTTCCGTGATATTTTGCCGTCCCTCCGCCGCGTCGCGGTCCTCGCAAATGCCGCCGATCCGTTTTTTTCGAACGCTTTCCTCCAGCAAATCGATGTTGCGGGCAGAGCCACGGGCATCGAGATCGCGCCCGTCATCATGATCCGCGGCTCTGATGAGATCGATGCGGCGTTCGCCGCCATGAAGGACAAGCAAGCCGACGCGGTGCTGGTGCAAGCGAGCTTATCGCTAAAAGCCGCCGCCGATCTTGCGCTTAAGCACAAGCTCCCAGCAGCAACCGTGCCGCGGTCTTTCGCCGAATTGGGAGGCCTGCTCTCCTATGGTGCCGACGGTCCGGACTCGTTTCGTCACGGCGCCAGCTTCGTCGTCAAGATTTTGCAGGGTGCCGTGCCGAAAGATATGCCGATCGAGCAACCCACGAAATTCGAATTGGTGCTCAACCTGAAAACGGCGAAGACACTCGGCATCGAGATACCGGGATGGCTGCTCTCCCGCGCCGACGAGGTGATCGAGTGAGGCGCCGCAACCTCATTGCGGCATTGGGCGCAACGGCGATCGTCCGTCCAACGGCGGTCGTCGCGCAACAGCATCCACTCGCCATCGGCTTTCTCCATAGCGGCTCGCCGGAACCAGCGAGCCGCTATCTCGACGCGTTTCGCCGCGGCCTTGGCGACGGCGGCTATGTCGAGGGAAAGAACGTCGCGATCGAGTTCCGCTGGGCAGAAGGTCGCTACGAGCGGCTTCCCGCGCTCGCGGCGGAGTTGGTGAGCCGCAAAGTCGACGTCATCGTCGCGACCGCCGGCGCGATTACGGCACAGGCGGCGAAAGCGGCGACGCGTACCATTCCAATCTTGTTCCATGTCGGTCCTGATCCGGTGGCGATCGGGTTGGTGGAGAGCTTGAACCACCCCGGCGGGAACGCGACCGGCGTCGCGCTCCTCACGGCCGCCGCGTGGACGAAGCGCCTCGAACTCGCCGCGGCGATTGCCGAGAAGAATGCGCCGATCGGCGTGTTGCTGAATCCCAATTACCAGGGCACCGACCCCACCCACGAAGAGATGCAACGGGCGGCGCAGGCGATCAGCCGGCGATTGACGCTCGCTTTCGCCACGACTGTCGATGAGATGGCACGCGGCCTCGAGAGCCTGGATAAGTCGGGCGCGGGCGCCATCCTCGTCAGCACCGACCCCTTCCTGTTGAGCAAGCGCGACCAACTCGCCGCGCTCGCGCTCAAGCTGCGCCTGCCGACGATCTGTGGCTGGGCCGCAGAGGCGAAGGCCGGCGCCCTCATGAGCTATGGCAGCGACCAGGATGAGACCTATTACCAACTCGGCCTCTATACCGCACGCGTGCTCAAAGGCGAGAAGCCCGCCGACCTTCCCGTCGTGCAAGCGACGCGACTTTTCCTGGTCGTCAATCTCAAGACGGCGAAAGCGCTCGGTCTCGAAGTCCCGCCTCTGCTGATGGCGCTCGCCGACGAGGTGATCGAGTGAGCTGAGCGTGCGGCTGCTCAACTCGACGATCGACCGACGCGCGGCGGTAAACCTCCAACTATCGCGTTGCACGCCTCGCCAGGCGAGCTAACCTTTTGACGAGCCCGGAGCATCGCCGTTGACTGCATTACGATCACGCGCCTTCGACAGGCTCAGGATGAGGACCATCGAGGATGGCGCATGGAAAAGGCGAGAAAGACCAGGACCTCGTCCTGAGCTTGTCGAAGGACGCACCGGCGCATCTGCAGCGGTCTAACGGCCCAGGAAATCGCGGCCGAAGGAAACCGTCGATCGGCATGTCACTTCGTTTGACCATCAACTTCCCGGATCGGCGGCGGCGATGAGCGCGATTGCGCCGTCGCTCGAGCGCCTCACCGGAAGCTGGCGCGCCGGTTTCGGCATGGCTGCGCGCGTCGTCCGCAACAACGATGTGGGCCTGGTGGCGCTCGCCGCGGTGCTGGGGGCGGTGATCGGCATCGGCGTGGTGGTCCTCGAAACGCTGGTCCAGCTCGTCCACGAGCGCGCCTTCGCCATCGCCGCCGGTCAGCGTCTCAGCGAGGCGCCGATGCTCGATTGGTGGCGCGCACTGCTGGTGCCGACGGCAGGCGGGTTGCTGTCCGGTCTTGCCGCGACGCTCATCCGCCGCTGGCGGCCGCAGGAGATCGTCGACGCCATCGAAGCGAACGCGCTTTACGGCGGTCGCATGTCGCTCACCGACAGCGTCAATCTCGCCTTCCTCACCATCATTTCCTCGGGCTTCGGCGCGTCGGTCGGGCTCGAGGCCGGTTACACGCAAGTGGGCGCCGGGCTCGCTTCATGGACGGGGCAGCGCTTGCGCGTGCGGCGCGGCGATTTGCGCACGCTCGTCGGTTGCGGCGCCGCAGCGGCGATTGCCGCCGCCTTCAATGCGCCGCTCGCCGGCGCGTTCTACGCCTTCGAGCTGGTGATCGGCACATACTCGCCGCTGGTGCTGGCGCCCATCAGCATGGCCGCGCTCACCGGCGCGCTCACGGCACGGCACTGGTTCGGCGATCAGGCGATCTTCGGCGCCGATGTCACGGACATCCGCATCGCCGGCTTCGACTACGTGCTCTTTGCCGTGCTGGGCGCGCTTGCCGCCGCGATCGGCATCGCCGCGATGGTGGGCGTGACCCGCATCGAGCGGACGCTGCGCCGCCAGGGCGTGCCGAGCTGGCTGCGCCCGTCGCTGGGCGGCATCGCCGTCGGCATTCTCGCCGTGACCTTTCCACAGGTACTAGGGAGCGGCCACGGCGCGATCCAGCTCGTGCTCGAGGGGAGCTTGTCGGGCGGCGTCCTTCTGGGCCTGGTGGCGGCCAAGGGCCTCGCCTCGGCGCTCTCGGTGGGAGCGGGCTTTCGCGGCGGGCTTTTCAGCTCTTCGCTGCTGCTCGGCAGCGTCTTCGGCGCGGCCGTGGTGCTGGGGCTCGGCGCCGTGCTGGGCCCGCTCGATTACGTCGCCTATACGCTCGTCGGCATGGGCGCCATGGCGGCGGCGATCATCGGCGCGCCGCTCACCATGATCTTTCTCGTGCTGGAGCTCACCGGCAGCTTTACCGCCGCCCTCGGCGTCATGGTGGGCGTGATCGTCGCCGCCGTGACGGTGCGCCTCACCTTCGGCTATTCTTTTGCGACATGGCGCTTCCATGTGCGAGGCGTGCCGATTCGCAGCGCCCATGACGTCGGCTGGGTGGCGGAGCTCACGGTTGAGAAGCTGATGCGGCGCGACGCCGCGACGGCGCCGCTCGACATCACCATCGCGGAATTCCGCCAGCGCTTCCACTTGGGCGGCACCGACCGCGTCTTCCTCGTCGATGGCGAAAACCGCTATGCCGGCATGGTCCATACCGCCGATCTGCACAGCGCCGATTTCGACGCCATGCTCGCGGAGAAAGCGGCGACGCATCGGAGCGCCGTGGGCCAGTTCCTGCTGCCGCAGCAAAGTATTCGCGCGGCGCTCGACGGCTTCGCCGCGGCCGAGGTCGAGGAGCTTCCCGTCATCGACAATCCCAGCGAGCTGCGCGTCATCGGCGCGCTCAGCGAAGCCGACGCGCTCCGCCGCTACACCCAGGCGCTGGAGCGCGCGCGAGCGGAAGAATTGGGCGAGCGCACACTGTTCGGGCCGGAGTGAGAGATGGGCCGCAATCGCGACACTCGCGCCGTAGCATATTTCCCTCTCCGCGCGATGCGGGGAGAGGGAGGGGACCCATTGCTCCCCAGGAGCAACGGGGAGGGTGAGGTGTCTTGCCGCGACACAAGCCTGTCCGCCAGCTCCACCCACCTCACCCACGCGCGTCGCGCGCACCCTCTCCCCCCGCAAGCGGGCGGAGAGGGTTTAACACGCCGCTTTCCCGCTTATCCAGTTGCACCCGTGGAGCGATGACGGTGTCCGCGACCCTCCCGCACTCACACGACATCACCGCGCAAGCGCGGTGGCGGCGGGTGCGGCGCATGTTGACGGCGCTAGTGCTGGGCGGCGCGGTCGGCGCTTATACGCTGGGCGCGCTCGCCACGCGCGTCTCCGACAATGACGATCTGCTGCCGATGCCACTCGAGGCGCTGGTGCTGGGCGCGGCCTTCGCGTTCAGCGCGCTGCCAGTCGGCGGCGCGATGCTGGCGCGCGCCCTCATCCCGGTGCCGACGCTGCTGCTTTATTTGAGCGTCTTTCTCGGCCGCGCGGAGCCGTTGCCCTTTGCCGCCTCCTTCGTGCTGGCGCTCGTCCACGCGATCGCGCTTACGGCACTCTCCACCGCGCTCGCCGAGCGGCCCCAGACCGCGCTCCTGGGCTCGCGGCGATAAACCGCGCGAACGAAATATCGCGTGATCAGGCGGCCGCGCGGGTCAGCCGTGGGCGATGAAGCGAAAGCGCTCGAGGCGTGAGGTCATGTCGCTCACCACATGGACCGATTTCTGGAAATTGGTCTTGCTGCGCAGCGTCGCCCTGCCGTTCTCGAGGGAGAGCACGACCTTCTTGTCCCAGGCGCCGAGGAGCGCGTCGAACACCTCCCAGATCTGTCCCTTCTTGACGCTGAGCACGACGACTTCGCGGCGTGTGCGCAGCTGCTTGTCTTCGCCGGGACGCAAATCGCGGTAGTTGGCGGCAACGAGAATGCCGTCGATCGCCGCACCGTCTTCGGAAAGCGGCAGGAGAATGGCGCGATAGAGAATATCGTAGCCACCATGCTGCGCGCTGCCGGAGACGGCGAGCGGACCCACGCTTTCGAGGCAGCGCGGCAAATAGGCGAGGAGCGCGTGGAGAAGCGAGCTATTGGGACAGGCGCCGATCGGTTGCCCCTCGAGCGAAGGCCCCGGCGCATCGAGGAGCTTCGGTCCGACCGCGAGAAAATGCGACTGCTCAAGATCGGCGGCGACCGCAACGAGCGCGCAATGCGCCCAGTCGGCGCCCGCGACCTGTGCGTTGATCTCGCTTTTGCTGGGAAAGCGGCGTTCGCTCGTGCGCTCATCCCAATGCCGCAGCATGCGCGTCACCAGGCGGCGCTGGTTCTGCACATCCTTCGGGGTGCTGGCATCGGGCATCGCGTCAACCTTTGCCCAACCATAGGCAAGCCGCGCTTGCCAGGTGCTTAACGCTTGGTTACACGCTTTAGGCGAGATCGACGGCGTAGCGCTTTAGGTCCGCGAGTGTGCAGTATTCGAGCGCGCCTTCATGGGTGGCGCGAAGGACGACGCGCGGCGCCTGCTTCGCCGCCAGCGCCTCCTGCCAGCGCGGCGCGCAGAGGCACCAGCGGTCGCCCGGCTTCAAGCCGGGAAAACCCCATTGCGGCATTGGCGTCGAGAGGTCGTTGCCGCGCGCCTTGGAGAAGGCAAGGAACTCCGCCGTCATCACCACGCAGACGGTGTGGCTGCCGGCATCCTCGACGCTGGTATCGCAACAGCCGTTGCGGAAGAATCCCGTCATCGGCTCGGTCGAGCAACTCTCGAGTGGCTCGCCCAAGACGTTGCGCGAAGGCCGCCGCCGGCCGCCGCTGTCGCC
>Ga0306920_100009485_pt1 | contig 12998 bp, 5 predicted proteins | sample flu12Cox44000170_FD_204666 | JGI IMG/M metagenome (GOLD analysis project Ga0306920, IMG submission 204666) | Lab enrichment of tropical soil microbial communities from Luquillo Experimental Forest, Puerto Rico - flux4day.12C.oxic.44.000.170 (v2)... | ecosystem: Environmental > Terrestrial >...
CTCGTGCTGGTGCAGCTCGTGCGGCGCCCAGCCGCCGATCTTCAACGCGCAGAGCCCGCGGGAGGCGTCGAGGTAGCGGCTCGCATCCTTGCGGCTCATGTTGCAGGTCAGGTCAGCAAGGATCACTACCGGGAACTCGAGACCCTTGGCCTTGTGCACGGTCATCAAACGAACGCCGTCGCTGCCTTCTTCGAGAATCGGCGCTTCGGCGGCCTCGCTTGCCGCAGCGTTCCGCAGTTCGTCGATGAAACCGCGAAACGAAATGCCGCCGCTCGCCTCGTACTGGCGCGCCAGTTCGGCGACATGGAGCACATTGGCCAGCGCCTGCTCGCCGGCCGGCCGGAGAATGAAGCCGACGTGCGCGCGCGTCTCCGCGAGCAGACGGCCGATCGTGTCAGCGACGGGACGATAGTTGCGTGCGCGGTGGAGCCGCTGCAGCAGCCGGAGCGCGTCGGCGATTGGCAGGAGGTGCGCGACCGCATCACCGCTCAGCGCCAGCTCGGTCCCGCTGTTGCCGCCCAGCTCCTTCGGGATGCGGAACGGGTGGAACGGAAGCGGTTTGAACCGGTGACGGAACTCGAGCAGGTGCTCGTCGTCAATGGCGAAGAGCGATCCCTTCAATGTCGCGAACACCGATAGCTCATCGTCGGGCCACTCGATGGCCGCGAGCGCCGCGCGAACGGTTTCGACCTCCTCGCGTCCGTGAAACGCCTTGCCACCGACGAGCAGATGCGGAATACCGCGAGCTTCGATGGCATCGACGTACCGGCGCGTCACGTCCTCGCCGAAGCTGACGAAGCGGCGGAACAACACCGCGACGTGACGGGGTTGAAGCGGAACGCGCGCTTCGGTCCCATCGGATCGCCTTTCGGCAACCGTCCAGCCGCTCTTCTCCACGAGCCACGCGATATAGGCGCCGACGGCGTCTGGCAATGAGGCGTCGATCGCTTTGGCGGACGCCTTCAGCGCGCCAAAACCTCCGCGCCCATAAGGCCTTGGCACAGGCAGCGCGACAACGGCCGGCTGCGCGTCGTATCCATCACGCGCCTCTTCAAGCGGCATGTACGCCGCCTGACGGGTCTCTTCGTCTCCCGTCATCTCCGCCGCAAATGCGGCGTTGATGAACCGTTGAATGGCGGGCACGCTCCGGAAACTCTTCGTGAGCTGGAGAATGCGTCCGCCGCGAGCGCAAAGCTTCTTGCAGACCTGCCAGTACGTGGCGACGTCCGTTCCGCGGAACCGGTAAATCGCCTGCTTCGGATCGCCGACGATGAAGAGCTTCCCGGGCACGTCGTTGGCGAGCATCAGCAGGATCTCCGCCTGGATCGGATCGGTGTCCTGAAACTCGTCGACGAACAGGCGCGTGAACTTCTGCTGCAGGTGTGCGCGCACGTTCGCGTTGGTCCTGATCAAATCGCGTGCGCGCGCCAGCAGATCGGTGAAGTCGAGGGCGCCGCCCGCTTGCTTCAACTCCTGATAGCGGACCGTCGCACCGGAGAGCTCCTGCTGCAGGCATGCGGCGAGGTCGGCGTCCGCGTCCTTTCGAAACTGTTGGAGGTTGTTGAAGAGAGCGTCGCGCGCGGCCAGCACATCGGTCCGGGTGATGTCCTTGCCGAACTTGTAGCCACTTCCCCGTCGCGCGCGCGAAAAGCCCCGGTCGCGGGTGAGATCGACGAGCCGCGCCTCCCATCCGTCGAGATCTCTCTGCCCGAACGACTGCTCGAGGCGAATCTGCGCGCTGAGCCGCCGAGCGGCGTCGGTATCGATGAACAGGTTGTCGCGTTCGGACAACGGCGCCGAGGTTCGCCGCGCGAACTCATGAAGCTCGGCGACGAGCCGATCGACTTCCACCGCGCGATCGAACGGAGGACGGCTCCATGGGTGCGGAAAATCGCGGGTCTCGGCGAGCTGGCGGCCGGCCATTCGCAACCGATCGATCGGTCCGCCATTGTCTGCGCCGCCGAACGAGGGAGCGCTGGTCCGGCGCAGGGCACGTCGCAGTCCTTCGGACGGCTCCTTGAGCGCCTCTTCGAGCCATGCGCGAAAGGCGCGCGCGTAGATACGGTCGGCCTCCGGCTCGGTGAGAACCGCGAACAGGGGATCGACTCGTGCTTCAACGGGCCGTTCACGAAGCAGCTCGGCGCAGAATCCGTGAATCGTGTTGACGTGCGCTTCCTCGAGCGTCTTCAGCGCGTCTTCGAGCGCGTCGCGCGTGTCGCCGGCGACGGCGTCTGCGCGCGCGCGCTCGAGTTCTTCGCGCAATCGCAGCTTCAGCTCACCAGCGGCCTTTTCGGTAAACGTCACGGCGACGATCTGGATCATCTTGGCGCGACCCGTGGCGATCACGCCGAGGATCCTCTTCACCAGCTCGGTGGTTTTGCCGGTACCGGCGGCCGCCTCGACGATCAACGTGTCGTCGAGGTCTTCGGCTATCGCATGCCGGGCGATGGCGTCGGCGGTCTTCTTCGTGGCGTCGTTCATGCCGCTCACCGCATTGACCTCAAGGCTTCGAGATCTGCCAGCCTCTCGCGTGCTTTCCGAGAGACGCGCTCCTCCTCACGCGGACCGCAGATCGGACGGAAGTCGCACCAGGTGCAGGCGCGCTCCTTCGGCGCGGCAGGCAGGAATGCCGTCTCGATGGCGCGATCGATCACCTCGAGCACCTGCAGTCCCTGGCCGCGTGTAAATCCGTTGATCGGGATCGAGTGGTCGACGAAGCCGCCGGCGGTGGTGGCGTAAAACAGCCGGCCCGCGAATACCTTCTTGCCGAGCCCTTCTTCAATCGCAAGGCTGTAGAGCACCGGCTGCAGCATCTCGCCGCCGCCGACGATCAGATCCCGATTCGAGCGGTTCTTCCCGGTCTTGTGATCGGTAATCCGCAGCAGGTCGAAGTCGGCTCGATGCTCGATCAGATCGACCGAGCCGCGCAGCAGAAAGCGGCCGTCGACGAGAACCGGCTCCGGCAGGCTCCGCGGATCGCGCCCCTCGTCATTGAGGCCGAAGCTGAACTCGAAATACGTCGGGCGCCAGTCCTGTTCGTCCGTCGTCTTCTGAATCCAGATCGCCAGATCGCGCCGCAGCTCGTCCACTTCATCTGCCCACACGCGCGGGATCGCCGGGACGAGCTCATCGGCGTACTCTGCCGCGACACGGTCGACCACCGCGTCGAGGGTCCTGGCCGCCGACCCCAGTGTCTCGCGCGTCACCGGCAGCCGCCCCTCCTTCTCGAGCGCGCGATAGAACTCCGCTTGTGCCTTGTGGAAGAAGCTTCCACGCGTCAGCGGATCCATGCGCACGAGCGGTTCGGGTTCGTCCCACGGCTCGAGGCGATAGATGGTGGCCAGCAGGAACTGATACGGGCAGGCGGCAAACCGCTGCAGGGCGGACAGCGAGTAGGGCCGCTGCCGCAGGCGTTGGGCGTCGAGCGCAGCCTGTGCTGCTGCCGACACTTTCACGATCCCATCACTCGGCGTCCACGATCGCTTGTCGCGCAGCCAGCGGCTCGTAATCGATCGCTTCAGCGATTCGTTCAGCCCCAGGAGATAGTGGGCGTGTCCTTTTACCGTCGCGGGATCCCGCGCGTCGAGCAGCGGCCGGAGCGTCGCCAGGTCGTGTTCCAGGTCGTCGATGGCCCGGTCGGGGTCCTTCGGCGCCGGCCACGAAAGGCCCGCGCCTCCTTCTTCGGCGGCCTCTGACGCCAGCACGCGGTGATCCGGCACTCGGCCGGTGATGGCCCTCATCACGTCCAGCGCGTAAAACGAAGGCACGCGCGCCCTCGTTTCGCTGACGTCGAGCCGCGGATACGACAGATAGAGGCGTTCGCTCGCGGCGCCGATCGCGATCTTCAACAAGAGCCGCTCCGCGCGACTCCGTTCGTCCTGCCCGATCAGCGAACGATCGATCGCGCGTCGTCCTTCGTCGAGCAGCAGCGGATCCTCTCTCGGCCGCTGTGGAACGACACGCTCCGCAAGACCGGGCACGAACACGATCCGAAACGATCGCCCGCGCGCCTGGTGCGGCGTGCCGACGAAGAGGCGGCCGTAACGCCGTGCCGGAGGTTCCCAGTCGAGCGTGACGAGGCGATCGTGAAGGACATCACGGGCTTCTTCGAGGCGAATCGGTCCGACGCCGGCCATCGGCCGAAGATCCGCCAGCGTCTGGAGCACGCGCGCCGGCCTCTCGAGGCCGCGCGTGGCCAGCGCGCCGAACCGCTCGATCCAGTCACCCCAGGTCGCCTCCTCCGGCCACTCCGCGAGCACGTCGATCAGGGGCAGCGCGAACTGCCGCAGGTGGGCGAGGTTTCTCAGATCGCGTTCGAAGCGCGCGATGCGAGGCGACTCGGGTTCCTCCTTCCTCAGTTCGTCGATCCGGTACTTGAAGTCGGCGGCAAGTCCATCGAGCCGCCGCCGCCACCGGTTCCTGCCGTCCTCCCGCGTCCGCCCGCCGACGATGGCCGACTCGACGATCAGCTCTTCCCATTTCCACGGCGATCGCAGCGTCCCGGCCACGACCGCATCGTCATCCGACACGATTGGCTCGTTCACCGGCCCGAAGAGATCGAGTTCCCCTGATTCGTCGGCGGAAGCACCCGATGCCCCGCTGGGGTTTTGCGCTCCAAACACGTCATCCAGCGGTGTCACGAGAGCCGGTGCCTTGGATCCGTCGGCGACGCGCGGCACCTGGCCAAGCGACAGGTATTCGTCGAAGCGTTTGGCCGACAGGCCGTCCACGGCACACGAGAGAAGGGCAATGAAGGCGCGTCCAGCAGGATCCGGCCGCCGCGTGCCGCGATCGAAATAGACGGGGACGTCGCCGCGAGCGCAGGCGTGTTCGAGCAAGCCAAGGTACTGCTGCGGCGTGCGGAGAAAGACCGCCATCTCGTCGAACGGGACGCCGCGCTCGGCTTCGTCGAGCACACGACGCACGATCTCTACCGCCTCTCGTCCCTCGCCCGGCGCTGAAAACAGCACCACGTCTCCCGACCGCTCTCGTTCGGCGGGGCGCTCCGCGCGGAAGACATGCTGGCGGAGGCAATCAAGATCTGAAATCTTGGCTCCGAAATCTGACCCTTCGACCTCCTCGACAGCTCCGCCGAAGGCCGTCAACGCCTCGAGCGTCACCGCGTCGCCCTCAGGAACCGTGGCCACCACGTCAGGAGAGGTGGAGGCGAGCGCTTCCGCAAACGCCTGCTCCGCCCGAGAGTCGAGCGGGATATCCAGCAGGACCATCGGCAATTTGGCCCATCGGACATGTCCTGACTCGCATGCCGCGGCAGCGAGATGAAACAAGGCCGCGCGATCGTCGACTCCGGAGCGCGACAACTCGACTTCAACGCGCTCGAGGAGGCGAAAGAGATCGGCCTGTCCCGGGGTCCTGGTCGTCGATCCAGTGGTGCCCCTTGCGCCCTGGTCTCGGCTTCGAACGCCCGCGAGCCGCAGCTCGTGCAGCGTGCGCGCGAGCGCCTTGGGGAATCCAGGCATCCGCGCGACCGGCTCGAAGTAGGTGAGCTCCCCTGCCGTGAGCGCATCGAACACGGCGTGCGCCGCAACGGCTTCCGTCCCCGCGTGGGTACCTGGAACGCGCCTCCCCGGCGCGGAATGCGCAGCGGCCGCCCGCGCGGCGAGTTCGGTGAAGCTGAATCGGCTGATGCCGAAGGTGGCTCCCGCGTCACGCGCGACGGAGCGCGCGAGATCGTCTGCCGCGCCGCGTGAGGCACCAACGATGACTACTTCGGAGGCTGGCGCCCGGCTGGTGAGAAAGGATCGCGCCGCCGCGAGCCGCACGGCCGCGGACGTCGAGCTGACGATGCGCATCGATGAACTCCTTCCGGACGCCATGCCGGAAACTCGGGGACCGCGAGCCAACGCTCGCGGTAGTCAAAACAAAAGTTAGAAGTGAGAAGTTAGAACTTAGAAGTAAGACAGTAGAACTCGGACAGTCAAAATTCAAGTTTTAACTTCTGAGTTCTTACTTCCAACTTCTAACTTCCTTAACGCGGATATGGAAGTAACCGCCGACGTGCTCGACCGTTAGCGGAGCGTCGAAGGCATGACTCAGACTGGTCGTCGTCAGCACATCGGACTTCGGGCCGTCTGCCGCGATTCGGCCGCGTCGCAGCAGAATCACGCGGCCGATCTCCGGCACGATCTCGTCGACGTGATGCGTGACGAGCAGGATTGTCGTTCCCTGCCGTCCGACGGCGCGGACGTGCTCCATGAAATGGTGGCGCGAAACGAGATCCAGGCCGCGCGTCGGCTCATCGAGGACGAGCGCGGCTGGCTGGTGCACGAGCGCACGCGCGATGAGCACGCGTCTGGCTTCGCCGGTCGACATGGCATCGAGCGTCGCATGCGCCAGCGCGCCCGCTTCGACGCGGTCGAGCGCGTCCATCGCGTGACGCCGCATCGCCTCGGTCACACGCTGATACGCAAAGACACCCTGCGTCGCAAAGTAGCCCGAGACGACGGCGTCCAGGCCGGTGACCACGCCATTTGAATTGCCGTGCACGAATCGATCGTGAAGGTCCGCCGAGACGATGCCGAGGCGTGACCTGAGCTCAAATACGTCCCACCGATCCTGGCCGAACACGCGAATGGGCGGAACTGCCGGTTGAGTCCGGCGTGAATCATCGGGGATGGAAAGAGTGTCAGCGGTGTCCTCGACCGCCGGATACAACTGGAGTGTGAGCAGCTTGATGAACGTGGACTTGCCAGCGCCGTTCGGTCCGAGAATCGCCGTGTGCTCGCCGACGCAGATGTTCAGCGTGAGCCGATCGAGCACTCGAACTCCGCCCAGCACAACCGACGCGTTGTTCAGCTCGAGCAGCGGCGTCCGAACTTCTACCTTCTCACTTCCAACTTCTGACTTCCGCGTCAGCGGATCCTCCACCCGTTGACCGGCCCGCCATGGAAGAAGGACGCCGGCGTCATCACGCCGTCCTTCTTGAACACCTGGCCGTCCTTCATCACGAACTGCACGTTCCTCAGCGCGTCCACATCGTCCAGCGGATTGCCGGGAACCGCGATCATGTCGGCGAAGAATCCAGGCTTGATCGGACCGCGCGTGTTCTCGGTCTGGCTCACCTTGTAGCCGCCGATCGTCATCGCGCGGATGATGTCGACGTTCGGGATCTGCGCGTCCTTCCACGTCTTCAAGAACTCGATGCAGACCTCGCCGCGTGTCTTGCCGGCAACATAGTAGTCGGCGTCGGTGGAGAACGTGAGCGGCACTTTCTTCGCGTACGCGTCCTTCAGGCTCGCCACGGTTCGCTGGTATGCCTGGGGCGAGACCGGATGGCCGGCCAGCGTGTCTGGCGTATCGGTGCCGGCGCGAAAGATGCCCTTCTGCGCCATCAACGTATGCATCTCCTCGTTGAGACCGGTGGAATGCGCGATGGACCAGATGCCCGCCTCGATGGCATTGCGCGCACCTGCCAGCGTCTGCACGTGCCCTTCGACCTTCATGCCGGCCTTGGCGGCTTCGCGAATCACGAGGCGAATCTCGTCGGCGGTATATCCATACGGCTTGCAGTCGACGCAGATCTTGATGACCCTGGCGCCGAAGAGCACGTTCTGCCGAACCGCCTTCACGATCTCGTCGGGCGTGTCGGCATCGAGATATTCCGGATAGACGATGTTGTGCTGCTGTGCCATTTCGGGCGTCGGGAAGAACTGCCCGCCCATCCCGCCGATGATGATCCCGGAGTTGATGATCGTCGGGCCTGGAATCCATCCCTGCTCGATCGCCTGGCGCAGCGCGGTGTCCGCATACAGCGCGTTGTTCCCCATGTCCCGGACGATCGTGAATCCCGACGAGAGCATCTGGATGCCGTTGGACGCCGCCTGGATCGCGCGCAGCGCCGTCGATTCCTGCACGTACGTGTAGTAGTAGATGTTGCTTTCGGGCTCCGGCTTATAGGTGAGCGCAAGATGGTTGTGCGCCTCGACCAGACCCGGCAGCACCGTCATGCGCGACAGATCGATGACCTGCGCGCCCGGCGGAATCGGCACGTTCGGTCCGACGTCGCGGATCTTGTTGCCTTCGACGACGATGACTTGATTCGTGAGAATGCGGCCGGCTTCAGGATCGAGCAGGCGGCCGGCGCGGATGGCGGTAATCGGCGCTGCGGGTTGAGCGGCCGCCGCCGCGCTCAACAGCGCGGCGGCCAGCGTCATCACCAATCGCATCACGGTTGCGCCGGTGCGGCGGTTGTCGACACCTTCCCGCCCGCGGCGCGGGTCCACTGATTAAACCAACTCATCATATAGAGCTGCGTGCGGATGTAGTTGGAGGGCTTCGTTCCGGTGCCGTGGTACTCCTCGTTGAACTGCAGGAGCTTGACCGGCACACCCTTCACCTTCAGCGCCGCGTAGTACTCCTCGGTCTGCGGCATCGGGGTGCGGCGATCGAGCACGCCGGTCATCAGCAGCGTTGGCGTCGTCACCTTGCCGACCGTCATCAACGACGAATGCGACAGCCAGTCTGACGGGTCCTCCCAGAACGGCTTCTTGAAGAAGCTGTAGGTGAACAACGGGACGTCGGTGTGCCCCGCCATGCTCAGCCAGTCGATCACCGGGCAACGAACCGCCGCCGCGGCGAACCGATCCGTGTGGCCGATCACCCAGCTCGAAAGCACGCCGCCGCCGCTGCAGCCCGATACATACATCCGCGATGTGTCCACGTATCCCTTCGCGACGACCGTGTCGACCCCGGCGATCAGGTCGTCGTAGTCAGGTCCCGGATAGTTGTGGTCGATGCCGTTGATGAACTCGCTTCCGTAGCCGGTGCTTCCGCGAGGATTCGTGACGAGCACCACGAAACCATTGGCCGCGAAGTTCTGGAACATGTAGTTGAACGCGACGTTGTAGTTCCCGAACGGCCCGCCATGGATCTCGAGGATCATCGGGTACTTCTTCGCGGCATCGAAGGACGGCGGCTTCACGATCCACCCCATGACCTTCGTGTTGCCGGTCGAGGTGTACGTGATCTCCTCCGTCTTGCCCAGCTGGATGCCTTGCAGCACATCGCCGTTGACGTCGGTCAGCCTCGTCACCTGACCCGGCTGCTTCACGCTGAACTTGACGACGTCCTGCGGGTGCTCGAGATCGGCGGAGATGCCCGCGGCGATGCCGTCCTTCGACACCGAGTCGAACGAGAGCATGTGCCGTCCGGTCGTGACCGGCTTGACCCCGCCCACGATCGCGGCAAACTGCACGTTTCGCGCGCCGCGGTCGTCGGCGTCGAAGTACACGCCGGAGCCGTCTGCCGCCCAGCGCAGGTTGATCGGCTCGCGGTCGAAGTCGCCGGTGATCTTGCGCATGTCGCTCGCGCCGCCGGTGATCGGGATCACGTACATGTCGCTCACGGTATGCGAGTGCCCGGTGGGCGCATAGCCCGTGAACGCGACCGTGCGGCCATCAGGCGAGACGACCGGCTTGCCCCACTCGCCGGCCTTGTTCACCAGTTCGCGCACCGCGCCGGTTGCGACATCGGCGACGTAGATCTTCGACGTTTCGTACTGCATATCGGCGTCCGGCGACTGGTTGCCGTCGAACAGCACCGACTTGCTGTCCGGCGTCCAGTCGATCGAGGCGCCGCTGCGGAGCTCGCCGGCCCCGACGCTCCACTTGCCGGACGTGACCTGCCGCGCGGTGCCGCCCTCAGCCGGCACGACGAACAGGTGCGTGAAACCGTCTTCCAGATAGCCGATCTGATCCTGGCGATAGTGAATCGTGCTGACGACGCGCGGCGCGGGCGTCCATTTCGCGCCCTTGGGCTCGCTGGGCATCGAGACGCTCCACTTGTCGGTCGAGGGCACGAACATCGCGAACGCGATCGACTTGCCGTCGGGCGACCACTTCGCGTTGCGCGGAGCCTCGGTGATGTGCGTGACCTGAGTGGCGGGCCCTTCGGCATCCACCCAGCGCACGAACAGCTGCGATCCCTTCGGCTCGCCCTCACCCTGGTACATCAGCCGCTTGCCATCAGGCGACCAGCGCGCCGCGCCGCCCTTCACGAGGAACCGGTTCTGCGACCCGTCGGCGTTGACGATCCACAGCTCCGAGTCCCACTTGTCTTCCAGCTTGTTGACGTGCTGGCGTGTGTAGACGATCCGGGATCCGTCGGGCGAGATCTGCGCATCGCTGACGCGCTCCCAGTCCAGGTAGTGATCCGTGGTCAGCAGCGTCGCCGATCGGGTTTCCTGCGCGGCGAGCGCCGCTCCGGCAGCCGCCGCGATAGTGAAGGCCGCGATGAACCGCTTCATACATCCCTACCTTTGCGCCTGTGATGTGCGCGTGGTCGACGCGCTGGACACTCCGTGCATCGAAATGCGGCGGTTCGGCATGCGCAGCAATGCCTGCTCGAATTGCGCGGCCGCTTCCTTCTGTCGACCCTGGCTCATGAGGAATTGCCCGTACAGCTCGAACGACGGCTTGATCGGCTCCGGCGGTCCCGACGGCGCATCGAGCGTCGCTTCGATCGCCGTGGCCTCTTTCAGTAACCGCTCGGCTTCCGGGACGTTCTTCTCCATGTGCGCGATGCCCGACGCCACTTCCCTGGCCATGACCGAGATCGGTTTCGAGCGATAGGCGTTCGATCCCGAGGCCGCCTGCTTCTCCATTGCCGTCAGAATCTCGAGCGCGTGCCGAGCCGTGTCCAACTCGCCGAGATGCGCGGCGCTGAAGCCGGCGGCGAAGACGTAGGCTGCGCTACCGTCGTAGCCCGGCGCGCCGCCGTCTTTCACCGGCGCGGTGGACAGCGCGAGCTTCTCCCACTTCTCGCTCTCGATGACCTGCCGCGCTCGCATCGCCGCGTAGCCGTCGCGCACGTTTGGCGCGGGGTCCTTGTCTGCGACGGCCTTGGCCTGGTCGAGGCACTTCTGCGCCTCGTCGAACTTGCCCTCCTGTAGATACGCGTACTGCAGCCACGAGAGGGTGTGGAAGTCCTCCCGGCCGCGCGGCAGGTTCTTGGCCGTGGCCAGATCATCGGCAGCCTTGTAAGCGACGATGTTCGACGCGATCACGTCGTCCCACATTCCGAGCTGAACGAAGATGTGCGACGGCATGTGGAGCGCGTGCGCCGCCGACGGCGCGATTTTCGAGTAGGCGCGCGCCGCCTTCAGCGACAGGATCGCGTGATCGGGATCGTCGAACGAGTGGATGATGAAATGCGCGGCGCCGGGATGCTGCGGATGACGCTCGAAGATGTCCTGGACGATGGCCGCCGCCTGCATCGCGTTGCGGGTCGTCTTGTCGCCCGGGCGCGCCGTGCCCAGGAGCGCCAGCGCGTACATGCAGGCGATCTCGTCGTCGTTGGGATACTTCGCGTGCATCCGGCCCATCGCCTGCGAGTACGCGATGTCGCGTGTGAGCTTGTCGCCGGCGCCGAACAGCACCTCCTGGGCTTCAATCAGATCGCGCTCCTTGCCGGCCGGCGCCTTGGCCGCACGCGCGGCTGCGGTCGGCGCGAGCTTCTCGAGCGCCTTGCGCGCGGCCGGCAGATCCTGCTGGGCCCAGAGCGGATGATTGAAGCTCATCGCCTCACCCCAGTACGCCAGGGCGAACCCGGGATCCGCCTTCTGCGCCTCGCGGAAGGCGTCGGCGGCGATGTCGAATTCAAAGTTGTAAAGGGCTTTGACGCCCGTCAGGAACGGTCCCTGCGCGGCCGGTTTTGCCGACGTCGGAAAGTTGATCGAGCCGAGCTCCACGGCTTTGGGCGCCTGCGCCCAAACGGTCGCGCCGGACACTGCCGCCACGGCCAAACCGGCGAGCACACGATTCCAGACTCTCATCGGACACCTCCCAAGGCAGCGCCATTCTAGCTCCGCTGGCCGCGGCGCGCCTGAAAAACCGACGCCTCAGATCTCCAGCTGGATACCGATCTCCACGACGCGATCGACCGGGATATTGAAGAAGTTCGTCGCACGCCGCGCGTTGCGCGAGAGGAAGATGAAGAGCGCGTCGCGCCAGGCCGGCATGCCCAGTTGATCGCTGGCGAGGAGGGTCAGATCCGCCAGGTAGAACGTAGTGTCGCTGTCGTTCAGCTTCAGCCCCTTCTCTCGCGCGCGCGCCAGCGCGACCGGCACGTCGGGCGGCTCCATGAAACCGAACCTGGCGATCACGCGATAGAAGCCGCTCCCGATGCCTTCCACGGTGATCGGCTCGCCTTCGCTGATCGTCGGCGTGTTCAGGATCGAAACCGTCAACAACACGATCTGTTCGTGCAGCACCTTGTTGTGCTTGAGGTGATGGACCAGGATTGGCGGCGCGCCCTCGGGACGCGCGGTCATGAACACCGCCGTGCCGGGCACACGCACCGGCGGCTTCTCCGCGAGCCGCTTGAAGAACGCGTCGAGCGAGACTTCCGACGCGTGCAAACGCGCGACGACGAGCTCGCGTCCGCGCTTCCAGGTGGACATCACGCCGTAGACGAGCGCCGCGACGACCAGCGGAAACCAGCCGCCGTGCTGGATCTTGAGCACGTTGGCGCCGAAGAAGACGAGGTCGAGCGACAGGAACGCCGCCATCACCAGGGCGGCTCGCCAGAGGCTCCACCGCCACAACTCGCGCGCGACCACGAACGCCAGCAGCGTCGTGATGACCATCGTCATGGTGACCGCCATGCCGTACGCGGCCGCAAGATTCGTGGACGAGCGGAAGCCGAAGACGAGCCCGACGGTCGCGATCATCAGCATCCAGTTGATCTCTGGAATGTAGACCTGTCCGACCTCGTGCGCGGACGTGTGCTGGATGTCGAACCGCGGCGAGTACCCCAGCTGGATCGCCTGCTGGGTCATCGAGAACGCGCCGGAAATGATCGCCTGGGACGCGATGACCGTCGCCATCGTCGACAACACGACCAGCGGATACAGCCCCCAGTCCGGAGCGAGGTGAAAGAACGGGTTCACGCGGGTTCCAGGATCCGCGAGCAGCTGCGCGCCCTGGCCGAAATAGTTCATCAGCAATGTCGGCAGCACGAGCGAGAACCAGGCGATCCGG
>Ga0306920_100009488_pt1 | contig 12995 bp, 15 predicted proteins | sample flu12Cox44000170_FD_204666 | JGI IMG/M metagenome (GOLD analysis project Ga0306920, IMG submission 204666) | Lab enrichment of tropical soil microbial communities from Luquillo Experimental Forest, Puerto Rico - flux4day.12C.oxic.44.000.170 (v2)... | ecosystem: Environmental > Terrestrial >...
GACAGTTTGGGCACTGTCTCTCTCTTCGGCCCACGCCGCCAGCGCCTCGGCGATCGGCTTGGATCTGAGCGGTCGCTGGTCGGGAGGTGATCGGTTGATCATCTGCTCGAGAGCTGACCGATCCGGTCGAGCGCCTTTTTGACGATCGGCGAAGCCGTCGCCGCATGGACATCAAAGAACTTGCGGCGGACATGGGCCTTGCAGCCAGCTTCGCTGATCCGTCCGGTCTCGAACAATCCATTGAAGCCGGCATAATATCTCCAACTGGCCGATTACCCCTCTGTACGTAATACTCGATCCACCTGATCAGGATTTCGTCGCTCTGTTTATGAAAGCAGGTCCCGCATCAATAGTCGGCCCTAGAGGCCAACGTTCTGCCGTCCAGCGATCAAAATATTCGCGCCTCACCCGGTCACGGATTCGCCAGGAAAACCGTATAGCGCGATCTAAGAATGCTGCGTGAGTGACCGGAGCCCGTTCTCCAATAGTAGAGTTAGAAGCATGCCGTTCGATTATTGGAAACGGAAAAAGCGAATAACTTCCCAACCTATGCTCCCAATATCTCATCAAAACAAAGTCTACAGGGATCCTGATATGGTAATATTTCTCTACTAACCGGCGCGCCCCTGCTTTGGTCAACATATATCCTTGAGTACCCAAACACCAGCCTGTTGTCCTAACGAGATGACAATTAGGTGCCAAAAATCTGTACATAACAATATTGCACTCTATTGGGTGCGTGGCGAAAAGGCGAAGCAGGTCAATTTTATAGCTTGACAAATTTATGAGTGACAGCTGAGCGATAGCACGCCAATCTGCAATGGTATCATCTTCCAATATTATGACCTGATTGTATTCGGAATTAGCCAACCATTCCCAACATTTAAAATGGCTTACATAACAACCGATTTCCGGGAGGAGTAGAGCGCGGCCGCAACCCCGGATTGCGCCGCGATCATTATAGCCCAAAGGGGAAACGATGCTCTTATCAGCGGAAAAGAAAGACCAGTCCAGATCGGAAGGGAATACTTGCTGGGAGAATTCCGAGCGTCGATCTGTGGACTCTTCCAAAGAGATTACTCGGATTGCGGTCTCTGGTGCCATTTTACCCGATATTCACCGGATACGTCAGTTTGAGCGCGGCTTCCGGCGATCCTAGGACCTCTGAGTTTATTCGGAATACGCCAAAGTGACAGCTGCGCTGCAGGGGTCCGGATAGGCCGCGATGGTAATGCAGCTTGCATGACCTCTTGGCCATCGGCGGGAGATGATTTCAATTACGGCACACAAGCTTGTTCGCAGGTCGTGATCGGCGGAGGGCGCTTCGCTACGCGACTGGATCGCTCAAACCGGGGACGAAAGTCCGCATGAACGTCCCGCGATCAAATTCGGCCAGGTGTGCCAATCGATCCAGTCGCCCGTAGCTCAGGCTGACGATGTCGTCCTCCACCCTCAGTCCAGTCACAAACTGCCCGGGTTCCGCTCTACCGATTACGAAGTAGCGTCCAAATTGGAGCTTAGCCAGAGAGGGGTCGAGCGTCGCGCATCGGTGCAGATAGATATATCGCAGCCTGGGCAGCCGCACGGTACGTCGGTGTACGATCAGAAGCTGTCTATTGTCCAAGGTTATGCCAGAGGCCGAGCCGCCGAGCAGAAAAGGGAATGACGAGCGCGAGTACTCGGCGCAGCGCGGATCAACAAAATCAAGCCTTCCGCTTGGTGTGTTGCAACGTAACACCACAATAGGTTGCAACGAATAGATGAAATAAAGAATTCCCTCATGAGTAATAGGCAACCAATTCTTTTCTTGGCTAAGGCCGTAAGGTGAGGTCAATGGTATCGTCTCCGCGCCGAGGAGGCCGGCATCTAGCTTCATCAATGACATGCCACAGCTCAGCGCTGCCCCGGACGTGGGCCGAGAGCAGACGCCCCACAGCGCTCCGTCAAAGGAAAACAGACGCACGTCTTCGGCCCCCTCGAACGCGGAGTCAAGATCGAGCAGTTCGCGAACCACCTCCCCGCGACCGTCAAGAAGCACGAAACGGTTAATAGAATGGTATCTGTTGCCAATGGTAAGAATCGGCTTTGATGGATAATAATAGGTCATGCGGTAGTTGACGCCGCGTACACAAACCAACCGACCGAGATCGGTGTCAACAAAGCTTGGATTGGTAGGATAATATCCTGGTGGCAACGCGACTTTTCTGCCGAGATCGAACTCGGCAATTGGCCGGGCGACGTCGAACCGCAGAGGTGCAAAACGGCGGATCTTTCTCGCGATGCTCATCGTATGCTTCGCATGTTGCTGATCGAACGCGCGGCCGCATCCGTGGCGATGATCGATGCGTCCGGCGCCAGCTCGCATTTAATCGACACCATATCAATAATTCTCTCTGGCAACATCTATCGCTCGGTTTTGCGCATTGCACCTTTCCAGGATGCGGTTCAAACTCTCACCGCACCGGCAGGCGGCCAACTTATTCGCTAATAACATCGCCCGTATGATCCGTGCTGTTATTGTTGACCATCACGATTTCCCAGGTGCGATCGCTCGAACGCGATCTTGATTGCGGGACAGCATCTCCCCGGCAATATGTTGTGCATTGTATTGCACGACTCGGCAAGGTATTGAAGGATCGCCATCATCCTCGTACTTGCCATGTTTCACATCCACGCTCTGCAAATTTGACCGGTCCGGCGCTCCCGCCTGCAGCGTTCAGCGCGTTGATCAGCCCCAGGCGATCCTCCGGATAAACAATAAACATCACGAACCCGCCGCCTCCCGCACCAGAAACTTTTCCGGCGAGCGCGCCGTCGGCGATATCGCAAGAGAAGCGTGATTGTCCCTTAGTCAAGTCTTCACCGACCGCGCCGAAGGCGACATGGCTCGTCGCGTCGCAGGTTGCGCCCGCGTCGCATCAGTCATAGCGGTGAGCTTGGGCTGGTTGCGCGGCGTCACTGGTGCTGTGCGGGGCGAGGTGCGTCGCCCAACGCCAAAAAAATCCCGCCTGACGAATCCCTATCTCGTGGCCGGCGACGGTCAAGGTGGGGCACCCCCGAACTGGGCCTTTATCGAAAAACTCCGTCTTTTTCCTTCGGTTGTCGACCCGATGCCCTCGAGAAATGAGGCCCCGGATCACGAAACGAAGTTATGAGGTGATAAAAGTCCATTGCCTTGCCGATGTAGCGTGACCCTTCATGTGACAAATGCATTCCATCGCGATAAATAAATATGCCTCCTATGCGGGCCGCGCAATAAGCCTCTCCGCAAAGTTCCTTGGAAAGCCATATTACGCGGTGGTTTTGCTGAATAGAGTGCAAAAGTTGGATCACGTTCTCCTGGTCGGCATGATATGCCGAGATGCTTATGTTGCACGCACCATCGTCTAACCCAAGCCATTTGCTCCGTAATAAGCAACCACCAACGTCTTGTCCATCAGTCGGCGGTGGCGCAAACACAACAGGGGTAATTCCTTGATCTGCCAGCCATGAAAGTGTGTCATCAAGCTGCTGCGAAACGAACGTCATTGGCGGATTATGAATTACTTTTCCTTGATAAAGAATCGCGCTTTCATTTCCCACATATTGCCAAAACGGCGATGAAAGAACGGCAAACCTAACGGTATTCTGGCCGTGAACCCAGTCCTCCACATGCCGATTGAAAGAAAGACAGTCGTTAGCCCAGCTTTCTGGGTATCCCGCGGCAACAGGCGCAATTTTAAGGAATGGGCCGCATACGCTCGTGGTCATTTGGATCAATGCGGCGTTTGGGTTGGATGCAACGATACCGTCAACTAAATGCATAGCGTAAGAATCACCCCAGACAAGAATCTCAGGTGCATTGCTTGTTCTACAATCGCTTGATAGAGTGAAATGACCGTTGCATGTTTCGCTAAGACCATAGTTTACATCTAGTGCCTTCGCAGCGGCGGTTACATTCTCTCGGCGGTTCGGAAATCCAACTGCAAAGTGGCCGACGAGACCGAATGTGACCAGAAAAATCGCCGCAATTGCCCCAGAATAGCAGAGATTTGTTCGGGAGATCGTCTCGCGTTGGCGATATGGTCGTTCTATGAACCGCCAAGAGAGGTAGCCAAGTCCGATTGATATGCCGCATAACAGAATTGAAATTGTGATCGGAACGTGATCCACAAGCCTAATTCGAGCAAACGCCAAAACCGGCTGGTGCCACAGATAGACACTGTAGCTAATCAGCCCGACCCCCACGATTGGACGCCAGTTCAGTATCCGACCAACAATAGTCGAGGGGTTCGCGCATATTATAACCAGAGCAGTGCCCAAGACTGGCACAAGCGCCCAAAAACCTGGAAATGGGACAGACACATCAAACTTGAAAATTGAGAATAGAATCGCCGCAATGCCGGCAATCGAACCCAATTGCGCTATCCACCTGGGTGGCACGATTTGGGTCAATCTCGAAGAGGCCAAAATCGCACCAACACCAAGTTCCCAAGCGCGAGAGGGGAGGAAATAGAAGTTTGCGGAAGGATACGCCTGTGACGCCCATTCAGCCAACATCAAACTAGACAAGGATATTGAAAAAAGCACCGTTAGCAGCACCGCTTTATTTCTTCTCGCAAGGAGAACCATAAGGAGAGGGAAAAAAAGATAAAACTGCTCTTCGACGGCCAGCGACCATGTGTGAAGCAGCGGCTTTAGCTCTGCGGGTGCGGCGAAATAATCTGTTTCCTGCCAAAATAACAGGTTTGAGGAGAACAGATTCACGGCGACAAGGCTGCGGGCAAAGTGCTTCAACTCTTCTGGGAGCATCCATAGCCATGCGAAAGGAACACACGCGATGCAGACCGTAAACAGGGCAGGAAGAATCCTGCGGATACGCCGCTCATAGAATCGAATAATCGACAAAGCACCGTTGCGTATTTCAGCATCAATTATTGTGGTTATCAGATATCCGCTTATTACAAAAAACACATCAACGCCGATATATCCGCCACTGAACGATCGCAAGCCGGCATGAAAAAAGAGGACTGGAAGAACGGCAACCGCGCGAAGTCCATCTATTTCGGGGCGATACCGGCTCCCGACACTCACGCGTGAGGAACTCGACGCTGCAAAGCTGCTATTACTCACGAGCTGACTTATTACGCAGGAGAGGAGGGTCTGAGTTAATCCACAATTTTGACAGGTCGCAAGTCCTTTCCCCTCCGTCTTGGGGCGCAGACTGCGGCAAGTTAGTGGGCTTACCGAGTGCTGTTGTGATCGGTCGCGGAAGCCGGGAACCGGGTTGGTTTCCCGGCTAATCGTCGGTTCGGAGTCTCTTCGGTCGGGGTGAACCTGGAGTGAACCTTGACTTGGGCCGAATTAGAGATAGATCGGCACGTCCGCGATCGACGATCGCCACACGCCCGGCCCGCTCATCGTCCGGACCTCCGTGATGAAAAATCCCGCTCCACAGCCAGTTGGGCCTATCTTGGCGTAGAAGTTCGTTGATCGCAGCCTCTCGGCCGGCCTCCTTGCCGGTTCCGCCGGCGAAAACCGCAGCCGCGCCTCCGAGCAGCTGCTTTTTCCGGGCGTAGATCTGGTTCGGATGAAGCTGATGCTTCGCCGCCAACTCGGCGATCGTCGCCTCGTTGCGTAACGCCTCCAGTGCCACTTTCGCCTTCAGCGGGGCATCAAGCCGTGAGCGCTGAGATCGACCATCACTTCGCCGACCGGGAGCCGGGCGACCGACGCAACGGTCACGGTAAGAAGGACTGTCATCACCGATGCCGGGCCCAGATGGAGCCTGAGGCTCCGCGTGACCGCCAAGCCCGCTTCGACCGCAGCTGATCGCCACGTACCAGCGCCGCCTTCCGTAGCTTCCGCGCCAGAACCTCGGCTACCGCACGCCGCGGCAAATCTACCAGGAAGGCCTGTGGATACCGGGGCGTCGGCGTTCCAAACCGGCCGCGCTTCCCCACTTCCCAAGCCAGCTCGGAAAAGCAGAGAGATGCTCTCCTTGGCCCGCATACCACAGCCACCACGCCCAACAAAGGATTTTATATTGATCAGGTAAAGAGTAGGTTCGTCGAATGAGCCACCGTGCTGACTGCGATCGGAGCCGACACCCAGATCGGCAGGGCTACCCCTTAAAACGCGGCTCCGGCCTTGTCACAATCGGGGTCCACCTTAATTATCTTTGTTCTAACCATAAACTCGCCATTCCCGACATGCGCATTGGCTTGGTGATTAACTTTTTGACAGGCGAATTTGGTTGATCGGGAGCCGATTGGCTGCGGAGGAGCCTGCATCCACTAGGGCGAGCTGGCCCGGCGTACTTTGTCCTCGCGTGCAAGACCTGTATCGACGCGCACCCTGTCGATGTCGGACCTGCTAATTCGCACACCTGATGATTCTTTGCCCGCAGCATGCCATTGCCGAAGAGGCCTGCCTGGTCCGAGCGAGTGCTCACTACTATCGTCAACATTGCCCGCTAGCGCGGCTTGCGAGTCCCACACACGAGTAGCCTATGAAAGGGCCGGAGCCGCAAATGCACGAAAGGCGCTACCCGTAGCAACATGCATGTATCGCTGATCATTTGCACTCGGGATCGTTGTCGCCAGCTCGTCCTCTGCCTTGAGGCGATGCGGCATATTTCATTCGAGCGGCCGTGGGAGTTAATTATTGTGGACAACGGATCCACCGATGACACGGCTGCCGTAATCCAAGAGTTTATTGGTAGCACTAGCATCCAAGCCGTCTACCTATTTGAGCCCCAGCCGGGTAAATCAACTGGGTTGAATACGGCGTTAAGAGTTGCTCAGGGACAAATCTTGGCATTCACCGACGATGATTGCTACCCTGCGCCTGACTTCCTTAGCCGAGTATGGTCTGCCTTCGACGACCCGTCGGTCGGCTACATCGGCGGGCGGATTGTCATGCATGACCCCGCGGATCACCCGATAAAGATCATTGAACCCACGACACGGGTTACATTTCCCGCCGGTTCATTTGTTTGCGTGGGATGCGTCAAGGGCGCAAACATGGCCTTTCGACGAAGTGTTCTTCTCGATATTGGTGGATTTGATCCGTTGTTTGGGCCGGGCGCCTTGTTCCCCTCTGCTGAGGAGGCAGAAGCCGCCGGCCGTGCGAGCGCGATGGGTTGGACAGGGGAATACCATCCCGAGGTGGTAGTCAGGCATCACTACGGTCCGAAGCCGGCCGATGCTACGGCCCTGTGGAAAGAGTATGCCATCGGACGTGGTGCATATCATATGAAGCTCCTGCTAAAATGTCACCAATTGTTGTGGTTTGCGCGTAGCGTTTATCAGCTTCGTTGGCGCTATAAGAGCGGTGGTGGAGCTGGTCTTATGTGGGAAATGGTCGGCGCCGCGAAATATGGCTATATCTGCCTGGCTCAGACCTTTCGCAACTGGCTGGGGCAATCTTGACGCTTCTGCGCAGGCTACTTCGATCCGGAGGCGCACGAACCGTACTAGACCCGATGTTCGCCGAGTGATCGGCGGCCCGTCTCTCGTCATGCAAAATATCGAGGGTTGTGCCGGATGACCGGCACAGAGCCTCATGCATGGAGGACGGGCCCGATGGATAATATCACCTATGTCGGGTTGGATATGCACAAGGCGGCGATTTGCGTGGCAGTGGCCGAGAGCGGGTGCGGTGGCGATGTACGGCAGATGGGGTTTTCGGGAACCGCCCGGAAATCCTGTGCAAACTAGCGGCACGGCTGGGCAACGGTTGAGTTTCCGCTACAAAGCCGGCCCCTGCGGTTAGGGGCTGCATCGGTTGTTGACCGATTGTGGTCGTGGCTCCGTCGCTGATCCCGATCAAGGCAGGAGATCGCGTCAAGACCGATCGCCGCGACGCGCTGATGCTGGCCAAGCTGCACCGTGCCGGCGAGCCGACGCCGATCTGGGGCCCGGACGCTGCCCATGAAGCCATGCGCGACCTGGTGCACGCCCGGGGGACGTCAGGCCGAGTGCTGTCCAAAGCGCGCCAGCATCTGCAAGGCTTTTCGCTGCGCCACAGCCAGATCTACCGAGGGGTTCGTGCCTGGACCTTGGCGTATCGGCGCTGGCTGACGACGGTGGGCTTTGCCCACTCGGCGCAGCAGATGGTGCTGCAGGATTACATTCACGCCGTCCAGGATGCCGGAGCCCGGCTCGAGCGGCTAACGCACCAAATCGAGGAGCTGCTACCCAGCTGGGCGATGGCTCCTGTCGTAGCAGCACTTCAGGCGATGCGTGGAATTGCTCTGGTGGTCGCGGTTACCGTTGTGGCCGAGGTCGGAGACTTTCGACGGTTCCCCAATGCGCGCCAGTTGATGGCCTATCTCGGCCTAGTGCCTTGCGAACATTCGTCCGCTGTCAGCATCAAGCGTGGCGGCATCCCCAAGGCGGCAATGCGCTGGCACGGCGCGCGCTAATCGAGGGAGCCTGGATCTATCGGATGCCGGCGCGGATCAGCCGCAAGCTCCACGACCGCAACGAGAAGCTGCCAGCGACGATCCGCGACATCGCCTGGAAAGCCCAGCTGCGACTGTGCTCGCGCCATCGGCGGCTTACCGCGGCCGGCAGGCCAAAGGTCGTGGTCACGACCGCAATCGCTCGCGAGGTGGTCGGCTTCATCTGGGCAATCGCCTGCATCGCGCCGCCGGCGCTCGCAGTCTGACCCAGACCGTTTCCGGCAGCCCGAAAAGGAGGTCGACGCCAGCAAATCCAAATGGTGCGCACCGCCGGCCACAGGACTATGGTGGGGGAACTTTCCTGCCCTGTTATGCGCCGGTCTCCCTGATCGACGCTCGTCCCTTAGATCACCAGTTGGTGGGCGGAAAGCGATAGAGGGAGCGTTACCCTCGGTACCGAGAGCCTCGTTGAACTTGCCTGTCCAACGGGCGCGAGATATGGTACCTTCAGTTAAAAGAGCTTCAACCATCTTGCTGTTGTTGGAGTCCGAATCCGATGTATTCAAGACCACTACTGAGTGTCGGCCTATTTGTGTATAATGGAGAGCGTTTCATAGAGGATGCACTTAACTCGATACTGAGCCAGACTTTTACTGATCTCGAACTAATCATATCTGATAATGCGTCGACAGACCGAACGGGCGAGATCGCGGAAGCCTATGCTAAGCGTGACGACCGCATCCGCTATTACCGAAGCGAAAAGAATATGGGAGCCGGGTGGAACGCAGCCCGCGTATACGAGCTTGCCACGGGTAAGTATTTCAAATGGGCCGCGGTCGATGACCTCATAGAGCCGGACCTCCTGCGGCGCTGTGTCGAGATACTCGAGAGCGATCCCGGCTGTGTCGTGGCCCACGCAAGAACAAAAGAGATCGATGAAAATGGCAGCTTTATCAAGGAGTACGTCACACCCGTGAAGACCGACGCGAACGATCCCGTCGCGCGCTTTCGCGAAATGTTGCTGATTGGCCACATGTGCTACCAGATTTTCGGCGTGATGCGGATGTCCGCTCTGCGGCAGATACCGCCTCAGGGCACCTACGTTAATGGTGATGGCATTTTGCTGGCGCGATTGTCGTTGCTCGGTCGGTTCTACGAAATTCCCGAATATCTTTTCATCAGCAGGCGCCACATCGGCCAATCTTCAACCATCCTTCCGGCCCGCGTCGCACAGCCGCGGTTCCGCCTCACCAACCGGCACGGCTTCCTGCCTTGTGCCGAGTGGTGGGATCCGAGAAAGGCCCGAACTCCCACATTTCCGGAGTTTCGCCAGCTGCTCGAATTCTTCCTGTCCATCTACCGCGCGCCTGTCAGCGCTAGACAGAAGTTTCGCTGTTATTCCATGTTGTGGCCCTGGATCAAGATACACCACAGGTGGATGTTGAAGGATTTAGTCATCGCAGCAGATCAGGTGCTTTACAACTTACAAATCCCAAAAACGGCATCAACGGATTTCCCGCAAACAGGTAAATCCGCGTGAGACAGCTATTCTAGCAGGATGCGTCAAAGTCAACCTATGGCCCAGATTGGATTATAGACGATGCCGCGCGACGAAATTTGGGGGATGTCCAATGGGCGGTTGGGATCCGAAGAGAGAGCGGCGCGCCGTTGAGCTACGTAAGCCGAGAGGCGCGGGGTCCAAAGGATCATCCGTTGCGGCCGATCCGGCGATTGTGGACTAGGCGATGGGGTTTTGCTGCGGAATTGAAAAGCTGTATACTTGAATAAAGCTGTATACTTGAATATCGCTGGCCGTAGCTGCCGCCTGAGCGATAGCGTCGCGCTGTTTCTGCTCCATTCTCCAGATGATACAGCAATTTTGAGCGCCTTTCGCGACGATTTATAGCACCTAGTGCGGGATCAACCAGCGCGGTGATGGCGGACCAGTCGGGTGAAGCGGATTGGGGCGCGCTGCCGTTCGGTTTCAACTGGCATCTGATGCTTTGATGCTGCAATTTCGCGGTTCCAGGATCATTTCCAATGCTGGGTTGCACCTTAGCGCAGCTGGATGACACGCCGCGTTTGACCGCTCAACTAGCTGGGCGAAGTCGACCGTGCGCCCTACGGCCGGGCAGAGAGCACAGCGCCGACGCGCTTGCTGGAGCCGGTGGTCCCGCGTTTTACCGGAGCATTGTGATGCTGATGTTTCCGGGGCGACACGCCTTTCGCCAAACCCGAGACGTACGAGTTTCGCGAAGCCGAGGTTATCAGCTATACTGTCTGGCTCTCGGTCGCCGGGTCTTGCAGGATAGGATCGGATACCCGCCCTGGCGCTCGGAGGGGAGACTGCCGCACGGCGGGGCGCCGCTACTTCGTCGGTTTTAGCTATCAGGCGCAGAGCTGGAAGATACCCCGCTGGGTGGTAGCGAAGGTCGAATGGTATCTCGGCGAGCTTTATCCGCGTGTGGGCTTCATCGTCACCAATCCGGCCGGCCGGCGGGAGCGCGTCGATGCCTTCTACAATCAGCGAGGCGCGGCCGAGCAATGGATCAGGAGGGCAAAGGCACGATCAAATGGACACGGCTGTCGTTCCGGACGCTTGCCGCCAATGCTGCCTGCCTCCAGCTCGATGCGTTGGCCTACAATCCCGGCAACGCTATGCGGACGCCGGCGCCGCTCAAGATGGCGGAGGCGCGGTCGCTGATCGACCTGCGTGAAAAGCGGATCGAGATTGGCGCGAAGGTCGTCGGCCCTATATTAGGTTCCAAATGGCAGGTGGCAGTGTCGGGGCGGCTGTTCGCCGACATTCTCTCGCTCGTTGAGCGGCGCGGGCACCACCCGTGTCGGAAGGCGCTGGGCCAGATTACGACAGACGACGGCGGAAGAGATACCCCTTGACCCAGGGAAAGCGCGCTTAGTGCCCCGGCGCCGTCAGCTTGTCGGTTTGAACGCCTGCCAGGCACGTGGAACGCGATCTGCCGTTGCCAAGAACACCCAAGAACCCATGCCGGCCCCAGAACCACTGGAAACCCGGGAAATGTCCTCTGAGACCGATACGCCTATGTCATCATTGCGATCTTCTGCAATGGGTCTCGCCTGGCATCTTGCTCCGATCCTTAGGGCGTGTTTGAGCCCGCAGCGTATCAAGGCGTTGCTTACCCGATCGAGCGCCGACCTGGGCCGCGAGCGATACCGCCGTGCGGTCATGACGGCCTCCACGTCGTATATTGCGAAAGCGCTGACAATCCTCACGGGCTTTGTTTCCGTACCGCTTACGATTAATTACCTCGGCGCGGAATCTTATGGCGTTTGGCTGACCATCAGCAGCCTGCTGTTCTGGGTGGGGTTGACCGATTTCGGTCTCGCCGGCAACGCCTTAGTGAATGTGATTTCGGAGGCCGTCGGAAACGACGACCGAGGGTCAGCGCGTCAATATACCGCATCCGCGTTCTGGGCTGTGGCGACGATCGCCGTCATTCTCGGATTAGTCCTTATAGTCACTTTCCATTCAATCCCATGGCGAACTATATTTCGCGCATCGAATGCGATCTCGACTGACGAGCTGGAATTGACCTGCGCTTTGGTGTTGGCGTTGTTTCTCATCGGCTTGCCATTAAGCCTGCTGCGATCGCTCTACAACGCCCACCAGGATGGCTATCTGAGCAATTTATGGGGGATCGCGAGCGGCGTCGTTTCGCTGCTCGGCCTGATTATCGTGACGCGCTCTCACGGCGGACTGGTGCAATTGGTTTGCGCCACCTGGGTCGCGCCTATTTTCGTGTCTTTAGCGAATGCCTCCTATGCCTTCGTCCGTCGCTACCCATGGCTTGCGCCGACGCCTGCGGCCGTCAGATGGGTCTGTCTCCGACGCTTGGTGAAGCTTGGAGGAAAATATATGATCATGCAACTGGCGAGCTTGGGTATATACCAAAGTCAGCCTATGATCATCACTCAACTACTCGGCCCATCACGGGTCGTCATCTTCATGGTTACCTACAAGGTCATCACGCTGCCCATGGATTTGGTTTACATGGGAACACTCCCCTTTATGTCCGCGTTCGGTGAGGCGAAAGCGAGGCGCGACTGGAGCTGGGTCAGGGGCGCGTATAGGAACACCACATTCGCCTCGGCTGCTATAGGCTTGCCTCTGGCCGCCGCTCTTGCGCTTGTCTCGAAGCCCCTAATCCTGATTTGGGCCGGCGCTTCCGCGGTGCCCGATCCGGATCTTGTTTTCTGGCTCTTTATTTACGCTGCGAGCGGTATATGTCTTATGACAGCCGGGCAGTTGCTCTGCGGCATCGAGCGACTTGAGCCGCTGCTCCTTTCTATTATCCTTTGCGCGGTTGGCTCTGTGGTATTCGGTGTACTTCTCGCTCCGGTGTGGGGGTTGGGCGGTCTGGCACTCGCGATGGCAGTCAGCAAAATTTGCGCGTTTTGGCCCATTCAAGTTTATGAAGTCCGGCGTATTTTTCGGGCCCCTGCTGCATCCGCTGCACCACGACCCGCCGGATGAGAAGGTGCGCCGGGAACTGGGACCTAGCTTGCAGGTACTAGGACGCCCGGTCTCTCCCCGGAGGTCAGCTCATAGCAGAACAAGGGCATGAAAGAT